>Ga0335072_10006670_pt1 | contig 16861 bp, 15 predicted proteins | sample Lox_Sample_21_FD_206725 | JGI IMG/M metagenome (GOLD analysis project Ga0335072, IMG submission 206725) | Soil microbial communities from Loxahatchee National Wildlife Refuge, Florida, United States - Lox_Sample_2.1 | ecosystem: Environmental > Terrestrial > Soil > Wetlands | place: USA...
CAGGATTCGAACCCGCGACCCGCTGCTTAGAAGGCAGCCGCTCTATCCGGCTGAGCTACTGGCGCTCGGTGACCATTGTGCAGGGCAAAGATCACGTGTTGGCTACGCGCGGGTCGCAGTGTAGGGCCGCGCGATGTCACGCGCGGTAGCGGGCCTAGCTTGTCTCCGCGAGAAGTATCTCCCAGTTTACCAGCGGGCCGCCTTCACGGAGGCCTGAGTGATGATGCGGCGTGACATGCCTGTGAGCCCAGCGTATCGGCACCGGCTTGCGGGTGCGTCGTCCCGGTCACCGGCAAGCCATGGTCCGGGCCACCTGAGGCCTGCCGTACCAGGGGTGGTGCTCGGTGGCCGGGCGCGGCTACTGGCGTTGCTAACGCGCGGTGTCATGATTGAGTAGTTATGATTGCGGCCCGGGGGAGGCCGCTCAGACGCCATCAATAGTTATTCCTTCCGCTGCAGAGGGACGGCCGCTCGGCCGTATGGGCAGAATGACCCTCATTTCCTTTCTGGTTCGCTCGACTCGGCTCCAAACAATTCCCAATGAGATCGAGGGCTTCATGAAAGAAAGCAACACAACCGCGCGGCAGCCGACGCCTCAGTCCCGGCCAAGGACCATCGGCCTCGCGGTCACCGTCGCCGCGGCCTCGACGGCCGCGGTGGCGCTCAGCGTTCCGGTGGCATCGGGAGCGACCGCGGGAGCGCCGGCCGCGTCGTTGACCGGCGCCCGCCAGCAGAGTGCGGCCGAGGCCGGCGCGGCCCAGGCGACGGCCAGCGCGCTGACGGCCACCACGGTGGCGGCCAACATGGTGGCCGAGGACGTGGAGTCCGACACGGCTAGGGACCACTTGTCCGGGTTCGCGGGCGTCGAGGTCAGCCCGACCAGGGCGGCCTCCGTCACCGTCTACTGGCACGGAGCCGTGCCAGCCACCTTGCCGAGATCCGTCGCGACCGACGCCGCGGGCGTGGCGCGGGCACTGCCCGCCAGCGGCGGCATCACGATCCACTTCAAGCCGGCGCCCTACACCCGGGCGCAGCTCGCCGGCTTGCGAGCCGCGGTCAACAACTCACCGGGGTTCGCCTCGTCAGGCATCAGCTCCCTGGGGTTCTACCCGCAGGCGACAGGACTGCTCGTCAACGTCGATAATCGGGCCGACCTCGCGAAGGTCCGCCGCCTGGCCGCGCTGGCCCATGCCCAGGTAGCCGTGCGCTACGCGGTGGCCCCGGTCACGCAACTGAGCCTTCCCGGCCGGTTCAGGGATACGCCGCCCTTCCTCGGCGGCATCTTCATGGCGGCCAAGTATCCCGCCATGGGCTATGAGTGCTCGAGTGGCTTCGGCATGCATTATGCGAACAGGAAGGGCGCCCCCTATTTCCTGGCCACTGCGGCGCATTGCGCGGCCCGAGGCGAGCTGAGAAAGCAGAGATTCTGGGCCTGGGGAAACCGGGAGGGTATCGGCGTGTCGTTCTCCTTCGAGGCGAGGGACGACACGGTGAGCCTGTACACGGCGACTCCTTACGGGGTCAAGAGGGCCGGAGGTGGCGCCCGAATCTATGTCGGAAACACTTCGAGGACCAGCGTCAATGGTCAGCGTACTGCTCCGGTCAGAGGGTCGGCGCCCGTGGTGTCCGGCGACCTGGTCAACACATCGGGGGCATTTTCAGGTGAGCGGACCAGCATCCGCGTCGTAACTACTGAGATGGAATGGACAGGCGAGACGCCTGACGGCTTCGAGTACCGGGTATTTGGGGCCGAGGCGATCAAGGAGAACCGCACGAACGCGGCAGGCCAGGGCGACAGCGGCGGCCCCGTTTACTTCTTCTACAACGGGAGGAATGACAAGGACGGCGTCCGGGCGGCGGGCATCATCTCGGTGGGATTCGACGGTCACTACGCCGCCTGCACCGGCCTGCAGGGCCGCAAGTGCTTCTGGGACATCGGCTTCCCGCTGATGACAGGTACCCCGACCTCCATAGAGCGGGAGATGGACCTCGCGGTCAACGTGCAGTCGTGAGGGACGGGCGCGGACGTCTCGAGTTTCATGGCCAGCGGCGTCCGGCTGGTCGACCGCGACGTCGTCGAGGGCCCTCGTGGCTAGCGCGAGGTGTGACGGGAAAGGTACGTGCCTCATGCGTGTCGTTGTAGGGTCGGAGTATGCCAGAGACGGTTCTTTACACTGCGGAGGCGGTGTCCAGCGGCGACGGGCGCAACGGCCACGTCATTTCTTCCGACGGCAAGCTTGATCTCGACCTTGCGTTCCCGCCGGAACTTGGTGGCACCGGCGCAGGAACTAACCCTGAGCAGCTGTTCGCCGCCGGGTACTCGGCCTGTTTCCACAGCGCGCTAAGACTGGTGGCCGGGCGCGAGCATGTCACGCTCGGTGATTCGACGGTGACAGCCCAGGTCGGGATAGGCCCCGAGGGCGAGGCATTCGGCTTGGTCGTGACGCTTGTCATTCACGTCCCTGGCCTGGAGCGTGAGAAGGTCCGCGAGTTCGCCGAGGAAGCTCACCAGGTCTGCCCGTACTCCCGAGCCACCCGCGGAAACATCAGCGTGGAACTGCGCGTCTTGTGACGGGCGGGCTTGGGCCGGGGCAGGCCGGGAGATCGAGCGCGAGGGAGTGCCATGAGCGACGCGCCCATTGACATCACCGCCATTGAGGCCGAGCGGGCCAGGCTGCAGGCACAGTACATCAGGCCGGGTCGGCCGGAGACTCCGGCGCGGGGCGTCCACCACGCGGCGTTCATCTGCTCCAATGTCGAGCAGACCATCCAGTTCTACCAGGGGCTGCTTGAGTTCCCGCTGACCGAGATCTTCGGTAACCGGGACTACAGGGGGTCGAGCCACTTCTTCTTCGACGTCGGGAACGGGAACCTGCTCGCGTTCTTTGACTTCCCCGGCCTCGACCTTGGCCCCTATCAGGAGACGCTCGGCAACCTGAATCACATCGCGATCTCCGTCGCACCAGACAAGTGGGAGTACCTGCGCGGCAAGCTCGACGCCGCCGGCGTGGAGTACCACATCGCCAGCAGGACCTCGATCTACTTCAAGGATCCCGACGGCACGCGCCTTGAGCTGCTCGCCGACCCGCTTGGCGAGATGTACGGCACCAAGGTCACCTAGCCGGCCCGCTGCGCCAGCGTGAACAGGGCGGCCAACTGCGAGCCAAAGTACGGGCTGAATGAGGCCCACTCGTAGAGGCCACCCTGCTGGTAGCCGCCGATCACGCCGTGGACGATGCCGGTACCCGTCCGGCTGCCGAAGTCGGAGATCCACGGGCCGCCGCTGGTGCCATCCCAGTAGTCGTGACAGTAGAACTCCAGCTGCCCGGGCCGGAACTCGAAGCTCTCGGTGAGGCAGTGCACTGGCTGGCTGTCGCCGTCGTTGTAGCCCACGACCTGGATGGCCATGGCGTAGCTGCCGTTGACCCCGAGGGCAAGGCCCTTGGTGACGGACTGGACCGGGTGACCTCGTACCGACGCGACCTTGAGGAACGCGAAGTCGAGGTCAGGGTCGTGCTCAGTACGCCAGCGGGCCGCGACGGTGATCGACGTGACCGGCCAGGTGCCGTGGGGCCTTGCGCCATTGTGGTACATCGGCACGTACGCGATATTCGTGGCGTACCTGCTTCCGTACACGCAGTGCGCAGCGGTGAGGACGAGGTCACGAGGCCGGGAGTCGGTGACGCTCGCGGTACAGAAGTGCTTGACGCTGCCGGTGGTGAAAAAGAGGGCGCCAACGGTTGGCACCCCGTCGAAATGGACCGCGGTGGGCGTGCCCTTGGGCGCGGCGAGCATTCGCGGCTTGGCGCGCGAGGCAGGCACGCTCGTGGCTGGGGGAGTGGCAGGGGGAGCAGCCGGCGAGATGGCTACCCGCGAGACGGCGGTGGCTTCCTTCATCCGCGTCGGGGTCCAGAAGGCCAGGGCCGCCCGCTGCGCCATCGATCCGATCGCGTACGTGGCCGCCTGCCCGCCACTGGCGGGAACCGGGGTGCCGGCGTCGGCGGGCGGGTCGGCCACCACCCCGATTCCGGCGGAAATGCCGATGCTCACCGCGGCAAGAAGGATCCTGGTTACCCGCACGCCACCAATTAATGCACGCGCCGGGGGCTGGCCTCCCAACGCGCCAGCCCAGGGCGCGTCGCGGGCCGGCGCCCCGCTCTGCCGGCCGCCCTAGGGTCTTTCCGGAATCCACACGTGAACGGTGGTCCCGGCTCCAGGGGCGGAATCCAGCCGGGCATGGCCGCCGTGGGCGGCCGCGATGGCCTGCACAATCGACAGGCCAAGCCCGCTGCCGCTGGCCGGGTCGCCGGGCCGGGCACCGCGGTAGAAGCGGTCGAAGGCGCGAGCCGTGTCCGCCTCGGACATGCCCGGTCCCTTATCGGCGACCTCAAGCAGCGCGCCGCCGCCGCTGTACCTCAGCGTGACCACCGTCGGCGTGTCTGGCGGTGTGTGGGCGCGGACGTTGGCGAGCAGGTTGGCCAGCACCTGACGCAGCCGGGGCTCGTCAACGGTCACGATCAGGGGGCCGGCCGGGACCCGCGTGCTGATCGGCCGGTACGGCTCGACCGCGCAGGCGTCGGTGACGGCGTCCCTGACCAGCTCGGTGAGGTCGGTCTCGGTCACGTCGAGGGAAGAACTGCGGTCCAGGCGGGCCAGCTCAAGGAGCTCCGCGACCATCCTGGACATGCGCTCGGCCTCTTGCTCTATGCGGCGCATCGCAACCGGCATCTCGCTGGGGCCAATAGCGCCAGTGCGGTAGAGCTCGGCGTAACCCCGGATGGTCGTTAGCGGGGTGCGCATCTCGTGGCTCGCGTCCGCGGCGAACTGGCGGACCTTCTCCTCGGAACGCAGCCGGTCTGCGAATGACTGCTGGATCCGGTCGAGCATGGTGTTGATCGCGGCGGCCAGCTTGCCGGTCTCCTGCTGGCCATCATCGCTGGATGTGGACATGCGCTCGGCCAGGTCGCCGCGAGCGGTGATCCGGTCGGCGGTGCCGGCCATGCGGCCCAGGGGGGCCAGTCCGCGGGCGATCAGCCAGTTGCCGCCGATGGCGAGCAGGGCGAGCAGAGCGCCCCCGGTGATCAGCTCGGCCGCGATCAGGCTCCTTACCTCGCTGGCGACGGCGCTGGCCGGACGGGCGACGAGCAGGATGTTCTCGCCCGCGGGCACGATGCCGCCGTGGGCGCTGCCCGAAGGCAGCGGCCGCCAGACAGCACGCAGCGTCGGGGAGCTCGCGGGCGTTGTGTAGGGGGACGGCGACTTGCCGGTGGGCCGGGGCGGCGAGGCCTGGTGCTCCGTAGCAGCCTGCAGGGTGATGGCGCTGGTGGCGGCAGTCGCCACCGTGCGGGTCGGCCCGCCGCCTCGCGCTGGGATGCCGTAGCCACCTGTCGGCGCGATGCTGAACGGGATGTCGTTCCGCTTCTCGGCTAGCCAGAAGATCTTCGCCCGGTCGGCCGGGGTACGGGCCAGCGGGGTGAGCACGGCCACCAGTTCATCGCCGGCCGCTGACGCCGGGGTAAGCTGCCCGATCTCTCCGGTGGAGACGTTTAGGTAAGCCGCGACATACCCATTGCCCGCCGCGGCGATCTGCCACGGGGTTTCCTTCGCGGTCAGCCGGAGGTCAGCCAGGAACTGGTTGGACTCCAGCCTGCTGAGCACCATGGTGCTCACCGTGCCCATGACGACGAGGAAGACGGCGATCACCGCGATGAGGCCAGCCAGTAGTCGGGCACGTAGTGACAGGTGGCGGGCACGCCGGGGCAGCCGCTTGGCCCGCTTGCCCAGCTCGGCCGCCGCACGCCTGCCCGCGCCCGTCACAGGCTCGCCTGTCACGGGGGACGGAGGCTATACCCGACGCCTCGCTGAGTGTGGATCATCGGCGGGCCGAGTGGGTCAAGCTTGCGGCGAAGGTAGCTGACGTAGGTCTCAAGGACCTGAGATTGACCGCCGTACTCCCAGCCCCAGACGTTCTCAAGGATCTGCCTGCGGCTGAGCATCAGTCCCTGGTTGCGCATTAGGTAAGCCAGCAGCCGGAACTCGGTCGGCGACAGGTCGATTGCGGTGCCCGCCCGGCGAACGGTCCAGGTCTCCTCGTCGAGCTCTAGGTCACCGGCTCGCAGGATCGCACTATCAGCGCCGGGATCGCCTGGCCCGCTCGCCCCGTCCTGCCTGGTGGCGCGGCGCAGCACGGCGCGCACGCGGGCCACGAGGGCCTCGACGGAGAAAGGCTTGGTGATGTAGTCGTCGCCGCCGAGCGCCAGCCCGGTCACCGTGTCCGAGGTGGTGTCACGGGCCGTCAGGAAGATGACCGGCACGTCGTTGGCCTGGGCACGGAGCCGACGGCATACCTCGAACCCGTCGATGTCGGGGAGCATCACGTCAAGGACGATCAGGTCAGGCTGATCGCTGCTGGCCCGCTGAAGAGCCTCGTTACCGGTAGCGCCCGAGGTCACCGAGCAACCGTGGAACTTCAGCGCGACCTGAACGAGCTCACGGATGTTTGGCTCGTCGTCGACGACGAGCACCTTCGGGTTTGCTTCGCCTGCAGTCATGGACTCTCTTGCCCCATTGTGCACCCCTCGGTACGGCATGGCCGTGAGAGGCGCCAACTCGTGATCTTTGCCTAGAGCCTGCCGGATGGCCCTGAAAACTTCCGGTGTCCGACCTGAAGGATGGCTGCAAGCATCCCTGGCTGTGGGAGGGTCGCGGGCCGGGGCCGCGACGGGCGCGGGCCGGCGTGTATCGGTGTACTACGTCTTCATAGGTATATCTACAGATCTTGGCGAACGTCCGGGGGAAAGCAGCGAATGGCATGCAAGACTGTGGGGAATCCCGCTGGAGTCCCCCGGAGAATTCTTGATGACGAATGCTCTGCACGCGCCGGACGGCCTTGATGCCAGTCGACCGTCACCGGCGCGCATCTACGATTACATGCTGGGCGGCCACAGCTATTTTGACGTTGACGAGGCGGCAGCGAAGCGGATCATCCGGGCGGTCCCTGAAATCAGGGATACCGCCTGGGCGAACCGGGGCTACCACCAGCGTACGGCCACATGGATCGCCAGGCAGGGAGTACGGCAGTTCCTCGACATCGGCTCGGGGTTGCCGACTGTCGGAAATACTCATGAAGTAGTCAAAACCGTACATCCTGATGCGCGTGTTGTTTATGTCGATAATGACCCTATGGTTGAGTTGCACAGCCGCGCGATGATTGCGTCCGATGACACGGTTAGCGTGTTGTGTGCTGATCTGCGTGATCCCGATTCGATCCTGGGCAGCGACATCGTCAGGGAGCTGATCGACCCGCACGAGCCGACCGGGATCATGATGACGGCGGTCTTGATGTTCGTGTCCGATGTGTCCGACCCGTCGAGCCTGGTGTCGCGGTACGTGCGTGCGGTCGCGCCCGGCAGCTTCCTGTCGCTGACGCACCTGACCGACGACTCCAAGCCGCCGGCCGCCGCCGAGGGGTTCCGCGCGGTTTTCGACCACGCGACCGAGCACATGCACTTCCGCTCCAGGGGCCAGGTAGAGGGCTTTTTCGCTGGCCTTGAACTTGTGCCGCCCTACAAGGACGCGCCGGCGCAGGTCACCTTCGCGGGCCTTTGGGGCGCCGAGGACCCCGAGCTGGCTGACAGCGAGGGATCGCGCTGGATGTACGGCGGAGTAGGGAAGATCTCATGACCGGGCACACCGGTAGTGCCGCACCGTCTCAGGGCGATGGGCTCGCTCACTGCGAGGATCCTGCCGACGAGGTGGCTCCGCCGCTGCCACGGCGGGTACCCGGGCAGGCAAGCAAGCTCTGGCCAGGCCGCCGGGCGGGCGCGGGCGAGGCAGTGGGCTCCAGCGCCCGGCCTGGGGTTACCGCGCGGCTCGTGGCACGCGCCGCCGCGGGCAAGCCCACTGCGGCCGAGCTCGGGATCGACCTCACCGCGCTGGAGTGGGAGCGTTCAGGGGACGGTGAGGGCCGCATTGAGGTGGCCTTCCCGGGCGGCCAGGCTTCCGGTGAGGTGACCTGGTCGCGTGGGGAGTGGGTGCTCATGCGGGTGACCGGTGATCCCGACAGCCGGGTCCTTGTCTTCGACAGGAACGAGTGGGAGTGCTTCCTGGACGGCGTCCGCAACGGCGAGTTCGACGACGCCTCCTAGGGTTCCCGGCCCAGAATGCCGGACGTACATGGCCGGCCCTTGCGAAGTTTCCAGCCAGTAGGGAAATTACGGCATTCTGGGCACATGCCGCAAATGGTGATTCGCTTTGCCGGGAAACGGGTGATTTGCCGGGGCTGGCGCGGAGAACTTGGCCGAGGCGGCAAAGTCCAATATTCGAAACTCTTGATTTGTGAATCGCAAGTTGGATATCCTGCTGACCAAGCCGGTGCGCGGGTGATGGGGGAGGAAGTTACCCGCGAGTGATCCTTGGACTGGGGCGTAGGGTCGGCCCGGCTCAATAGCAGCTGAATTCTTAGCTATCCGATTTTCCAGGGGGGAGGGCTGCCGTGAGTGATGACGCATATGGGGCAACTGTCGCAAAACGGCGCTTGGCCCGGCGCCTGACCGAGCTCCGGCTGAACACTGGCTACACCGCCAACCATGTGTGCGACATCCTTAACTGGGGGCGCGGCAAGGTGGGCCGGTTCGAGGCCAACCAGTGGAAGCGGCCCGAGATGAGCGACATCAGGGATCTCCTGCGCATCTACGAGGTGGAAGACGCCGTGCGCCAAGAGATCGAGGAGCTCGCGACCCGGTCGCGAGCCAGGCCGTGGTGGCGGGACTACGGCGAGATCTTCGATGATGACTTCCCCGGGTACGAGAACGACGCGACCCACATCCGGGTCTACATGCCCCTCGTCCTGCCGGGACTGCTGCAGAACCAGGCCTACATGGAAGCGCTGCTGAAGACCGGGCCGCGATCGCCCGCCTTCCGGCGCAAGGCCGTTCAGGCCCGGCTGCGCAGGCAGGAGATCCTCGACCGGCCCGAGCCCGCGGCTCCGCGACTGAGCGCGGTCATCACCGAGGCGTCCCTGTTGTACCGGTGGGGGATGCACGATGACCGCAGGGAGCAGATCGAGCACCTCGCGGAGATGAGCAGGCGGCGCACCATCGAGCTGCGGATCCAGCGCTTCGATGACGGCCCGCCAACCGGGATTTACTCCATGGTCAACATCTTTGACTTCCCCGACGATGAGCCGCCTCTCGTTTTCGTCGAGAACGACTACGCGGTCGAGGAGGTGAGTAAGGAAGAGTCCGTGAGGGGCTACATCCAGTCGTTCGAGCGCGCGGCCGACTCGGCGCTCGAGCCGGCGGATACGACGGTTTACCTCGACAAGCTCACTAAACGAATGGAGTGATACTGATGATCGACCTGTCTGCCGCGGTTTGGCGAAAGGCCAGCCTCAGCGTCCACAATGGCGGTTGCGTGGAGATCGCCGACAATATTCCTGGGGTCACGGCCGTACGGGACAGCAAACGTCCTGGCGATGGCGCGCATGTTGTCGACCAGGCCGCGTTCGCTGGCTTCCTGGCTGACGTGAAGGGGGGGCGATACCACAACTTTTAACGGTGGCTTCGCGCACGGCGCCGGACCCCCCGGGCTGCACCCTCGGGGGGTCCGGTGTCGTCTCATCAGGAAACTAGCTGCCTCTGGTATGAGTGGCCATCATGATCAGCGATCAGCGAAATTCCGTGTCACGTGATCCGCCGTCCACAGGGGCGATGGCGGGTTGTGTCACTGCCCCCGAGGCCGCTTTACCTGGGTTTCGGGGGCAGTGATGATATTGCTGTGCAAACCGGCGACGGCGCAAGTATAAAATCGGCCGGCGTCGATATGCTCACTATAGTCCATTTTGACGTATTCGTGGTGAAGTAGTGCGTAGGCATATATGCGTAGGTACCTAATCCGATGCACTTACGTGACGGGTAGGACTTCCATATAATTGCGATGAGGCGTATTGTGAAGTGGTGCCCGCGAGTCATGACTTGCGTTTCACACGTTCTACAGGCTCCACGGATTGATGGCGCTTCACGGATCGAAGGGCATCATCGGGGTCAGGACAGGGGGGCCGCTTAGGGACTTTCCGGCGCGGAGCACCGGGGGACTCTGGCGGCGTAGGTGGCTGCGGCCGGAGGGCATGAGGCGTCGACATGGATGACGGGTGGCTAGAGGTTAAAGAAGGCGTGTGCTGCGCCTGGTCACTCCCGGCGGATGCGACCTGCGCGGGGGTGGCCCGTCGCTTGTTCCGCCGTACCGCCAGCGAGCTCTCGCTGGATGCGGAGGCGATCGATGACGGCGAGACGGTGGTGAGCGAGCTCGCGGCCAACACGCTGCACGTGAAGTGCGGAAAGCACAGCAACGGCACGTGCAGCATGGGACGGGTCAGCGGGGGTACGCCGTGGGCGCATGCCGACGCCGCCGAGATGGGGGCGGGTGGCGCTCCCGAGCTCTGGCTCTACCTGCGGGGGAGCGGCGAAGCGTGCGAGCTGGTCTGCAAGGTGTTCGACGCCTGCCCGGGCTGGGCGCACGGCGCTGCGCCCGGGGCCAGCGGTCGCCGGGCCGCCACGGACGCGATGAGCGGGCGCGGCCTTGAAGTGGTGCACGAGCTGTCTCGCGGGCACTGGGGCCACCACCTGACGCGCTCGCGCCTGGGCAGTTGGAGTCTGCGCGGCAAGGCCGTGTGGTTCGCCACCCCGGCCCCGTACGGCAAGAAGGCGATGCTCGTTCCGTGGGGCCAGCCGAGTGGCACCATGAACGACAGCCTGCGCCATCCGATGCCGGCGGCATGGGGGAGAACCGAGGCGGGCGGCGCTCACCCCATGTCGGCTGGCGAGGCGATGAGGCGGCTAGAGGCGCAACTCGTGGCCCGGGGCTTCGGCGACAGCATGGTGCGAGCCGATGACCCCGTCAAGGACATGGCGGTGCTGTCGGTCTGCGGAGACCTCACGGTCTGGTGCCGTGCGGGCTGCACATGGCTGCGCGCGCCGGGCCATGACGGCCGGGCCTGGGGCTATGGTGACCTCGTGGAGGTGGCGGAGCAGGTCGTGACGGCGCACGAGACGTTCTGCGTTGAGCCGGAGCTGGCCGAGAGGCAGACCCGTATTCACGCGTAGCGTCAGCGACCGATTCCAGCCGCGACCGCCGTGTAGGCCTCGAGCACCAGGTCCCAGAAGTGGCCGGCGTCGATGCTGGTGGCTACGCGCGCGTTGGGAGCCGCTGAGGCAGAAAAGTCGGTCACGGTCATCCCCGACGTCAGCTGGCCGGTGGTCTCGACCTGGACGTGGGCTGGGGTGTACCCGAAGACGTCGGGAACCGCGACGGAGGCAACGGCGCACACGTCGTGGACGGCGGGTGCTGAGCCGAGGTTGTCGTTGTACTGCGCCAGCGCCGGGAGCAGCAGGGCGGAGCCGAGCGTGCCGAGTGCGGCCATGCGCTCCCGGACGGAGGCGACCGCCAGTGCCTGCAAGGTGACGTCAAGGCCGATCATCCGGACTGTCCAGCCCGCGCCGAACACCACGGACGCCGCCTCCGGGTCCGCCCACATGTTGTACTCGGCGGCCGGGGTCACGTTGCCGCGCCCGGTGGAGCCGCCCATGATCACGAACTCGCGGACGCAGCGCACCAGCTGAGGCTCCTTGCGGAGGGCGAGCGCGATGTTGGTCAGCGGGCCGGTCGCGACCAGCGTGATCTCACCGGGAGAGGCGCAGACCGTGTCGATGATGTAGTCGATCGCGTGCCCTTCTCGCGGGTCGCGGGCGGAGTCGGGGATGACCGCGCCGCCGAGGCCGGTCTCCCCGTGCACCTCCCGTGCGTCCCGCGCTGGGCGCAGCAGCGGGCCGGGGCAGCCTGGCGTCACGGGAACCGGCACGGCCCCCACGAAGTCCGCCACCGCCAGGGCGTTCCGCGTGGTCTTCGCCAGTCCGACATTGCCGGCCACCGTCGTGATCCCCACGAGCTCAAGGCCCGGATGCCCCTGCGCGAACGCGATGGCCAGCGCGTCGTCGATGCCTGGGTCACAGTCAAGGATGATCTTCGTGCTCATGAACCTTTCACCATACATAACGTTCCCTCCCCCGGCTGCACATAGCCCCGCTGCGCGACGGTGGCCCTGCCGCCACCTGCCCGGGGGGCGAGCCGCCCGTCGGCCGCGATGCTGATGATGCACATGTGCAGCTGAGTAGCTAGATTTGACATCCTGTTCGCATGAATATATGTTCGATTACAAGGCTCTGAAGGCTGGGGTCTTGGAACGTGTAGTGTGCCTGTCTTCATCCGGGCGTGCAGCGTGACAGCCCGGTACGAAGGCAGTGCAGGCAAACACGGCAGGACAGCACATGGGCAGGGTGTACGGCGAGCCAGTCGAGGTTCAGGCGCGAGCGGACGGCCGTCCGATCCGGTTCGTGTGGCGGGGAAGGCTCTACACGGTGCGCGCGATCACCGAGCACTGGGTGATCAACCGGGAGTGGTGGACTGAGTCCGACCCGGAGCTTGCGCGGCCCGAGCTGGAGTTCTGGCGGGTGGAGGCAGCCGCGGGACGGGGCTTCCTGCCCGGCCTTTACGAGCTGCGCCGCGAGGTGGCATCCAATGCCTGGACGCTGCGCCGGGTTGTCGACTAGGCCATGGGCGCCGGCTAGGCCCGGGGTTAGCTGTGCTGACCGACTACGGCTTCACTCACCTGCACGTCGCGTCGTCCTACTCGCTGCGCTATGGCACCGCGAGCCCGGCGGCGCTGGCCGCGCGGGCGGCCGAGCTAGGCATGCCCGCCCTGGCGCTCACCGACCGAGACGGCCTGTACGGGGCGTTCAAGCATGCCCAGGCCTGCGCCGAGGTCGGCCTCAAGCCAATCCTCGGCGCTGACCTGGCGCTCGCCGGCGGCGGCCGCGTCACGCTGCTCGCCGAGGGTCGCCAGGGCTGGGCCTCCCTCTGCCACCTTGTCACCCACGGGCTGAAGGCGGGCCCGCCCGCGGTCACGGTGGAGGATATCGCCAGCGATTCGGCCGGGCTTGTCGCCCTGCTCGGGCTGGGCAGCGACGTCGGGCAGGCGGTCGCCGCCCGCCGCATGGACCTGGCCACCCACGCGCTGCGCCGCTGGCGCGACCTTGGCGTCGAGGTGGTCATCGAGATCGTCGACCATCTGGACGCGCCCGGCAGCACCCACCGTGCCGCCCGCATGGCCGGGCTGGCCAGCCAGGCGGGCCTGCCTGCCGTGATCACCAACGCCGTCCGCTACCTCGATCAGGCCGACAGCCAGGTCGCCCAGGTCCTGGACGCGGCCAGGCACCTGGTCCCGCTTGGCTCGCCGAAGCTCAATACCAGCGCGCAGAACGGCCGCGCCTTCCTCGCGAGCACCGCTCACATGGCGGGTGTGGCGGAGCGGATCGCGGCGGCCTTCGGCGGATCGGCCCGCACCCTGCTTCGCCAGACGGCCGAGGTCGCGCGGCGATGCCAGCTCGACGCGGCCAGGGACCTGGGCATCGGCCGTCATCACCTGCCCGAGCCTGCCAGCCAGTACCGGCAGCTGTACACCGACGCGCAGCACGAGCTCCGCGTCCGCTGCGCGGAGGCGCTGGCGGGAAGGCGGTACCGGTCGGCATCGGGTGGCAGGAAGGCGGCGCGGGCCGCCCGGGAGCGCCTGGACCACGAGCTTGGCATCATCACCACGACGCGGACCGCCTCCTACTTCCTGACGGTGGCGGACATCGCCGACCGCATCAAGGCGCGTGGCATCCGCTGCGCCATCAGGGGATCAGGAGCCGGAAGCTTCGTCAGCCACCTGCTGGGCATCTCCGCGATTGACCCGCTGGAGCATGGCCTGCTCATGGAGCGGTTCCTGTCGCCGGTCAGGGCTACGCTGCCGGACATCGACCTCGACGTCGAGTCGGCCCGGCGGCTGGAGGCCTACCAGATCATCTTCGACGCCTACGGGGAGCAGCGGACAGCTTGCGTCTCGATGATGGAGACCTACCGCGCCCGCAGCGCGATCAGGGATGTCGCTGCCGCCATGTCCCTGCCGCCTGACGAGATCGGCCGGATCGCCAAGGCCTTTCCGCACATCCGCGCCAGGCACATCACCAGCGCGCTTGGCGACCTCCCCGAGCTGAGGGCCTCCAACCTCGCGACCTCGCAGCTCGCCACCGTCTTCAAGATCGCGGAGAAGCTCGACGGGCTACCGAGGCACGTCGCCATGCACCCGTGCGGGATCTTGCTGTCCGACGCCACCCTCAGGGACAGGACGGCGGTGCAGCGCAGCTCTGAGGGGTTCCCGCTCAGCCACCTCGACAAGGACGACACGGACATCGCCGGGGTCATCAAGCTCGACGTGCTTGGCGTCCGCATGCAGTCGGCCATGGCCTACACGCTGCAGGAGATCGCCAGGACTGGCGCCATGGGCACCGGCGCCGCTGGCGGGGCACCCGACATCGACACCATCTCCCGCGACGACGAGCCGACCTACGCGATGATCAAGAAGGCGAAGACGCTCGGCTGCTTCCAGATCGAGTCTCCCGGCCAGCGCGAGCTCGTCAGGAAGCTGGTGCCGCGCGATGTCAGCGACCTGATCGTGGACATCTCGCTATTTCGGCCCGGCCCGGTCGGCTCGGACATGATCAGCCCGTTCCTGCAGGCCCGGCATGGCCTGCGAGCGCCGGAGTTCCCGCATGGACGCCTCCGCGAGGCCCTCGCGGAGACCGAGGGAGTGGTCGTCTACCACGAGCAGGTGCTGCGCATCCTTGACATCATGACCGGTTGCGGTCTGGCCGAGGCGGACCTGGTCCGCCGGCACCTGTCAAAGGACGAGGGGCCGCGGCGTACCGAGCCGTGGTTTCGCGCGGCCGCCCGTCGCCGTGGCTATGACGAGGCCACGATCGAGCGCGTATGGAAGATGGTCGCCGCGTTCGGCGGCTTCGGCTTCTGCAAGGCCCACGCCGCCGCGTTCGCGATCCCCGTCTACCAGTCGGCCTGGCTCAAGTGCCATCACCCTGCCGCCTTCTACGCCGGCGTGCTCACCCACGACCCTGGCATGTACCCCAAGCGGGTGATCGTCGCCGACGCCCGGCTGTCCGGCGTCCCCGTCCTGCCGCTGGACGTCAACGCGTCGGGCGACGGCTGGAAGGTTGAGCGGACCGAAGCCGCGGGGCTCGGCATCCGGGTTTCGCTCCGTGAGGTCAGGGGGATCAGCGACGCCGAGGTCGGCCGCGTCGTCGCGGGAGCGCCGTACGCGTCGCTGCGGGACTTCTGGGAACGCGCGCGGCCCTCCCGCCCGGTCGCCGAGCGCCTGGCGCTGGTCGGCGCCTTCGACGCGTTGTACGGGATACCCCAGCCCGGTAGGCGAGACCTGCTCGCGCGGGTCGGGGTGCTCGACCGGGCCACCGTGCGGGCCGCTGGGCGCGGGGGCACTGGCAGCACCCTTGACCTGCTCGCGGGGACGGGGCCTGATGCCGACGACGGCATGGCTGACCTCGTTCCGGCGGGGCAGTTGCGTGACCTGGATCCGGCCGAGCGCGTCTCCACCGAGCTTGACGTGCTTGGCTTCGACGTCAGCCGGCATGTCCTCGAGTTCTACGGTGAGCTGCTCGAGGGACTGGCCCCGGTCCGTTCTGCCCAATTGGAGGAGTGCGGGCCTGGGGAGACGGTCCTGGTCGCGGGGGTGAAGGTGGCCACGCAGACGCCGGCGGTGCGATCGGGGCAGCGAGTGATCTTCGCGACGCTCGACGACGCGGCTGGCCTGGTCGACCTGACGTTCTTCGAGTCCGTCCAGGAGCGCTGCGCGGCGCGGGTGTTCGGCTCCTGGCTGCTGCTCGTCCGGGGTAAGGTCCGGCGGTCGGGCGCGGGTCCCAAGGCCGCTACCGTGACCGCGAGCGAGTGCTGGGACCTGCCGGCGCTGGAGGAAATCCGGCTGTCGGGGGGGATGGACGCGGTCCGCGCGGCCATGGCGGCCGGGGATGTGGGGGCCGGGTCGGCTCGGCAGCGTCCTTCCCGGCAATCGTCGTCACACGCTGTAGTTTTTGGTAGCGGTTTCGCGATGTCCCGGTACGCGGAGACCGGCGCCCCGGGCGCACCGCTCAAGGTCCCGCCCCGCGCCTTGTGGCACGCCAGCCCGGGCAGTTCGGGCGAGACCGGCGACGGTACCGCGTTCACTGAAGTAAATTGGTCAACGGGCGTGTAGCCGATGATTCCAGGGCCTGCGGTTACTCGCTGTGCGTACCGAGCGAGGGTTTTCCGTGCGGCCTCCCGGGCAGCGGACCGCCGGGATGGCGGCAGGACTCTCGTCAAGAAAGCCTGACCAGAGGGGACTCATGGCACCTGGGAAGAACGCACTCTGGGCCAGACTGCGCAGCAAGGTTGGCATCCGCTTCATCCGGTTCGCCGGCGTCGCAGTGGCCTCGCTGGCCACGAGCGAGGCGACCCTAGCGGTATGTGATGCCGCATTCCACCTGACCGCGACGCCGTCCGCGGTGAGCAGCTGGTTCACGGGCGCGGTGGTCAGCTACCTCCTCAGCCGCTGGGCCTGGGAGCGCAAGGGCAAGCCTGACCTGCTGAGGGAGACGCTACCCTTCTGGATCATCTCGGTCGTGGTCGTGGTCATCCTCACGCTGTCGACCAAGCTTGGCTACGCCATAGCGGCGGATCACCACCTGCACGGCCTCAAGCACGCGGCGGTCGCAGGCGGCGTCTACTTCATAGCCAACTGCATTACGTTCCTCGCCCGGTTCGTGATCTTCCACTACGTGCTGTTCAAGGACCGGCGTGGCTCGACGGCGAGCGTGGCGGCCACGCCAGCGGCCTCAGGCCCCAATGTCCCGGCCAGCCCCACGATGGCCACCGAGCGCGCGGCCCGGGCCAGCCAGTGACGACGGCGGGGCCTGGCTCCACC
>Ga0335072_10006671_pt1 | contig 16861 bp, 16 predicted proteins | sample Lox_Sample_21_FD_206725 | JGI IMG/M metagenome (GOLD analysis project Ga0335072, IMG submission 206725) | Soil microbial communities from Loxahatchee National Wildlife Refuge, Florida, United States - Lox_Sample_2.1 | ecosystem: Environmental > Terrestrial > Soil > Wetlands | place: USA...
CGGCGACTTCTTCTCCCGCGGCCAGGCCGATCTCGGCCCGTTCTTCACCTTCATCCCCTGGGTGTTCCTGCTGCTCGTCCCCGCCCTCACCATGCGACTCTGGGCCGAGGAACGCCGTCTTGGCACGATCGAACTATTGCTCACCCTCCCCATCACCCAGACCCAGGCCGTGCTGGGAAAATTCCTCGCCGCCTGGGCGTTCTGCGCCATCGCGCTATTGCTCACCTTCCCGTTCGTCATCACCGTGAACCTCCTCGGCTCGCCGGATAACGGCGTGATCGCCTCCGGCTATGTCGGCTCATTGCTCATCGCCGGCGCATTCCTGGCCGTCGGCTCCGCCATGTCGGCGCTGACACGCAACCAGGTCATCGCCTTCGTGCTCGGCGTCGCGGTGTGCTTCGTCTTCTCTGTCGCGTCCTATCCCGTGGTGACCGACTTCCTCTCCCGCAACACGCCGATCCTCGCCGACATCGCCCGGCGCATCGCGATCATCGACCGCTTCAACGACTTCACCCGCGGCCTCATCAGCGTGCGCGACCTGATCTTCTTCGCGACCTTCATCGGCTTCTGGCTCTACGTGAACGCCGTGCTGGTCGATCAGCGCAAGGCGGATTGAACATCATGCGCCGCCGCTTCTGGTTTTCCGTCATCGGCATGATCGCGGTCACCGCGATCGTGGTCGGCATCAACATGATCGCCGATGCACGACTGGCCTATGTGCACGCCGATCTCACCGAGAACCACATCTACACGCTCGCCCCCGGCACCCGGCAGATCCTGAAAAGCCTGAAGGAACCCATCACGCTGCGCTTGTTCTATTCGCGATTGCTCGGCAGCACGGTGCCGGTCTACGGCAGCTATGCCGATCGCGTGCGTGAGATGCTGGAGCAATACGCCGCTGTCGCGGATGGCAAAATCCGCCTGGAATTCTACGACCCCGAACCGTTCAGCGCGGTGGAAGACCAGGCTCTCGCCGACGGCCTGCAGGGTGTGCCGGTGGACCAGGCAGGCACGCAGGTCTATTTCGGCCTCGCCGGTTCCAACATGCTGGACGATGAGCGCACCATCCCGTTCTTCCAACCGGACCGCGAGCGCTTCCTCGAATACGACCTCACCAGGCTGGTCTATGAACTGTCCAACCCGAAGCGGCCGGTGGTCGGCGTCATGTCGTCACTGCCGCTCGACGGCAATCCGCAACTGATGATGATGTCGCAGGGCCGCGAAGGCGGTCAGCCTTTCGCTTCGACCGAGCTGCTGCGCCAGACCAACACCGTGAAAATGGTCCCGACCGATGCGCAGGTGATCGATCCCGACATCGGCGTATTGCTGGTCGCGGAAGCGCAGAACCTGTCGGAGAACACGCTCTACGCCATCGACCAGTTCGTGATGCGCGGCGGCCGCCTGATGGTGATGGTCGATCCATGGAGCGAAACCATGGCCTCGCAGGCCAGTCCCGGTGGCATGCCCGCGACCGACGCCCATTCCGACCTCGCCAGATTGTTCAAGGCCTGGGGCATCGAATTCAATCCGAACGAGGTCGTCGGCGACCTCACCGGTGCCTGGCGCGTACGCGACCCGCAGGACCAGAATGCTCAGGCCGTTAACTATGTCGCCTGGTTCAACATCCGCGCCGGCATCAATCACAGCGATCCGGCAACCGCGGACCTGCAACAGGTCACCGTGGCCTCGCCCGGCTTCATCGCCAAGGCGCCCGGCGCAAACATCGAGTTCACGCCGCTGCTGTCCTCCTCGGCAAGCTCCGGGCTCATCCCAGTCAATGACGTGAAAATGCCGGATCCGGCGAAGATCCTTGCGCAATTCAAGCCTGAGGGCGGCCCGCGCGTGATCGCCGCGCGCATTCGCGGCGTGCTGCATTCCGCGTTCCCCGGCCCGCCGGCGGAACAAAAAGGTGAAAAACCGCCGGCCAGCCTGCCCGCGTACAAGGCCGAGACCACCGGACCGGCGAACCTCGTCGTGGTCGCCGATTCCGACATCCTCGCCGACCGCTTCTGGGTGCGGATCAGCGACTTCTTCGGCCAGCAGACCGCGATGCCGTTCAGCGACAACGGCCCCTTCGTCGCCAACCTCATCGACACGCTCGCCGGCGGCGAGGCACTCATCGGCCTCCGCGCCCGCGGCGATTCCAGCCATCCGTTCACCCTGGTGAACACCATCCAGGCCGAGGCGGAAGCCAAATTCCGCCGCACCGAACAAGCCTTGCAACAGCATCTCGATGACGTGCAGAAGCAACTGCAAACTCTGCGCCAGGGCGGCACGCCGGCCGACACCGACCAGCCAGCCAGCGCGCAGGCGGTGATTACGCCGGCACAGCGCATGGCGATCGACGCCGCGCGGCGCGACATCGTCGAGACGCGCGCCAGGCTGCGGGCAGTGCAGTACGACCTCAATCGAAACATCACCCGGCTGGAAAACGAGTTGCGCGCTCTCGACATCGTGGCGGTGCCCGCGGTGCTGACGATCCTCGCGATCGGCATGGGCGCCGTCCGCCGCCGCCGGCGCGCGAGGGCTCGCGGATGATCAATCTTTCGCCTCGCGCCCGCAGGGACTCCACCCCATGACGACCCGCACCTTGCTCGTTCTGGTGGTGCTGGGCGTCGTCGCCGTCGCGGGCGGCTGGTACTTCGGCGTCGCCACGATGCCGGCGGAGCAAACCTCGGCCGATACCGGCAGGCTGATGTTTCCCGACCTGGCGCCACGTCTGCAACAGGCTGCCAAGGTCGAAATAGAGCACCAGGGCCAGCAACTCGTGATCGAGAAGCAGGAGGAGGACGGCCACGTACGCTGGGGCCTCGCGAGCCGCGGCGGTTACCCGGTGCGCGAAATCCGCCTGCGCGGCGTCCTCACCGCCCTGACGGAGCTGCGCCTGGTCGATCAGCGCACGTCGGATCCGAAGGAATTTGCCACGCTTGGCGTGGAAAATCCCGATGCGCCGACCGCCAACTCGAACCTGTTGCGCGTGCTGGATGCGTCAGGCAAGACCATCGTCGCGCTGATCGTCGGGCACCGCCGCGTGCGCACCGGCGGCAACGTTCCCGACGAAGTCTACGTCCGCCGTCCGAACGACAACCAGAGCTGGCTCGCCGAGGGCAGCCTGGATGTGGACGCCGATCCGCAACTCTGGCTCGATCGGGACGTCATGAATATCGATCACAGCCGCATCACCAAGGTGACGGTGACGCGCGGCGGCAACACGCTGGAGTTCGCGCGCACCAATGACAAGCTGGCGCTGACGGTGCCGGCCGATCATCCGAAGCTTGACGAGTTCAAACAGCAGGACGTCTCGCGTGCCCTGGAATTGCTGACCTTCGACGACGTGCACCCCGCCGCGGCACCGCCGCCGGACCAGATCGGGACGTCGGTATTCACCACGTCGGACGGGCTCATGGTGACCGCCGCGGTCTACCAGGCGCCGCGCAAGCCCAATGCGACGCAAGCGGGAGATCACGACCTGCTGTTGCAGTTCACCGTGGCCGGAGCCGGCAAGGCGAAGGCCGAAGCAGACCACTTGCAGGCGCGCCTGTCGGGCTGGACCTACGAAGTCGGCTCCTGGAAGGAGAGTTCGCTGGTGCCATCGCTCGACGATCTGATGACGGCGCCATCCGCCAAGCCAAATCCGCCGGCAACTCCGGCCGGTGCAAAACCATGAGCGATCGCGAGTATCCGGCGCGGCCGATCGTTGGCATCGGTGTCATCGTACTCAAGGACGACTCGGTCTTGCTCGTCCGCCGCGGCAAGCCACCCAACGTCGGAAGCTGGACGCTGCCCGGCGGGGCGCAGGAACTGGGCGAAACCACAGAGCAAGCCGCGCGGCGCGAGCTGTTGGAGGAGACCGGCATCATCGCCGGCCCGCTGGTCTTCGCCGCGCATGTCGACAACATCCGCCGCGACGAGCATGGCCGGGTGCAGTTCCACTATACCATTCTGGATTTTGCCGCGCGCTGGGAGTCCGGCGATCCGGTGGCGGCATCCGATGTGTCCGAGGCGGTGTGGGCGCCGCTGGCGCGTCTCTCCGACTATGCGCTCTGGAGCGAGGCGTACCGGGTGATCGAAATCGCGCGTCGCCTCGTCAGCGGCGCCTGAAGCCTCGCCCGTCAGGCAAATGCCTGGTGAATGCGTCACCCGCTTTCGGCTGACCGGAAGAAATTTCTAACTCTCCGCCCGCAACACCCGCGCCACAAGCTCCGCCAGCCGCTCATAGTCCTCGTATTCATTGTAGGCATGTGCCGACAGTCGCAGCCACAGCGCATCATCGACAATGTGCGTCGGCGCATCTGTTCCCGCCGCCAGCAGCCGCGCGCGCATCGCCTCGGACCGTTCCGTCGTCACCGGCATGCTCAACGGCAGCCGCACCAGCCCCATCGCGCCTGCCAGCGCGCCCGTCGCGCCTTGCTCCGTATTCAGCCGCCGCGCCAGCAGCGCCGTGCCCTCCGCCGCCAGCGCCACATTCCGCGAACGCAATGCCGCGCCGCCAAGCCGCGCGTGGAAATCGAGCGCCGCGCCGACGCTCAGCCACGCACTGTAATCGCGCGTACCGGTCCAATCGAATTCCGCCAGAAACCCGTTGGCGAAACCATGCGAGATCGTCACCGGATGCAGCCCCGCCTGCCGCACCGGAGAGGCCCACAGAAACCCGCAACCCTTCGCCGCGCACAGCCATTTGTGGCAGTTCCCGACATACCAGTCGGCATCCAGCGCCTTGAGCTCCAGCGTCACCTGTCCCGGGCCATGCGCGCCATCCACCAGCACCGGCACGCCTCGCGCATGGCATGCGGCAATGATGCGATCCAGCGGCAGCACCAGGGCGCTGCCTGACGTGATGTGGTCGATCACCGCCAGCCTGGTACGCGGCGTCAGTGCGTTCGCGATCGCACTGACGATGGCGTCCGCATCGGGGCGTGGAAATGGCATGGCGGCTTCGGTCATGCGTGCGCCGGCGCGTTCCGTGACGTACCGCACCGCATTGCGTACCGCGCCGTAGCCGTGCTGCAGCACCACCACCTCGTCGTCCGCCGCCAGTGCCAGCGAACGCAGCACGGCGTTGCAGCCGACCGTGGCGTTCTCCACGAACGCCACGTCCTTGCCGTCGGCGCCGAGGAAAGCCGCGAGGCGTTCGGCCGCGGCACGCAGCGCGTCCGGCAGGACGGCGCGGAAGAAGCGGCCCGGTTGCGCCTCCATCCGACGCTGCCATTCCTGCTGGGCGGCCAGCACCACGCGCGGCGTCGCGCCGAACGATCCGTGGTTCACGCTGAGGAAATCGCCATCAAGCAGCCATTCATGGCGCACGGCGCGACCGAGAAGGGGAGTGGATGGGTTGGTCATGCTAGCAAGCTCCGGTGCTTCGCGGAACCTTACCCTCTCCCCCGCCTGGCGCGGGAGAGGTCAATGTCGACCGGCCCAGCCACCACCCCGAAGCGTCGCACCCAAGCCTCTCCCGCCAGAGCATTGGAGAAGCTAGGATGCGCCCCATGCGACGATTGATCCTGATAGCCATCGCCGGCCTGATCCTGACGATGCCCGCCCGCGCCCAGACGCGTATCGACTCGATCAATACCAACTTCCGCTGGCTCGGCCCGGACGACAAGATCGTCGTGGAGCGCTACGACGATCCGCGGGTCGCGAACGTGTCTTGCTACATGTCCCGCGCCGAGACCGGCGGGATCAAGGGCGGCATCGGCCTTGCCGAGGACCCCAGCCGTTTCTCCATCGCCTGCCGCGCCGTAGGCCCGGTCACGCTGCCGCCCCGCCTGCCGCGCTCCGAGGTCATCGGCTTTGCCTCCGCCTCATTGTTCTTCAAGAGCTTCCAGATCCATCGCGCCGTCGACGCGGAGAAGCATGTGCTGGTCTACACCGTCGTCAGCACGCGCCTGATCAACGGCTCGCCGTTCAACAGCATCAGTGTCGTGCCGCTGGACGTGCCGTAACGCCGAGCTTCCGTCCCCGCCTCTTCTGAACCGGCAACGCGCGCTAAGTCTTGGCGCCAAACAACTGGCACCAGCCGTTCGGGCTGATTTCGCCCGCGACGAATTTGCACGCATTCGGCGGCTGGAAGTTGACACAGATCCCGCAGTGATTGCCGCCGTTCGGCGTGGCCTGATATTTCGCAATCGCCTGCGTCAGCTTCTGTTGCGCATTCGCCTCGCGGACCACGCTCGCGGCTGTCGCCGTGCCAAGCGCAAGCATCGTTCCCTTAAGCGCCGTGCGGCGTGACATGCGCCGGCGATCATTCCCAGCTTCCATCTTGCTCTACCTCATCCATCGTGACGACATCTGCTCAGCAGTCGGGAAATAGGGCGACAGACAACCCATCTCGCGTCATGGCCGGCGAAGGCCGGCCATCCACGGATTGCTGTGATGCGCGCCCCAAAGACGTGGATGGCGGCCCTTCGCCCGCCATGACGGGTTGGCGCAATACCGCGGCGCCGTCTTCACCGCCGCGGATAGTTTGTGAACACGAAATCCTTGCTCGCCGCGAGCGTGTGGCATGCAGCGCCGCATTTGGCGTCATGCGCCTGCGGCGGCATGTCGGTCTGGTCGCCGGGCCTGAACGTATCGGACGCAGCATTATATTCGAACACGGCATAGCCCCATCCGTTGCTGTCCGCGAAGCGCTTGCTGTCCTTGCTCATGAAGTCGATGTCATGCAGGTCACCCGGCACGGTCGGATCGCCGGGCTCCGCGGTCGCTTTCACCGCCTTCCAATGGATCTTCGCCATCTTGGCGCCGTTGGGGAACGGCTTGCCGTTGCCGGGGATGCCCGACTTGAAGGCGGCGATCATCGCCGGATTGCCGAGGATGGTTTCAATCGTCCCGCCATTCTGGCTGATGGCGATCGTCTGCCACGTCTCGTATCCCCTGAACTCGGAGAATGCGAGACCGCCCGGCACCCGCAAGGAGTACCTGTCCTGTGCCGCCAGGGCGGCGCCGCCCGCCACGGCAAGCAACGCCACGACGGCAACGGTCTGCCGAAGACGCCTGCGCTTCATGTTCATCTCTTCTCCCTTGTCGGTAACGGGTGATCGTGCGGCCTTGTGCGGGCGCGCGCGGAGCCCCAGGATTCTGTTGCGCCGCTATATCGCTTCGGGCGCGTGCCTGATTGTCGGAGTCTGACGGGCTTTGGTGGAAACCGCATGCTGACTTGCCGGTGATGGCGCCCGGCAAATCCGGCGAATGCCGCCGCCCCGCCTGGCGCGACGCCGCCTCGCCGGCCGCAGCAGCGCAACGCAGCCGGCGCCGGCCATCTGCCATGACTGCGGCGCATGCGCGCGCGCTTTTCCCGGTCCTACCGCCGCCATAGGTTGCGCCGATGCCTCTCGGAACGACCGACACCCCGCCCGCAGGGCAGCCCGCCGCCGCGGCGACGCTGCCTGTCCCGCCTGCCGGCCGGTCGCTGTTCCTCACCGTGTTCCCGTCCATCATGCTGCCGATGTTCATGGCGGCGGTGGACCAGACCATCGTCGCCACCGCCTTGCCGGCCATCGGCGCCACCCTCGGCGACCTCCAGCGCGTCTCCTGGGTCGTGGTCGGCTACCTCGTCGCCAACACCATTGCTGCGCCGGTATACGGCCGCCTCGGCGACGCCATCGGCCGCCGCCGCATGATGTTCGCCGCCCTCGGCTTGTTCGTCGCCGCCTCCTTGTTCTGCGCTGCCTCCACCGGCGTGCTGATGCTGAGCTTCGCCCGCGTGCTCCAAGGCCTCGGCGGCGGCGGCCTGATGACGCTGTCGCAGGCGCTGATCGCCGAAGCCGTCCCGCCCCGCCAGCGCGGCCGTTACCAGGGCTATCTCTCCGGCATGTACGCCGCCGCCGCGACCTTCGGCCCGGTGGTCGGCGGCTGGCTCACCCAGCATTACGGCTGGCGCTCGGTCTTCCTGGTCAATCTGCCGCTCGGCGCGCTGGCCGTAGCGCTCGTCGCGCGACTGGACGCCCAACCGGTCCGAGGCGCCCGCCTGCAATTCGACGTCTGGGGCACCATCCTGTTCGCCGCCGTCATCGCGCCGACCTTGCTCGCCCTGGAACGCGCCCAGCGCTTCAGCCTCAGCGCCCTGCCGCTGGTGGCGCTGCTTGTTGCCTGCGCTGGCATCGCCCTGGTCGCGCTGCTGCGCCAGGAGCGTCGCGCCCCGTCCCCACTGTTGCCGGTGCAGATGTTCCGCCAGCCGGGTATCTGGCGCACCGATCTGCTGGCCGCCTGCGTCGCCGCCCAGACCGTCTCGATGGTCAGCTTCCTGCCGATGTACCTCGAAGTGGTGCGCGGCGAAGGCGCAGAGCATTCGGGCCTGCTGCTGTTGCCGCTGACGGTCGGCGTCGCCGTCGGCTCCTTGTTCGGCGGCCGCAGCATCGCGCGCACCGGCCGCACCGCCATCATGCCCTCCATCGGCCTCGCCATCAGCACCGCCATTTTGCTCTGTGTCGCCTTGTTCGCGCCCTTGCTCGGCAATCTCAGCCTGATCGTCGCGCTGTCGGTGCTGGCGCTTGCCTCCGGCCCGACCATGCCAGTGGTGCAAATGACAGTGCAGGTGGTCGCCGGTCCGAAATTCCTCGGTGCCGCCGCGGCATCGGTGCAGTTTTCCCGCTCGGTCGGCGCCGCATTCGGCACCGCGCTGGTCGGCGCCGTCCTGTTCGCGGCCCTGGCGGCGCGCGACCCGGCCACCGCCGCCTCCTTCACCGCGCTGGCCGAGCAAGGGCCGCGCGTCCTGGCGGCCCTCCCCGCGGCCCGGCGGGCGGTGGTGCAGGCCGAGATCGGCGACGCCTTCCGTGCCGCCTTCCTGACCATCTCCCTCTTCACCGCCGGCGGCATGGTCATGGCATGGTGGCTGCCGGTGCGCCGCATCTGAACGCCGCCCCATCTGAAAGCTGCCCTTGTGTGCCGCCGACGCCCTCCGTAGCTTGCGGCAAAATCAGTCCGGAGAGCGCGTCCGATGCGGCTAGGCCGTCAGTTGTTGGTGGGGCTGCTTGCACTTGCCCCGGTCCCGGCCGCGCACGCCGACGCAGTCGCCGACGATATCGCCAAGGCCGCCGCCGCCTGGCAGGCGCACGACAGCCAGGGCACGCTCGGCGCGCTCGATGCGGCCACCAAGGCCGTGCATCAGCAGCGCGCCGAAGCCCTCAAGGCACTGCTGCCATTGCCGCTGCCCGGCTGGACCGCCGACCCGCCGCAGACCAGCGCCGTCGGGGTCGAGATGCTCGGTGGCGGCACCAGCGCCAGCGACAGCTACCATAACGGCACCCAACGCGTTGACGTGCAGATCACCACCGACAGCCCGATGCTGCAGAATATGGCGGCCTTGCTCCAGAGCCCCTATGCCCAGGCGGCGGGCGTCAAGACCGTGACGATTGCCGGCCGCAACCTCAGCTACACCGAGAACGACAACAGCTACATCGCGCTGATCTCTGACAAGATCATCGTCAAGGTCGCGGGCAGCAAGGATACACCGGAGCCGGTTCTGAGAACGTTTGTCGCCGCGGTGGATTTTGCCGCCGCCGGCAAGCTGGCGCACTGAGCAAGCGACGACAGGGAGGCAACATGCTGCGTATTCATGGATCCGCGCGGTCGCGCGCACTGCGTACGTTGTGGATGGCGGGCGAGTTGGGCCTTTCCTACGACCACGTCGATCTGTTGCCGCGTTCGCCCGGGACGAAGACCCCGGACTACCTGGCGCTCAATCCCAACGCACGCGTCCCGACCATCGAGGACGACGGCTTCGTGCTGTCTGAATCAATGGCGATCAACCTCTATCTCGCGAAGCGGCACGCGAGCCCGCTGTATCCCGCCGATCCGCGCGATGAAGCGCTGTGCTGGCAATGGAGTTTCTGGGAAACCGACCGGCTCGACCGGCCGATCGTCAACTACGCCAACCACAGCGCGGTGTTGCCTGAAGCCGAGCGCAAGCCGGAGATCGCCGCCGCATCCTGGGCCGAGATGGAGCCCGCCCTCGACGTGCTGGAGGGCGCGCTCGGACGCTCCGGCTGGCTGGTCGGGAAGTCCTTCAGCATCGCGGACTTGAACGTCGCCGCCGCGCTGTATCGCGGCCTGACCCTCGATTTGGCACGCTGGCCGCGCGTCACCGCCTGGCTGAAGGCGTGCTGGGATCGGCCCGCGGCAAAGCGCGCCCGCGCGATGCGAGAGTAGCGCCGAGGGCAGCATACCCATCCGTCCCCTCGGCTGCCCCACCGGCCTCGCCCCCGACCTCATCCCCCTGGACAGTGCCGGACCGGCAGCGCATAGCCTCCGGCCGCTCAGACTGCCTGGAGTCCTATCGCTCGACCAATGATGTACTTCAGCCGCCTGAAGATTACGGTGATTCTGGGCCTGTGCCTGGTCGGCGCCCTCCTGGGCGTCCCCAACTTGTTCCCGGCCCCCGCACCCTGGCTGCCGTGGCGCACCGTCCACCTCGGGCTCGACCTGCGCGGCGGGTCCTACCTGTTGATGCAGGTGGACATGGCCGCGGTCATCAAGGAGCGGTTGGCGGGCTTGCTGGACGGTGTCCGCCAAGCGTTGCGTCCCGGTGAAATCTTCTACCGCACCTTGCAGGCACAGCCCGATCAGAACCGCATCCTGCTGGAACTGCGCAATCCCGAACAAACCGACGCCGCGCTCGCAGCACTCAAGCCGCTGGTCACGCCGGAGGGCCCGACCAACGTGCCGGACCTCGACATCGCCGCCCCCACGCCCGGTACCGTGACCCTGACCCTCTCGCCGGTCGCGCTGAACGCGCGCGCGCTGGCCGCGGTGCAGCAGTCGATCGAGATCGTCCGCCGCCGCATCGACGAGACCGGCGTGGTCGATCCCGAAATCACCCAGCAGGGCAGCGATCGCATCGTGGTGCAGCTTCCCGGCATCGGCGATCCGGACCGCATCAAGCAGTTGCTCGGCAAGACCGCCCATATGACGTTCCAGCTCGTCGACGAGACCGCGCCGCCCGCCGGCAGCGGTCCGCCGCCGCTGGGCGACGAGTACCTGCCGATGCAGGACAACCCCACGGAAAAACTCGCCGTGCGCCGCCGCGTCGATGTGGACGGCGGCGACCTCACCGACGCCCGCGCCGGCACCAATCAGCAGACCGGCGAATGGATTGTGAACTTCGCGTTCAACTCGGTCGGTGCCCGCCGCTTCGCCGATGTGACGCGCTCCAACGTCAATCACCGCTTCGCAATCATCCTGGACGGCAAGATCATCAGCGCCCCCGTGATCCGCGAACCGATCACCGGCGGGCGCGGCGAGATCAGCGGCAACTTCACCGCCGCCTCCGCCACCGATCTCTCCGTCCTGCTGCGCGCCGGCGCGCTCCCCGCCCCGCTGAGCGTGGTGGAGCAACGCTCGGTCGGACCCGAACTCGGCGCAGACAGCATCCGCGCCGGCGCCATCTCGCTCGCCGTCGGCTTCGTCATGGTCATCGCCTTCATGGCGACCTTCTATGGCTTGTTCGGCTGGTTCGCGAATTTGTGCCTGGTGGTGAACCTGGTGCTGATGCTGGGCGTCATGTCGGTGCTGCAGGCGACGCTGACGCTGCCCGGCATGGCCGGCATCCTGCTGACCCTGGGCATGGCGGTCGACGCCAACATCCTGATCAACGAACGCATCCGCGAGGAACAACGCAACGGCCGTCCGCCGCTCGCTGCCCTGGAGCATGGCTTCCAGCGCGCCTACAGCACGATCTTCGATTCCAACGCCACCGCCTTCCTGGCGCACGTCATGTTGTTCATCTTCGGCTCGGGCCCGGTGAAGGGCTTTGCCGTCACCATCACCGTGGGCATCGCCACGTCGTTGTTCACCGCCTGGATGTTGACGCGGCTCCTGGTGTCGCGTTGGTACACCGTCGCTAGACCCCGCCTGCTGCCGGTCTGATCCGCCATGTTCATCCGTCCCCTGTTTCGTATCGTTCCCGACGGCACGCGCATCAAGTTCATGCGTGGCCGCTTCATGGGGCTGATCGTCTCGGCGATCCTGTCCACCGCCTCGGTGGTACTGTTCTTCCACCCCGGCCTCCGCCTGGGCATCGACTTCTCGGGCGGCGTCGTGATCCAGGCGAAGACCCCCGGTCCCGCGGATTTCGCCCTCATCCGCACTGCCCTGTCATCGGCCGGCATCCCGGACCAGGGCGTGCAGCGCTTCGGCGGCCCATCCGACGTGCTGATCCGGCTGGGCACCCAGCCCACGGAAAAAGCCACGGCGCAGATGGTGGACCGTGTGAGTGCCGCGCTGAACGCCAAGGTGCCGGGCACCAAGATCATGCAGGCCGATGCGGTCGGCGCGTCGGTCTCGGCGGAGTTGTTCCGCAACGGGTTGCTGGCTCTCGGCATCAGCCTGGCGATGATCCTGGTCTATATCTGGTTCCGCTTCGAGTGGCAGTTCGCCGTCGGCGCGGTGGTGACGCTGGTGCTCGACATCACCAAGGCGATCGGCTTCCTCGCGATCACCCGCATCGATTTCGACCTGGTGATGGTGGCGGCGATCCTCACGATCCTCGGCTACTCCACCAACGACAAGGTCGTGGTGTACGACCGCGTCCGGGAGAACCTGCGCAAATACAAGTCGATGCCGCTGCGCGAACTGATCGATCTTTCCATCAATGAGACGCTGAACCGCACCGTCGGCACGTCGATGACAGTGTTCATCGCCGCATTGCCCCTGGCGTTGTTCGGTGGCCAGTCGATCTCCGGCTTCTCCTGGGTGATGCTGTTCGGCATCGTCGTGGGCACCTCCTCCTCGATCTTCATCGCGGCACCGATCCTGTTGTTCCTGGGCGAGCATCGCTTGCGGCGGGAGTCAGTCTCAGCGCCAAAGACTCAGGCGGTGCGGGAAACCACCGCAGCCACGGCGGCGCTATCCGAGCCACGGGAACCGCCGCCGCGCCCGCCCGAGTCGGCGCCGCCGGCAGGCGGAGCCTCGCAATCGGCCGCTCGGCCAGGCGAGCAACGGACCGCGCGTGGCGGAACCCGGCCCGCGGCGCGGCAAGGCGGGCGGGGCCGGGGCAGGTAGGATCGCAGTCCGCACCATCGCCCGCATCCCGAGGGTTCATCCACCGGCGCGAAAAGCGGAGCATTACACCCGCGCGCATGCGCGGAACGTGACGCTCGATCCAGCGTTCACCAGGAACTCGAGGCCGCATGATGCACCGGTGAGCCTTCATCGCCGGTCGCCATGCGCGCCGCAAACCCGGGAGACCCGTGCATGACCGAGCCGGTTTACAAAGTCGTCGAACTCGTCGGTACATCGGAAATCAGCCTCTCCAAGGCGATCGAAACCGCGATCGCCCGCGCCGCCGCGACTTTGCGGCAGCTCAACTGGTTCGAAGTGGGCCAGATCCGCGGCAGCATCGAGGGCGGCAAGGTGCAGCGCTATCAGGTGACGCTGAAGGCTGGTTTCACGCTGGAGGATTGATCGGACCGGCGCGGTTCCGCGCAGCCTGTCGTCATTGGCATCAGGCCGGTTGGCGTGACCTGCGCCGATATCGGGCAGGCCTGCCGCGCTCCGTCGTCGCTAACTGACGCCGCTTGCGTGCTGCCCGATCCGCGGCTCGGTGCCCGACACCAGCCCGCGGATATTGGCGTGATGCCGCACGAAAATGAGTACGGCGATCACCGCGGTCAGCACGGCCACGCTGGCGTCCGCCAGCGCCCATGCCAGGAACGGTGCCAGCGCGAAGGAGACCAGCGCAGCCAGCGACGACCAGCGCGACAGCGCCGCCACAATGAGCCACGCAGCCCCGGCCGCCAGTCCCACCGGCCATGCGACGGCGATCAGCACGCCGTAGCCCGTCGCCACGCCCTTCCCGCCCTTGAACCGCAGCCAGACGGGGAAAAGGTGTCCGAGCACTGCGCCCAGCCCCGCCCACAGCGCCGCATCATGACCCGCGACTGCCCGGGCGATCAGCACCGCGGCGGCGCCCTTGCCGCCATCCAGCAGCAGCGTCGCCGCGGCGAGGCCCTTCTTGCCGGTCCGCAGCACGTTGGTCGCACCGATATTGCCGGACCCGATCGTGCGGATGTCGCCCAGCCCGGCAGCCTTCGTCAGCAACAGCCCGAACGGGATCGATCCGAGCAAATAGCCGAGCACTATTAGGGAGATCGGCGGCATGGCGGGTCCGATGCTGAGGGCGTCAGAGTCATTACGGGCAGCGCTGGAAGGATGCAATCCCCGCGCCGAGGACGTCGCAGCGCACGACCACAGCCACCGCCCTCCCTACTAAGGGCTTGCCGGGAAATAACCGCTTCATTTGGCGCAACGGCCGTGCGTACCGTGTCATGGCCGGCGGAGGCCGGCCATCCACGACTTCCTTGCTGTACACTGCGAAGACGTGGATGCTACGCCTGCGCGCACCATGACACGTGGGGGCGGCGCACTCCTCGCGTGATTGGTTAATTCCCCGCGAGCCCTAATGTATGCTCCGCTGCGGCAGGCGACCCGCTCCCTGCGCTAACCGGATAGGCGCGCGGTATTGCTCAGAGCCGTGTCGCGGCGATCCACACCGTGCGGCCGCCTCCGCTTCGCCAGTCCTCGACGGCGTGTGCGGCAACATCAAACCCGATGTCAGAGAGCAATGACCGGTATTCGTCCGCGCCCAGGCTCGCGTGATAGAGCACCTCGCCGCGGTATCGTCCGATCGCCTCGCCACAGGCTGGACCGCTGTTGAACATCAGCACCGCCGGCCGCAGCGCGTGGCGTGAGAACACGGCAAACATGCGGCGTTGGTCGTCCGGTGTCAGATGAAACAGGCTGTCCCACGCCAGCACGCCGTCGAACCGCCGATCCAGCTCCAGGCGCCGCATGTCATGCACCACCCAGTCCTGGTCCGGCAATCGCTGGCGGCACAGCGAGATCATCGTCGGCGAGGCGTCGACGCCCGTGACACGCAATCCGCACTCAACCAGATGCCGCGCGACCGGCCAGCCCGATCCGCATCCCAGGTCGAGGACATTGGCGCCAGGCGGCAGCGCGTCGACAAACCGATCGAGCCACGGCTTGTCGTTCCACGGCGCGGCGCGCCGATCGGCATCCCACACCAGCGCGTATTGCTCATAATGGCCGATGATACGGCGAGCGAAGTCGGTCGTTGCCACATTACGCTCCTGGCGCAGAACGCTACCGCCACGTAAGCGCCTCAGCCCATCAGCCGTACCGGCTGGCGCCTGCGTCCCCACGTGCCGGGCGCTGTTTCGAACACGCCCGCCGCCGCCGTCCCACACCGCGCGCAGCAGCCCCGCGGATCCAGCCCCCACGCGCCAAGCTGGTACCAGTCCCGCTCGATCAGCAGCGCGCCGCACTGGTGGCACCACGTGCTGCCACCCGCCGCATCGTGCACATTGCCGGTATAGACGTAGCGCAGCCCTCGCCCCATCGCGATTGCGCGCGCCCGTGTCAGCGTCGCGGCCGGCGTGTGCGGCGTGTCTCGCATCTTCCAGTCCGGATGGAACGCGCTGAAATGCAGTGGCACGTCGACGCCAAGTTCCGCCGCAACCCAGCTTGCCAGGGCACCGAGTTCCGCGTCGCCGTCATTCTCACCCGGGATCAACAGCGTGGTGATCTCCAGCCACACGCTGGTTTCATGCCGCAGCCACACCAGCGTATCGAGCACGTCCGACAGCCGCCCGCCGCAAAGATTGCGATAGAACCCCTCGGTGAACGCCTTCAGATCGACGTTCGCCGCGTCGATGTGGCGATAGAACTCGCCGCGTGCTTCGCGCGTGATGTAGCCGGCGGTCACCGCCACCGTCTTCAACCCGGCTTCGTGGCAGGCGATCGCGCAATCCACCGCGTATTCCAGGAAAATTACCGGATCGTTGTAGGTGAACGCCACCGACCGGCATCCCGTCCGCTGCGCCGCCGTCGCGATCAGCGCGGGGCTCGCGCTCTGGTTCAGCTTGTCGACCTCGCGTGCTTTCGAAATATCCCAGTTCTGGCAGAACTTGCAGGTGAGGTTGCAGCCGGCGGCGCCGAACGAGAACACCGGCGTCCCCGGCAGGAAATGATTGAGCGGCTTCTTTTCGATCGGATCGATGCAAAAGCCCGAGGAGCGGCCGTAGGTGGTCAGCACCAGCCCGTCGCCGTCGCGCGCCCGCACAAAACAGAGACCGCGCTGTCCGTCATGCAGCTTGCACAGCCGCGGGCAGACATCGCACTGGAGCCGGCCGTCCGGCAGGGCGTGCCAGTAGCGGGCAGGGAACAATACGTCGTCCGCGGCCAGGTCCATGACGGGGGGAATGTAGGCCGTGGCCTGCCCGGACGGGAGGGGGCCGAGGAATGCGAAGACGCCCCCCGTGTGATGCCCGCGCTTGTCGCGCCACGTGTCATGGCCGTCCCCGGGCTTGTCCCGGGGATCAGCGCGGCCATCGACGTCTTTGCTGGGTTTTCCCCAGAAAAGACCTGTGCCCGCCCACCCGCTGAAAAAGCGAAGGCCCCGGCCGTCGGGTGACGATGGCCGGGGCCCCGCGCATTCGGTGTGGCGATGGCTTGCTCAGTCGGCGAAGGAATGCACCCGCGCCGCACCCTCGCCGAAGCGGAAGCCGGGCTCAGTGCGGAGCTTCTGCTGGTCTTGCTGGTAGTTCGGGTCCGCCCCGTCGCCAACGCGGGCCGCACCGGTGCCGATGCTGTAGCCGGGCTCGGCCTGGAGCCGGTGTTGCGTGCCCAGGAAACCGCCGTCGGACCCGTCACCAATCGCTGCCGCTCCGGTGCCGATGCTGTAGCCGGGCTCGGCCTGGAGCCGGTGTTGCGTGCCCAGGAAACCGCCGTCGGACCCGTCGCCAACCTCTGCCGCACCGGTACCGATGCTGTAGCCCGGCGCGGTCTGAAGCTGCTGCTGGTGTTGCTCGTATCCGGGGTTGGACCCGGCGCCGACAAAAGCCGC
>Ga0335072_10006672_pt1 | contig 16861 bp, 17 predicted proteins | sample Lox_Sample_21_FD_206725 | JGI IMG/M metagenome (GOLD analysis project Ga0335072, IMG submission 206725) | Soil microbial communities from Loxahatchee National Wildlife Refuge, Florida, United States - Lox_Sample_2.1 | ecosystem: Environmental > Terrestrial > Soil > Wetlands | place: USA...
CCTGGGTTGGATCGTCGTGCGGGTTCCCTGAGCCTTGCGGCCCGGCCGTCGGATCCTCGGCCGGCGTCGATCCAACCTCGGCGCCCTGCGTGGGATCGGCGGATGCCGCCGACTCAGCCATTCCCCGGGTCGGGTCGTCGCCGGGAATTCCGCCCCGAGTGGGGTCCTCGCTGAACGACATTGCGTTCCTCCTCTTCGTGCCCTGTGCCCTCGTGCTGCTCGGGTGAGCTGCTTTGAGCTTCGGTTTACCACCGTCGGATTGGCTTGGCAAATGCCCGCGCAACCTCCGAAATCCCCTGGAGCGCCCTACTCGACCTGCATAGCTCGACAATGGAGGCGTTCGATCCTGACTTCGCCGTGTAACGCGTGACATACATGCACCACTCGGCAAGGTCCCGCCGGAGCGCGGCGATTGTCGAGCTATGCAGGTCGTCCGGGGTCTTGACCCGATCCGGAGGGGACGTCCACCCCTCCCCGAGTGCCGCCGTTCCGGGAGGGCGTGGGTAACGCGGTAGGGGACAACCGGTTGAATGCCACGCGGTGCCCGTCGACGATGTCCGGTTCCGTTTAGCGGTCCCTTCTGATGCTGACGCGGTAGCGGCGCTTCACGCCGACAGCTGGCGCCGCCACTACCGGGGCGCATATTCCGATGACTTCCTCGACGGCGACGTTCAGACGGAACGCGCAGCCGTGTGGAGCGCGCGCCTGCGGGAGCCCGACGGCAACACCCACACGGTCCTCGCCGAGAATGGTGACGGCCTGGTCGGATTCGCGCACACCGTGTTCGAGGCGGATCCTCGCTGGGGGGCGCTGATCGACAACCTCCACGTCGTCTACTCGGAGAAGCGTCGAGGGATCGGCTCACGGCTGTTGACGTTGACCGCCCAACCCGTACTCGAGCGCGGCACCGGCGTATACCTGTGGGTGCTCGAGCAGAACTCGGACGCTCGAGCCTTCTACGAGGCACGCGGGGGCAGATGCGTCGAGCGAGCGCCGGTGCCGGCTCCCGGCGGGATCGCCAGCAGGCTCAGCGGCACTCCCTTCGGGCTGCGGTACGCCTGGTCCGATCCCGCCGCGTTGCTCTGATACGAGCTCGCCGGGATCGCCGACGTGGGGTGTGCCTACACGCCTCCAGACCAGCAGGACGGCTGGCTTGCGCGTTCGGGAGGGCGCTCCTAGCATGCGTAAGACGTAATGGAGGATCGTGTTCCCTCACCGGGGAGGCGCACGACTTTGCGCGGACGGTCGAGCGAATGCGCGCTTCTGGACGACATCGTCGCGGCGATCCGCCGGGGCGAAAGTCGGGCGTTGGTCGTGCGGGGCGAGGCCGGCATCGGAAAGACGGCGCTCCTCGAGTACCTGGTTCGGTCGGCGTCGGATGTGACCGTCGTCCGGGCGGTGGGGGTGGAGTCGGAGATGGAGCTGGCCTACGCGAGCCTGCATCAGCTGTGCGCGCCGCTGCTCGATCGGCGGCATCTGCTCCCGGATCCGCAACGCCGGGCGCTCGAGATCGTGTTTGGCCTGGCTGCCGGTGCGGCTCCGGATCGATTTCTGGTGGGCCTGGGGGTGCTGAGCCTGTTCTCGGATGTCGCCGAGCAGCGCCCGTTGTTGTGTGTCGTGGACGACGCTCAGTGGCTCGATCAGGTCTCGGCACTGACGCTCGCGTTCGTGGCTCGTCGGCTGCTGGCCGACCCGATTGCCCTCGTGTTCGCCACCCGCGAACCCGGCGAGCCCCTCGGGCACCTCCCCGAGCTCGAGATCCTCGGGCTCGGAGACGAAGAAGCACGCTCCCTGCTCGGGTCGGCTGTGCGTCACGTCCTGGACGACCGGGTTCGCGACCGGATCATCGCGGAGACGCGGGGCAACCCGCTGGCCCTGCTCGAGCTCCCGCGAGGATTGACCGCGACGCAGCTGGCCGGCGGCTTCGGGATCTTGGGGGCTCAGGCGTTGCCGGGCCGCATCGAGGAGAGTTTCGTGAGGCGGTTCGATTCGCTTGACGACGGCGCCCGGCGACTGTTGCTGCTTGCCGCGGCCGAGCCGGTCGGCGATCCACTGCTGCTCTGGCGTGCCGCGGAACGGCTTGGCATCGATCCCGCGGCCGTCGAGAGCACCGATACGGAAGGGTTGCTGGCGATCGGCGAACGAGTGACGTTTCGCCATCCGCTGGTTCGCTCGGCGATGTACCGCTCGGCGTCGGTGGACGAGCGCCGCGCCGTTCACCGGGCTCTGGCTGAGGCGACGCACCAGGAGGCCGACTCGGATCGTCGTGCCTGGCACTTGGCCGCGTCGGCAGCCGGCCCCGACGAGCGTGTCGCCCTCGAGCTCGAGCGCTCAGCCGGCCGGGCGCAGGCGCGGGGGGGTGTCGCAGCCTCGGCAGCGTTCCTGCAGCGTGCGGTTGCCCTGACCGGCGACCCCACGCGCAGGGCCGAGCGGGCCCTGGCCGCCGCCCTGGCCAGTCTGCAGGCAGGAGCATTTGACGTCGCGCGCGGACTCTTGGCGGCAGCGGAGGACGAGGTGCTGGACGAGCTGCAATGTGCGCGCGCCGAGTTGCTCCGAGGTGAGATCGCGTTCGCCTCGAGCATGGGGAGCGCGGCGCCGCCGCTGCTTCTGAACGCCGCCGCCCACCTGGAGCGGCTCGACGTCGAGCTCGCGCGCGAGACGTACCTCGACGCGTGGGGCGCCGCACTGTTCGCCGGTCGATTCGCCTCGAGGGGCGACTTGCTCGAGGTCTCTCGGGCCGCCAGGAACGCCGTGCGTCACCAAGGGCCACTGCGTCCATCCGATCTTCTGCTGGACGGCTTGACGATGCTGATCACCGAAGGATGTCCGGCGAGCACGCCGCTCCTGAGGCGGGCAACCGCCGCGTTCGTGTCCGATCCCTCACTCGACCAAGAGAACTTCCGGTGGGGCTGGATGACGACCATCCCGTCGAACGTCCTTTGGGACGAAGACAGCTGGCACGCGATCACCACGCGCCAGGTGCGGGATGCCCGGGACGCAGGTGCTCTGGCCCGGTTGCCGATCGACCTGAACGCGTGGGCCATCCTCGTCGCGTGGCGTGGCGACTTTGGAGCTGCCGCGGACGCCATCGTCGAAGCCGAGGCGGTCACGCAAGCAACTGGCTCCCGCTTTGCGTCCTACGCCGGTCTGCTCCTCGCCGCACTCCGTGGATCGGAAGGCAATGCCTCGGCGGCGATAGAGTCGATGATCGGTGAGGCCACAGCCGCAGGCCAGGGGATTGGTGTCCAGTGGGCCGAGTGGGTGAAGGCGATCTTGCTCAATGGGCTGGGCCACTATGGACAAGCGCTGGCCTCGGCGCAGCGAGCCGCCGAGGAAACCCCTCAGCTGTTCGTGTCGGTGTGGGCGCGGCCGGAGCTGATCGAGGCGGCCGTCCGCAGCGGGGAGAACGAGCTCGCGCTTGCTGCAGTCGAGTCCCTAGCCGAGGTCACCACCGCCGGGGGCACGGAGTGGGGGCTCGGGATCCAAGCGCGCTCACGGGCGCTAACGAGCGATGGCGAAGTGGCCGAAAATCTGTATCGCGAGGCGATCGAGCGGTTGGGCCGAACGCGGCTCCGTCCCGAGCTCGCGCGTGCACACCTGCTCTACGGTGAGTGGCTGCGGCGCGAGAACCGGCGCGTTGACGCCCGCGCTCAGCTTCGCCCGGCGCACGACCAATTCACGTCGATCGGCATGGAGGCATTCGCTGCGCGAGCACGGCAGGAGCTACTGGCAACTGGTGAGCGAGTTCGCAAGCGGACGATCAGCGCGCGCGACGAGCTGACCGCGCAGGAGCGACAGATCGCACAGCTTGCCCGCGACGGACTGTCGAACCCAGAGATCGGTGCGCGGCTGTTTCTCAGTCCGAGAACGGTCGAGTGGCACCTCCGCAAGGTCTTCACCAAGTTGGGGATCGGCTCGCGCCGGGAGCTGGCGGGTGCGCTGCCCAGCCGGGACGAGGAGCTGGTCCCGGTCTGAGCTCAGGCGTCGGGAAGCGCCTCGACCACGCGGCGGCCAAGCCGTCGCTCGAGGTCGCTGTCGAGGTTCAGCCCGAGGGCGTCGAGGCGGGAGTACACCGTCTGCGTCGCAGGACGCGCGAACAATTCGAAAAAATCATCAAGCGCGCCGGGAAACTCGCTATCGGCCGGTAGCGTCACACGATCGACATACGACTTCGTTCGCGCTATCGCGTCGTGATCGAACCGCGAGAGCCGTGAGGCAATCTGCGCCACCTCGTCGTCGAGCCGGTCGTCGGGAATAGTTCGGTTGACGTATCCGTACAGCTCCGCCCGTGGTCCGTCCAGATCGTCGGCGACGAGCAGGATCTCGAGCGCGCGCCCGCGCCCGACCAGCCTCGAGAGCCGGGCCATCGGACCGCCTCCAGGCACCAGTCCCGTCGCAACCTCGAACTGTCCGAGAAGCGTGTTCTCGCGCGCGGCGAAGCGCAAGTCGCACGCGAGGACGAACTCGCTGCCGGCGCCGCGGGCGCGTCCACGGAGCTGAGCGATACTCACCACCCTTGCCCGCGATAACCGTCCGAGCAGGTCGATCCAGGCGTTCATTCCGGTCGGGCCGACCGCCAGGGCAGCGGTCCGGGCAGGATCGTGCTCGGTGTCGTAATGGGCAAGGAAGAAGTCCGGGTTGGCGCTGTCGAACACGACGACGTTGAGATCGGGATCCTGCTCGATCAGGCCGACGAGTTCGGCCAGCTCCATGACGGTCGTCGCTGTAATCGTGTTGATCGGCGGGTGGTCGAACGTCACTCGGCAGTAGCTGGGGCTGCGGCGGTCGACGCGCAGGTGCGTCCAGGCCCACGGCTCGATACCGCCACCGTCGTTGGAGGGACCGGCGTCAACTGCGCTCACGGGGAACTCCTCAAGTGGCCGCTGGAACGACGATGCCCTTGACCTGCGCCATATAGCGCCCCGCAATGGCGGTGGCCTCGTCCGAACTCTTTCCGCGTTCCCGAGCGTCCAGGTACGCGGCGTACCAGTCCCACCAGTCGTGTGGCGGGGCGACGGCCTCGAAGAGGCCATGATGCTCGGACGTCTCGTGCAGTAAATCGGCGAGCGTGGCGACGTCGACTCCAGTCTCCCATTCTCGGCCCGGGATCCGGCTGGTGATCTCCTGGAGAAACCAGGTATTGCCGTCGGGATCTTTGAACGATGCGTACGTGAAGTACGAGCGAGACTTGTTCGGATCTGGCCCTGGGACGCGAGACTCCAGCTCGCCGCCGTGGCCCGGCTGCCTGTCGTAGTGGTAGACGTCGCTCACTTCGGCCCCGCCGCTGATGAGATCGGCGCGGGCGGCGTCGATGTCGTTCACGACGAGGAACAGCCGATCGGCGGACCCGGGCGCAGCCATCGTGACGCCCTTGCCGAACTGGATCGAGCAGCCGGAATAATGCGGGGTTAGCTGGACGGCGCGAAAGTCATCACCGACCATGATGTCGGCATCGAGCCGCCACCCCAGGGCCAGGTAGAAGCTCTTGGCGCGGTCGACATCGGAGACGGGCAGGGTCACGACCTCCAGGTCGAAGTCGGCGGTGTCGACCTCGGGCGTCGGCGTTGCGGTGCCGCTGCTGGTGTCGGTGCTGGCCATGCTGCCTCCGTCGATCGGTGTAAGCGGCAGCGTGACGCGTCGGCCCGCCGTTCGCGCCCGTGGAGTCCCTAGTTGATCCGGGACCAGGGTCTTGACCCGGGGGTCGCACGGGCGCGAGGCTCCCTAAGACGCGTGACGGTACCCATACACGACTCGACCGGAGGACGCGATGAGCAGCACGGGAACGAGCAACGACTACGACGTGATCGTCCTCGGAGCGGGTGCTCCGGGCGAGCACTGCGCCGGGGCGCTCGCGGCGCGCGGGATGCGGGTCGCCGTCGTCGAGCGGGAGTTGGTCGGCGGCGAGTGTTCGTACTGGGCGTGCATCCCGTCGAAGTCGCTGCTGCGTCCTGGAGAAGCGGTCCACGGCGCGCTCGAGGCCGCGGCGCATGCCGAGGTCGACGTCGCCGCCGCGCTGGCGTGGCGGGACTTCATGGTCTCGAACCACACGGACACCGGTCAGGAGGGCTGGCTCGCGAGCCGGGGGATCGATCTGTTCCGTGGGACCGGCCGGCTCGCCGGCACTGGGGTTGTCGAGGTCGACGGCGTCCGGCACACCGCGGAGCACATCGTGGTGGCGACTGGCGCGGACCCGATCGTGCCGCCGCTGCCTGGGCTCCGCGATCTCGAGGGCGTGTGGGGCACGCGCGAGGCGACGAGCATGACGGCGGTTCCGCGTCGTCTGCTGGTACTCGGTGGCGGCTCCGCGGGCGTCGAGCTTGCCCAGGTCGTGCGGCGACTCGGCGGCGAGGCGGTGATCGTCGAGGGCTCCGAGCGCGTGCTTCCACGCGAGGCAGGGCCAGTGGGCGATGCGCTCGGGGAGGCGCTGCAGCGCGACGGCATCGAGTTGCACCTCGGTATGCACGCGAGCGCCGCCCGCCGGGACGGCGACGAGTTCGTGCTCGAGTTCCAGGCCGGCCCGGAGCTGCGAGGCGACCGGCTGCTCGTGGCGACCGGCAGGCGACCACGCGTAGACGGGATCGGCCTCGAAACCGTGGGCGTGGAGGCCAACCCGCGCGGGATTCGGGTCGACGAGTACATGCGCGCGGGCGAGCGTCTGTGGGCGATCGGGGACGTGACCGGAATCTGGCCGCTCACTCACGTCGGCGAATACGAGGGCGACGTGGTTGCGGACAACATCGCGGGCGTGCCGCGAAAGGCGAACTACGAGGCCGTTCCCCGTGTCACCTACACCGACCCGCAGGCTGCGGCGGTGGGAGCGCTCGAGGCGCAGTACAGCGGGACTGCTCTCGTCTCCGAGGTGCCGAAGACGGCGACCTACACGCACGCCTACGCCGACTCGAACGGGTTTATGACGCTGCTCTCAGACGGCGAGCGACTAACCGGCGCGTACGCCGTCGGGCCTGAGGCGGGCGAATGGATGCAGCAGGCGACGCTCGCGATCCGCGCCCACGTGCCGCTCGACGTACTGAACGACACGATCCAGCCGTTCCCCAGCTTCTCCGGCATCTACGACACCGCCGTTACCGCGCTCCGGATGGAGATCGCCGACAAGCCGCGGCCGGCCGGGCCTATGGACGCTCAAATGGCAACCCTCTCCAGCTGAGGAGGAACCATGACCTCGACGAGCCCCGCCGTCTCCATCGAACGCAAGCCGGAGTTGCTCGGGCAGACGGTTGTGTTGATCGGCGGCAGTGCCGGGATCGGACTCGAGACCGCCCGCCGCGCTCGCGCCGAGGGCGCGGAGGTGGTCCTGACCGGCCGTCGTGCCGAGCGGCTCGAGGACGCGGCGCGGGCGGTCGGCGCGCGCAGCACCGCCGCGTTCGACGCCACCGATTCGGGCGCACTGGAGCGTTTCTTCGACGACCTGCCTGCTCCGATTGATCATGTCCTGGTCACGGCCGGCGGTCCGACCTACGGCCCGCTGCTCGAGATGACCGCTGAGGAGGTGCGCCACGCGCTCAGTGACCACATCGTGCAGGGGTTGGAGGTGGCGCGCTACGCCTCCCCGAAGATGCGACCCGGGGGAACGCTGATATTGATGGGCGGCACCGGCGGCAGGAAGATCACCGCGGCCGGCGGGATCGTCTCGGCAGCGACGGCGGCGACCCCGCCGTTCGCGGCGGCGCTCGCATTGGAGCTTGCGCCGGTGCGCGTCAACGTGATCGCCGCCGGATTTGTCGACACTCCGTTGTCGGCGTCGATCCTCGGGGATCAGCTCGACGCGCGCCGGAGCGAGCTGCGCAGGACGCTACCGATCGGCCGGGTCGTCGAACCGCAGGACGTCGCCGCCCTCGCCGTCCACATCATGAGCAACACGGCCCTCACCGGCGCGACGTTCGACATCGACGGCGGCCAGCAGTACGTCAGCTGAGGGCCCTAAATCGGTGGATTGACGTCGTCGTAGGTGCGCGCCGCCGCGAGCTTGCCGCTCTCACCGCGGATATAGACCGCCATCCCGGCCTCCGGCGGCAGCTCCGTCTTGCCCCATCGCACGAGGTTGTACTCGAGCACACACGCCCGGCCGTCGTCGACGACCGCGCAGTGCTCGAGCTGGATGCCGCCACCGTTCGAGAATCGTCGTTCGTAGAACGCGCGAAGGGCATCCGGTCCGGTATGAACGCGCTCGGCGCCGCCGGGTTCGCGGGCGTAGCCGTCGGGCTCGAACGCCGCCACGATGGCGTCGACGTCGCCCGCTGCCAGCGCCCGCTGGTAATCGGCGATCACATCTGAAGTGCGCACGTCGGGATCGGGTTGCAATAACGGGGCGCGGTTCAGGTGGGTACCTACCAGCGGCCGGCTGCTGTAGTAGATCCGAAGCTCGACGATCCGTCCGTCGGGCAGCCGGTTGCCCGTGATCGCGACCGGCAGACCGATGGGTCCGTTGCCGCCGTCGAGGTGGAGTACCACCTCCTCGAAGCCGCCTCGTCCCCGGGTGATGTGCTCCACGTCCTCGATCGAGATGTTGCGCTCGCTGAGCCACGCGTTTGTGTCGGCCAGGTACTGGCGGAAAGCACGCTCGCCCCTGATGCGTCCACGTATGGGGTGATACAGCTCAGGCTCGCCGGCGAACGACTCGACCAGCGCATCGAACTGCCCCGTGACCACACCGTCGAAGTACGGCACCGTCTCGAACTGTCGATGCCGCTTCTCCTCCAGTTTCTGCAGGGCGGGCACGGTGAACAGCTCGGGCATCCACGGCACGTGGCAAGCATCCCACACGGCCACCTTGTCGAGTACGTTCTTGGAAGTGACGACACCGCTCAGCCGTCGGGTGATCCGTTTCCTCGCACTGGCTCTTGCCGGGGGTCTGGTGATGCTCGCCGCGCCGGTCTCGACGCCCGCGCGCATCGTTCCCCACGCCGCCACGAAATACGTGAACCCGCTCCGAGAGGTGGCGAACCTGGAGCCGAGCCGAATCGACATGGGCGTCGACTATTCGGGCTCTGGTCCGATCCTGGCGCTCGGCCGCGCGAAAGTTGTACTGGCGACCGACAAGCTCGCCGGCCCGGAGAGCTGTTGGGGAAAGACCTGCGTGCCCCCGCCCGGAGACATGATCGTCTACCGGCTCCTGGCCGGTCCGTTCGCCGGCAAGTACGTGTATGTCGTCGAGCACATCACGATCGGCGTCAAGGTTGGCGAGACGGTCACCGCCGGCGAGAAGATCGCGACGCTGCACGAGGGGTCCCCGAACCTGGAGATGGGGTGGGCGTCGGGGCACGGCGCTCAGACGCTCGCGGTCGCGCGTGGGCATCAGGGTCGGGCCAGTGACCCCGGTGGCTGGTCGTCGATCGAGGGGCGGAACTTCAACAACCTGATGGTCTGGCTGGGGGCGCCGTCCGGATACGTGACGACGATCCCGCCCTCCCAGGGGATGCCGTCGGGCTGGCCGTCGCTGCCCGCCCGCCGCCGCGGCGCTTAGCGGACCGCGGCTTCGTGGGCGACTCGCTCGGTGGCGGTCTGCGCCGCTCGGCCGACGCGCTCGTGGGCAGGATCCCGATCGACCCCGAGCGCGCGCAGGAGATCGGCGGCGGTCGCCTGGGTGTAGGCGATCAGCACTGAAAGCGACAGGCTATGTCCGGTCGGGACCAGCTCGCTCGCCGAGACGACGGCTTCGAGCGCCGGCGCGGTGACCTCCGGATGGTCCTCGACGGCCCCGATTCGCGCGGCCAGCGCATCGGTGGCGCCCGCGAGACTCCCAAGCGCGACCGACAGGCGGGCTGGGATCGGATCGCCGAGCCTCAGCGCCCGCACGGCGGCGCGCGCGAGCACGGTCACGTCACCGACGATCAGATCCAGTGGGCGGCCGATATCTCGGTACACGCCGAGCGGACCGCGCTGGCGGCGGCGGACCGGGACGAACCGCGCCTCCTCTCCGCCCGTGTCGAGCGCTTGCTCGAACCGGCTCCACGCCGCCGAGCAGCACGTCGAGCAGGCGAGCGGGGGGAAAGCCGGCCGTCGTTCCCTGCAGGGTCGCCACCAGCGTCGCCGAGACGCCGGCCTCGCTGAGCAGCAGGAGGCCGGCGCCGAGCGAGACCGCGGCCGCCATCGCCAGGCCGACGATCACCGCCAGCTGCCACACGCCGACCCCGATCACGCTCGTGAGCAGGTCGCCGGCCGTGATCCCGACTGAGACGCCCAGCATCAGCTCGATCGCACGCTGCGCGCGCTGGCCTCAGGTCGCACCCAAAGACACGATCGCGGCAATCGGCGCGAACACCGGATTGGCGTGCCCGAAAACGGTGTTCGCCACGAGCCAGGCCAACGCGGCCGCCGCCGCGGTCTGGACGATCGGCAACCAGTTCTCGCGCAGCCGTGCCCGCGCCCCGCGCGAGGACAGCTTGCCTCGTGCCGCGGCCGCCTCGATCAGCTCACGACGCCGTTCGCTGCTCAGCCGTTCGACCGGCGCGCCGAGCCGACGCAGTGCCCAGCGCCTCTCGTCCTGATTCGACATCGAGCTAGTGCTACCCCGGCGAACCGGGGCAACACGTCTACCGTGGCGGAGGGGCGAGCCCCTCGATCACGCAGTAGGGGAACGCCGCGGGGAGGATCTGGCCGAGCTTCAGCCCCGCTGCCTCCAGCAGAGCCCCGTACTCGGCATCGGTTCGCTCCCGGCCACCCGTGATCACGAGCATGTTGATGTCGCTCAGAAGCGCGGGGACCGGGTCGCCGTCTTTGCCGGGGATCCGGCGCTCGACGATCATCACCCTCCCGAGTCGGGCCATTGCCTGGCGGCAGTTGCGCAAGATCACCGTGCTCTCGGCATCGTCCCAGTCGTGGAGCACGTTCGCGAGGACGTAGCAGTCGGCACCCGCGGGAACACGGGCGAAGAAATCGCCGGAGACGACCTCACAACGATCGGCGACCTCGGTGCCGGCGAGCGCCTCGCGCGCTCGAGCGGTCAGCGCCGGCAGCTCGAACAGCACGCCCTCGAGGTGCGAGTGCCGGCGGAGGATCTCCCGCAGCAGAGTTCCCTGGCCGCCGCCGACGTCGACGATCGTGCGCACATCCGAGAAGTCGCACCCGGCCGCGACCGAGGGGGCGAACGCCGCCGTGCGCTCGGACATCGCGGCGTCGAACATGGCGGCCATCTCCGGGTGGCGATCGAGCCAATCGAACAGCGCTATCCCGTGGGCCGCTTCGAATCCCGGGCGGCCGGAACGAACGGTGTCGAGAATGTGCTGGAACCCTCCGATCGCGCCGATCGCATCGAGGAACGTTGCCCACGATCGCAGGCCGACGTGCGCGTTCGTGCGCAGACGGTCGCCGATGACCGTGAGCTTGAAGTTCCCAGCGTCGTCCTCCGCGAACACGCCGAGCGCGGCCAGCAGCCTGAGCACCCGGTAGAGCGACGGCGCGTGTGCGCCGGTCCTCTCGGCCAGGTCACCCGCGCTCAGCGGTCCGTCGGCGAGCAGGTCGGCGATCCCCAACTCCGCGGCGACGTATACCGAGCGTGAGATATGGGTCCCCCAGATCATCCGCAGCAGTGTGATCGCAGCTGTGCGCTCGTCATCGGTCGGCTGCTTCGCCATGTGGTCGACAAAGTTCATGTCTTCTCCTCGGGTCGGTGAAGTTGAGAGCGCGCCGACTTTGCTCGCGAGGGGTTTCCATGGGCTCACGCGGCAATTACCGTCTGCTTACCGTGCAGTTCCACGTCCTCGGTCCGCTGGAGGTGACCCATGGCGGGCGCGCAGTCGCCGTGGGCGGCGAGCGCACCCGCGCGGTGCTGGCGATGCTGCTGGTCGAGGCCAACCGCGTCGTCGCCGCCGATCGGCTGATCGACGAGCTGTGGCCCGAGCACGGACAGGAGCGAGGCGCCGCCAACCTCCAGGTTCGCCTTTCAGAACTGCGCCGCGCGCTGCGCTCTGCTGGTGAAGCCGATCGTCTCGTCACCCGATCGCCGGGATACATGCTGTATGCCACCGCCGACGAGCTCGACGTGCTCAAGTTCGAGGAGCTCGTAATCGCGGGTCGCGCGGCGATTGCGGGCGGCGACTCCGCTCGGGCCGTCGAGCTCCTCGATCGGTCCCTGGCCCTGTGGCGGGGGTCTGCGCTCGCCGACGTGGGCGACGGGGGGTTTGCGAGAGCCGAGCGATTGCGGCTCGAGGAGGAGCGGCTCGGCGCGCTCGAATCACGGATCGAGGCGCAGCTCGCGTGCGGCCGCCACAGCGAGGTGCTCGCGGAGCTCGAGACGCTGACGACCGCGCATCCGCTGCGCGAGCGGTTCTGGCGTCAGCGACTCCTCGCCCTGTATCGCTGCGGTCGCCAGGCGGAGGCGTTGGAGGCGTACGCAGGGCTCCGCTCAACCATGACCGATCAGCTCGGACTCGAGCCAGGTCCCGAGCTTCGCGAACTCCAGGATCGGATTCTTCGACAGGACGCGGCGCTCGACTACCGGCCGGGCGCCTCGTCCGGCGCGGCAGACGCAATCCGCCCGCCGACCCATTACGCCCTGAGCGGCGACGTCCACATCGCCTACCAGGTGCTGGGAGACGGACCCCCCGACATCGTGTTCGTGCCTGGCGCGATGAGCCATCTCGACCTCCTTTGGGAGGACGCTGAGACCGCCGACTTCTTCCACCGGCTCGCGGGGCTCGGTCGCCTGATCCTGTTCGATAAGCGCGACACCGGCCTATCGGATCGCGCGCCGGGCGACTCCCCGCTCGAGGAGCGGATCGACGACGTCTGGGCTGTCATGCGGGCGGCGGAGTCCGACCACGCCGTCGTGTTCGGCTACTCCGAGGGGGCCGCGATGAGCATCCTGTTCGCCGCCACGTACCCGGATCGTGTGAACGCCCTGATCCTCGGCGCCGCCACCGCGCGGTATCGCCCCGCGCCCGGGTACCCGTGCGGCGACGGCTCGGAAGCGATGTTCGCGTCGCTGGAGGAGATCGCGGAGAACCGGTGGGGCCAGGGTGCGACGATTGACTGGTTCCTCCCGAGCCGGGCCGACTCGGGTCACGCGCGGAGGATGTTCGCGCGATTCGAGCGGATGTCGATCACCCCGAGCGCGTTCCTGCGCATCGTCCGGATGATTCGCGAGATCGACGTGCGCGCGGTACTGCCCACGATTCACGTGCCGACGCTCGTGGTCCAGCGTCTCGACGACCGGATGACGAGCCCGTGCCACGGGCACTACCTGGCAGCGAACATCCCCGGCGCGCGTTACTTCGAGCAGCCCGGCGACCATTCCCTGCGTTTCTCGGCAAGCGGTGACACCGACCGCCTGCTCGGCGAGATCGAGGATTTCCTCGCCGCGGCTTCGCGTCCACCGCACCCCGATCGCGTGCTCACCACGATCCTGAACGTCGACGCCGCGTCCGTCGTCGAGGACGAGGTCGCCGCGCACCGCGGCCGGCTGGTTCGGTTCGGGGAGCGCGGTATGAGGGCTACCTTCAACGCCCCGGGGCAGGCCATTCGATGTGCGGACGCGATCAGGACGGTGTCCGTAGGCACCGGGATCGAGTCGCGCGCCGGCATACACACGGGCGAGGTCGAGGTCCGCGGGGACGAGGTCAGCGGGCTGTCGGTCGACATCGCCACGGCCATCGCCGCGCTGGCTCGCCCGGGAGAGATCCTGGTGTCCCGGACGGTGACCGACCTTGTCATCGGCTCGGGCATCTCATTCGCCGACCGAGGCGACTATGCGCTGACTGGGCTACCCGATCGGTGGCCGCTGTTCGCCGTCACCGCGGTCCAGGCGACATGACACGGATCGTCTGGAGCTTGGGTCGGCCGGATCGGGGAGGACCATGCCCGCCTCGAGCCCGGTGAGCAGAAAGTCGATCACCTGGCGGTTGAGGCGCTCGCCGGCGTCGAGCTCGCGCTCGAGAACGTGCAGACCCGGCATCTGATCGATGTCGCGCCTTAGTCCCTGGCGACGGGTCGACCAGGTCGCCCTGTATGTGGAACGCGGATCCGTGCTTGAAGCCGCGCCCATCTTGTGGACGCTGACGACGCACACGTCCGCGCCGGCGTCCATCGCCCAGGTGGGGAGCTCGGGATGAAACGGCAGGTGCGCGCCCCAGGCCTCATCGACGATCAACGGACGCCGCCGCCCGTGGCAGACCCGGGCGATGGCGGATGGGCGATGTGCAGATCGGCCTCCCAGCGTGGAGTGACCCAGCACGGCCGCAGCCCGGAGAAGATCAACCCGGCAGCGAGCTGCCGCACGTCGAGAAAAAGGCGTGCTCCGCGCCGACGGCGTCCGCCATCAGCTGCTCGGCGTGCTTCAGGCAGCCCCCCGAAGAGGATCGGTCATCCAGTCCGGCGCTCGCGAGCACGTCGTTGCGAAACGGCTCGGAGCCCATCACCTCGATCACGCGGGGATCGGTTCCCCTCCCTTGACGGTGGCCGGGCGGGGTGAAGCCGTAGCGATCGAGCTCGTGATACTCGGCCAGGGCTTCAAGCAGGGGCGCTCGAGTTTGATCCATACGTCCCTGCTAGCCGGATTCGGGCCGGTTCACACCGCGCGTGCGCCATTACGGGACTGTGAAACCCATCGCAGACCACGCGGGAATCGGCACCACCGCTGGTTGACTGGAATCGATGCCTCGCTCTGCCGGCCCTCAGCGCGACGCCGAGACGGAAGCGTGGATCCGAACGCTCCGCGCCGGCGGGCGGGAGCGCGAGGATGCTGTTCGCGAGCTTCACCAACGACTGCTCGGCGTAGCGCGGAGTGAGTTGCGGCGCCGGTCGTTTGCGGTCGAGGTCGGCGGCCCGGAACTAGATGACCTGGCGCACCAGGCCGCCGCCGACGCGCTCGTGGCGATCACCGCGAAACTTGGCGAGTTCCGGGGTGAGAGCCGGTTTACGACATGGGCCTATAGCTTCGTCATGCTCGAGGTGTCGGACAAGCTCGGGCGCCATTTCTGGCGGGGCCCGACGGCGAACACCAACGAGGACGATTGGGACCGACTGCCTGACCGGTTCGCGCTCGACCCACATCGGGAAGCCGAATGGCGAGATCTCGTCGATGGCCTGCGCCGAGGCGTCAACGAGTGCCTCACCGAGCACCAGCGACGGTTGTTCGTCGCGATCGTCCTCAATGCCGCGCCCCTCGACGCGATGGTCGTCGAACTCGGTTCCAATCGCAACGCGATCTACAAATCGCTATACGATGCGCGGCGTAAGTTGCGTCGATGGTTGATCGCGAACGGATATCTGGAAAGCGAATCGGCGAGGTTGATGTGACCAGCGGTTGGACGCGGCTCGAGCGCTTTCTCTCCATCGATCCTCGCGATGCCGGCTGCGAGGAGGCGATGAAGGCACTACACGTGTATGCCGAGCTTGTCATTTCCGGAGAGGATCCCGAGAAACGGTGGCCCGGTATCGCCGCCCACTTCGAAGCGTGCGGTCCCTGCCAGGAGGATCTTGCGGGGTTGCTGGCTGCCGTGCGAGCAGCCAAGCCGGCACCTCGTGAGGGTCGGGAACCGCGTGCGATCCCCGACCCTCACGCCGGCAGTTAGTTGAGGCAGTTAGTTGACGACAACGCCGGCGGGCGTGGCGCCCGCGGGCAGGAGACTGCTGGGGAGTTCGGTCAGGTTGCCGCCGTCCACGGCGAACGCGCCAACCGCGCCGATCCTGCTCTCATCGATGTAGAGGGTGCGTCCGTCGGGGCTCAGACGAGCGTCGACCGCTCCGACTCCACCCGTGTTGCCGACGGGCGTGCTGCCGAGGAGCGTCAACCCGCCACCGGGGGCGATCGAGTAACGCGAGATCTCGCCCGATCCGGTGTTCACGGCGAACAGGAAGCGACCGTCATGACTGATCTCCACCCAGCACGGAGCGGTCTGGAGGTCGGCGAACGGAGAACCGGCGACCGGCGTCAGCGTCCCGTTGATCGAATCGTCGAACGCCGAAACCGTGCCCGTATCCGATCCTCCGTTATGGGCGTTTGACACGAACAACTGGTTCGGGTTGGTGGGACGAAATTGGCTTCCGAACGGCCCGAGTCCTTGGGCGGGGAAGGGTGACCCCAGCGCTGCGTTCAGGCGCCCGTTGTAACCAACAGTGAAGCTGTCGATCTCAGACGTTCCGACGCGGGTTCCGACAAGCTTCGTGCCTGTGCCGTTGAACAGCACGTCACCGGGCTGTGAACCGCTCGGCAGCGTCACGGTGGAACCGGCCAGCGGGCGGAGGTAGCCGTCGTAATCGAGGTGGAAGCCGGTGTAGTTACTGTCAGTCGTTCCCGCATTGGCGACGTACACGAGATGACCGTGAATCGCAACGCTCACCGGCAGCGCACCGCCCGAGTACACGACACCATGAGGAACGAGTTGCAATGAACCGTCGCGCGCTATGCGCAGCACGGAGATCTGATTACTGCCGGCGTCGACGGCGACCAGGAAACGGCGGTCCGGTGAAATCTGGAGCGCACCCTGCGATGCAAGACCGGCGCCCGTGCCGGCGCCGCCCGCCGGGAACGGACTTCCCAATTCTGGGGTAAGCGTTCCGTCGGCGTGACGGTCGAATGCTCCGATCGTGTTTGTCCCTGCCGTGTTGTCATTCACATAGACGTTTCCAATCACCGGTGAGCGATCGGTCGACGCAAATGCGGATGCCGGCACCGCCGCAACGGCAGCGGTGCCGATGCCCAGCGCCGCCGCGCCGAGCGAGATGCGGATGAGTAGGTGTGTTAGCACGCGTGTGCTTCTCCTTGTGTGTAGGGGGCTGCGTGCTAGCTATGCGGCCGATTGACGGGCGGTCTTACCGGTGGAGGGGTGACAGCTTTCTTAACGCCGTTGGGGCGGTGCTGCGCCCGGTGGATCGACGCCGAGCTCGGCGAGCAGCATCGCCCCGC
>Ga0335072_10006673_pt1 | contig 16859 bp, 13 predicted proteins | sample Lox_Sample_21_FD_206725 | JGI IMG/M metagenome (GOLD analysis project Ga0335072, IMG submission 206725) | Soil microbial communities from Loxahatchee National Wildlife Refuge, Florida, United States - Lox_Sample_2.1 | ecosystem: Environmental > Terrestrial > Soil > Wetlands | place: USA...
CGCGCCCGTGGTCGATCACGACGATGTCGTCGGCGAGTGCGTCGGCCTCATCGAGGTACTGGGTGGTGAGCAGGACCGTGGCGCCGTCGCCGACCAGCGCCCGGATGACCCCCCACAGGTCCTCCCGCTTTGACGGGTCCAGGCCCGTCGTCGGCTCGTCGAGGAAGACGACCGACGGGCGGCCGACGAGGCTGGCGGCGAGGTCGAGCCGGCGGCGCATCCCGCCCGAGTAAGTGCGGGCGGGACGGTCGCCCGCATCGGTGAGGTCGAACCACTCGAGCAGCTCGGCCGCGCGCACCTTCGCCGACCGCGAGGTCATGTCGAGCAGCTGCCCGATCATCACGAGGTTCTGGCGCCCCGTGAGCGCCTCGTCGACCGAGGCGTACTGGCCGGTCAGACCCACCATTCGGCGGACATCGGCCGCCTGCGTCGCGACGTCGTAGCCGGCGACCCACGCCGACCCATCGTCCGCCTTCAGCAGCGTCGCGAGAATTCGCACCGCGGTCGTCTTGCCCGCGCCGTTCGGGCCGAGCATCCCCAGCACCGAACCGCGCCGGACGCCGAAGTCCACCCCGGCGAGCGCGAGCGTGCCGCCAAATCGCTTGACGAGGCCATGGGCCTCGATCGCGTATTCCATCGTTGGCTCCTTGGTCACGTTCGAGAACATGGCCTCAGGATCGACAGCGGCGCTCGCAGTGCGCGCGCACAGCGCTCACATCGCGCTCACGCGCGCACACGCACGGAGAGCCTGCATTACGAGGCTGCCGCTACCTCATCCTTGCGGGTCGAAGAACCCGGCGACCTCGCTCGCGGTCGAGGACACCTGGGTCAGGGTCACACCGTCGTCGACCGGCGTCAACTGCTCGGGCGCGAGCTGGCCGTTGCCGAGCTGCCCGAGGCTGTCCAGCCCCCAGGACCAGAGCTCGCCGGAGCTATCGATCGCGTAGTCGGTCGCGCCTCCGGAGTTCACCTTGACGAAGCGAACCCCGGGGGGCTCGGTCAGCCGCACGGGCGTGAGCGCGTTTTGAGTGTCGCCGGTTCCGAGTTGGCCGAAGCTGTTGTTGCCCCACTCCCAGAGCGACCCGTCGGCGAGCAGGGCCATCGTCTGACCGTTGTCGGGCAGGCTTCCGCCTTGGGAGACCTCGACAACGGGATCGGGCAGCGGGACGCGAACGGCGCTGTCGGCGAGACGTGTGGTGCCGTCGCCGACCTGACCGGCGGCGTTGTAGCCCCAGTCGTAGTAGGAGCCGTCGGCCATCAAGGCCCCGCCATCACCCCAGGAGCTTGTGAGCGCGGCGACTTGTCCGGCCGGTAGACCGAGCACGGGAGTCGGCTTGCTCCGGAGGTTTCTGGTGCCGTCGCCGAGCTGGCCGAGGTTGCCCAGGCCGCAGCTGTAGATCGTCCCGCCGGCGTCGTAGATGGTGTGGAACAGCGCACCCGCGGCAACCGTGACGTGCGCGAGCGGCACCTCGATCGGCAGCGCCGGATGGCGGGGATGAGACCGGCAGAACTGCCGTGCCGTGTTGTTGCCCCAAGCCCAGACGTGCCCGGCGGTATCGATCGCCATGCCGCCCTCGTAGGGCACCGGGTCGGGCAGCGCCGCGATCCGCACTCCCGGCGGGAACCGGACCCTGACCGCGCTGGCAGCAAACGGGGTGCGGCTGCCATCGCCAAGCTCGCCCGCCCGCCCCTCTCCCCATGCCCACACCGTGCCGTCGGCGGTGAGGGCGTAGCCGTCAGTGTTCGAGGTCGTGATCTGCACGATCGTGCCGACCACGCCCGGGATCACCGCCGGTACCGCACTTCCCGTCGCGCCATCGACGGCTCCATCGACCGTCCGATGCACCGGCCACGAGCCGCGCACGGGAGGAGAGCCTCGACCCCAGCCGTAGAGCATCTCGGCGCCCGCGACAGGGGCGGGCGACGGGCTCGCCGCGCCGCCGGATGTGGTGGCACCGGGGGCCACCGGCGAGCTCGCGGGGCCACTGGATGGGCGCGCCGAGGGGGCCGCCGGCCGACTCGCCGTGCGACTCGATGCGCTCGCGTCCCCGCCCCCAAAGCCCGCAATCAAACCCAGCATGACCAGCCACGCGAGCCCCTTCAGCGCTACGCGCCTCGGGTCGGGACGCACGACTCTCTGCCCGCGGCCGGTCTTCACCGCGGAGAGGCTGGCAGATCCCCAGACGCACCATCAGACGCCAACCAAACCGCATCGATCGACCATCAGCCGCCAACGAAAGCGCAATCATCCCTTGCCCCCACCGTGGGTTCACGGCCAACCCTCGGATGTCGAGGAGTGCCGGTGGACCGGGCTCAGACGGTTTGGGAGACTCCGCCCATGTCGGCTCGAAGTAGCCACCTCCTGTTATTCGTCGCGGCGGCGGCGGCGATCAGCCTGTTGGCGTTCGGACCGCTGACATCGGGCGCGTCCGGTGCCGCGCTGCGCGCGTGTTCGACGTACCCCAGCCCCGGCAAGCTGGCGCCACGACGAAGCTCCGTCCCAAGGGCGATTCTCCAGAGCTACGGATTGTTCCGGCGGCGCCAACAAGCCAATGACCGGCTTGTGCTCGGGAGATTGCGCGCGCCGCTGTCGGCTTCGGGGATCGTGCGTTCAGGGATTCGGTTCCTCGGGCGAGCCGGCGATGGGGCGCGGCTGTACGCGATCCCGGCCGAGCATTTCCTTCCCTACCGGATAGCGCCATGGCGGTGCTTTACCGCAAGTGAGCGTCTGACCGAGTTTTACCTTCTGCCATCGCTGCGCCGCGATTACGCACATCCGGCGGTGTGTGTCGCTGAGGTCGGCGGCGACGATCCCGCGGCGGTCCCGGTCGAGACCTGTGCACCGCTCTCCGGAACTCAGGACGCGATGCTCGAGACCGCAGCGACACCGCTGCTTGGCCTGGCCCCGGACGAGGTCACCTCGGTCACAGCCCGCTTCCTGAGCGCCCCGGCCCGGAGGCTGAGGGTCCGTCACAACTTCTACGAGATCGCCGGGCCACCGCAGGCGGGCAGACCATGCGGAGTGGAGTGGCTCGATGCCTCTGGGAATGTCGCGGGGTGGGCAGGAGGCTGCGACTACGCCCCGCTTGAGTTCGGTCCGCTGACCACCTATCGAAACGTGTACGTGCGGCGGGAGCTAGCCGCGGTTCAGACGGACGTGAGTGCGCTGGCTGGTGCGATCAGCGCCGGCGATCTCACTGCGGCTGAGTCCGACTGGTTGACCGCTCACCTCGAGTGGCTCGACATCGGCCAGGACGACGGTGCCTACGGCTGTTTCGGTGATCTCGGCGGGCAGATCGACGGCACGTCCGCGGGTCTCGTCGGCGGCACCGGCAGCCCCCAGTTCACTGGCTTTCACAAGATCGAGTTGGATCTCTGGAGCGACGCGAACCTGACGGCAGCCGCGGCCGACACCGCGACCTTGCAGCAACTCCTCCAGACGCTGGTGGCGATCCCGATCGACACCGAGCTTCCCGCGACCGATGTCGGCGTGGCGAACTGGGTCCTGCGCCCGCACGAGATCCTCGAGGATGCGATGCGCGACACCCTGACGGGCGATGACGACTACGGGAGCGGTACCGGCCTCGCTTCGATCACAGCCGATGTCTCGGCGGTCAGGCAGATGCTGGGTCTGCTCGCTCCCGTCCTCGATCCGCTCGTGCCGAACCTGGTGGCGCGCGCGAACGCACAGCTGAGCGCGGTCCTTGCCGCCGTCGATCAGACCGAGACCAACGGCAACTGGGTCGCCGTCAGCGATCTTCCGACCCTCGCCCGCGAGCGAGTCGACGCCGCCGTCGGAGCAGCCCTGGAGACCCTCGCGCCGGTCCCGGATCTCCTCACGAATACCGGTAATGCCGCGCCGGGCGCCTAGCGCGAGCGCCTCCTGGCGCCCGGCAGCGGCGCCCCGCAGCGGCGGCCGGAAGCGGCTAGCCCGCAGTACGAAGCCGGGCCGACTTGGACCAGCGATGAGAGAACATTTAGAATCGTGCGCAGCGCGCATGGGCCTGGACCGTCGTGAGTTCTTGAGCCGGACCGGCGCGGCGGCAGCCGGCGCGCTGGGAGCGTTCGCGGTGCCGGATATCGCCGAGGCCGATGCCCGGCGGAGCGGCAATCCGCCCGCGGCTCGTGCCACCGATCCACTTCTCGCCGACGGAGCCCTGCAGAAGGCCGTGGTCAACGACCCGTCCGCGCGCCTACCGGCGGTTCCGTTCCACGGCCGCCATCAAGCCGGCATCACCAACGCCCCTCCGCCCGCCGCCTGCTTCGCCGTTTTCAACGTCACCGCCGACACTCGCGGCGCGCTCATCGACACGCTCCAGACGCTGACCCACCGGGCCCGGTTCCTCACCCACGGCGGCGTGCCGGTCGACCTCGGCACGGTCTCACCGCCGTCCGACAGCGGCACGCTAGGCCCCGACATCCCGCCAGACGGGCTCACGGTCACGGTCGGACTCGGCGCCAGCCTGTTCGAGAACCCAGCCTTCGGACTGGCCGACAAGAAACCCAAGCACCTGACCGAGATGACGTCGTTCCCCAACGACAATCTGCAGCCCGATATCACCGGGGGCGACCTTCTGCTCCAGATCTGCGCCGGCCAGCCGGATACCGCGATCCACGCGCTGCGGGACATCGCCAAGCACACCCGGGCCGGCATGCAGATCGCATACCGGATGGACGGGTTCCAAGCGCCGCAACGGCCGAACGGGGTGCCCCGCAACCACTTCGGGCATATGGACGGCATTGCCAACCCGAACGTGGCGGATCCGTCCGTCGCCGACCGGTTGCTGTGGGTCACCGACACGACTGGCGAGCCCGCCTGGGCACGCGGAGGCACCTATCAGGTATTCCGCATAATCCGGATGTTCATCGAGTTCTGGGACCGGGTGTCTCTGAACGAGCAGCAGACGATGATCGGCCGCTTTCGCGCGTCGGGCGCGATGCTCGGCACGAACTCCATCACCGACGTTCTCGACTTCGCCAAGGACCCGCAGGGCAAGATCATGCCGCTCACCGCCCATATCAGGCTTTCGAACCCGCGCACCAAGGCAACCGAGAACAGCCGCATCCTCCGCCGCGGCTACAACTACGACAACGGCATCGACCTGGCCGGCAACCTCAACATGGGATTGCTTTTCAACGCCTTTCAGCAGGACCTGGTCCGGCAGTTCGTCGCCAACCAGACGAGGCTGATCGGGGAGCCTATGGTCGACTACATCTCGCCGGTCGGAGGCGGCTATTTCTTCGATGTGCCTGGCGTCCGGGACGCCAGCGATTGGTACGCGCGCGGGCTGTTCGAGTAGGTACGTCTGATGAACGCGAGCGGCGGAGCACCCTCGGGACATCTGGCTCACCCGGATGGTCACTCTGGTTGCCGGCGTCGCCGCCCGACTCGGCTCGTGACTTTCTCGTGTCCGCCATGTAAACCCGTTGTGAGCGGCGTCGACGCCGCGCGCGAACCGCATTTAGGATGGCGCCGGCGTTGACCGGGCCTAGCGGTCGGGGAGCTGATACCAGGGCAGCGCGCGTGGGACGCTGCCCGTGTAACCGAGGCTGGTGTTGCTGATGCGGGTCGTGAGTCGCCGTAGGTTCTTGCAACTGGCCGGAGGTAGCGTCGCGGCCACGATGCTGTCGGACAGCATCGCCCGGGCGCTCGCCATCCCGGCCAATCACAGGACGCGGAGTATCGAAGACATCGAGCACATCGTCGTGCTCATGCAGGAGAACCGGTCGTTCGACCACTACTTCGGCGTGCTGCGGGGTGTACGCGGATTTGGAGATCCGCATCCGGTGACGCTGCCGAGCGGCAAGTCGGCCTGGTACCAGGCCGACGGCTCCGTCGTCACGCTCCCGTTCCACCCCGACGTGCCGCCCGTGGGCGACGACAACGTAGGCGGTGACAACCTCGCGCTCACCTTCATCGAGGATCTGCCCCACGACTGGGACACGACGCACCAGATGTTCAACGGTGGCAACTGGGACCAGTGGATCCCGGCCAAGAGCACGACGACCATGGCGCACCTGGAGCGTAAGGACCTCCCCTTCCACTACACGCTCGCCGACGCGTTCACGGTCTGCGACGCCTACCACTGCTCGATGCTAGGCCCGACCGACTCGAACCGCTACTACATGTGGACCGGGTGGGACGGCAATGACGGACAGGGCGGCGGACCCGTGATCGCCAACGATGAGATCGGCTACTGGTGGCAGACGTACCCGGAGCGCCTCCAGGCGGCCGGGATCAACTGGAAGATCTACCAGGACGCCGGGGATGGCCTGACCGCGGCCGGCTCCTGGGGCTGGACGAACGATGCATACATCGGCAACTACGGAGACAACTCGCTGCTGTACTTCAAGCAGTACCAGAATTCGGCTCCGGGTAGCCCGCTGTACCAGGCGGCGCTCACCGGGACCGACGTCAACGTCAGCGGCGGCTTCTTCGACATCCTCCAGTCCGACGTGCAGAAGGGTCGGCTGCCGCAGGTGTCCTGGGTCGTCGCCCCCGAGGCGTACACCGAGCACCCGAACTGGCCCGCGGGCTACGGAGCCTGGTACACGGCCGGCGTGCTGAACGCGTTGACCAGCGTGCCCGAGGTGTGGTCCAAGACGGCCCTGATAATCACGTTCGACGAGAACGACGGCTTCTTCGACCATGTCGTTGGCGCCTATCCCAACGTCGGCAACCTCAACGGGCGCTCGACCGTCCCGCTGGACAACGAGTACTACGACACGACGGCGCCGCCATTGCCGGGCGCCACGGTCGGGGTTCCTGGACCCTACGGCCTCGGCGTGCGCGTCCCGCTGCTCATCGTCTCGCCATGGAGCACCGGCGGATGGGTGTGCTCGGAGACCTTCGACCACACCTCGCTGATCCGCTTCATCGAGGCTCGGTTCGGCGTGGACGAGCCCAACATCACGCCCTGGCGCCGGGCCGTGTGCGGCGATCTGACCTCGGCGTTCGATTTCGAGAGCTCGTCGAGCCGGGTCCCTCCGGTCGAGGGCCTGGTGGCCGGCTATAAACCCCCGGACGCGGACCGTCACGATTCCTATGTCCCGACGCCGCCGGCGGTCGGATCGGTGCCGACCCAGGAGCCCGGGGTTCGGCCCTCGCGCCGGCTCGGATACCGCTTCGACGTTGGCTTCGAGGCGAGCTCGAAGACGCTCAACCTGAGTCTCCGCAATCGCGGTCAGCTCGGCGTCGGGCTGCAAGCTCGGTCGCTGACCGTTGCCGGCGCCCCCTACACGTACACAGTCGGCGCCGGCGACGAGCTCACGCCCCAACTTCCCAATCCAGGCACCTACGACCTCAGCGTCCATGGCCCAAACGGCTTCTTCCGCCACTTTGCCGGCTCCGCGGCGACGGTGGTGAGCGTCGAGACGCGAGGCGATCACGACCTCGGGACGGTCTGGCTCCGGATCACCGACGGCGGCGATCGCCGCGGCTCGGAGCGACCCCCGGTCGTAATCGACGTCGCGGATGCGTACGGGCCCGATCGAAGGATCGAGCTGCGAGGCACGGGCGAGATCGTGATTGACACCCGCCGCTCCGGCGGCTGGTACGACATCGCGTTGACGACTCCGAGCGACGCCAGCTTCAGCTACCAGCTCGCGGGGCGCCTAGAGTCCGCCGCCGGGCTGACCAGCGACCCGCAGCTAGGGCGTTCGTAACGCGTCGGACGCGGAACTCCTGGTCACCCGCAGCGACCAGACCTGCGCCTCCGATCAGTTCAGCGCGCCCCGCGGCAGCACGAAGCGGAGCGGCGCGCGGGACGCGGTCGCGTTGCCGCCGCTCATCTGCGAGCCGTGGAGCCCCTGGCGGTGAGTCGCGGACACGGCGGCCTCGGGCGTGCCGGCGTGCTCGGTGATCCAGTCCATCACCGCGGCGAAGTCGGCACCCTCGGCCAGGATCGCGGCTCGCTCGATCACGACTCCGCCGGAGCGGTGCGGACGCGACAGCCTGGTTACGAGCGCCTTGATCTCGAGATCGTCCACTTGTCACACGGTAGCTGTTGCGGGCAGTGCGGGTGAGCGGACGGGCTGCCGCCGGAGCGCGACGTGGCCGATCGTATCCGGCAGATCAGCTTGGACGTCCGTGTGCCCGGGGCAGAGGCCGAGCAGCGTAGTCAGCAGCAGAAGCGGAGCGCCCGCGGCCCACGCCTGGGGACGAGACGCGGTCGGGAAGGCTACGGGGACCGACGTCAGCGCCCGGGGGAAGCCGGCGAAGACCTCGGGCAGCCGATGCTCGAAATCCGGCGCGGCGGCGAGGATCGCTGAGGCGATCGTGCTCGCCGCCTCGCGGTGTCCGTAGCGGGCGAGTCCGGCGACGATCAGCGAGTTGTCGTGCGGCCACACCGTCCCGGTGTGGTAGCCAAGCGGGTTGTATCCCGCCTCGCGCGTGCCGAGGGTCCGGACTCCCCAGCCGGAGTGGAGCTCCTCGCTCAGCAACCGCTCGGCGGTGATGGCAGCCTCGCGGTCGTCGAGAATGCCCGACCACAGCAGGTGACCGACGTTGGAGGTGAGGCTGTCGACTTGCCGTTTGTTGCCGTCGAGAGCCAGGGCGTAGCAGGCGCGCTCCTCGACCCAGAATTCGCGGCGAAAGTGATCGCGGAGGTCGCCGGCGCGCTGCTCGAGCCGCACCGCGAGCGCCTCATCGCTCCACACCTCGCGCGCCAACCGCGCTGAGCGCCGCTGTGCGTCGTAGACGTACCCCTGGATCTCGCAGGTCGCGATCGGTCCCTGCGCGAGCCGGCCGTCGGCGAATTGGATGGAGTTCCAGCTGTCCTTCCAGCACTGGTTGACCAAGCCGGTGGTGGGGTTCCGGCGTTCGTACTCGACATATCCATCGCCGTCGCGGTCTCCGCTGTCCGCGATCCAATCAAGGGCCGCCCGTGCGTTAGGCTCGAGCTCCCGTACCAGCGAGTCGTCCCCGGACCACAGGTGGTACTCGTCCAACAGGATCAGAAATAGCGGCGTCGCGTCGGCGCTGCCGAAATACGGTGAATGGGGTCGCTCACGGCGCCAGGTGAGCTCCCCGAAACGCAGTTCGTGCAGGATCTTGCCGGGCTCCTGCTCTTGAAAATCGTCTCGTACCTCTGCTTGCCGATCCGCGAGCACACGTAATGTAGTCGCCGCCAATCCGGGGAGGTAAGGCAGCGCCTGCAAACTCGTGATCAGACTGTCCCGACCGAACAGCGCCATGAACCACGGCAGCCCCGCCGCCGGGAGAGTCGGGCGCTTATCCAAATCCGGTCGCATGCGAAGCGCGCCGAGATCGCTGAGGCTCGTGCGGTAGGTGCGCGCGAGCGCCGGATACTCGGTCTCCAACGCCGGGGCACCGGCCAGCCACGTTTCGAGTTCGGCGGACCTCCCATCTTCCTGGTCCTCGAGGCTGCCCCGCGGCGTACGCCGCGCGAACGTGATCCCCGGCTGGGCGGCGTGCGGGGAAATCTCAAAGTCGACCGACCACTGTTCACCATGCGCCAGCATGACGGTGTAGGCGAAGCCGACGCGGCTGACAACTGCGGGTGAGCTGGCCGTTACCGTGACCGAGCGGCGGAAGTCGCCACGCGCGTAGCCCAGAGTCAAGGACGCATTGTCATGGCTGCATGTTACCTCCCGCTCGCCGACGACTCCGTCCTTGACCTCGAACAGGTCGGCGAAGTCGGTGTCGACATCGAGCGCGACGCGTATACGGCGCGTCTCGTGCAGGTGGTTCGTTACAGTAACCCGCTCGATCCACACATCGCCAACGAAACGGTGGCGCACGATCGAGCACGGTGCCTCTTCATCGGGCCCGACGCCTGGTGTCAGGAAGAACTGAGCGTCGAAATGCGCGCTCTGATTGACACTCAGCAACTGTAGTGGCGACTCGTCAATGCGAAGCACCCAGCGTGATATGAAACGAGTGTCCTCCGAAAAGAAACCGTGTTCGCGACCTTCATCCGCTCGAATGTCGCCGAGCCGGTCTCCGACGACGAACGTGCTGCCGTCCAGGACGTTGAGCGTCCGCTCAGCCATCAGCAGCCGCCCTGGCGAAGCTTTGGGGCAACGCGGACCGATAGATGCCCTCGTAGGCGCCAGCGACTACCTCGACGGCGCAATGCTGGCGTACCCAGGCTCTGCAATCCCGCGCGTCGATCTGTTGCAGCCGGCCTACCGCCTCCCCCATTCCGCGCTCGTCATCGACGAGAAAGCCAGTCTCGCCGTCGACGACAAGCTCTCGCGCGGCGCCCTCGGGGAACGCGATCACCGGCGTGCCGCACGCGAGCGCCTCGACCATCACCATCCCGAACGGCTCGTTCCAACGGATCGGCATCAGCAAGCCGCGAGCGCGCGCGAACAGCGAACGCTTCGCCGACCCGCCGACCTCGCCCACAAACCGCACCCGGTCGCCGTCGATGTGAGGAGCGATGTCCCGGTCGAAGAACGCCTGCTGGCCGGGCTGGATCACACCGGCCAGGACGAGTGGTACGTCCACGGCGCGCGCGGCTGCGATCGCCCGGTGCGCGCCCTTCTCCGGAGTCATCCGGCCGACCCAGAGAAGGTAATCACCCTTGCGCTCCTGAAGCGGCCAAGCCCGTAGATCGATCGGGTTGGGGATCGAAACGATCGCACCCAACCCCGGCGGTGCCGATGAAAGCTGGGCGCGGCTGATACCGACAAGCGTGGCCTTGTGCCCGTGTTGCGCGTAGAAGGCCGCAGTGTCGGGGGTGAACGGTCCGTGCAAGGTGTGCACGAGTGGCGTGTCGATGCGGTTTGCCATCGCGACCCCCGTGAACCCGCAGTGGTCGTGAATGACGTCGAACCGATCACGACCCTTGGAGTGATCGATCGCGTCGAACGCTCGCCCGACATGGTCAACCTCGAACAGCGACCGCTCGATCTCGCGAGGATGGGAGTTCTCGAGGAGAGTCACCACGTTGGCGCGTGACACAGAGTCCGGAGCGCAGAAGAGCGTCACCTTGTGTCCCAGCCGGACCAGGGCCTCCGTGAGGCTACTCACGACGGACTCAACGCCACCGTACCCCGGCGCCGGAACCGAGATCCAAGGCGGAGCCAGCATCGCGACGTGCAGCGCTTCCCGGGGCCCGCGCACGAATGATAAGTCTGGCGTGTGGCCGCCACTCGACCGCCCCCACAGCTGACCGCGCGACCTAACTCTGGGCGCTGAGTTCACAATCTCCAACGACGCTCCTCACGTGCCTCTCAGGCGGGGCGCTCGCGAGGCAGAGAGGTCAGGTTGGACCGAGCGAACACATGATCGCCAACCCTTGAGGGAACGCGATGGACTGCTCCACCGTATCAGATGTGGGGCGAAATCCGAGTGCTGCGGTCGGAATACGGTACGGGAGCTGGCGCCCGGCCATTCCAGGCGATGGTAGGCTGAGGGGCAGGGAGCACCAGCCTGACGCGGGCGCCTGCGAGTGACAGCGCCAATCTGATTCTCCGGAACCGCAATGCACGCGGAGTCCGTTTGTCGCTCGAGATTCGCCCACCGGGCGTCGGCTGCGTCAAAGCCGATGAACGTAATAGCAGGCTAAGGTCGCTTCGCCGGCGGACAGCGCTGAGCGTGTTGGGGGCTCTCGTGGTCGCTGCCGTGCTCGGATTCGTGCTCGCCGGCCGGCGCGGTCAGTTCACCGCCGCGCTTCAGAGCGCTCCAATCTCGGTTCTGGGGCTGGCGGTGCTGCTTCAGATCGTCGCGCTGCTGGCTCGCACCGAGGCGTGGAACGTCTGCGTCCGTGCCGCGGGCGGAACGGTCCCCCGCCGACTGCTGTTCCGCGCCGCCGGTATGGGTTACCTGGCGAGCCTGATAAACGGGTCAGTCGGGGTAGTCGTGCGCATCGCGTCGCTGCGCCGCCTGGCGCCGCGGGACGCTCCTGCTGTGCCGGCGCTATTAGCCGCCGAGGTTCCGATCATCACCGTCGAAGTCGCGCTCGCGGCGATCTTCTCCTTCACGCTGATTGCTCCGCTCGGGGTCCCATGGTGGGTGCCCTTGATCGCGGTCAGCGCGATGATCGGGGCCGTGGCGGCGCTCCGACGGCTGTCCCAGTGCCGTCGAACCGGACTCTGGGCCGGGCTGGCGATTATGCGAAACCGCGGTCGCGGCCGCATGATCGCGTTCGTGCTCCTGTCCGTCTGCACACAGGTCGTACGCAACTGGCTGATGTTGCACGCGATCGGCGTAAACGTATCCGCCCTGGACGCGATGGCCCTGCTGATAGCGATGTTCACGGTCGGCCAACTTCCCATCGGACCGAGCGTCGGCGCTGCCACGGCCGTGCTGATCTTGGGCCGCCACGGTGTCGCCGCGGCGGCCGCCGCCGGCGTGCTGCTGACGGTGACCAGCGTTATCGGATCCCTGTGTTACGCCGCTTGGGCGATCACCGACCGGGTTGTCACAGGTCGGCTCAACCCGAATCCTGACGCTCCCGTGGCAGCCCTCGCCGTGACGACCACCTCGGCCTGATCGGCGACATTCCCGCCTGCTCGCGGTATTAGGCGAGCTCCTTAGTGCGCCAGGGTGCGGACCAGCCGACCGCTCACGACAGCCTTACTGCGGGTCGGCAACCCCAGCGGCTTGTCCGTCGGGCTCCGCGTCCATGTCGTTGGAGTCTCCTTGCCCCGAGCCCTTGAATCAGAGCGGTAAGCGTCAACGCGCCTCCCGCGCACGCACGTCGCGTAGCCGTCGCTCGGCACGTTGCAGCTCTCCTTCGAGCTCACGCAGGCGAGGGCTCGGTCGCAGGCCCCACCTGTAGAGCCTCGCGCGCAGAAGGGCCACTCGGTCGCGGCAATCGCACAAGTCCGCCTGTGCTAGCTCGACGTCACGGCGCCAACTCATGACTCGAACTCCCGACCTCGCTGACGACATCTGGGAGAAAGAACGTCGTCATGTCGAGCTAAAGACCCCGGCTGCGAGCATCCTCCGCGAGGGATGCGCCCATCGCGCCGGGCTGGGTCTGCGCTTGGAGCTCACCGATCAGCTTTGCGTGCCGCTCGGATTCCCGGTGTACGGAGTCCTGGAGCCCCTCTACGAGCCGCTCCAGGTGCGCGATGCGCGCTTCGAGTAGAGGCAGACGATCATCACCTGCGCCGACGGTCGAGCGCCGGTCCTGTCCGTCTGCGCCCTGCCCCGAGCGCCGGAGCTGCCGGATTCGTGCGAGCAGCCTCTCACGGTCACCCATGATCATGGTCTCCACGACGTTTGGATTGCCGGGGCGCGTACCGCCAGCTCTCCATTGAGTGGTGGACGGACATGCGACTCCTTCCTGGGCCGGCGCGATGAGGCTGCTCAGAGGGCGATTCGCTGGGTCGGCCAGAAAGAACCTCGCGGGCGACAGAGTCACCCGTAACCGACACCGTAGCACCTGCGCAAGCGGGCAACGAGAGCGACAGGCTCCGCGCGAGGTCTCGCGTTGCACCAGCCCGTGCCGCGGAGTACGCTGGGGTTGCGTGATCCCGCGGGCAGGATCTCCGCCTCGGTCTTAGATGCCGCCGACGCCCAACTACGCTGAAGCGAGAAACCCGAGGGTAATGATCGACAATCGCGACGCCAGCTGTCGAACCGGCTCGGATGTCAAGTCCGCTCAGAGCCGCTTCGCCCGCCCCGGATTCCCGGTCTTGCGGTCATGACCTCGATCACGGAGATCACCGTTCTTGGTGGCCAGCGCTATCGCGTCGAGGGCGAGGCCAAGCATGTCGAGCGGCTGATCCTCGACGCCGCACGTGGGTCGATCATGCAACTCGCGTGGCTAACCGAGGCCGAGAGCGGAGAGTCAGTCGGCGTCAATCCCGAGTGCGTGGTGATGCTTCGGGCTCTGGGCTCTTAGCTGCTCGATCGACTCACCGGCTGAGGTTGCAGCCGCCGAGAACGGTGTGACGGCCTACTGCCGGGCGCCAACAGACGGGTCGTTAGGCGGGGCCGTTGGATTCGGCGCGGCCTGCTTTCTCGCCTCCTTGCGGGCCTCCTTCTCCAGACGACGCTCGCGGAGTCTGCTTTCGCGGGCGAGCTTTGCCATCGTGGTCTTCTTCTTGCCGGCCGAGCCCATGTGCATCCGTCCTTTCTCAGAGTGTCGAGCGCTGCGATGACGAGCAAATCAACGGGTGAGGACCGAGGAGCCCACTCGCCGACACCGGGCTCGGAGAATATGCGCGCGTGTCCCGCTGAACGCGATGGCGCCGCGGCTTTGGGCCGGGCCCGCGTTGCGGGCTCACGCGGCGCGAGTCGAAAAACACAGGAGGGCGCACGCGCCCTCCCGCTCGTTTGGCTGGTGCCCGGATCTAGAGCACCTGGACGTTGGCCGCCGCTGGGCCTTTCTGGCCCTGCTCGGCGTCGTAGCTCACCTTCGCGCCCTCGGCCAGCGACCTGAAGCCGTTGCCTTGGATCGAGCTCTGATGCACGAACAGGTCCTTGCCGGCGTCGTCGGGCGTGATGAATCCAAAGCCCTTGTCGTCGCTGAACCACTTCACGGTTCCTGTAGCCATCTTTAACCCTCCTGGGTATGTGCGCTGCGAAACGCGGAGGGTGCAACAAGGCAACAACTGCGAAAACGCGGGGCACTGCTCTGGCCGAGACTGATGCTCGACCCGTACGGTCAAGCCTAGCGGTCCCAGAGGCAGAGCATATGCCCTAGCGATCTCCCTAACTCAGATCCTCGTGGCGACGCCTTCGAACCTGCTCTCGCTCTCGTGTGGCGCGCACCTTGCGAGCCTCGCTCTGTGCGTGCTCATTCCGCTGCGCGATCTCCTTCTTCAACGCGATGAACGCTGCATCCGCCGTAGATCGGCCCGGTCCCGGTCCGGGTCCCGGTTCGTGCTTTTGCTTCGCCACCTGACAGCCACTCCTCATCGCTCCCTACGAAAACTGACCACAGGACGAATGCGAGAGCGAGACACCGAGCGGTGGAACCAGCCTCTCGACTGTACTAGTGCATCCGTCCCGGCCAGCCAATTCGGTTTCGAAGTCAACGAGCGCCGACCTTACGAGCGGTGTTTGGAGTAGCGCGTCGGGTAGGCGGAGGCGGCTTGGTTGTCGTCACGTAGTTGCTGGGTTTGCTCGAGCGCTTGGAGTTTCTTGAGGGATTGGTTTTCGATCTGGCGGATGCGTTCGCGGGTCACGTTGAACGAGCGGGCGACTTCTTCGAGCGTGCACGGTTGCTCGTCGCCGAGGCCGTAGCGCAATTCGATCACGCGGCGCTCTCGGTGGGAGAGATTCTCAAGCGCCTCGTGCAGAGCCTGGTTGGTGAGGATCTCCACGGCTCGCTCGTACGGTGATTCGGCCTGCTCGTCGGCGATCAGATCACCGAACTCAGACTGCCCCTCCTCACCGACCGGGCTCGCAAGCGAGATCGGCGTCTGCGCCGAGCGCCGGATCGATGCGACCTCCGCGGGGTCAAGCCCGGCGACCTCGGCGATCTCCTCGTCGGTCGGCTCGCGGCCCAGCCCGGTCACCAGCTTGCGCTCGGCGCGCCCGATCCGGTTGAGCTTCTCGACGATGTGGACCGGGATCCGGATCGTCCGTGCCTTGTCCGCGAGCGCCCGCGCGACCGCCTGCCGAATCCACCACGTGGCGTACGTCGAGAACTTAAACCCCCTGCGGTAGTCGTACTTCTCGGTCGCGCGGACCAGACCGAGCGTCCCCTCCTGGATCAGGTCAAGGAATGGCATCCCCTGATTGCGGTACCGCTTGGCGATCGAGACCACCAGCCTCAGGTTCGCCTCGACCATCCTCTGCTTGGCCTCAAACGACCCGCGCTCGATCCGCTTGGCAAGCACAACCTCCTCTTGGGCAGTCAGCAACGGCACCTTGCCGATGCCCTTGAGGAACAGTTGCAGACCGTCCGTCGTTCCTTCCGGCTTGAGATTCAGCTGACCTTTCGCGCGGGCGCCCTTCTCAACCCCGCGCCCGGCGCCGATCAGAGCGGCCGCGGTCGCCGGATCGACCTCCTCGATCAGTTCGATCTCGCACCGCTCGAACACACCATGCAACTCCTCCACATCCGCGTCCTCGAGCTCGAGCTCAGCCGTCCCAGCCAAGATCTCCGCGTACGTCAGCACCCCCAACCGCAGACCGCGGTCGATCAGCCCCTTGACCTCTTCAAGCTCCCGGAGATCCGCCGCCGACATCCTCGTCACACCAGCCCTCAGCCCGCAAACTCAAGCCCGCACACGCAACGCGCGTTCCGCGGTGCCGGCGCTGCCTTCGCGTTCCCAGCGCGTCATATCTCCAGGCCCTCCAATGCCGCTGTCGGTACGCGCGCAAGGAAGAACGCGCGGCGCGCTCCACCAAGTCAGAAAGCCCGAGGCCCGTGGGGAAGCCCCCACAAACCAACCGGCCGACCCCGCGGTCACAACCAGTAACCCACGCCTCCCGCCTCGTGACGCAAACGCGTCGTCGGTGGCATCACAGCGCGGGGTGAGAATCCAGGCCGCAGGGCCAGCTCACACACGACTGTACTCCCATCCGCAGCGCTCGCACGGGCGAAAACAAAAAAAACCTGTTCGGACCCGTCGCCGACCGAATTCCGACCACGGAGGTAGGAATGTGGTATGGTGTGGACGCGCTCAGTGAGCCCCTCGCTCTTCTTGCTTCCCGGGCGACATCACCGGTCAGAAGGGCAGAGAGGCGGTTGGCGATGGCCACCGCAAACAAGAACTCCCGCGCGTCGAAGCAACTCGTCCGTCCCCCGGCTCACATTGATGGCCCGGCGGCGATGGAGTTCCTCATCTTCGAGGACAACGGCGGCTCGTATCACTGGACGATCCTCGCTGGCGACGGCACAAACCTCGGGCAGTCAGCGGAGTTCACCTCGTACGACGACGCCCATCAAGCCGCACGGCAGATCCGCGACGGTGCCGCCGCAGCC
>Ga0335072_10006674_pt1 | contig 16859 bp, 19 predicted proteins | sample Lox_Sample_21_FD_206725 | JGI IMG/M metagenome (GOLD analysis project Ga0335072, IMG submission 206725) | Soil microbial communities from Loxahatchee National Wildlife Refuge, Florida, United States - Lox_Sample_2.1 | ecosystem: Environmental > Terrestrial > Soil > Wetlands | place: USA...
ACTATTTGCTCCCTCCTCACATCATATGAGAAGCTCCTATGAAATGCGTCCGCCTTGAACGACAGGAAAGCCCAAGTCAGCCACTTCTCCAGTCTCCGCACGAGCCAATTCTTATCCTTTACTCCCTCCCACCCGGCAAGGACCTCTTTATATGCAGCATTGATCCGAGACCTTCTCATCCGTTCTTAAGCTTCAAAGATCCGAGAGATTGGACATGTCGGAGAGTTTTTCTACCACACGAGCGGGCAGAACAGAGTCCTCGATTGCTAACCTAGTGCTTTCACCTTGTGGAGGCATCTAAGAGGCTAGTTAGCTTGGCACATTGGTATTTCAGGTGATGGAACAACATGTTCCCGTGAGCGGCATCGCCCAAAAAGTACCACTCTCCCTGTAGACCATTTTCCTCCAGGCTCAAGCCTATATAAGATCTATAAGCCAAACTATGCCCAAAAAAAACCCCGCCCCAAAAGCCCGCTCAACGTCACCGCATTCTGGTATTTTGCATTTAATATTTCTAGACACCCCCCAACTTCACTTCCCTTGAAATATTTACTTAGAAACTTATAAACCTCGTCTATAATAAAGTCTGACACCATAGTAAGCTCCGATCATAGCGGCAACTGTAGCAGGAAAGCCCAATCCAATACCGACACCAAGTGTTATCCTATTGCCTTCAGCATCACTACCAGACAAGGCTGCAGGGCCTGACGCGGTCCTAGGACCTGACGTTGTCGTATGACCTGATGTAGCTAGAGGATCTGATGTGGTCGCTGGACCTGACGTAGGAGTAATGGAGCTCGTGGGGGGAGGTGACGATGAACTCGTGACGGAAGTAAATGGTAAAGATGAAGAGGACGGGCTTGATCCTGTTGTTGAAGTCTGAGTATCTGAGGCGGCTGATGAGGATTGGCGCGTTGAAAGCTGTGTTGGTGACGCAGACGTTGTAGGTATGGCCACAGTGGTGGTAAGAGTAGAAGACGTGGTCGGCAGTTCTCCCGCGGTGGAAGAAGGCCCTTCCGTTGCCGACGATGAGTCCATGGTCTGCGATGAGGATATTGGGTTTACATCGGTCGGGGTGGAAGAGGTAGAAGGGAAACCTTGAGATTCTAAGGATGTTGATACAGCACAGATCAATTTTCCATTGCTCGTCGCGCAGAATTGACCCTCTTCACAGCAAAGCGAAACTTCGTCGTTTTCACAGACTGTTGAACACTGCCTCTTATAGAGCAGAAGTCGATTTGATCGAGGAACTCTTCCACGAAATGTAGTACGCGGCCAACGCATTGCACGATGGAGGGAATTACCAAAAGGGAGAGGTGTAGTGACAGCTTTAACAATGGTCTCTGCACTGGCTACATTAGAGCTAAGACTGACTAGGTAATCGGAAGTCTTTGCATCTTGTGTATTTGATTTTGGAAACCTGGGGCTATCGATCCGCCTAGTGACTTCAGTCTCGCCAAGGACCGAGCTACTGGTTGGCGCTGATGGCCTATTAGACTCAGCACTAGAGGTTGGATTGCAGAGCTTTGTTGCAGCGTGAATACAGTCTGGGAACCGGGTCAAGGTTTCACTTCTGCCTAGAAAATCCTATGTTAGCCTCATCCAGAACAACGGCAAGACGATCAGTGGTATGTGCGTTTCTAAGACCAGAACAGGGCGGATCATGACTTACTCAAGTCTCCATTGCGGGTGGCGCTTTTTTGAGTGGAGATGTCTTTAGTGAACGTACAAGAGTCATGATACCGGTTTGGCAATCGACTGGTGGGCAAATTAATCCCGGAAGTTTTACCTATGACAATTTGTTCTTCGGGACTGGATTTGCTGCGTGAGATTCGGTCTAGTGTCGGTCTAGGGATTATATCGACTAGGCTGAAGCCCACTAGAGCAAACACAACAAGCCAAATTAAGACGAGCATTTTCAATGAAGTAGAAATGCTCTTCAAGACGAAAAAGCTAAGAGGCCTCTTTAAAGAAGACAATGCGTCGTCACAGGTTCAGCTTACAAGGCTGGCGCCAAAATGTGGCTCGGGCTATGCATGTAGCTGCTTTAAGATCCCCCTCGTTCAGTATATGAGCTCTAGTGCGCTCTTAGTGTTATGATAAAAGCGGCACGTTTCTAGTAATCGATCTAATTTCGCAAGGCGGACTTTCGATTACAACTATTAATTTCACACATCTGAGGATCTGAATATCTCCCGCCGACGACAGTCTCAGTAATTTCTTCACTGTGACGACCTCATCGGTGACTTTCGTCTCGATATCATAGATGTTATTGCCGCTGATGACTTTCACCTGCAGCTTGCTAGTTTCAGGATGGAAGGATTGGCTCTCCATATGGGAGACGGTCGTCTGCTGCTATGAAGCGAATTAGCCGTTGCCAGGCGAGCTTCATCTTGTCAATTTCAAGTGGAAAATCTGGTCGGAAGCAATACTATAGCTGGATTAACTGTGGAATACTAGAGTCAAGATCCTTTTGATGATTTAGTAAGGAAACGAGGCTCCACTGGGGTTCGGGTAAAGTGGTACATGTACGTTGGAGACCCTCCAGCCTTGTAGCTTCCTCCAGACCTGTTTCTGATCTCCAACGCAATGATTCCGTCCTCCAGGTAAAATATCTCGTCGATGATGTCGTAACCCCTAAATGCTCGGCTAGCTAGGACAATGGCGACAAGGAGAAGAATAGGATTCCGCGAGCCATGGATTGCTTTGGCATATTCCATTTTTAAGCCCATTTGGATCTCTGGCTTTCCGTCCTAACGCCATCTGACTAGCATGATTATATTCTGCCAAGTAGCGTCAGCTTATTAGATCTCACTTACAATTCTCTAGGTAATTTATCAACAGAGGATATTCACATGGTAGCGTAATCCTTTTCTAGTAATTCCTCGAGCTGAAGATTTGGAGCTTGAAGTTTTGGTCCTTCTAGAGTCGTCATATGGCATAGGATGGAAAACGGACATCTCGTGCGAATCGGAAGGATCATTGTATTCCTGAGGCATTATCCTTGTTGTTGCTATAGGGTTTATTGGATGAAGATGAATGGGGTGAAGGCGCTGGCGCATGAGAAACACTGGCGTTGAGAATGGAGCAAAATTCAGCTCCCTGATGCTGGCGCATCCGTTATGCTGACGCATCAGGAACGTTGGCGTTCGGAATGGAGCAAAATTCGGCTCGCTGACGCGATACTGCCGAAAAGCGCTAGCCATTCTTGCGGCTCGTCAAGGCGGAGGATGCATACGAAGAGGATGGCGAGGAGATCATGGTGGGGCGGTAAAAATGGTGTAGTTGCTGAAAGGGAGGTTGAAGACGGTCCAAGCGCGGATGATTGTTTTAGATCTGTTTATGCGGGGAGAAGTCGGTGCAGCGAAGGGGCTGAAGGGTCGGGAGGTGCTGGTGGAGAAGATAAAGGGCGAGGGTGGAGAGGAGGCGGTGGAGAATGAATTTGTGGCTGTTGCGGATCTGCTTGCCTTATCTTGCTTTGTTGATGGTCCTAGATCTCTCACTCAGACATCAGGAGCCAGTTTTGGAGTGCCAAGCCAGCGGGCGTTAAAAAGAGCATTTTTGTTGCTGCTTTCCATTGCGTCGCCGGTTGGGAGCAATTGGTATTTCTCAATGCAGAGCACACTGGAGATGTGGGCTAGCTAGATTAATATGAATAAGCCGAAGACATGTCCGCATTCTGGGGTGAGCGATACTGTATTGAGTCTAAAGAAGGCAAGAAGGGTGAAAGTGACTAGGATAGCAAGAGGAGATAGATGATGGGACGGGTGGAGATTGAGCGCGACGAGGCTCACAAGAAAGGAACTGAAAGATATACAGAATTGTCAAGAGCCTGGGGAAAATAGAAGCCATTATGGAATTATCCATTGACCTGTGCTGCCGACGTAAACATAACCCTAGCTTTGGAATGCTAGAGACTACAGTTTGAAAAGTGAGAGAAGTAAACAGCAGCAAAGCAATGATTCTAGTATCGCCGGTACTGCCTGGTCCGGCGATGAAACGAGTCTATTTTGGGTTGAGGCTCTAACCAACAAATAGGCTCCCTTCATAGGGACTAGTATCGAGGCATCCCAATGTCCCAACTCACCCTTCCCAGCTGCATTGTATCTATGACGAATGCTGGGGTCGGTAATTCCATTTTCGTACTCCTGAAAACAATACCTATGAAAGATTTTATGGGGATATTTTGGTGGGTTGAGGTCCACCCATTAGGCGGTTAGGGCCGGTGTTTGCGCAGCCCTTGTCACCTGGACTCTACGAATTGATACATACAAGCTGTATTGCTGAAGATTTGCACAATGCTATGCTGAATGCGAAAGTCGCTGCTGAGCTGTAAATCGAGTACTATAAAGTTACAACTATCCGCAGAAATGTTGGGGATGTGACGCACGCCCGCTTCCCGACCTCCGCCCCCTCGCGCCGCAGATGGTGTAGCAGGGCGTGTACTGCTGGGCGACAGCACGGCGGCGTACACAGGGCATGACTGGAACGATTAGTGGGGGCCGGATCTGTTCGATGTTCGGTTTGGGGGCTGGGGAAGGCGGCCCGGGCCGTGCGGGCGGAGGGAGCAGGGGCAGTTGCGATGGTGTGCTTTGACGACGAATCATGTAATGACTAGTTGCTTTCGAGCGGTTGGGTAGATCTGTGCAGGCATATAGATGAAGGAATTCGGAGGCATGTGCAAGTGATGACGTTCATGAATTTTGGACATATGAGCGAACCTTTACACATGATATAGGAGGGGGTTTTGTTTGGTACTAATGAGGAGCCAAAAAGTACATATCTTCTTTACGCTAGCAAGAAACATCATCACGCCGTGCCTCCATACGGAGTATTAGTCTTAGGCAATGATCAAAAAGCGATGTCCCAATCCTTCATCCCTCCTTCCGCCTCATCGAGCCTCAATCTCCTGGAACGCCTTGGATCCCTTGACCACTAGATCCCACTCCGCGCCCTGCAACTCGTCCTCCGCAATCCATGTCACTCTCCCGTCCGCGTCCTGCTTCACCCACTTCCAGCTATCGTCATACTCCTTCTCCCAAAGGTCTTTCTTATCGTACTGCTTCAGGCTCGTATTCGCCGCAAACGCCCCCTTTGGCGGCACCAGCGTCCAGCCCGCCAGTGGCCACGGGTTGTTGTAGTACTGCGAGTCATCCGTGCCCAAACCGCCGAGAGCGCGCCGCACGCGCACCGAGGGGTGTATGAACTCGTGCGTCTTGCGCAGGCGCACAGTTGTGGGCGCGCCGGTCGCTGCGTTGGTGCGGCAGTATGTGCCGGGCGTGCGGGTTGAGGTGCCGGTGAGGAAGTCAACGAACGCGCTGCCGGAAGAGTAGACCTTGCCACAGCTCCACGGGCGGTCGACGAAAGGGGCTTGATTGTTCAGGAAGGCGATGTTCAGCTCGCCTTGCCAAGGGATGTAGTTGGGGTCGAAGGTCAGCATGGGCGAGAGCTGCTGCATGAGCCAGGCGAGTGTCAGGTTGGCGATGCCGGTGTCGGGGTAGGAGCCGCCGACGTTGGAGTGCGAGCCGGCGAACCAGCATTGCTTGAGGACTTTGAGTTCGGTGGGCTTGCCCTCATCTGGCATCTCCCAGACCGTGGGGGAGAAGGCTGTGCGGCGCTCGTCGAGTGCGAGGGCTTGGTAAGCGTGGCGGAGGTTGGAGGGGATTTGAGTGTCGATGAAGGAGTATTCTTTGCGCGTGCGGGACTGGAACCATGACAGAGGCCAAGCGGTGAGTTGGGGAACACCGAGTGTTCCTATGCAGCAGAGGAAAGTCAGAGATGTATAGTTAGTACGGGAAAGGCGACGGGAAGCTTACCAACGGTGTCCCAAACGGCGGTGGCCTCGACTGGAATGTCAAGTCTCGAAAGGCCTAGCGTCTTTAGCTGTTCGATGTAGTCTCCTTGCTGCTTCGGGTCGCCATAATTTGGCCTGTCTGGGAAGTATGTGGCGGGGTAGTAGTTCTTGGAGCCGTAGTAATCTGGGTTGTACTGATTCTCCCAGTCCTTGAAGATCGGGTAGAAGTCCTCCAGCCCCCGCTTCGTTAGTAGCCCCATCGATGCAATGAGACCGCCGATGCTACGTGCTGTAAAGGCGCCGCGTGAGAAGCCAATCAGGAAAATCTGGTCGCCAGGGTTGTAGTTGTCGCAGATGAACGCGTATGCTTCGCGGATGTTCTCCGAGATACCCTCGCCCAGGTAGCCGCCGATGAAGAAGGAGTAGGCATTGTTCTGGGAGCCCAGACCGGCTTGGTAATAGGTTATCTGAGGCGTTCCATCTTCGTGTTGAGGAAGGAGGGCTCGACAGAGACGTGTCACATTTGTGGGGATCGCGAGACGGCCACCAGTCTTCCATGGAAGCCAGGAGTCTCGTTCGAAGCCATTATCACTGTCCTGTAGTAGTTTAGCACGAGTTGAGAAGCCATCAAGACCTGACATACCACCCATGTGCCTAATAATATGTTCGTAAGCCAGATCAGGGACCAGGCACTTGTTGTACTCACCATCACAGGCCACAATGATCCGCTTGCCGGGTTTCGTGGTAGACATGATTAGAAGCTAAGTAGGTATGCCCAATGGCAGGAAGAAGTATATTGAGGAAGAGTGATGTGCAACCAGGATACCATTGTGCCTTATTACACGGCTATATCCGAACAAGCCTGCTTCTAGGCTGAGTCGAAATAGACGTCCGTGCACCACCTAATTGGTAACAACACCTCTCACGCCCGAAATCTACGCGTTTCGCCGGTAAACAACCACGACAATGTAAACGCACGCCCGAAGCTCTCTAATATATCCGAAAAATGCAATCTGCAAAGTGCTTTTGTTGGCAATTAAGTGCATTCATTAATACTTTATGATGTCGTCTTCATATGTCCGTCGTACACTGCTTCATGATGCCTTGCGGTTTGATGACTCTGATTACGCCTCGAGTACTAATACTAACAGTGATATTGAGCCTGATGTTGATAGTAGTAGTGTGCTACTATTGCATTTGCAACTAGGTTGGGCGGTTCTTAGGAACAGACTCATCAATTTGATTGCTACCACTACTGTATGTATAGATTGTAGTAGGACTCTAGGTCCCTTATGTATACAACACAGGCCTACGACGACTCTCACGTCCCCGTGGTGCAGGCTGGGAATCTAGGAATTTCGTACGGTCCCTGGAGTTAAGAAGAGTCTCCAAGGCAGCGCAGTTTGGTGCCTTGCATTGCCTTGGATGTGGCCATTACCTCCCACACAAATCTCATAGTACGCCACCTGCAATGCGAAAATTCGAGACAAGGGAAGGGCTTGCTAGCACTAAAGAGTAGGCAGCTAGGGTGAGCTTATCATGTATACAGCAATACTTATATCGGTGACGAGGTATAATATCTCTAACTGTTCTAAACTAAGAGTTACAACCAGCTTGGCTGTTTAGTTCAGTTGGGTAGGCCGATCCTACAATTGCAAAAGGCTATTGCTTAAGACGACGGTCTTATTAAAAGGGTGACTAGAAGGGTTGACTTGATTCTCGCGGCTTCGGTTCACAGAGACAACGACCTTAGCCACAGTGTGCTCTTGTCCTTGGGAGTAACTTGGCATTGGGAGGGGCAGCACTTACTCTCCACTTTGTCACGTTCTATTTTCTCGATTCTGAAGTGCGACACTCAACAATCTATTCAACAAACGGAAAAGCTTATAACCCATTCTTGGACGCGCAGCTACAACAGTGGTGTTGGCGCAGGGGATTAGGCTCTACAAGCTGGAATTCGTAGGTGGGTTTTAGGGTTAGGGCTTCGTCTTAGAAGAGAGAGGTAGTGGTTAAACGACCAGTCGAGGTTTAGTACTAAGGCTTACAAGGATACAAAATCATTGGCCGCTAGTTACTATAGAACCAACGATGATTGCGTAACAGAACCATAGGTAGGGTTTTATTCCACAGAGGGTCTTTCCCTAGCTAGCAATAGAAGACCCGCATGGCCGTTCGGCCCAATCGGTGTAAGAATCTACTACTAATACTATAATACAACAAAGTTCGGCGTTCCCGACGCCATTTATCAAAGGCAGCTGAAGCAATTTGCCACTTATGGACAGCTGATAACTCAGCAGGTTTGACAACTCATTAATGAATCCGACAATATGAGAGGACAGATGAAAGGACAAATAAAAGAAAAGGAACTTCATGTCCAACAGCTACTACTGCCCAAAGTCTTTTACACAACAGAAAACGAGCTATTCAATGCCATCCAAACCTAGGCGAAGCAACACAAGTACGCGTTTTTATATACTTAAATCTAAACCTACTAGCAACTCCTCCTAGAAGAAGATTACGTTCAACTGTACTCGTTGTAGAGATAAACCTATTATGGACCGTCCCGAAAATGACCTACAGTGTCTATGCAACAGAATTCGCTCTACTAGAACTGTAAAAACTAAGTGCAAGTTCTCTATATGTAGCGTTTAAGTTGACGATTATCACTGTGACGGTTCGCCACATACACGCAACAACTACTGTCTCAGACTAGCACTTGAACCGCCAAGGGCGGTTAGTGTTACGGACCGCAAGTTAAATGACTGTCCGTAACTGCCTTAGCGGTAATCGGAACCTGCCCTTACAGACAGTGTTACAGCAGTTAATAGCTGCAGTTATTACAAGCACGATTGCGACTATTGCGGACAGGTTTACGGATGGGGTTGCAGGCTTACGGACGACTTTTCGGACCGTTACTATAGCTAACCGCTACCACCCGTTAGCCACTGCATCTGGCTAATCACCCCTTTAAAAGTAGTCTATTTGCCAGCACTCTTCTTCTTCTTTCTCTTCTCCCTTCAGCTTTAGATTCTTGTATTTTAGAACTACCAATTGCACCGGCTTCGCCCACTCGCTGGCCTCCCAGTGCCACTTATTGACTGAGTTGGTAACAGTTAGCTAAGGACAGTTAGACACCTTGTGTATATAAAGACCTACTATTCCCCATTTTCCTCTCTTTTATTCTCTCTTTAGCTTGGTATCTTCGATTAATGCAATCTACAAAGCGGATTACTCTCGCATTTTGTACGTGCCGTCACACATTATATGGCTAGATAAACTGGCTAGATCAAAGAACTCATTCATTCATTATAGCTACTTCAAATGAATACGGCGTTAACCCTGCAGGTACCTAACCCACAACATTTCATTCGCGTCGGGTACACACCTGAGAAAGGTGCTTACCACGTAGACGGGAGACTGTATCCATATGCAACCACTACATCTGGGTTTGGAACATTGTAGTAAGATGGCGTCGTATTCGGGTCGTAATATGATACACACTCCCACTCTTGTGTGCTAGCCAGGTAATGGAGGTCAAAAGAGTAATAAGAGAGTGGGTCGTTGGACGAGCTTTGTGCGCAAGCTTGAATCGCTGTGCAGGGGTCGATCGTGCCAGGGTACGTGGTTGTAATGGGTGGCAAAGATTCAGGGGCATCGTTGCCTGGGTTGTTGGTGTTTTCAGTGAAGCCGGAGCCTGTATAGTATACTGAATACACCAAGTCTCTTCCTTCAGCGACTGTGGGGCAGTTTGCAACGACGGTTATAGTACTTGTAGCAGTAACTATGACTATTATCGAAGAAACTGGAGCAGTAGTTGTCACACCAGTAACACCAATACATGAGCACGCACTTGAGTAACGGATGCTACCGGAGCATGCGGACGCGTAGGTTGGGATACTCGACGGAACCACAGTTGTTTGCCGAGGTTGGATTGTGGGTTCAAAGGCACGGGGTACCAATTCAGTTGCGAACGCAGGGACAGCAGAGACTGTAGCCGTGAATGTACTAAATAAAACGAGTCAATAATAAAGTCATGCTCGCTTAGGCTAAGGTGCTCACGATGGTGCTGGTGTAATTGTTGTCATGAAGTATGACGAGCAGTCAGCGGCACCAGGCCTCGTTGGAAATGCCGAGGCCACAACAGCTAGATTGATTTAGTTCGGACGTTTTTAAGTTGTTTGGCGATTATAATCACCTCGAAGGCAATTGTCTTCATTACAGCCACTTCCAACAGCAACTGCAGCTGCAACCACACCATGGAGGATTAGAATAGTAAGAAGCATCGCAGATAATAAAGGTGAAAAAGTTCCACAACAGTTAAAGGGTAAAGTTAACAAGCTTGGAAGAGAAGGATGCTAGAGGGCTGCAATATATATATATATATATTTCCATCACTGAATCCTGCCTAATTCGAGTATATTGGACCAGGCGGAGCGGCAGTTGGGGCAATACAGAATGACTATTAGGTTATGGATCTATTGAAAGTTCAGCTGAGAAGAGAGCATGGCTTCACGGCTGACGGGATTTGCTTTGATATAACTCTGATTAGGGATTAGCGGCGTTTGCATTAGCACCAGATATCGCCTAACACTATGCTTGATATAGAAACGCCACGAAGCCACCAATAAATTAGTTATCCAAAGCAACGAAGGAGGATGGCCGGTGGTTTAGGGCGTTATTCGATTGTTAGAGATGCCTAACTTGCTAGCTCTGCGTTCGAATCCCAGCCCACCCGCCGCTGTTGCGTTCGTTCAGGTTTGGCTGGGGCCTGTATCAGAAGCCGTGGTCTTTTTAGAGTAGGGGGATTGTGCGACCTAACCTGATTCCTTACATTAGTATACGTTATTATTTATTAATGTAATGCAATGCAATGCGCTAGATCCAACTAAAGTAAATGCTTACATCACGTGTTTTACTTAATTTTATCTCACTGATTTATTGCAATTTAATTGAGCGTGTTAAGTGATTACTATTGCAGATATGAATTGACGGTGTCTCATATTCAAAATGCCAGGCATAATCACTTACAACAATTCGCTACACCAAACTTGTCATGGCTAGTACCCCTTCCGCCTGTGAGACATGCTGCACTAAGTACGAATCCCATGCCACATTCCTGATTGGCCAAATTGCATCGCATGGCGATAAAGTTCGCATCGAGGAAGGAGGACGAGAGTGAGAGAGGACGAGAGCGAAAGAAAGATGAAAGCGACAGAGGGTAGACAAAGACGAAACAGCCGGGAGAGAGTATTTAAGCACCTTACGTGGCCGCTGTGCCAGAAACAGCTGTACCGTGACTGCTATGGTTTAAGAGTGAACGGGGGTGGTTATATTTTAAAAGCAGTAGGTCAGAAAGCAGAAAGCAGAAAACTTTGTCAACTTGAGGGATTGTGAAATGAGATCTATGCCAAGTTATGGACTAATTGGCACAATTGGACGCCTCAAACGCCAATTTTGCGGTATTTACGAAGTACTAACAAATTAGATTATTGATTAACGCCACAACTGGGCCTTTAGTGATCAGTTTGGCGTACTAGCCACTAATTGATGCCAGAGTTTCGATTTGACTAACACAAGTCGAGTCGCTATTCACTTAGTGTTTATGACGTTGCCGCCACTGAAAAGATACCCTACTGGGGAAATTAAGGGTTTTTTGGGCAGTCTAAGGCCAACGCTGGCTGCAGCTTATGCAGTTAGGGTCCCCTTCAGTGAGTTTGGTGAATAACTCCCGCCAAGGAACCTCTAAACTGGCCAACTACAACAGTGCAATCCTTCAGCGCATTATATTGTGCCCTGTTTCAGGCATCAATTAGCCACAGCCACACCAGATTGGCCAATTCGGACGCTAAACTGCACTATCTGTAGCATTGAGCAAGTATCTGAGCATGATATTACGCTGACAAACTTGCATGAGTGTTGGACGGATGCAATAAACTCTGCTTCTGGTTGAACATATTTGTGGAGATATCACATGTCTCCGGGACAGCCTAGTGGTATAGAGCGGTATCCGGTTTTCGGGAGACAACAGACCTATTATCAATCAATGATCGCTTGATTGAATACCGGCAGGGTATTCTTAGCTGACATCCATGCCTGTATCATCTCCTTCCAATCTACCCGCCTTCAACCTCTTCGCCATTGTCTTGCCTTTGGGCCAGAGCATCCTTACGCACGGGAACTTCACCGCAGCTCTTATCACTTCCTCTGTATTCGCTCTACAGGGCAATTATCGTTGAATATTTTTTCAGGTCAATTCTGGTTGTATTTTCCATCTAAGTGTAACAGCAGTTTTTACAAGTGCATTCTTGCAGGTTTAGGCGACAATTTGGAATAAATTTATTGTATTGTATTGTTCATATAGAGCAATCTATCTATCCCCACGAGAATAGGTGTTTAAGGAGTTGTTCCTAACGTAGGTTACGTAAGGAAAGTTAATGAGGATTCGCCTTAACCACGAGGCATTTAGGACATATGAGAAGACATATGAGAGAAAGAAAACATTATATTCAACAACTCTATAGTCAGAACTACAGGTAGAACCGTAGTGACGATTCACTGCAAGATAGTTATAGTCTTAGCCTCTTATTGGAGTCCAGTCATTAGCAGGTAGTAGCGAACAAGGTATTACTTGCGGTGTTCGTATTGCTCACAATTATAACACCGCAGATGACTACACTCAGCAGAGCGCTCAATCAAGCCAGTAGAGTCCTATAGCTACTACTGATAAAATTAGTCAGTTCACGATAGAATTCTTATACATTAAGCCTATGCGCATGTCAGCGTAATTATTGATACATCGTTCACTTTCTCCCATTTGTCCCCCATATTCTTGAGTTGTCAAGCCAGATGAGTTCTAAGCTTGCTATAAGTTGCAATTTGCCACATGGTAAATTGCCCCAGCTGCAATGGTCAATGGAGTCGGGAACGCCAATCTCTTTTGTGTATTAAGGGACCTAGGCCCCACTACCATCTTTACATACAATAGGTGTAGAATCAAATTGATGAGTCTATTCCTAAGAGCCCGCCAAAACCTTGTAACAATAATACTGGCTATTGGTACTGCATTATCGTCAAATGGCTCTATCGGTTGTTTCTTCTATAACTGTATCTCCTAGAAAAGAGCTTCACGACAGCATATCTCTATTTCTTTTTCTAAATCCCCAATCTCGAAATGAGAATTTCATTCGGGATTGCTAGTATTACGACAGCGGCAGCTCAGATCGAAATCTGCACACTCTCTCCTCCTCTCCTTATCAGATACGATATTTCATACTTATATTGTAGTGTATTTCCATGGTCCTCTATAAAAATCACATTATCAGGACCCACACTAGGGTATTTATGTATTTAATTGGCCCGTAGACTCCCTTCGAACATCATCACCTTTATAGTTATTCTTTACGGGTCGTACTGGTCGGGCAGTTTGTTTTCACAGGTTGTTTACGGGCGCAGGTCAGTTTTGCGGGATTTAATAGGAAGCTTTACGGACATGGAATACAGTCTTTTCTTTTGTATATTTTGAGCGTTGCGCTGAGTGTTGACTCCATCCCTATCGCCAGCTATTCTGTGGCTCCGAGCTTGTACACTGTCCTACCTATTGTCCTGACAATCATGCACCTCGACGGCACATCCATTCATTCCCTCCACAATATAGGGGCCATATGCCCACCCCAATTCTTTAATTATTTAAAGAACTTGGAAGTTCAATAAAAGGTACGCAGTGGAATAGACAGTTTACATTGAACGAGTGACTTGAACTTGAATTCTCAACTCAGCGAAGGACTAACTACAGGTTTATATAGACGTAGATCGGAGAGATTGGATGCTCCGTATTACTGTAGGATAGAATCCGTGATATCAATGATTCTTTCTGCTCCCTGTATCAATAACTTCAAAGATGTAGGCGGCTCTAGAGCCGGAGTAATATTGGGCCGAAGCTGTACCTAACTTGTATAGTATCAACAGAACTTATTTACACAGTGCTTATATTTCTAACATAACAAAAAAATTATGTACAGTATCCTAACGCTATTCTGAGTTAGTATATTGCCGCCTACTCATCTGGGATTACTTACTTGAGAGGAAGTCGTAGCTGTACAGGCAAACGTTGATGAGGAGCACTTACCAAGGCAACTGGCGCTGTAGAAAGCGCTGTCAGAGCAAGTAGTAGGCTCTAGGTGTTGACAGTTAAAGGTGTAAATTGAAAGAGGTAGCAAAGTAGTTAGGAAGACCTTCAAATTTTTATTATTGTGCTGCACAGTCTGTGTGGCCTTCAATGCATAATTTCAAATTCTCTGAGGTAACAACAGGAAACGGAATGTCAGCGTAAACAAACCCCATCGGGTAAGGCCAGACTGGCTGTAGTAATTGTTAGACTGGATATAACAAAGCCCAACTTAAAAGCCACGAAGGCGGCAGACAAAGGAGGATGTTAGCTTCCAGAGGCCTAGGAAGCTTTCATAGCTGCTAGTGTAAACCCAACGATAGGGAACCCAATTAGAAAATAGCACAAATCACGGCAGTTCTATAGGAGCGAAAGGTAGAGTCCGTACGTCAATTTGAACCCATCTACAAGACCCGAGTTTGTCTTCCATACAGATGCTCTAATAGCGGGGTAGATCTTGGGTTATAAGACGAGCGTCGAAAGTGGTGTGATCAAATGCACACGGCTTAAAGGAGTATTTCCGATATGTTCTATTAAATCTATTGGTTAAATTAAGCAACCATCACGTCACAGTTCGCCTTGCCCCATTTCCGCTCTCTCCAATTATATGCTATAACGGCATAGTCTTGTGATGAGGTGTAATTTTTGCCTGCTTTATTGTATATACTGTTGCGTAGCTTTTGGAAAATTTGAAATTTAGAGGGTTTGAACATGTCCTATTGGCTAGGTGCATGCAAGCACTATACCTACATTAATGTTAGTGGGATACCACTGTGACGTGTATGTTATATTTTCTTTTCCTGTCTACAGTTCCCTGCACACTTCGCCGACAGAAGGAGCTATGAGGTGGTGGTAGGCATGCTTTAGCAGCATACACAAGCCCTCAGCCCTCTCCAAGTAATTTAAAGGATAATTTTGAAGAATTTCGGCTATCAATCAAGATCTAGTCGATCTCAAGCCCTGTGATCGAAATGGAGCTGCGTCTGATTGTGAAAGCTTCGCAACCTCCTCCTACCCTACGGTCGCTGACACTGGCTGGAAGACTGTGGTACTTGACAGAAGCTCTTGATGTGTCTCGACCTGAAAATATACCACAGTATATCTGTGTCTCTTATATCTGGGGCTCTGGAAGAGTGCCAAACCCACTCTATGAGACTAGCGTTATGTCCGATCAAACACTTCCTGCGCTAGTCGCCGCCATGGAGAACTCTAATTGTTCATCATTTTGGATTGACGCCTTCTGCATTCCCCTAGCGCAGCCTCAGCGACGCGCGACCTTGGAAAGTATGGGATTTATCTATAGCCAGGCATCTCAAGTCGTTGTATCGCTTTCTGAAACTTCCTTCGCCGCAGTCAAGCAAATGGTCCGATCAGACAGAGTGGATGAAAATGCCCTCAACAGTTTGGATCAGGATGAATGGGTTAGGAGTGTTTGGACTTATCAAGAAGTCGTCAACAGCAAGCGACTTAGTTTTGTAACCGGAAACGTTGCAGGCGCAATCGTGGATGGAAGTCATTTCCTCAATTGCGTTGGATATTCTCTCGATCGGTACAAAAAATCGCACGCATGTAACCCATTCGACATCCGACGAAAATTTGCTGGCCTTGATGCACTGGAAGATCTTATAGAAGATTGGCACATATCGAGTTACACTAAAAGGTCTGCCTTTCAGGTCATGTCAAATCTGGATAGGCGATATACTGCAGAACCCCAAAACTATTTTTACTCGATGATTGGGGCCATTTCTCAAACTCCCTCGGCACGCACATCCTCTCCATCAATCACAGAACTTTCTGAGACCTTCATGAGAATCTGTGAAGAGAAAAGTGACTACTCCTTCCTCTACTCCACGGCAGCTCGTGATGAGAGGTTAGGTAGACGTTGGCGTCCTATCCCTGGACATCTTCACTCTCTTTTGCCCTGGGGTAGCTGGGGTGAATCACAACCGGGGCATTACGATTCACAGGGATTTTGGCTTGATAATATGCTCAGATTTGAGATGGCTACAACAATGAACGAGCTGTCCAAACAAAAGATCCCCCAATGGCTCCACCAGCTAGAGCTCTTAAACAGCGATATTGCTACAATTGCCGAAAAAGTTTACCAAAATTTATGTTTGATGGGATTCTCAGGAAGTAGCGCTTATATTTTAACGGAAGATGGGCTTTTCTTTCCACAAAAACCTCTGCTAGGGGCGGTTGATGTAACGATTCTGGTTTCGGCAAGCATACAAGCAACATATGGTGGTCCTGGATTGGCAAAGGCAATTGCCGGGAAGGCAGTTTCTTATACGCCTGGTATCCTTGCTGGTACAATATCAAAAGAGCGTGCTTCGTCTATCCTTATAGAGGCTATGCCAGGAATGAAAAGCTAGTAGAATAGAGATATCTCCCTCCATTGCGGGGCCGATCCGGGTTAGGGCTAGGGGCTCGCTCCCCCCGAAGAGAGCCCAAAGATAGCGCGCGATCCAACAGTTTCGGCGATCTGACCGAGAATTGGGCTATTTGGTTTATAATCGGCTGATCTGAGCGATGAAAACTTAGGTATATAATAGAAGTAGAAAGTTCTCTTTTGAGATATTCTTCCAGCATTTGGTCCACGCAGTCACTGCCTTCTTCCTAATGCTTAGTGCACCCCGTTTGGTAGTGTCCGTCGTCATCCACATCCAGCATGGCTCTATCATTCTCAAATCTGGTGAGTTCCCAGGCCAGAGAAAACGGAGAATATGATATATTGGAGTTACAGCTTCGTGGCTGTAGAAATCTTGAGTCCTAATCCCAACGAATCGTAATCTTTTGGATCCTATAATTGAAAAGCAGTATTAGCTATTAATAAGGCCTCATAGATATCTATAGGGACTGCATGCCCGTACTAATTGTTGCGGGCATCAAGCAATAGAG
>Ga0335072_10006675_pt1 | contig 16858 bp, 15 predicted proteins | sample Lox_Sample_21_FD_206725 | JGI IMG/M metagenome (GOLD analysis project Ga0335072, IMG submission 206725) | Soil microbial communities from Loxahatchee National Wildlife Refuge, Florida, United States - Lox_Sample_2.1 | ecosystem: Environmental > Terrestrial > Soil > Wetlands | place: USA...
ATACCCCAAACTCGCCTTGGAAGACCCGACCCGGCCGGTGCGGCTGCCCCGAGCAGCCGCACGGGACCCGGGCCCGCTTGACACTTTGTTAGTAGTCTCCCGCGCCGCGTCGTGCCCGCGTCCTGCCGATAGGTTGGTTCATGCCGGATCGACCAAAACCTCTCATTCTCTGCCTCGCCATCGCGGCGGCGATCTCCGGGTGCGTCCAGACCCGGGCTTTGGCCGCGGCCTCGGGAAACTGGTCACGGCGTCGTTCGGTGGCCGCATTCGCCAAGAGTTCGGTTACTTACACGAAGCTGATCTGGTCAGCTGAGTTCGATGGCCGGGCCGGCACGCCGCCGTCCAGCTCCAAGTGGATTCACGATGTCGGAGATTACGGCGCGGGCGCAGGCGAGCAGGAGACATACACCGACAGCGCCACGACCGCCGCACTCGACGGCCGAGGTCACCTCGCGATCGTCGCGCGCCGGCAGATCCCGTCCGGATCCCCCGGGCAGGTGCGGAGTTACTCATCGGCCAGGCTCGAGACACAAGGGTTGTTCTCCGTCAAATATGGCCTGATCGAAGCCAGGATGAAGATCCCGGCAGGGGCCGGACTGTGGCCCGCCTTCTGGATGCTCGGCAACGACATCACCACGGTAGGGTGGCCCGCCTGTGGCGAGATCGACGTCATGGAGACGAACGGCAGCAAGCCGTTCACGGTCTACGGGACGCTTCACGGCCCCAGCGGATCGGCGGCCTACGAGATCCCGCACACGGTCAGATCGGCGACCGCACTCGCATCGGGCTTCCATACCTACGGCGTCAGGTGGACCCCGACGGCCGTGACTTGGCTGCTCGACGGCAAGCCATATGCGACCGTGAGCTCGGCAGATCTCGCCCCGGGGCAGGCGTGGGTGTTCAACCAGCCGTTCCACCTCGTACTCGATCTCGCGGTCGGCGGCACCTGGGCGGGGCCGCCCAGCGCCGCGACGCACTTCCCCGCCAAGTTGCTAGTCGATTGGGTACGGGTGTATCAGTAACCTCGGAGTACGATCGGTTCGACAGTGGCCTATCGCCGCCTCCTCGTTCTCGTACCCGCTGTCGCCGTCGTTGCGCTGGGGGCGTGGTTACTGTCTCGAGGGCACGGGAGCCAGTCGGAGTCGACGCGGGCGCGCCCGGCGGCGATCGAAGCTTCGTATACCAAACTCGTCTGGTCCGATGAGTTCAACGGCCCAGCGGGGACCGCGCCATCCGCGTCGAAGTGGATTCATGACCTCGGCGCGTATGGCTCGCCGGATCACGAGCTCGAGACCTACACGGACAGTCTCACCAACGCGTCATTGGACGGGCACGGGAACCTGGCGATCGTCGCGCGCCGGCAAACGGAGACTGGCCCCGATGGCCTGACGCGCAACTACACCTCGGCCAGGCTCGAAACTCAGGGACTGTTCTCGATCAAATATGGCTTGATCGAAGCCAGGATGAAGATCCCGGCGGGCACGGGACTGTGGTCCGCGTTCTGGATGCTCGGTGACGACATCACCAAGGTGGGGTGGCCGGCCTCGGGAGAGATCGACGTGATGGAAGCGCTTGGACAACACCCGTTCATCTATCGCACGACGATCCATGGACCCGGCGGCAGATCGGGATACTCACGCGGGCAGAACTTCACCGCTCCGCGTTCGCTGGCGTCGCAGTTCAATACCTACGGGGTCAGTTGGAAGGAGAACTCGATCACGTTTCTCTTCAACGGCGATCCGTGGGCAACGGTGACTTCATCCGACCTTGCCCCCGGGCAGACCTGGGTCTTCAACCGGCCATTCCACCTCCTGCTCAATCTCGCGGTGGGCGGCGACTACCCGGGACCGCCGAACTCATCCACCCGGCTCCCGGCGACCCTGCTCGTCAACTGGGTGCGGGTGTATCAATAGCCGCGCGAGCGAGACTGACCGCGGCTCCGACCGCCGCGGCGGCCGCGCCCGCGACGATCGCCAGCGCCCGCGTGAACTCCCCGGCGCGGAGGTCGCGCGCGATCGCACGCGGCAGCTTTGCGACGAAGGAGCGCTCGTCCCGGAGGTCTTGATCGGCCCCAAGGTGCGCGGACATCTCGACCTTGCCGGCGCCCTCCGAATGGCAGCGGCGCAGGAAGAAGGCGAGCGTGGCGCGCGCCGCCGGGACCTCGTGGTCGACGACCGCGGTGGGCACGTAGACCCAGTGTCCGTGCGGCGTGGCAGCGGTGACGCGGATGCAGAGGTCGGTGTCCTCCGGGCGCGACCTGCCCCCGAGCTTGCCGAAGCCGGAACGAAACCCGCCAACCTTCTCGAATGCTTCCCGGCGGACGGCCATGTTCTCACTCCACACGTTGCGCACCGGCACCATCTCGATCGGAAGCCCGGCGTGCGATGCGCCGACGACCCAGCCGAACTCGGGCGGAAACCAGCGTGGCGCAGAACACTGCCATGCCGGCTTGGTCATGCCCCCGGCCCCAAGTACGCTCGGGTCCTCGAACGCACTGACCAGCTGTTCGAGCCACCCCGGGCGCGCTTCGGTGTCGTCGTCAAGGAACACCAGCAGCTGGGAACTCGCCCGCGCCGCGCCGGCATTGCGCGCGCCCGAGGCGCCCGGCTCGCCCCGATGGTCGACGACCTCGATGCCGGTCATCTCACGCAACCGTGCACAAAGCTGAGCATTGTTGTCGACCGCGACTATTACCTCCGCGGGCTTGGGCGTCTGCCGTTGGGCGGAACGGATCGCGCGCATCAAGGACGGCAGACGATCCTCGGTGTGGCAGGCGATGACGACGCTGGCGGTCAGGTCGGTCATGACGCGGCGATCGGTTGGTCGATCCGGATCACGCGGCCGGGGTTGCCGACCACGACCGCCCAAGCCGGGACCGATTTGACGACGGCCGCGAGCGCACCGATGCGCGCGTGGTCGCCGATCTTCAGGTCCCCGATCACGACGCAATTCGCGCCAAGCTCGACGTTGTCGCCGAGCCGAGCGACGCCGAGCTCATTGCCGATGCGATCGACTCGGTTGCCGACGGTCACACCCTGTCGCAGATGACAATCGCTGCCGAGGCTGCAGTGCGGGCTGAGAACGATGGCGTGTGGGTGGTACAGGCGCAAACGCGGACCGATCGTCGCCGTGACCGGCAGTTCGACCCCGACCACGAGTGACACGATCCACCAGTAAGGAGTGACGACGACACGAGCGAGTGCTCCCCAATGGCCAGAAGCCCACTGGGCGAGGCGAAACCAAGCCAGGATCAACTGTGATTCGGGACGCCCGGTGTTGACCTCCCAATCCTGGAGCACCCAATCCCTGAACGCCATGCTAGCTCACTCCTTTAACGCTCAACCGATAGATGGTCGCGTCGTCGTTGTGGTACACGACCGAGCCGTGCAATGAGCTCGGGAGCTCGCTGACGAGCTGCGCATATCCCTTGGGCGCGCCGTAATAGTTGGCCCAGTCGTCCATGCTGCGGCTCACTACCACGTACACGGTCCGGTGGCCGAGACTGGCCATCCAGCTCTCCATCTCCTGGAGGTTGCCCTCATCCATCCACGATGGTCCGATCTGGGGGTCGGCCGGCGGCACCTCGACGTTGTAGTCGTTGTAGTCGGCCGCTTCGAGCGCGGGGAAGTCATCCACGGGCAGCACGATGACCGAGCCACGCGGAGTGTGGCCGTAAAGCCAGACGCTGGCGCTCACCTCGCTCGGCGTGAACGCGTTTACGAGGGCTGGCCCGTACAGACCCTGAAGGCCGGCGAACAGAGCTACGACGGTCGCGCCGGCGACGAGTGCTCCGCGGATGCGTGGGCGCAGCTCGTACAGCGCCCCGGCGATCAGAAGCGCACACCACGGAGCCGAGAACAGATATACGCGGTAGATCGCTTCCCCGCCGTAACTCTGGGCCAGCAGGATCACGAACGGGCTGAACGCGCCGCCGGAACGGCGATCGATCCGAGCCGGCGGCGCCGGAGCCGACGCGCGATTACGGCCAGCGTCATCAGCCACATGCCGCCGGCGAGCGCATCCACCACCCGCGCCGACCACACCGCGGCGGCCGAAGCGTTCGGGGTGCCGCGCGCGCCGGACGCGTTGGCCAGTGGATTGCCGCCGCTCAACAGCCCACCGAACTGCTGCGCGATCAGGTTGTAGTGCAACGCGAGGTAACCGCCGGCGATCGCCGCCAGCGCCACGACGAGCCAGCGCGGGCGCACCCGGCCGAGCAGCGTCAGCGCGCCGATCCCGGCCAGCGCCATGTAGGGCGTGAGCTGATGGGCCGCGACGATCGCGAAGTAGATCGCGGCCACGAGCACCACGGCGACCGCGCGCATCCGTCGGCTACCCAGATCCTCCTGAGGCAGGGGACGGCGCAGCCAGCGCAGCACGATCAGCGCGATCGCGAGCCAGAGCAGAAAGCCAAACGCCTGCGGCGAGAGGTAGTCCTGGCCGACCCAGCTGATCAGGCCCTCGTACAGCACCACGGCCAGCCAGACGATCCGGCGCTCACCCACGAGCAGGCGGAACAGAGCCACCAGCAGCAGCGCATCGGCCAGCTCGAACGCGAGCGGCGCCCAGGCGGCGAAGGTGAGTGGATTGAGGTGTGCGAGCGAGGCGATCGAGGCAACCGCCGCGAACAGTGCCGGCCACTCCTGGTAGATGTTCGTGGGGTCGGTGACGCGGCCGTACTGCTCAAAGGCCGACGCGATTCCGACGTGCTTGTAGACCCAGGCGTACTCCGGCGCGGCGCCGAAGATGATCGGAACCGCGCCGTGGATGGCGACGATCAGGCCCACCAGCTGGAGGCCGAGCACCCACGTGCGCGCCTCGCCGCGGAGTTCGAACAGGAAGCCGGCCAGCAGCAACAGCAGTCCGGCGTCGAGCCAGGGACTGCTCGCGAGCAGACCGTAGATTCCGATCCCCGTGGGACGCAGCTGACTGACGCCGTAGACCCACGAACCCAACCCGAGCAGCGAGACAGCGAGCTGAGGTTGGATCCACCGCGCGAGGGACCACGACCTGATTCCCGAGACGGTCGGAGCTGGCAGCAGGGATTGCTCGGCGGGCATCATCGGTACACGTCCCGTTGCAGCCGCGCGGCGCACGACACGAAGCCCGCTCCAGCGAGCGCAAGCAGCACCTGCGGGTGCCAGGCCTGCGCCCAGACCATGATCGCGCTGGCGATCGCGAACGTCGCCAGGCTCAGCGCCAGGGTCAATCCCGCCTGGGCGGCGTTCTCGCCGCTGTCCACCCAGCACATGACCGCGGCGCCCGCGGGCACGAGCGCGAGCAGGAGCGATCCCGCGAGTGCCATCGCGTGCCAGGGCGCACCGAGCACCAGCGCCAGCGCGACGGCGCTGGCGGCAAGGCCCGCATAGGCCGTGAGCTCGGTCCGCGGTCTGCTCATCGGGCCACCGCAAGTTCGCCGCCCATCAGTCGCCGCGCGACCAGCGGAGCCGCCGCGAGGGCGGCCACGGCCTGCACGCCGAGGTTGGCCCAGCCAACTGCGACCAGACCGATGTGTGGCAACAGCACGAGCGTTCCCCCGAGCATCGCGGCACCGGCGACGGCCTGAAACGCGGCCAGCCGCCAGATGCGACAGTCGATCCAGGCCAGCGTGCAGTAGACGGCGACCACGGCGCTGAACGGCGTGCTCAGCCCGATCAGGCGCAGCAACTCCGTGCCGTGCGCCGCGTAGCGGTGACCCGCGAGCTCGAGCAGCGGGTGGGCACCCAGCACGCACACCGCGAGCGCTCCGATCACGATGGCCGCCCACAGCTTCAGGCTGCGCTCGACCAGCGCGTTCGTGTGCGCTCGCCGGCCGGCCAGCTCGACCACGAACGAGGAGGCGACATTCCAGAGCAGCATGGTGATCCCCATCGAGATCAACCACGGAAACGTGAAGTACGCGACCTGCGCGGCACCCAGGCGCCAGACGACGATCAAGGGAATCAGCTGGATCGTGGCCGTCGCGCACAGGTTGCCGGCATACTCGCCCGCCACGAATGACAACAGCCGGCGGCGGTCAGGCAGCACGCCGTGAGCATCCTTCAGGCGGCTCAGGATCCGCCTGAACAGCAGCACGGTGATCGCGATCACGGCCACGGCGGCCGGGATCACCCAGGAGACGACGATGCCCCCGCCACCGATCGGCAGCAGCACGAGCGCGGGCAGCAGGGCCAGCTTGCAGGCGGCGAACGAGACGTTCTCGATCGTGACCCAGGGCGCCAGGCGCAGCGCGGTGAGCACCGAGTCCTGGAGGGCGAAGATCGCCAGCACGGCGACGGCCACCACGAACAGCCCATGGGCGGCCCAGCCGCCGGTGAGGACCCGCGAGCTCAACCCGGTGGTGACATAGACGGAGCCGACCAGAAGGGCAACCGCGACCACGGCCAGATAGCCAGAGCCGATCAGTCGCCTGCCCAGGTGCCCCGCTGCGGGGAGCAGACGGACGAACACGTTGGTCAGGTTCAGCTGAGCGATCGTGGCCAGCAGCGTCAACGCGGCGACCGTCGCCGCCGCGCGCCCGACGACCTCCGGTGACTTCAGCCTGGCCGCCTCGGCCCAGAACACGAGGCCCAGGGCGTTGGTGGCGATCGTGGCCGTCATCAGCGACACCGCGTTGACGGTCAGCGACCGCGTGAGCCGAAAGCGTTTCATCGCGGTTGCCTGCACCGGCTGCGTAGATATCTGCCCGGGCCGACCGCCATCCCGCGGAGCTCCAGCCGAGCCAGCTTACGTGTGCGCGGGTTCGGCTCCCGGCGGGAGTCGAGCTTGCGCCGGTAGCCGGAGACCATCACGCTGAGCGCACGTCCCGCCGTACCGAGCATGCGTCCGAGATGGCGCGGGTCCTCGAGCACGAGCGCGGTCAGCAGCGCGCCGTAGCCGACTCCGTAGCCCTCGATCTGGCGCTCGAGGGCGGCGTCCTCGCGCCGGTGAGTGTGGTGCACGATCGCGCCCGGCTCAAAGCCGACGGCGTGGCCGCGCCAGGCGAGCCGCGCGAACATCAGGAGGTCCTCGCCACCCCGGCATGCCGTGCCGGCGCCCAGGGCGAGGTCGAAGCCTCCCAGCTCGCGCAGGGTCTGGGCTCGGAACGCCATGTTCGCCCCCGGACCGAAGCTCCCCGCCGCGTATAGAGAAAAGCTGCGCCGAACCTGCCCGTCGTCCGCGATCGCGTCGACGGTGGCCGGTTGCAGGTCGGCGCCCCTGGGCCGAGCGACGCGCATCCGGTGCGACACCGGTTCATACGTCCGCGGCCCAAAGCCTCCGTAGTACTCCTCAAGTCCGACCTGCGCCGCGGTCTGAAGCTCCCGCGGAAGCGCCAGTCCGGTCACGCACGCCTCCTCGGGATGGTCGAGCAGTCGTTGGCCGATCGCCCGTAGCCACCCGAGGTCGACCTCGACGTCGTCATCCGTGAAGGCGACGATCTCTCCCCGGGCGGCGGCCAGGCCACGGTTGCGCGCGGCCGATATCCCGGGCTCCGTCTCGCGCACGACCCGGGCTCCGGGCAGATCGCTCTCGGGCGCGCCTGGCGGGCGGTTATCGACGACGATCACCTCGTAATCCGGGTAGTCCAGCGCGGCCAGCGAGCGAAGGCAGCGAGCGAGCCCGTCCAACCGTTCGAGCAGACTCGGGATCACGACCGAGATCGACGGCAGCGGGTCGGCCATGGGACGGCGAGCGGCGCCGGCGGGTATCGCGGGCGGTAGCGAGGCGATCGCCCGGCCCAGCTCCTCGGCGCTCAGCGGACCGTCGCCAAACGGAAGCTGGATCATGCCGCGGGGCCGGCCACGTTCGCGAACCAGCGCCCACAACGCGCCGTACGCGGGGCTCCCGCTGATCGACTCGGGACAGTGCTCGACGTCGATCGTCACGAGCTTGACCGGGCGGAACCCGCCGGTGCCGGCCGCCACGCTCACGCCGCCCACCTCCGCTGCATCCGCCGCGCCCGCAGGTACGCGACAGGCCCCGCGAGCATCCCGCGCAGCTCAGCCCGACCAAGCCCGGCGGGATACGCATCGCCGCGCTGGCTGCGCTTGCCGCAGGAGGGATCGCGTAGCGATCGGACCCATTCCGGCAGCACGGACGCCAACCCAAACGCGTGGCGCGGATTACGTAGCGTGATCGCGGTCAACATGGCCGTGAAGCCGACGCCATAGCCGTGGATCTGGCGCTCGAGGTCGTCCAGCGTTGCCCGATGCGTGTGATGGACGATCGCGCGAGGCTCGTAAGCCAGCCGGTAGCCCTCCGCGATCAGCTCCATCAGCATGGCCAGGTCCTCGCCGCCGTGGGTCGGGGTGCCGGTGCCGAGCGCCACGTCGAAGCCTCCCATCGCCCGCAGCACCGAGGCGCGGAACGCCATGTTCGACCCGAGCCCGAGCTCGCCGGTCTTGTACATGGAGTGCACACGCTCGCTGCCGTCCTCGGTCGAGCGGCGCCGGATGCGGAAGCGGCCGTCGCGCTCGAACGTGAGTGCCTCATAGCCCCGGTCCAGCCCGCTGCCAGACTGCTCGAAGAAGATCTGCGCCGGCGTGTCGAGCGCCGCCGGTACGACGAGGCCGGTCACGGCGGCAAGGTCGCTCTCCCGCGCGAAGCGCTCCCCGATCGCGCGCAGCCACCGCGGGTCGACCTCGACGTCGTCGTCGGTGAACGCGACGATCTCCCCGTCGGCGACGGCCAGTCCACGGTTGCGGGCCGCCGAGATACCCGGTCGCGGCTCCCGCACGACGCGTACGCCCGGGAGCTCGATCGGAGCTCCCTCTCGGCGGTTGTCGACGACGATCACCTCGAAGTCGGGATGGTCGAGCTCGGTCAGCCGCGTCACGCAGCGACGCAACTGCTCGGGGCGCGAGAGCGCCGTCGGGACCACGACGCTGGCCCGCGCCAGCTCAGCGGTGACGTTGACCGGATCCACCGAAGAGACGTCGCCGAGCTTTGCCCGCAGCTCGCGCTCCAGCACGGCGGCCTTGATCGAGGGGCCGTCCGTCGTCAGCTGCACGCTGCCCAGCGGTCGCCCGCCCTGGCAGACGAGAAGCCAGACCTCCCGATAGGGCGGCCCGGCGGAGCGCGTGCAGTCAAGGTCACTCAGCGGCTCGGAGATGTCGATGACGGCGACGAGGATCGGTCCCGGCACGCTCATCTGACTCCTCCTGGCACCCGTCCGGCTTCGATCGGCCCCCACCCGGCCCAGCGCCGGCCCGCACGCCATATGGTCTGCTTGGAATAGGCCCAACCACGCGCCGGCCGAGTCGCGCGGCGGCCGACCAGCTCGAGCAGCGCCTCGGGACTCGTGTCGCTGCGGACCTGAAGCCTCGGTAACGCCCAGCGATCGGCGCGCGCATGGGCGGGAAGATCGGCGACCGCGCATGCCTGCGCGAACCCCGCGGCCCGCACGGCCGCGCGGGCCGGACCGGCGTGGTACCCGAACGGGTACGCGAAGCTGGTCACGGCTTGCCCGAGGTGCTCCTCCAGCTCGACCCGGCTGGCCCACGCATCGTGCTGCACGAGCGTCGTGGAGTTGATGTCGGCCGCCAGATGCAGGTGCCCGTGCGAGCCGATCTCGAAGCCGGCCCGGGCGATCTCGGCGATCTCCCGCCAGCTGCACATCGGCCGCCAGGCGTCGTCCCCGGGCAGCCAACCCGACGTGGCGCCAACGTACGCGGTCGGGATGAACAGCGTCGCCGGTAATCCATACGCGGCCAGGGCCGGGCAGGCGTTCTCGGCGGCGTCGGCAAATCCGTCGTCGATGGTGATCGTCACGGCGCGCGCGCCCGCCACGAGTGCGCTGGGCACCTCGCGGAACGGGATCACGTCGAGGTCGTGCTCGCGCAGGGCGGCGAGGTGCTCGTCGAACATCGCCGGATCGACCGTCAGATGCGCGAGCGGACCCGTGGTTTGCGCACCGATGCTGTGGTAGGTGAGCACGGCAACCGTTCCCAGAGCGGTCATGGCGCCTGCGACCTTCCTGAGGCTGTCGCCCCGGCCAGGCGTCGCGCGCGCAGCCGCGCGCCCGGGTACATGAACGCTCCTTGCAGCAACCCCTTGCGGTTGAGCCGCAGCAGTTCTCCGGGAAAGTCATCGAGCTGGTCGCGCCGTCCTTCGCCCCGACCGAGCTGATCGCGCAACGCCTGCCGGCTCAGCCTGAGCAGCTCGGGCAGACAACTCGGGCGGCGCGCGATCATGCTCGCGTAGTACGCGCTGAGGCCGCGTCCGTAGCCGAGCATCACCCGCTCCAGGGCGGCGTAGTCACGCCGGTGACGGTGATGGACGATCGCGCTCGGCTGATAGACGAGCGTGCCACCGGCCAGCAGCAGCGCGCTCAGCGCCGCCGTGTCCTCGCCGGCAAGCGTCGAGGTCCCGGCACCCAGCGCGGTGTCGAAGCGTCCAATGCGCTCGATCGCCTCGCGCCGAAACGCCATGTTGGCCCCGGCCCCGTACGGGGGAAGTGGATACAGCGGGCTCTGCCGGGCGGCGGTCGCCGGCGAGAACACGTGCCGGGCGAAGCCACGGCCGCGGCAAGCCCCGCTGTAGCGCTCAAACCAGACTTGCGACTCCGTCTCGAGCTCGCCCGGGAAGACGATCCCGGTCACGGCGTCGGCGCCGGGAACCTCGACGAACGCGCGGGCCAGCTCGGCCGTCCACCAGCGGTCGCAGGTTTCGTCATCGTCGGCCCAGGCAATCACCTCGGTGTCGGACTCTGCAATTGCACGGTTGCGAGCCCAGGAGAGCCCAGGGCGTGGCTCGGTCACATACCTGACGTTGAGATCGGAGGTGAGCCCGTCCACCAGCCGCCGGGTACGGTCGTCAGATGGGGCGTTGTCGACCACGAGGATCGCCAAGCGGGGGTACTCCTGGTTGCGCAGGCTCTCGAGCAGACGCGCGAGATCCTCGGTGCGGTCCCGGGTACAGACCGCGACGGTGATCCGCGGACCGTCGCGCATCACGCGCTCACGAGTGGCGACGAAATACGGCGTGCAGAGCGGATGCAGGCCTCCGGTCGGCAGCCGGCCGGCCCACGAGACGCCGCACTGCACGAGCCGGTCGTGCAGTGCGGGCTCCAGGTGGTCCACGATGTCCTGCGCCAGCTCGCCGGGCGTGAGGCCGGTCGCGGGAACCTTCAGGCTCACCATGCCGATCGGCTCGTCGAATACGCGCACCAGCACGAGCGCGTGCCCGCCGCCGGCCACCGCGCCGATCCCCGGGACTCCGGTCGACACCTCGCACTCGACGACGACCCCTGTCGATAGCCTGCGACACGACGCCACAGAAGAGAGGTTGCGCTCACGCCGGACCGAGAACTCAGAGTCGGTGAGCTCAGGCGCCACGTTCTCCTGGGCAGCGAAGCCGTGTACCGCGTGTGCGATTGGGATCAGACGCTGGTCGAGGTGGAGGTCGTCCGCGCGCCGGGACTCGAACCCGGCCGCAGACTCCGGTTCGCCGTCTCCGCGGTGACCGAGATGACGGTTATCGCCGATCACGGGTAACTCCGTCACGCGCCGGAAGCGGCCAGCGCCGCCTCGACCTCACGGAAGGACGGAGCCGGCGTCACTCGACTCGCCGTGTGCCGGCGCAAACGCTCGGTCAGGATCGTCCGCAGCACCCGCAGTCCGTCGCGAACGGCGTGAAGCTTGCTGACGCCATGGATCCGCTCGTGCTCGATGCTTGGCACCTCGGACACGGTTAGTCCGGCCTTGGCGATCCGGACGTTGATCAGCGTCTCCACCTCAAACCCGGAGCAGTTGACGTCGATCGCCGGCAGCACCTCCGACCAGAACGCGTTGTAGCCGTAGCAGAGGTCGGTGTATTCAGTACCGAACAGGAGATTGACGATTCCGTTCAGGAAGCGATTGCCGAGCCTGCGGATGGGAGTGATGTCGGCGCTGCCGCCGCCCGGCGCGAATCGCGATCCCTTGGCGAAGTCCGCCCCGTCGAACAGGCGCTCGAGATAAGCCGGAATCTCCGCCGGGTCCGTGGAGCCGTCGGCGTCGAGCATCACGATGATGTCGCCGCGCGCCGCGGCAAAACCGCAGGCGAGCGCGTCGCCCTTTCCTGATCCCTCCTGCAGCACGACCCGAACCGACGGCAACAGTTCGCGCGCCACCTCGACCGTGTCATCAGTCGAATGCCCGTCGACGATGATCACCTCGAACAGCTCCTCGAACGGCAGCCGGGCAAACACGTGCGGCAGGTTGGCCGCCTCGTTGAGCGTCGGGATGACGGCGCTGACGTTGGCGAACGGCCGGCTGGGGCGCTCGACTTGGTGGCGCCCGCCGGATTGCGGTGGCAAAGTTAGTTGGTGCGTACTCATCAGATCTCTTCTTGGAAAGTGGTGAGTACATGGTGGCTTCGCGCAGGCTCCGCGACCATCGTCCGTTCGCAGGGTGCGGGGGGGTATGCGTGGCCACCAGCTGAGTGACTCGCCGGGGCGCGCCTGCACGACGCGACGCATCCATCAATTGGGGGATGTCTAGACTGCGGTCGGGGTGCGGGCGCCCGATCGCATAACGGTCTACGTCGCCGATGACCACCCGGTCTTTCGGGAGGCCGTCGGACGTGCGATCAAATCTCGGCCCGAGTTTGAGCTGGCCGGACTCGCGGCGGACGGACGCGAGGCACTGGCCGAGATCCGGTCGCTGGTGCCGTCGGTGGCGATCGTCGACAACGGCCTCCCGTCACTCACCGGCGTCGACATCCTCCGCGCCCTCCAGCGAGACTCTGTTCCCAGTCGCGTGATCATTCTGTCGGCGGACGAGTCAGGACCGCTCGTGTACGAAGCCGTACAGCTCGGCGCGGCGGCCTTTCTCAGCAAGGCTGCGACGCTGACGGAGATCTGCGACGCCGTCGCCGCCGTCGCGCGTGGCGGCACCGTGCTCGCGCCAGAGGTCCAGCAGGGACTTGTCGATGAGATGCGAACCCGCTCGCTGGCCGGCGCGCCGCTCCTCTCAGAGCGCGAATCGGAGGTTCTCCGGCTGATCGCCGATGGGCTCTCCGCACCAGAGATCGCGGCTCAACTGTTCATCAGCCCCTCGACCGTGAGGACACACGTGAAGAACCTGTTCGAGAAGCTCGGCGTCAGCGACCGTGCGGCAGCCGTCGCCGAGGGCATGCGCCGACGCTTGCTGGAGTAGCCGCACGTGCGACCGCGGAGCCTGACCGGCGTTGTCGTCGGGCTATTCGGTATCACGGCGCTTGTCGTCGCCGGCATTTTCGTCGTGCTGCTGATCTCCGTCATCAACCTCCGTCAGTCCGACAAGGCGGTCAGCGAGTCCTCCGACCTGCTGGCCCAGGCCCTCGACGGCGAGCGCTCCGTGGTCGAGCTGCAGACCGCGCTGACGAGCCTCGTGGTCACCCGCGAGGCTGGCTTGCTCCAGCGATACGACCAGGCTCAGGCCGAGCTGCCGGCAGAGCTCCAGGAGCTTTCAAGGCTCGCGCACGATCCGGTCGAGCAGCGTTGGGTGAGCCAGATTTCTGCCGGCGCCGAGAGCTACGTTGCCAACTACGCGAGGCCGCTCGCCGACTCTCGCGCGCGACTTTCGAGCGCTCAGGAGCTTCGCGAGACCACCCGCGGCGAGGACCTGGTGGACGGGCTCGAGGGCAGCTTTAACCAGTTGGACGCCCGCATCCTCACGCTCACCGAGCAGCAGCGGCGCAGCGCCAACGCGGCTGCCTCGAGCGCGATCCTGGTGGCCGCGATCGGGGCGTGTATTTCGTTCCTGTTGTTGCTCGCCGTGGCCGGCTACCTGATCAAGCGCGTGTTGCGCCCGATTCGGAGCGTCGCCAAGGCGGCCGAGCGATTGGCCGGCGGAGAACTCGACGTGCGCGTTCCGGAGGTTGGACTGGGTGAGGTGGCCAGGCTCGGAAGCTCGTTCAACGAGATGACGAGCGCGATCACGCATCGCGACAGCGAATTGATGTCGGCGCAGAAGGAGCTCGAGCGCGCGGCCGCGGCGGCCGAGGAAGCTTCCGCGATGAAGTCGAACTTCCTCGCCAACATGAGTCACGAGACTCGGACGCCACTGAACGGGGTCGTGGGCATGCTGAGTCTCCTGTCTGACACTCCGCTGACCGCGGAGCAACGCGAATACGTCGATGTGGCCAGGGCCTCGAGCGATGCGCTGATGATGGTGGTCAACGACGTCCTCGACATTGCCAAGATCGAGGCGGGACGGCTGGAGATCGAGCGGCGCGACTTCGACCTTCACGACATCGTCGAGGCCAGCTGCGACATGGTCGCGGCCAGCGCGCTGTCCAAGGGCATCGAGTTGCAGTCGTTCGTCCACGACGATGTCCCACGAGCCGTTTGCGGCGATCGGATGCGGGTCGGTCAGATCCTGGCCAACCTCCTGTCAAACGCCGTCAAGTTCACCCCTGAAGGCGAGGTGATCCTCGAGGTGAGCCTCGTGAGCCAGGCCGATCAGGTGATTCGCGTCCGGTTCGAGGTTCGCGACACCGGCATCGGCATCGCCCCCGACCGGATCGATGACCTGTTTGCGCCATTCACGCAAGCCGAAGCCGGCACCACGCGGGAGTTCGGGGGGACCGGCCTCGGTCTTGCCATCTCGCTCGAGCTCACTCAGCTGATGGGAGGAGCCATCGATGCGCAAAGCGAGCTCGGCGGGGGAAGCACGTTCCGGTTCGAGATCCCATTCGCGCCGGCGCGGGCGCAGCTGCGCGCGCCGGTGCCGGCCGCCGAGCTGCGCGGCCTGCACATCCTGGTCGTCGATGACAATCCGACGAATCGCCACGTGTTCGAGGCATACGTGGCTTCGTGGGGGATGCGACCGGCGGTCGCCCGCGACGCGGTGCAAGCGCTCGACCAACTGGAGCGCGCGGCCAAGTCAAACGATCCGTTCGACGTCGCACTGCTCGACCTCAACATGCCCGCCATGAACGGGCTCGAACTGGCTAGACGGATCAACGCGTCACCCGCGCTGCGCCAGACGCGCCTGATTCTGCTCACATCCTCCCTGCAGCCCGATGCCGACGAAGCTTCCAGCGCGATCAGTTACCACCTCACCAAGCCTGTGCGGCAGTCGCGGTTGCTCGACGCGATCAGCGCGGCGATGTCGATCGACCTGGAGATCGACCGCGAAGGCGTACCCGCGCTCGCGTGGCCCCTTCCTGGCAGAGGCTCGGCGTCTCGCCGCCACAGCGCGCGGATCCTGGTGGCCGAGGATCAACCGGTCAACTGGATGCTGATCGAGCGAATGCTCCGCAAAGCCGGTCACGCGGCCGTGAACGCGATCGACGGCCGCCAGGTGCTCGAAATGCTCGAGTCACAGCACTACGACCTTATCTTCATGGATGTCCACATGCCGGTGCTCGACGGCTATGCCACGGCTCGCGAGATCCGGCGCCGTGAGGCAGCGGGAAACCTGGATCCGGTGCCGATCGTGGCGATGACCGCGAACGCGATGTTGGGCGACCGGGAACGCTGTCTGGCGGCCGGCATGAGTGACTACATGGCGAAGCCGATCAGCGTCGACGTGCTCGATGAGATGCTCGCCCGCTGGCTGCGGGTGCCCGCGAGCGGACAGGGCAACGTACTCGACGAGGGTCGCCTGTCAGAGCTGCGCTCGCTGTTTCCCGGTGATGAGATGTCGGGGGTGCTTCGGGACCTGCAGGCCGACGTCACCGCCGAGCTCGAGCGCGTCGACGCCGCGGTCAACGACTCAGATCAGGTCGTCCTGGCCTCGGCTGCGCATCGCATCAAGAACAGCGCCGAGATGATCGGCGCTCACGGGCTCGCAGAAGCCGCCGCGCAAGTTGCCCCCCGAGCCCGCGCAGGCAACTCCGCGGCCGACTCGATCGACGGTACGGCCGTGGCAACGCTACGCGAGCAGTGGGTCGTCGTCGAGGCAGCGATCGAAGCGGAGCTCGCCCGGGTCGGCTCGTAAACCCGGGGACCTGGTGGGCCGTCCTAGATCTGGATTCCGACCGGGACCGGACTCGCGCCGGCAAAGAAGAAGAACCACACCACGAACGCGAACAGCGTCAGGCCGGCGCTTACGACGAGCACGGCCTCGAGCACGTAATGCCCCGTGTCCGCGAGTCCTCGCGCCCGGCGATTGGACTGATAGACGTCGCTCAGCTTGGCCAGCACCGCGGCGAGCAGCCCGATCGTCGCCACCACGCCGATGAAGCTCACCCCGAGCGCCGTTCCGAGCGACGACGTGGCTCCCTGGACCTGCGAGCCGACCCACAGCCACAGCAGCGGCGTGCCGATCCACAGCACGAGGCTGCCGATGATCATGATCATCAGCACCAGGGTCGCAGCGAAGCCGGTCCTCAGCAGGTCGCGCACCGGCACCCGCCCGGAGTGATTGCCTTCAGCCGGCCGCGGCGGCGCCGCGGCCGGTGGCTAACGGACAGCCGGAGGAGAGCTTGACCTGCCACCAGCCCATCAGCATCCCGACCAGCCCGAGCCGGGGACGAACCTGCCACACGCCGCATCCGGGCTCGCCGATGTCGCGGTTGGAGATGCGCATGAACCGGTAGCGCCCCGGATCGAGCAGCATGCGCTCGAGCGCCACGCGGTTGGCCGCCTGGAGGTCGGCGCGCTCGGTGATGGTGGCGCGGGCGGCGCGCACGCGCGCCGCGAGGTCGTCTCGCACGCGCTCGAGCTCACCGAGGTCGAGCAGCCGGGGCGCCCCAGACGCGCGGGTGGTCTCCGCGTCGAGGCCGCCCAGCGGATACGCCGTGACGAACGCCTCGGCCAGCTCGCGCTCGAGCTTGTCGATCTGGGCCCGCAACGACCGCCGAGCCGCCTGCTCGGCCTGCTCCGGCGCGATCAGCGTCTGGAGTGGCCCGTCCGGTGTGTCGCGCTGCAACAGCTCCATGTCAGGAAACCATACCCCTATTTTCCGCG
>Ga0335072_10006676_pt1 | contig 16857 bp, 15 predicted proteins | sample Lox_Sample_21_FD_206725 | JGI IMG/M metagenome (GOLD analysis project Ga0335072, IMG submission 206725) | Soil microbial communities from Loxahatchee National Wildlife Refuge, Florida, United States - Lox_Sample_2.1 | ecosystem: Environmental > Terrestrial > Soil > Wetlands | place: USA...
CGTCCTTTGTTTTCAGCGACTTAGGTCGATTTTTAATTCTATTCATTTGCGATTAGAATTTTGAGTTTTTTATGCATTTTCGCCGATTGCAGCGGGCAAGCTGTTCGCAAAGCCCGCCGCGGCTCCCGGTTGTCGTTCAGGAATTCAGCTTGGGAGCTCCTTTGTCGGGTTCGCGCCGGTGTCTATGGCCGACTTCGATTCGAGTCCTCGGTTTGTTTGGAAGACTACGTTGGAGGTGGGCTCGACCCAGTGATTGTCGTCTGAGAGGCAGACGTAGGACCGGATGGCTCGAAGCATTGTGTCGCCCGTGATCTCGGTTTCGATGCCGCGCTCCATGATGTTTTCCAAGAGGGAGCGGACGTTAGATCGGCGGCGGGCGAAGAGGTTGAAGGCCCGGGCGTGGCGGTAAAGCGAGTCGCCCGAGAGCTTGTTTATTTGGGAGATCAGCGTCGGTCTTCGCCAGTGGACGAAGGCCTTTTCGATGGCTTCGCGATTGGGGTGGCTGCAGACCTGGCATTTGCGGCTGTGTCGCTCGATATCGGGGAGTTTGGCGGGATCTTCTTCGTTTTCAGTGAGGATTCGATTGAGCGGGGCTTGGGAGCGGAGGGCTAGTTCGTCGGCTTCGGCGGGATCGGGAGGTGCGGGGTCCTGGTACTCGATGCTTGCCGGCTCGATTGGGATTGAGGCGGCGTCCGTGTAACACGGTTGGTCCATTGTTAAATCCTCCGAGAGAAGTTTATCACGGAGAGTACTCAAAAGTCAATAAGAATCGGGGTACTAGGACCGCGTTTCCCGATTTAGGAATTTCCCGTTTTGGGAAATTGGGATGTCGGCTGGTGCGGTGGCTGGTGGATCGCTAAAATTGGTCGCTTAAAATGGGCTTATTTGGCGGTTTTTGCAGGCTAAATCGGCCTATTTTCGGTTGGCAGGCGGCCGGATCCGTAGGGGTCAGACTTTGGCGGCCTGCCGAGCTTTCTGGAAGAACGTGGGGTCGCGCCTAAATTCCGCGACCATCCAGTCCACGAATGCTTGGCTATAGCGCGCTGAGGAGAACGCTGGCCGGTAAAAGAATTTTGGCTGGGACTGGTCGACTTTAAAGGCGCTTCGTACGCACTGGACGTCGAATCCTGTGATTTTGTGACCTCCTGGCAGTTGTGCATTGACGTTCTCGATGACTTCCTTCTGCCGATGTGGATGGGTCATATTGGGGTCGATTTTTCGAAATGCCGGTGCTCCGGGATCGTCAACGATCCGGATCGGGGTCGCCGACGCAAGGTCTGATTCGACGACCTCGGGCGGCAGTACTCTTACATGATGCCCGTGGGGTGCCTTGACAATTTTTCTTATATTGCCTAGCCATGACCGGCGTATAGCGTTAATCTCTCGTAGAACTGCCTGCCGAATATCCTGCGAGGTTCCCGGTTCGCTCTTTGCGCCGTGGCGGAAATAGATCGTTCCTTTTGCGAACGCCGTCTTCTGTTTTCCATTTCCCGCGTCATAGGTTCCCGGCCGCTCGAACACAAGTGGTATGTGGACCGGCCGGATCGACATCAGGGCGATGCGCCCGCCCTTTCTTTCGACTTCCTGGACCTCAAGTTCTGCGAAATGTTGTCCGGTGTAGGCGGTGATTTTATCTGCTATTTCGGCCGGGTCTAGCTTCGTGAGTGACGAGCAGTCCCAGCTTGATAGTGAGCCGTCGTCGTTCACGCCGAAGAGGATGTGGCCTCCGCCGGAGTTTGCCATAGCGACGATGTCCTTGATCACCTCGCAGAGGTCGGCTGGGCTGGCGGGGTCGAACTTTTCCTTGAAGTCGATCTGCCTAGACTCTCGGCGTGTCGATGCGATTTCCACAATGTCAAGCCCGGTTGCCATAGTATGGAGTTGACAATATCACAGGCTCTATCCGCGGGGGCTGCGCAGGTCTCGCGATCGCGTGTCCAGCGCTAGCTTTTCTTCCCCGGGGGTTAGCCTTCTGTTGGAGGCTTGCCCTTCAGTACATGGCTCAGCAGTTCTGCGATGTCACGTAGGTCGCTGGGCTGATTCTTGATAAGCCAATGGGTAAGGGCTAGGCCGTGACGTGGCTTGTCATAGGCGACCCGGGATTCAGAAAGCTCGTTGAACGTCTCTTTGAGGATTCTGGCAGCGTCCACACATGCGATGCGGACTTGTGCGTCGGACAGGTCGGTCTTCGGGCAGTAGTAGCCACGGTCCCCGAGTTTTTTCTCGATTAAGTGCTTGATCTCTTGGGCGGTCGCGGCGGCTTGCCGAAATCCGGTCGTATCGTTCGCGACGGCAGCTATCGCGTCCGCGTTTAGCAGATAGTTCTCGAACATTCGTCTGGGAAGGAAGAACGCGAGGTTGGCGCTGAGCTTATATAGTTCGTTTCTTTGGGGTTCATCCCGGCACTCCCCGTCAAGCATAAACGCGATCGCGGGCGGCAGCAGGCTCGCGCCCTTCGAGAGACTGTTATAGATCTCGAAGATTTTCCTGGCGTCGCGGGCTTCTAGGTCCCCGGTTTGGCGGATAGGCAGGATTTCTGTCCCCGTCAGGCTCCGGTGAAGGAGTTTTTCGATAATCAGGCGAAAGCACTTCTCTTCGGTCACGCCCTCCACCCAGAGGATGTCGTCAGCGCCGAACGCATCTGACAACCTCACGCCTAGCTCGGCCATTGTTGCCTGTATTCCTTTTTCTTTCTCCGCGTCTAGCTGTTGGAATGTTGTCTCGCTGTTTGCGAATCGCGCTAGTGTGATGGTTGACGGGTTGGCCGCCGAGATAATCGTCGCTGAGTGCGTCGCGACGATGAACTGATGCTTGGCGTTTCGTTTCAGAAACTCGACGAGTTTCCTCGCAGCGCCGGGATGGAGGAAGCTTTGGGGCTCATCGATGATAATGGTCTGTGGCGATTCGGACATAAGCACCACATACACCATCGCGACGACTTGGCCCACCCCTGTTCCGCACTCCTCGAGGGGGATCGCCAGGTCGTCGCGATATGAACCTGGGTCGTGCGACCAAACGACGATTGATATCTGGTTATTGCTTTGGTCCTCGACGGAAATGCGCCGCACGTTGGGCAGGATTCCGCTTACTTCCTGATTAAGTTGCAGGAATCGGTCGATATTTCGGTTAAGGCGGCCTAGTACCTCCGGTAGATTCGAGGCGTCGCGGGCCAGGATCGAGTTGGGCCCATGCATTCCCCTTCCGAGCTTCAGCCGTTCCGCCGCGAAGCGATAGACGTGTCTGGGCAGGTGGTTAGCAAACTGTATTCCTATGTCCGGTGCGTTGCTCTGCGTGTGCGCGGCGCTTGTAAATTTCCCCCCCGAGTCCTTGTTGTATACAAAGGCCTGGTGGTTCGGCCCACTCGCCGCCCAGACGGGATAGAGGCCGTACGATGGCTCCCGTTGAAGGGCCCATTGGGGTTCTGGCGTTACCCCTATTCGCTTTACGGAGAACTCTAGGGCGTCCTGGGAGAACACGGCGCTTTGCAGGCGGAGGCCCGACTGCGGGGAGGTATCCGTGATCCCATTTTCCCGAGCGAAGGCCGAGTCGGGCATGGGTGCTGGGAGCAAGAAGCTCCCCATATACGGCAAGAGCTCTTGTATTTCGGCTCGTGAAGCGGTGAAGGACAGTTCGGCCGAAGATGGTTGCGTGACACGGGCGCTTCTGAACGGGACGGTTTTTAGACTCCTGTGAGGCTTTTGCGCAAAGTCGAGGCTCAGCATTTCTAGGAGAGCGGTCTTGCCGGAGTTGTTTTGGCCAGCCACGATATTGAACCCCGGTGTAAATTCGAGCATCCCGGCCTCGTAGATGCTTTTGTAGTTTATGGCTCTGAACTTCGAGATGTACATTAGCTGTTTTGTGCCTTAGCAGTTGAACTTGTACTTATAACACGAAGTCCGGCCGGGCGGACGCGGCGGCAGAATACTGGCAAATTCAAGGGCGCGCGTCCGGGTGCCGGTCAAAAGCGCTAGCTACGAAGGCAAAGTCAAAGACGCCGACCGAGAAGCGGCCGCGAAAGACGCGGCCAACCGTCGCCGCCACAGAACCACCGAAGGGACGGCTGCCCGACCAAAATACCGGTAGGGCCTCTCTCCGTCGTCGACTCCGGAAGGCGGCGCAGGAACGGCGCCGTCTATTTTCTCGGCGATCCAAGAGCAGGTTGGATCGAGGCTGGAATCAACGAAGGCGTTGGTGGAGGCGATTGTGATTGATCACATCGATGAGCTTACGCCGAATTGATGACTGCAAAACAAGGCGCCCGCCTACAAACCGAGGCGGCCGCTACAAAACCCTTCCACGCATGAACCCTGTCGCGGCCGACCGCCGTTCGGTCGGGCGTTTTTGATTTTTGGCTGGCGCGGTCCATTCCCTTCCGGTCGGACGCTTGTGTTGCTCCTCATGGACCGCCGCGCCTCGCGGTCGGCACTTTTCTTTTGTTCGCGGTCCAATTATCATTCGCCGCCGGGATGTCCCACCAATGGCGTTTCCGCACAAAAATATCCGTTTGCACGCGAACGACTACATCGGCGAGCGGTCCTATTTCGTGACGATCTGCTGTGCGGGGCGGCGCGCCGTTTTTGCCGAGCGCGCCAGGGCGAAACACGTGGTCGAAATCCTTGCCAAGCATGCCGTGGCGCATCGATTCGCCATCTACGCTTATTGCGTGATGCCGGACCATTTCCACATGCTGGCCTCGGGGTTGGTACCTTCGAGCGATCTCCTTGCTTTCGTGAGGAATTTCAAACAAACGACCTCGCGCAAATACTTTGGAGAACACAAACAGCCGCTTTGGCAAAAGAAATTTTACGATCACATTCTCAGGCCAGGGAGCAACGCGGATGCCGTGGCCGGGTATATCTGGATGAACCCGGTCCGCAAAGGCCTGTGTGCGAGCCCCCAGGAATACCCGCATTCGGGTTCATTTGTGGTTGATTGGAAAAAAGCGTTTCTGCCATCGGAACTGTGGACGCCCGCTTGGAAAACAAAAACAACGAGATGAAGCGCGCGAATTGACCGTCATCAAAAAAAGCGCCCGCCTACAAACCGAGGCGTCCGCTACAAAACCACGGCCCTGCTACAGCTCGAATCTCTTCATCGGCGATCGTGCCTTCCGTTCGGGGATGGTTACGCCGACGCTATGAAACAACCGCGAGGGGCTCCGCGAGGGAAGCGGGCGCGGCGAATGGTGGTTATCCGAAGTACTGAAAATTTTTCCAGAAGTGGGGCCAGCCCTGGCGGGGAGGGCCGCAAACGTAGACCTCCGAGTAGCCGCCAAGGGACTGGTTGACGATGCCGTAAGGGTTGCTGAGATGCGCGGCCCAGGCGCAGTTGAGGAAGTTCCGCTCGAGAAAATCGGGGTCCATACCGACGGTGATGAGGGTCTGCGGGGGCGGGTCGCCATAGCCGCGCAGCCAATTGGAGTTCATCCCACTGATGGCGGCGGGCAAGCCGTAGGCGCGGCCATAGAGATTGACGGCTCCTTCTTCGCCGTCGTCGCCAACGAGGATACCGAGATGCGCGCGGGCGTCCGGCGAAAGCGTATCCCGCACGTGGGCAACGGTTGCGGCAAGCTGGGGCCAGCCTATCTCCATACTGAAGTCCTGACCGTTCACGGCTTCGGCCGCACGCCACCAAGCGGAGTTCACCGGTGGGATCGGAGCGACCACGGCGAATGTGGCCAGGCCGCCGACGATCATGGAATTCCGCGTCACGCGGAGCAGAACGGCCGCGGCGCGGGGTGAAAGGGACGCGAGCCGGTGCTCTCCCCAGACAGCCCCGGCAGCAAGAAGCATAGGATACGCCGGAGACAGATAGTATTCGCGGCCGCGAGCGGCGAGGAAGGCGAGGAGCGGGATGACGTACATCCAGCCCAGGAGACGGAAAGGCTTGCCCAGTTGCGTGGCGAAAAGAAACCATAGGCCGGCGCACCAGATGGGGACGGTGGCGGGGTTGGTGGCTTTCCAGAGCTGATTGGGGAGAAAGTAGTCGGTGCGGCCCATGCGGACGTCACGCGCATGAATGCTCTTCGCCCAGTCCAATCCAACGAAATGGTGCTGAAACTGCCAGAAAATAATCGGCGAAATGATGGCCAGCGCGAGTGCGGCTCCGGCCCAAAACCAGATGGAACGCAGGAAGCGGCGGTTTGGCGTGAGAAGCATGCCGCCAAGGAGCCCGGCAACGAGAAACAGCATCGTGTATTTGGACATGATGCCGAGGCCGACGGCGGCGCCGATCGCGAGCCACCAGCGCGGATCCTGCGAGCGAAGCAGGCACGCGGTGCACCAGGCGACGACGGCCCAGCAGAGCATGTCAAAGGTCATATAGGAAAGAAAAGAGCCGGAGAAGACTACCGGTCCTCCGATGCTCGCCGCCACGGCAGCGACCACCATTGCCCGGCGTTTGCCGCCCAACTGACGTGCAATGAGCCCGGCGAGAACAGCTACCAGGCCGATGGCGACAGCGGCCAAAAAACGGTAGCCGACTAAGCCGGTTCCGAAGACCGCCAATTCCGCTCGGGCAAGCCAGGCCGTGATGGGAGGATAGACGACGTAGCACCAATCCAGATGGAGCGCGTTGGTGTAAGTGAGGAGTTCGTCGCGGTGAAAACCGTAGCGGCCGCTTGTTGCTATGTGGATGAGCGTGAAGGCCAGGCCGATGATCCAGAGTGTTGCCGTGTCACTCGAAAGCCGCTGGCGGAGTGTGGTTTCTTGCATGGCGTCCTCGAAATTCGGCTAGATGCGCAAGCTGCCGCGCGGCGCGGGGAAGATGCGATTGGCGATAGCTCGCCCGCATTCCCACGACGGCAGCCAGGACCGTGCTCCCTTTCCTCTGTGGCCCTGGTGAACTTCCACTTTGGGCGCGCGATCCGCTTCGTATAGATACGCAGACGCCAGGAAATTTATAACAGTTTCGCGCGGAAATGTAAGAGCCGCCGGGCCACGCAGGCTTCTAGGGCGAAAGCGAGGAAACGCAAACGGCGAAGATGATTTTTCGAGTTGATGGGACTACAATCGCGGCGCTTGCGTGGTGCGGGTGGAATGCTTTTTCGGGGCGTTAATCGCACTCCAGACGGCGCGGGATGCCGCCGACGCGCACCTAAATGAAATCAGAATGCGGAGGGGAGAAAGCGAGGAGCCATGGCGAATCGGAAGAACGGAAACGGAATTAGCCGCAGAGCGTTGATGAAGGGAGCCGCGGGGATTGCCGGAACAACCGCGGGCGCGGCGCTATTGCCGGTGGCGTCGATCGTGACGCCGGACGCGACCGCAGCCGCGAAGCCGATGGCTTCGATGACGACGGTGGCAGCTTCGCCGAAGAACAATATTGTGGAGACGGACAGCGGAAAGATTTATGGATTCGTGCGCGACGGAATTGTGACGTTCAAGGGAATTCCGTATGGCGCGTCGACGGCGGGGAAGAATCGCTTCATGCCGCCGGCGAAACCGGAGCCGTGGGCGGGCGTGCGCAGCGCGCTTTATTGGGGACCGGTGAGCCCGCAGGCGTATACGAGCACGTTCGACGGGCGGCGCGGGGGATGGAATCACGACGATGAGTCGTTCATGTTCGAGTGGGAAGACGGGCAGCCATCGGAGGATTGCCTGCGGATCAATGTGTGGACTCCTTCGACGAGCGACAACAAAAAACGGCCTGTGCTGATGTGGATTCACGGCGGCGGATACACGAGCGGCTCGGACAACGAACTGCGGATGTACGACGGCGAAAGCCTGAGCCGGCGCGGCGACGTGGTGATGGTGAGCATCAATCACCGGCTGGGCGTGCTTGGGTTCATGAACCTGATGGATTACGGCGAAGAATATGCGAGTTCGCCGAACGTGGGCATGCTGGACATCGTGGCGGCGTTGGAATGGGTGAAGACGAACATTGCGAATTTCGGCGGCGATCCGAGCCGCGTGCTGATTTTCGGGCAGTCGGGCGGAGGCGCGAAAGTTTCGACGCTGATGGGGATGCCTTCGGCGCAAGGGCTGTTCCATCGCGCCGTGGTGGAAAGCGGATCGAGCCTGCGGCAGGGAACGACGGATCGTTCGGCGGCGCTCGCGGCGGCGGTGATCGCGGAGCTTGGGCTGAGCAAAGACAGTCTCGGCAAAATTCACGACTTGCCGAACGAGACGATCGTACAAGCGGGTCTGAATGCGCAGCGTAAGGCTGCCGCGAGCGGCGGACGAGGCGGACCGGGTGGGCCGGGCGGATGGGGACCGGTGGTGGATGGGAAGGTTTTGCCGCGCAACTCGTTTGATCCGGACGCGTCGCTACTTTCGGCGAATGTGCCGATGATCATCGGGACGGTGCTCAATGAGATGGCGAACGCGGTGCAAATGGGCGACGCTACGCTGGACACGATGAGCATGGACGAGGCGAAGCGAAGGCTCAGCGTGCAGCATGGAGACAAGACGGACGAGATCGCGCGGGTGGTGCAGGAACTGCATCCGAGCGCGACGCCGTTTGAAATTTATTCGCGCGTCACGGCGATGGGCGCGCGGCTAAACGCGCTGACGCAGGCCGAGCGGAAAGCGGCGCAGGGAGCCGCACCGGCGTACGTATATTGGTTCCAGTGGCAAACGCCGATTCCGGACGGGCGCGCGAGGGCGTTTCATTGCTCGGAGTTGCCATTCGTTTTTTACAACACGGAACGCTGCGCGACGATGACGGGCGGGGGACCGGAAGCGCTGGACCTGGCGGGGCGAGTTTCAGATGCGTGGGTGAATTTTGCGCGGACGGGCAATCCGAATCATCCGGGGCTGCCCACATGGCCCGCTTACGATGCGGAGAAGGCGCCGACGATGATTTTCGACACGAAGTGTGTGGCCGCCAATGACCCGGACGGCGCGTTGAGGAAGGTGCTGTCTTAGCAGGCGAGTGAGGCACTGGCGGCACTTGGCGCTGCGAGTTTTTCGGACGCGGCGATGCAGCGGCGCTAATTTCCCCAGACGAGCTGCGCCGTCTCGGCGACGAGCCGCAGCTTGGCCCATTGATCAGCTTCGGTGAGCAAATTGCCTTCGGCGGTGGAGGCGAAGCCGCATTGAGGGCTGAGAGCGAGATTTTCGAGCGGGACGAATTTGGCCGCTTCGTTGATACGGCGGGCGATCACATCGCGGTCTTCGAGGCGAGGAACCTTCGAGCTGATGAGGCCGAGCACGACCTTCTTTCCGCGCGGCACGAAGCGAAGCGGTTCGAACGTGCCTGAGCGCTCGTCGTCGTATTCGAGCAGGAAGCGGTCGACGTCGAGCGAGCCGAAGAGTTTTTCGGCGATGGAGTCATAGCCGCCTTCGGCATACCAGTGGCTGCGATTATTGCCGCGGCAAAGATGGATTGCGAGCGTAACGCCGGGGCGGCGCGCAGCGGCGAAGCACGCGCTATCGGCGAGGATCGCTTCGTCGAGCGCGGCGTCAGGATCGAGATTCATTTCGGCGCGAATCCAATCGCGCCACTTCGCGTCCATGTAATAGCTGTAGCGGGGCGCGTCGATTTGAATGTATTTTACGCCGCCGGCCGCGAGCGCCTGCAAATCGCTCTTCATGATCGCGACGATATCCCACAGGAGCGCGGAGTGGTCTTTATAGACGCGATCGGTGACGCCGCGCTTGAACGAGATCGCCGGGAATTGCGTTGCGCTGGGAAGCGTGATTTTGATCGCGGCTTCGCAATGCGCCTGCATGAAAGGAAGTTCGGGGCCGGTGAGGGCACGAGCCTGGTGAAGTTTTGCGGTGACGATGCCGGTAACGCTGCTGACGTGCGCGTCTTTTCCTTGGGACCCTTGCTGCGCCTGGCCCGCTTGCCATCCGCGCGCGACAGAGTCCGCCAGGTCGAAGCCCTCGACGGCGTCGGTAAAGTCGCTCATGAAATTGCGGCGGCGAAATTCGCCGTCTGTGGCGAAGGCGAAGCCGAGATCGCGCTGCATCTTGAGGACGCGCAAGATCTGGTCGTCTTCGATGGCGTGGAGACGCTCGCGATCGCCGTCACGGCGGGCTTCAAGAAGTTGTGCTGGGCGCAAAAAGCTGCCGACGTGGTCCGCGCGATAATCGGTCTGCATGGTAGTCCTCCAAAACTTACGAATCTTAATACATGCTGGGCGACGGCAGAAATGGTGCGAGCGCGATGGGCCTGGTTTCGATCCAAGGAGGTAGACGAGCTGAAAAAAGCCGTGGCTATGGATGGGGCTAGAGAAGCGTAAATTCAGTCGAGGGTGGAAACTAGAATGGCTCCCCGGGCTAGATTCGAACTAGCAACCCTTCGGTTAACAGCGACTTAACTACTTGTAACCACACTTTGCCGGACGACAGGCTAACCGAAGAGAATCAGCAGGATCGAGTGAAATGCAGTGAGCCAACTTCCTCTACCATTGTCCCGCCCTTGTTCGCTTTTTGCCCGGTTTCCCAACCCTTCGCGTTACATCTACGTGACAGGGCGCGTCCACAGCTTGTAGATCCTTGGCGTAACCCGACTAGTCGCGACGACAATCGCTGCTTTGCGTATGCTAAACTGAAGTTTCGAAAGCAATGCTCATGGAAATAGAGAACGGCCACAGGGATAATCTTCGAATCCTGACGGTAGGGCATTCTGACCATACCCTTGAGCATTTTCTAAACCTCTTAAGGCTTTACTCAGTCGAGGTGATCGCCGATACACGATCTTACCCCTATTCCAATTTTGCGCCTCAATATGACCAAAAGCCTTTGCGAAAAGCTCTGCGGGATGCTCGCGTCCGGTATGTACACCTTGGTCGGGAACTCGGCGGGAGGCCCAAAGGCCATCAATATTATGATTTAGGGGGTCATGTTCTCTACGGCAAGGTGGCCGACTCAGGAGACTTCAAAGCTGGAATTGCGCGGCTTGAAAAGGGCATTCGCAAATATCGAGTGGCGCTATTGTGCGCTGAGGAAGATCCAACAATGTGCCACCGACGGTTGCTGATCGGACGGGTTTTGCTCAGACATGGAGTTGAAATTGAGCATATCCGTGGGGATGGCTGCCTCCAGTCGGAAAGTGAGCTGTCTCAGCAACTGAATGGGAGCCAGCCCCAAATGAATCTTTTCACAGAAGCTGAGGCCTCTGAATGGAAGTCTATTCCATCGGTTTTACGAAAAAGACGGCAGAGCAGTTCTTCGGCACCTTGAAAAACGAAGGAATCCGCCGACTACTCGACGTTCGCTTAAACAATATTTCACAGTTGGCCGGGTTTGCGAAGCGCGATGACCTCCGTTACTTCTTGCGGGAAATTTGTTCTGCCGACTACATCCATCAGCCGCTTCTCGCTCCAACGCAGGACATGCTGGACGATTACAAGAAGCGACGAGGAACTTGGCAAGACTACGAGCGAAGGTTTTTAGCCTTAATGTCGGAGCGAAAGATTGAAGAACAACTCGATCCCTCAGTTTTCGCCGCGCCCACCGTGCTCCTCTGTAGCGAGCTAAAAGCGGACCACTGCCATAGAAGACTCGTACTTGAGTACCTGGCAGCAAAGTGGGGTAACATTACAACTCGGCACCTCTAGAACTCTCTTCCTGACGCGCAGCGTTTCCTCCACGAAAGGCTATCCTCGGCTTGCAATTCGGCTTTACCGCTCGGCTCGAACCCTTGCGCTCACCGTCGCCGCACCGTAGTATCGGTCTTCGACAACATGCACATAGTAATCAGTCATCTCACCCGCATGCAACCGGGATATATTTGTGTCGCGGGCGTCGACCCTGAGACTGGCAGACTTATTCGTCCAGTTCTGAATCGTCGCCGGTTGAGCCGGGAACTTTTGCGCGAAGAAGGCGGCGTATTTGAAATTGGCGCTCTCGTGGATCTTGGTGACACAAGAAACATCGGCCATGCACCTGAAGTGGAAGATCGTGAGTTCTCAGTCGAAAACCTCAGGTACCGCCGCCGCCTAAAACCTGATGCTTTCTGGAAGTCCCTTACTCAAACTTCGCACAACGAACTCCACTCAATCTTTGGTGATGAATTGGAGCAACGCGAGAGCAGTTGCACAGTGAACGTGGATTGTGGCGTGGCTTCTCTCGGGCACCTGGCGCCAGAACGCATCCCCTATTTCGCAGTCAATCCTTGGGGCAAGATCCGCATGCAAATCTCAGCCGGCCAATTTCGGCCCGATCTGTCGGTAACGGATATTCGTCTGTATAAGAGCGACCAACAAACGGCTCGCCGACGTATTCAGGCATCCGTGGCGGGCCGTCTCGCCGAAACAAGAGTACTCTTGGCGGTAGGACTCACGAGACCGTGGAAAAAGAACAGCGACACGGTCCAGCGCCACTGGCTTCAAGTCAATAACATCCATTTAGAAGAAGACCCACTCGGCGAGATGTTTGAGTTCTAACCGTGCACGGAGGCGGTGTGCTCGATCATACGGGAACTCCTCTTCCCTTCTATCCGGTGACATCGGAATCTCCTCTTCCGGATGCGGCGCGTTTCGCTGCGGCAGATGAGTTGGAGTTTCAAGAGAAGGACTTCGCCGCCGCTCTCGTCTCTCTCACTTCACAAACAAAGGACCGGAATTCGGATGGTTGCGGACTCCCCGCAATAAAACTCTTTTATGTAACGAACTTCACGCGCGGCTTGTCCATCCGAATTTGTAGTCCAAGCGACCAGTCAACCAATCAGGCGAGGAATCACGGCGCCTCCCTAATGATCACGCTCAGAGTCTCGGAGAATATGAGATGATTGGTATCGCAGTAAGCCGGAGGCGTGTTAGGAACGCCTGACTCGGTTGCTGGCCGGCCGGGCCTAAGAACCTTCAGGGCACATCAGATCCGGGATTTATACTCGCCTATCTGTTTCCTCGCTAAGCTTGGATTTTGGCACTGAGGAGGGCATGCGGGCCTTCGTATAAAGCCGGCCCAAGCTTGCGTTCCTTCTGACGCGCCGGCAACTTGAATGGAACCAATTCTACAAGTCCGCCACCTTACTGCCCGTTTCCTTGCGCACCGGGGTGCCCCACAATGCGCTCTTGACGATGTGACTTTTGATATTTTCAGCGGCGAAGTAGTTGGGCTGATGGGGGAGTCAGGGGCGGGCAAGACGACTCTCGGGCTCGCCTTGCTTGGTCTGCATGACAAAGAACGTGTCGCGCTTTCCGGCTCAGCCTTGATGCATGGGCAAGATTTGCTCATGCGCAACGAACGCGCGCTTCAGAAGATTCGTGGCTCAAAGATCTCGTTAATCTCGCAGGAACCTGGGCTCGCGCTTTGCCCCGTCCGCCGTGTTGGTGAGCAGATTGCCGAAGTTATGCACGCACACGGGCGACGTTCCTGGAAAGAGTGCCGCGCCCAGGCGGAAGGGTGGCTCAACCGCGTAGGGCTTGAGCCTCCCGCGAGATATTTCGCCGCGTATCCTCACCAACTTAGCGGCGGCCAGCTACAGCGCGTTGTTCTTGCCCAGGCTTTGATCTGCAGCCCGGATCTTCTGATAGCCGACGAACCGACCGCCGCACTCGACGCATGTCACCAGGCACAATTCGTCAACCTTTTGCGCGAGTTCAAATCGCGGTTAGGGCTTGCTATTCTTTTGATCAGTCACACGCCGGAAATTCAAGCAAGCCTGGCAGATCGCCTGCTGATTATGAGGGCGGGACGTATCGTCGAAGAAGGCGGCCTCCATAAGATATTCCACGCTTCGTGCGAACCGTACACACGCGCAATGCTGCGCCCCATACCGCGCGGCGCCACGGAATATGTGGAGCCATGACCGCCGCCGCTGAACAAGTTTTGTGTGTCCGTGGTTTGGCGAAGAGCTATGTACAGCGCCGAGCGTTGACGTCGGCGAAATACGTAGTGCACGCATTCACTGATGTGAACCTTGCCGTTGATCAAGGTGACACGCTCGCGATTGTCGGCGAATCTGGCGCAGGAAAATCGTCGCTGGCGCGCTGTGTGGCCTTGCTCGAGCGGCCAGACGGGGGCGAAATCTGTCACGGCGGCCGCAATGTTGCCCACCTAACCGGCCGCGACCTTCTTCCGTTTCGGCGGGAAGTGCAGCTCATGTTTCAGGATTCCTCGTCCGCGCTTAACCCCCGCATTTCCGCCGCCGAACTCATCGCCGAGCCGTTGCTTGTCCAGGGCGTTGGAACGCCCGCGCGGCGTCGCGAGCGCGCCCTCGATCTCATGCGCGCCGTAGGTCTCGATCCCGAATCGGCAAACAAGCGCCCGCTCGAATTCAGCGGCGGTCAGCGGCAACGAATCGCCCTCGCCCGCGCGCTAGCGCTCGAGCCCAAACTCTTGATCCTCGATGAAGCCCTCTCGAGTCTGGATGTCGCGCACCAGGAAGCGATGCTCGGTTTGCTCACGGACCTGCAAGCCGAGCATTCACTGGCCTATATTCACATTTCGCACGATCTTCGTCTGGTCTCCCGATTCGCTCGCCAAGTCGCGGTGATGCACAACGGAAAAATCGTTGAACAGTCGACGGCCGAGGAATTATTTGCGCGTCCTCGGCACCCATATACTCAGCAGCTTCTCGACGCGATGCCGCCGCTCGAGGTGTTGCTCTTGGAGCGCTCTGCGTAGAGTCCACGATGCGATACGTCACGCGCCGCTTGTTCCACGCCGCATTTTTGCTGGTCGGAGTCTCGTTCTTGTCGTTTGCGCTGCTGCAATGGGCGCCCGGCGATTTTTTCGATGAACTTCGCCTCAACCCGCGCATCTCAGCGCGGACAATCGAAGGCCTCCGAGCCGAGTACGGCCTCAACGAATCCCTGCCCGTGCGCTACGAGCGCTGGCTCCTCTCGATTGCCAAGGGCGACCTGGGTTTTTCGATTGCTTATAACAGCCCTGTCGGCCCGCTCCTGATCGTGCGTGCGCGAAACACCCTTGTGCTCACGGGCGCCGCCACGATCATCGCGTGGACGCTCGCAATTCCCGTGGGCGTATGGTCGGCCGTCAGCCGCGGATGGCCGAGCCGCGCCATCGGTTTCGCGACCTCAACATTGCTCACGATTCCCGATCTTCTTCTGTTTCTCTGTTTGCTCTTGCTGGCGGTGCGCACCGGCTGGTTTCCTGTCGGAGGCATGTTCTCCCCGCGCGCTGCGGACACGGTCGGAATTGCGGCGTTTTGGCCGAGCGCAGAAGACCTCGCCGCGCACCTGATCTTGCCGGCCGCAGGTCTGGCTCTCGTTGCGCTGCCTGTGCTGATTCGCCACGTCCGCTCAGCCATGCTGGACGTGCTCGGGTCGCCGTTCCTCCGCGCCGCGCGAGGCCACGGAATTTCTCGCAGCCGCCTGCTTTTCCGATATGCCTTTCCCGTTGCGGCAAACCCGCTCATCTCACTCATCGGATTCTCCATCGCTACCATGCTCAGCGGCTCGCTCGTTGCCGAAGTTGTCTTGAGCTGGCCTGGCCTCGGTCCACTGCTGATCGAAGCGACGCTCTCGCGCGACGTCTACGTCGTCGTCGCCATCGTGCTGCTCTCCGCAGTTTTCCTCGTCCTCGGTATGCTGGTTTCCGACCTTTTGCTGTTTGCGGCCGATCCGCGGATCCGTCAGGAATGAGCGAACAAGTGCGCCAATGTGCCAAACTCACCGTCGCGCTGGTGCTGCTTGTGGTGTTTCACGCAGTCGTCCTTCTCGCGGGCTTTTTCGCGCCTTACGGCTTCGCCCAACAGAACCGCGATCTCCCCTTCGCGCCACCTACGAGCCCGCATTTCGTCGACACATCAGGAGAATGGCATGCGCGCCCGTTCGTCTACGGTCTAGCGGATGATCCTGAAAATCCTGGTTCCTACCGCATCGACGCGACAGCCATATATCCGCTGCACTTTTTTGTACGCGGCGCGCCATACAAAATCGCGGGTATCCTTGGCGCACGCATGCATCTGTTTGGAGTGGACGACCCCGGCCGCCTCTTCCTCATGGGTTCAGATTCTCTCGGTCGCGATCAGTTCTCACGCTTTCTCTTCGGCGGCCAACTCTCGCTGCTTGCCGGCATCCTTGCAGCTGGTCTCTCGGTCTCGCTCGGCATCATCATCGGTGGGATCGCCGGTTTCTACGGAGGCTGGCTGGACGATCTTCTCATGCGCGGGGGCGAACTCTTTCTCGCTCTGCCCTGGCTTTACATGCTATTCGCAATACGGGCTGCTCTGCCGCTGCAGGTCTCGCAAGCGCAAGTATTTCTCCTTCTTGTAGCGGTAGTTGGCTTGATCGGATGGGCCCGCCCGGCCCGCCTGATCCGCGGTGTAGTCCTCAGCGCCAAAGAACGCAACTTCGTCCTTGCGGCGCGCGGCTTTGGCGCCTCGCTGGCATATCTTTTGCGTCGCCACATTTTGCCCGAAGCATGCGGAGTGATCCTCACGCAACTCGCGTTGCTGGTTCCGCAATACATTCTCGCGGAAGTCACGCTCACGTTTCTCGGCCTCGGCGTGGGCGAACCCATGGCCAGTTGGGGTACCCTGCTTTCTACCCTCCAGCAGTACTACGTCCTTTCCTCGTACTGGTGGATGTTTCTCCCGGCCTTGCTGCTAATTCCTTTGTTCCTCGCCTATAACGCTGTCGCCGATGCAATTCAGGAACGTCTGAAGTCCGTTGCCCTGTAAAACCGGGAACTCCCCGTTTAGAGTGAGGTGTATGCCGATGAGCAAGAAGCTGCACAAATGGCGCCCGGTCATTGCCTGCGGTGTGCTGCTGCTTTCCGGTTTTGTGGCAGCTTTCGCCTCGCACACGCGATCGCCCGAAGAACTCGCGGTGACCGACAACACACCGGGGCGCGAGGGTGGCAACCTCGTCGTCGCGCTACGCTCGGAGCCGAAAACTTTCAATCCCGCGCTCGTCGAAGACGACCCGTCGCGCGAGGTCATCGATTGTCTCAACGCCGACCTGATTCACATCAATCGCGATACGCTCAAGACCGA
>Ga0335072_10006677_pt1 | contig 16856 bp, 17 predicted proteins | sample Lox_Sample_21_FD_206725 | JGI IMG/M metagenome (GOLD analysis project Ga0335072, IMG submission 206725) | Soil microbial communities from Loxahatchee National Wildlife Refuge, Florida, United States - Lox_Sample_2.1 | ecosystem: Environmental > Terrestrial > Soil > Wetlands | place: USA...
AGTTACATCGACGACGACCTGGTGGCCGCCGTCAGGGAGCTCGGCGGGGTCAGCGCGATCGCGATCAGCCATCCGCACTTCTACGGATCCATGATCGAGTGGGCGGACGCGTTCGATGCGCCGGTCTACATTCACGCCAGCGACCGGGCGTGGGTGGCGCGCCCGTCTGATTCCGTCGTGTTCTGGGAGGGCGACACGCGCGAGATCGCCGAGGGGCTGACGCTGGTCAACGCCGGCGTGCACTTCGACGGCGGCCAGGTGCTGCACTGGGCGGGCGACCCGGACGGGCGCGGCGCGCTGCTGTCCGGGGACATCTTCACGGTGGTCCCCGACCGGCGCTACGTCAGCTTCATGTACAGCTACCCCAACCTGATCCCCGAGCGCCCGCGGGTCATCCGGCGCGCGCTGTCGCTGGTTTCGCCGCTGCGCTTCGATCGCGTGTACGGCGGCTGGTGGCGGCGCAACGTGGCCGCCGACGGCGCGGCGGCCGTGCGCCGTTCCGCGGAAAGGTACTTCGAGTTCGCCCTCGACAACCAAGATCAAGATCAAGGCCAAGGTATATAACGCCCTGGCTCTCCCCCTGCTGGGCCGCGTATACGGTCAGCCGGTCGCGGGCCCGCAACAAGCCAGCAGCGGCACGATCGCGTCGCTCACCGGAGTCGGGATCGCGTGCCGGGCGCCGAGTCGCTGCACGACGCCGTTGCGCGCCTCCCACTCCAGCCGGCGCCCGGCCAGCCGGTCGGTCAGGATCGACGAGCCGGCCTCTGGGCGCCCCCGGACCAGCGCGGCGACCACCTCGGCCGGGAGCGTGCCGTCGATCTGGGCACCCTCCGCGCGGCCGACGGCCAGGCACTCGGCGGCCAGACGTTCGGCCAGCCGGGCCATCTCCTCGTCACCGAACACGCCGGCGGTCCTGCCGGTCAGCGCCATGAGCGCGCCGACCGCGTTGTGCGTCAGCTTGCGCCACGCCTGCGTGACGAAGTCGCCGGTCAGCTCGACCTCGACCCGGCCGCCGTGCAGGAGCGCGGCGGCGCGTTCGCCCGCAGGGCCTGCCGGGAGGATGACCCGGGCCGGGCCGCGCTGGCGGACCAAGTGTGGTGCGGCGGGCTCGGCGGGGCACCAGAGCACGGCGGGCAGTACCTGTGCCTGGCCGGCGAACGGGGCGACACGCTCGCGGTGGTCGACGCCGTTCTGCAGCACGAGCACGGTCGTGCGATCGCTGGTCAGCTTGCGCAGCCAGTCCGCGGCTCCGGCGGTCTGATGCGCCTTGACCGCGAGCAGCACCCAATCGACGGGGCCCTGGATCTCGGCCGCGCTGGTGACGGCCGGCGCGTTGAGCACCGTGACCCGGCCGTCTGTGCCTTCGACGGCCCGGCTCGGGCTTGCGCTCGGGCTCGCGCTTGCGCTGGGGCTGGGGCTCGGCGAGCGTGTGCACAGAACGGCGTCTCGCCCGGCATCCTGCAGCGCCGCGGCGAACACCGAGCCGATCGCGCCGACGCCGACGACGGCGGCCGTGGTCACCGGTCGCCCGGCGGCGCCCCGGCCAGGGCCGTGGCGTTGTCGCGGCAGATGCCCTGCCTGGCGGGTGCGGGCAGGTCCGCCGCGGCGAGCGTCGCGACCGGGTCGGGATCGGCGATCGGGAACGGCGCGTCGCTGCCGAGCAGCACCTGGCCGGCGCCCACCCGCCGGACCAGGAACTCGATGCTCATCGCGTCGAGCCCGACCGTGTCGAAGTACAGCCGGGGCAGCACGCGCGACGGCGCCTCGGTCATCGCGGTCCGGCTGAGCAGGCCGGCCCGGACCAGGCCGTCGAGGCGGTAGATCTGGTACGGCAGCATGGCGCCGCCGTGCACGACGATCACGCGGAGCCCGGGCTGGCGTTCGAACAGCCCGCCCGCCATCAGCTGGACCAGCGTGCCGCTGGTGTCGATGAGGCGCCCGGCCACGTTCTGCAGCAGCGGCGGGATGAACGCGCTCGACGGGCCGTTCACCGGCGGGTGCAGCAGCACCGGCCGGCCGAGGTCGGCCAGGCGGTCCCAGAGCGGCGCGAGCGCCTCGTCGGCGGCCGAGCTCACCCCGGCCGGATGGGTGCTGAGCGTCACGGCCGGTGAGCCGAGCCGTCCGGCCAGTTCGGCGATGTCGTCGCCCGCAGCGGCGACGCCGGCGGACAGGTCCACGGCCGGGACCGGGCGCAGCCGCCCGCCGGACTCGCGGGTCATGTCGGCCAGGGTCTGGTTCACGACGGCGGCCCAGCGCCGGCCGTCGGCCGCCCGCTCGGGCCCGAACCGGTGCCAGGTGAACAGGTCGCCCCAGGGCGAGACCCACTGCTCGGCGATCGAGCGCTCGTCCATCCAGCGCAGCCGCCCGGCCACGCTGGTGAACGCCGGGCCGGCCGGGCCGAGCCGGTCGGATCCGGCGGTGAGCACCGCCGCGCCGCCCTGGCCGGCCTGCTCGGTCACGGTGACGCCGCTGAACTCGCCGGCCCGGACCGCGTCGAGTAATCCCGGCGGGACCAGGTGCGCGTGCACGTCGATCGCGTGGGGGGTCATGAGCACCGAGTCTGACACCCCGCTGCGGCGGTCAGGCGAGCGGGACCTCGACGGCGACGTTCGGGTTCGGGTAGTAGTTCGCCACGTCGTCGGCGCCGTACTTGGCCCGGAAGGCGTCGATGACCTCGGCCACCCTGGCCGGGTCGGTGATCGCGGTCGCCTGGCCGGCGTATTCGGCGTTCTCGGCGGCGATCCGCACCCTGCCGCTCGCGAGCACGTTCTTGTACCACTGGCTGTCGGTTCCGCTCACCGGAAGCAGGTCAAGCTTGTCGGCGTCGCGGACGAACCACACCGGCCGGGTCGTCTCGCGGCCGGTGCTGCGCCCGGTGACGGTCAGGTCTATCTCGGTAGTGCCTTCGAGGCCCTGGGTGAAGTCAGCTGATGGCATGAACCAAGTCTGCCCGGCGCGCGGCGCCCGGCCACATCCCCCGATCGCCTAGCGCGTACGATGCAGGACCGTTGCGGCAGCCTTTGTCGGTTCCGAGGTGAAATGGCCGCGGCCTCGCGCCGGGCGCCATTAAACGCGCCGATGGTGCGAGACTGTGATGAGGGGGACAAAGCACCCGGCCCGGGCAAATGAAACGAGGCTGACATGAGCGAGCTTGCCGCCGTTCCCCCCGGCGTCGACGCGACCAAGCTGAGCCCGGCCCGGGTATACGACTACTTCCTCGGCGGCACGAACAACTTCCTCGTGGACCGGCAGGCCGCCGAGTTCCTCAGAACCAGCATCCCGGACCTCGTCGACGCCCTGTGGGCCAACCGCGGCTTCCACGGCCGCGCGGCGGTGTGGATGGCCCGCCACGGGATCCGGCAGTTCCTCGACATCGGGTCGGGGCTGCCGACGCAGAACAACACCCACGAGTCGGTGCAGAAGATCGACGCGGACGCCCGCGTGGTGTACGTGGACAACGACCCGATGGTGGCCGCGCACGCGGGCGCGCTGCTCGACGCGGCCGGGACGACGGCCGTGATCCTGGCCGACCTGCGGGATCCGGATGCGCTGCTGAACCACCCGGACCTGCTGCGGCTGATCGACCTCGCCGAGCCGGTCGGGGTCCTGATGACCGACGTCATGCACTTCGTGCCGGACGACGACGACCCGTGGGGCCTGGTGGCCAGGTACATGGCCGCGACCGTGCCCGGCAGCTACCTGGGGCTCTCCCACGGAACAACCGAGAAGATGCCGCCGCGCCAGTCTCAGGCCGCGCGGGACACCGCGGACGTCTGGCCGCGCTCGAGGGCGCAGGTGGCCCGGTTCTTCAAGGGGCTCGAGCTGCTGGCGCCCTACGACGGTGCGGAGCCCGCGGTGACCTACGCGGGCCTGTGGGGAGCCGAGGACCCCGAGGCGGCGGACTCCGACGGCTCACGTTTCTTCTACTGCGGTGTCGCGCGCCGGATTGGAACTGCCCCGAGAAGGGGATAACTCGGTACAGCGAGGCAGCAATGCCATAACCAGCATGTAATGGGCAGGACCTGGTGAGCGGTGCGGGCAGATGACGCCAGATCCGTCGCTGGGTGACGTGCTGGGCCGGATCGGCGAGACGCAACCGCCGTTGCCTGCGGCCACGGCCGTCCTGATCGGGTTAGCCGCCCTCGTCGCCGTGGGCGTGCAGGAGTTCTGGCTGCTGCTGAGGCACGTCAACACGATCGCGCACGAGGGCGCGCACGCGATCACCGGCAGCGCGGTCGGCCAGCGGGTCGCCCGGGTGACGCTGCGGCCGAACGCCACCGGCGTCACGGTGATGAGCGGCGGCCGGCCGGCGGGCGACATCGCGGTGGGCGTGGTGGGCTATCTCGGGCCGACCGGGTTCGGGCTCGGCGCCGCCAAGCTCATTCAGGTCGGTCACAGCGCCGCCGTGCTGTGGCTGACCCTGCTGCTGCTGGTCCTGCTGCTGGTCGTGCTGCGCCAGGTCTTCAGCTTCGTGCCCGTCGTGATCACCGGCGGGCTGATCTACCTCATCGCCCGCTACGGCTCGGTCGATGCGGGCGCGGTCCTGGCGTACGCCGTGGCCTGGTTCCTGCTGCTGTCCGGGGTCCGCGTGGTATTCGATCACGGCGTGAACGCGGGCGATGCCGGCAACCTGGCCAAGCTCACTCACATCTGGCCAGGGTTCTGGGTGGTGATCTGGCTGGCCGGCTCGATGGCCGGGCTCATCGTCGGCGGCGCGCTGCTGGTCTGAACCGGTGAGCCGGGGTCAGCCAGGTGACCGCCGGGAGTTCGCCGGGCCGGGATCAGGCGGCGGGCCCGGCGGTGAAGCGCTGCCGTAGCTCGCCGATGCCCTCGACGTAGCTGATCAGCTCGTCGCCCGGGGCCAGCCAGCGCTGCGGGTTGCGTCCCATGCCAACGCCGGCCGGGGTGCCGGTGAAGATGACGTCGCCCGGCAGCAGCCGGGCGACCGCCGACAGCCTGGCGACCAGTTGCGGCACCGAGGTGATCATGTGGCTGGTGCGGGACTTCTGCATCTCCTCGCCGTTGATCGCGCAGCCGAGCTCCAGGTCGTCGGGGTTGGCGAACTCGTCGGGCGTGACCAGCCACGGCCCCGTCGGCCCGAACCCGGGGAACGACTTGCCCATGCTGAACTGCGGCGGGTGGCTGGCCATCTGGATGATCCGCTCGGAGAGGTCCTGCCCGGCGCACAGCCCGGCCACGTGGCTCCAGCCCGCGCCCTCGTCCGCCTGCCAGGCCTCGGCGCCGATCACGGCGACGAGCTCGACCTCCCAGTCGGTGTGACCGCCGGGCGGCAGCGCCACGTCGGTGAACGGGCCGGTGATGCAGCCAGGGAACTTGGTGAACACGCTCGGGTAGTCGGGCACGCCGAAGCCGGACTCGTCGGCGTGGTCACGGAAGTTCAGCCCGATCCCGAACGACTGCCGCGGCCGCGGGGACGGCGCGCCGAGCCGGGTCAGGTCGTAGGGCCGTGCCTCAGCCGCGGCGGCGTCCGCCGACCCGGCCCAGGCCGCGAACTCGGCCCAGCGCTCGTACGCGGCCTGCGGGTCGCTGCCGAACCGGCCGTTGCTGGCCCGTTCCGCGTCGATGGCGCCCGCATCGGTCAGGATGACCAGCCGGCCGTCAAGGTTGCCTATCCGCACCTAATACCTCCAGATCTCGCCCGCTCATCGCCGGGTCCAAGTCTCCGCCGGCCTCGCAGGACCCGGCAAGGTGAGAGGAGGCCGTCGTACTGTGGATACGTGCTGACAAGGCGCGGCTGCCTCGACCCGTGAGCGTCGTCCGGCGACAGACGCGACGCCGATGGCTCGTTGTGGCCGGCGGTGTCGCGCTGCTGTGCGCCCTCCCGGCCATCGTCGCCGCGCTCCCGGTGCCCGGCTCGTCTTTAACCGCCGCCGCGCTGCGGGCGCGCATTCTGGCCTCAGCGGACGTCGCGTACCAGGGCTACGACGAGAGCTCGGTCGACCTCGGCCTGCCGAACCTGCCCGACCTCGGCAACGTCAGCGCGCTGCTGGACGGGGTCACTGACCAGGAGGCGTGGTACCGGTCGCCGGGCGAGTGGCGCGCGGACGTCGTCACCACGGCCGGCGAGACCGACACGTACCAGACCGGCCTCGGGATCTACGAGTGGGACTACAGCAGCAACGTGCTGACCCAGGTCATCGGCGCCGAGCCGGTCCGGCTGCCGCGGGCCGCCGACCTGCTGCCGCCCGCGCTCGCGCTGCGCCTGCTCGGCTTCGCCTCGCGGGCCGACCGGATCTCGCGGCTGGCGTCGCAGCGCGTGGCCGGGGTGGACGCGGCCGGGCTGCGGCTGGTGCCGGCCGACCCGCAGACCACGGTGGGCGCGGTGGACATCTGGGCGGACCCGGCTGACGGCCTGCCGGTCGAGGTCACGCTCACCCAGCGCGGCGCCCGTTCGCCCGCGCTGGTGACCCGGTTCCTGGACTTGAGCCTGTCCCGGCCAGCGCTGGCCACGGTAACCCCGGACCCCGCGCCGGGCATCGGGTTCACCACCACCGCGCTGCCGGACATCACCAGGATCCTGAACCGGTTCGCTCCGCCGCTGCCGGCCCGCATTGCCGGTCTGGACCGCGCCGCCGCCCCCGCCGGGCTGTCGGACGTGGCCGCCTACGGGACCGGGTTCTCCCGGATCGCCGTGCTGCCGCTGCCGGGCGGGGTGGGCCAGCACGCACTCAGCGCCGCCGACGACGCGGGCGCTGGCGGGATCAGCCTGACCAACGGGACCGGCGCGCTGATCCAGACGCCGCTGCTCACCGTGCTGCTGGCGCAGGATCAGTCGGGCGGTCCGGTGTACCTGCTCACCGGAGCCGTCACCCCGGCGCTGCTGGTCCGCGCCGGATCGGCCCTGCTCAACCAGACCGGGCCGGCTGGGCCATGATCGTCACGCGGGCGCTTACCAAGCGCTACGGGCGGGTGCTCGCCGTGGACCAGGTTGACCTCGACGTGCGCGAGGGTGACCGGTACGGCTTCCTCGGCCCGAACGGCTCCGGCAAGACCACGGTCGTGCGGATGCTGCTCGGCCTGGTGTACGCGACCAGCGGCGAGATCGAGGTCATGGGCAGGCCGGTGCCGTCCCGGGTGGCCGAGGTGCTGCCGGAGGTCGGCGCGCTGGTCGAGGGTCCGTCCTGCTACGGGCACCTGTCCGGCCGGGCCAACCTCGCCCTGATCGACGCATCCGGCCGGGCAGGCCCGCGCCGGACCCGGCGGCGGCGGATCGCCGAGGCCCTCGACCGGGTCGGCCTGGCCGGGGTCGACAACCGCGCGGTCAAGAAGTACTCGCTGGGCATGCGCCAGCGGCTCGGCCTGGCCGCCGCCCTGCTGCGCTCACCGCGCCTGCTCGTGCTCGACGAGCCGACCAACGGCCTGGACCCGCGCGGGATCAGCGAGATCCGCGACCTGCTCGCCGAGCTCAACGCGGCCGGGACCACGGTCTTCCTGTCCAGCCACCAGCTGGCCGAGGTCGAGCAGCTGTGCACGCGGGTCGGGATCGTGAACCGCGGCCGGCTCGTCGTGCAGCAGGACCTCGACGACCTGCGGGCGCCGACCGGCCGGGTGGTGCTGCGCACCCCCGACGCCGATCGCGCGGCGGCGCTGCTCGACGGCCGGATCGTGCGGCGCGACGGCGACCGCCTGGTGGTCGCGGCGGCGGACCCGGCCGCGATCAACGCCGAACTGGTCGCCGCCGGGCTGCGGGTACCGGAAATCGGCCCCGAGCGCCGCTCCCTGGAGGAGCTGGTGCTCTCGGTCACCGGCTCCGGTTCGGACCGGATCGCGGGCCCCTCCGCAAACCCGCCGGCCCATGCCGGCGAGGGGGAGGCCGGTTCCGCAAACCCGCCGGCCCGTGCCGGCGAGGGGGAGGCCCGGTGATCCGGGTCGAGCTGGTCAAGCTGGCGCGCAGGCCGCGGACCTGGGTCAGCATCGTCCTGCTGTGCGGGCTCCCGGTCCTGGTGGCGGTGTTCGTCGCGGTCACCCATCTCACGCCGCCGCCCGGCCAGGGCCCGACGCTGCTGTCCGCCGTGCTGTCCAACGGCTCGCTGTACCCCGCGGCCGCGCTCGCGATCGTCCTTCCGATCTTCCTGCCGGTGGCGGTCGCCGTGGTGGCCGGAGACTCGGTCGCCGGGGAGGCGAGCTCCGGGATGCTGCGCTACCTGCTGGCCAGGCCGGTCGGCCGGACCCGGCTGCTGCTGGCCAAGCTCATCGCGCTGATCGTCTTCACGGTCACGGCGGTGGTCGCCGTCGCGGTCAGCGCCTACATCGCCGGGCGGCTGCTGTTCGGCTCGCAGCCGGTCGCGGTCACCAACTCCGGCAGCGGGATCACCCCCACGATCATCGCGGCGCACGCCGCGGCGACCACGCTGTCCGGCACCGCGCTGACCCCGGCCGACATCCTGGCCAGGACGCTCGGGTCGATCGCGTTCATCGCCGTGTCCATGCTCGGGGTCGGCGCGATCGCGCTGTTCCTGTCGACGCTCACCGATTCGTCGCTCGGTGCCGCGCTCGGCGCTCTGGCCGCCCTCGTGACCAGCCAGGTGCTCGTCAGCCTCAACGCGGCGGCCTCGGTCAGTCCCTACCTGCCCACCAGGTACTGGCTGGCCTGGGTCGACTTCTTCCGCGAGCCGATCCTCTGGCGCAATATCGACCGCGGTTTCGCCGTGCAGGGGATCTACGTTGTCGTGCTGCTGGGTGCCGCCTGGGCCAACTTCGCCACCAAGGACATCACCAGTTGAACGTAATGGCCGGTTAAAATCCGGAAGATCACCAGGTGAGACGGCCAAGTGGCCTATGTACGGGCACTAGCATGGGCTCGCCTTCCGCGGCCGGCATGCGGATGGTCAGGCCCGAGGAGCAGCGGCATGCGCAGCATTACCGGCGCGGGCGAGCTATCGCCCGCGACCGACCCGGCCACGCCCCCGGCGGGCCGGACGCGGCTGCTTACCTGGCTGGCGGCCGCCGGGATCAGCAGCTCGATCCTGATCATGATCGCCGCGTCGGTACTGCGGAACGGCTGGAACTCCCCAAAGCTGGTCCTGCCCAGGCTCGGGCCGCCTTTCGGCGTCCAGCCCGGGCACCTCTCGGCGGGGGCGGCGTCCGTCGCCCTCTGGATCGCGGTCCTGACCGGAGCCGGGGGCGTGATCGCCGGGCTGGTGGCGGTCAGGCGCGGGGCCAGGCCCAGCATCCGGGCCGTCCTCATCGCGGCGGGGATCGCGGTGGCCGCACTGACCGTGCTGCCGGTGGCGGGGTCCAACGACGCGCTCGACTACGCGGCCTACGGCCGGATCATGGCGATCGGCCACAGCCCGTACGTCATGAAGCCCGAGCACCTGATGTCCCTGCACAACGCGTTCTCCCATGCCGTCCCGGGCCCGTGGCGCGGCTTCGTGAGCGTCTACGGGCCGCTCGCCACCGTCGAGCAGTTCCTGGCGGCGAAGCTCGGCGGCCTGTCCGCAGCGCGGATCACGTTCTGGCTGAAGCTGTGGAACTCGATCGCCTTCGGGCTGGTCGCGTTCGTGGCGGACCGGCTGCTGCGCGGCGACCCGGCCAGGCGGCTGCGGGCGCACCTGCTCTGGACGATTAACCCCCTGCTGCTCTGGGACGTGGTCGCGGCCGGGCACCTCGACGTGCTGGCCGCCGCGGCCGGCCTGCTCGGGTTGCTGGCCCTTGGCCGCCACGCCGAAAACGCGCCGCCGAGGCTGCTGCGGGTGATCGCGGCGGGCATGCTGATCGGCGTCGCGGTGGACGTCAAGGCGAACTATCTGCTGTTCGGCTTCGCCGCCGCGTGGGTGCTGCGCCGGTCGCTCGCCGCCCTGGCCACGGGGGTCGGGGCCGCGCTGGTCGTGCTCGTGCCCGGCTACGCCTGGTTCGGGTTCCCCGCCGTGCACGCCCTGATCGCCCGCAGGAACGGCCTGTCCGCTGACAGCATGTATCGCTTCCTGCTGATCCTGCCCACGAAGCAGGTGGTCGCCCCGATTGCGGCGCTCCTGGTGATCGCGGTGGCGGTGCTGCTGCTGCGCCGCCTGCCGGCCCTCCCCGCCGGGCCCGCCGCGCTTCCGGCAGCCTCGGCGCCCGATCCGGCCGACCCCGCCGCCATCCCGGCACGGCTCGGCACCCTCGCGGCCGGGCCGGCGGTCTGGGTAGCGCTGGTGCTGAGCGTCGCGTGGCTGTTCTTCTGGCCGTACGAGTTCCCCTGGTACGACGTGATGATCATCTGCCTGCTGATGCTTTACCCGGCGTCCCGGCTGGACTGGCTGGTGCTGGCCCGGCTCGCGGCCGGCACCCTGGCCAACGTCCCGGGGAATCCGAACGCCAAGCTGAACTGGCTGATCGGCGGCATGCATCACGGCATCGTCGAGGGGGTTGCTCCGCTGGTGCTGCTGGCCGCAGCGGTGGCCTTGATCGTCTTCTGCCGTAACGGGCGGTGGGGTCTTCCCGCCCCCGGGGAGCCGCCGATGGGCACCGCGCCACAGCCCGACCGGCTGATGCCCACGGCTACGAGCTGACGCAGTCGGCCCGAGTCGGTTCCCGGAGCGGCCCGGAAGCGATCGCCTGCAGCACGATTGCGGTGACCACCGGGTTGGTCGGCAGCTGCCCATGGCTGATCCGCTGCCCGGGGCACAACGTCTGGATTGGCACGTTGATCGCCCCGGCCAGCCGGGCGGACCCGGGCGGCGTGACCACCTGATCGTCGGTCGTCCACAGCGACAGCCATGGCGGCCGGCGGGGGACCGGCGCGGCGTCCAGCCCGGCGAGCAGGCTGCTTCCCGGCACCAGTTGCTGGCACGCCGTCGGGCACGCTCCGGGCACGAAGCCCTCGGCCCCGGCCGCGATCGAGGCGCCGTGGAACGGGGAGCCGAGGGTGATCACCCGCCGCGCCTTGCCCGGGCCGTCGTCGTGGCGCGCCCACAGCAGCGCCACCACGCCCCCGGCCGAGTAGCCGATCACGTCAACCGACGGCGCTCCCGAGTCCAGCGCCCGGGTCACCGCGTCGTTCAGCGTGCTGGCGTCCGCGTTCAGGTCCCCGGTCCCGTTCCCCGGCATCCGGACGACCGTGGCCTGCCGGCCCGTCGAGCGGATCCGGGCGGCCAGCGCCGACAGCGCCCCCGTCTGCCCGCCGTACCCGGGGACGAGCAGCACCGGCCCTAGCCGGTTCTGCGGCGGGTAGCCGGTCACCGCGACCGGGGTTCCGCCGCTGAGCCCGGCAACCACGGCCGCGACGGCCACGGCGACCACGAGCAGACCCACTCCCGCCACCAGCATCCGGCGCCGGGGCGACAGGCGCCCCAGCATGCCCGCTGCCCGCGCAGGGTTCGGCCCGCCCATAACCCAACGGTAAAGCGCCAGCCCGCCCGCCGCCCGGACCTGCGCACCGCCGCCCGGCCCCTGCGCACCGCCGCCCGGCCCCTGCGCACCGCCGCCCGGCCGCCGCGTGCCGCCGCACGGCCCCTGCGCACCGGCGCCCGTCGCCGCACGGCCCCTGCGCACCGCCGCCCGGCCGCCGCGTCCCGTAGTACCGTTAGGTTACTCACGAGTAGGGAGGCTCGGATGGGGCTGGCCTACGAACGACACGGAAGCGGTCCGCCTCTGGTGCTGCTGCACGGTGTCGGACACCGTCGCCAGGCATGGGACGCCGTCCTAGACCGGCTGACCCCGCACCGCGACGTCATCCTGATCGATCTGCCCGGGCACGGGGAGTCGCCGCCGCTGCGGCTGGACGGGCAGCCCTCGCTCACGGTCATGCTTGACGCTGTGACCGGCTTGCTTGACGAGCTGGGCGTTACACGGCCGCATTTCGCGGGCAACTCGCTGGGCGGTCGGCTCTCCCTCGAAGCCGGCGTGGCGGGCCGGGCGGCCACGGTCACGGCCCTCTCCCCGGCCGGGTTCTGGCGCAGCCGAGCCGAGATGCTCTACGGCTGGGCCGTCTTCAAGATCATGGAGGCGACCGGGGCCTGGACCCGGCCACTGGCCCCGGCTCTGGCCCGCAGCGCCCTCGGCCGCGCCGTGGTGTTCAGCGCGATCGTGAGCAGGCCCGCCCGGCTGAGCCCGCAGCAGGCCCTTGGCGACATCATGTCGTTCACCGCCGCCACGGACGCCATCAACCTGATCCTGACCGACATCGGCAACTTCACCGGCCGGGTCCCGGAGGGCATCCCGGTCACCATTGGCTGGGGCTCGCGCGACCGCCTGCTCTTCCCGCGCCAGGCCCGGCTGGTCAAGGCGCAGCTGCCGGAGGCGAGGCTGGTGCGGCTGCCCGGCTGCGGTCACGTGCCGATGACCGACGATCCTGCGCTGGTGGCCGACGTCCTGCTGCGGGGGAGCGCCCGGGCCTAGCCGGCGGCCCCGTTATCCGTCGCCCCAGTCGACCGGGACCCGGGCCGCCTCGTCGGGATGCCGCTCGAGCCAGACGCGCGCGAACGGGCACAGCGGCACGATCGTGAATCCGTCCCGGGCGGCCCGGTCGAGCGCGGCCGACACCAGCCGCCCGGCGATGCCCTGGCCCTCGAGCTCGGGCGGAACCCCGGTGTGAATGAGCACCAGCCGCTTGCCGTTGCGACGGTATATCAGCTCGGCGACGTAGCCGTCGGCCTGCAGTTCGAAACGCGAGGCGGCCTGGTCATCGGTGATCTGAGGGCCATCGTTCACGGGCACCATCGTCGCACCCGTCGGATGGGGTCGCGCAGCGGGCATAGAACCAGGCGGGCCGAGGTTTTCCGTGGCCTCAGCGATGTCTCGGCGACGTCGGAGGGAGAGCGGGCATGCCCCAGGCTGTCAGGTACAACGAGTACGGCGGGATCGACGTCTTGCGGGTCGTTGACGTAGACCGGCCGGCACCCGGCGCGGGGGAGGTCCTGGTCCGGGTCAGGGCCGCGGGGATCAACCCGGGCGAGGCCAAGATCCGCAGCGGCGCGCTTGCGGAGCGCTGGCCGTCCACCTTCCCGTCCGGGCAGGGCAGCGACCTGGCCGGTGTCGTCGATGAGGTTGGCGAGGGCGTCACCGAGTTCGCGGTGGGCGACGAGGTGATCGGATTCACCGACAACCGGGCCAGCCAGGCCGAGTTCGCCGTGGCCGAGGCCGCGCATCTGGTGCGCAAGCCTGCCGGGATCTCGTGGGAGGTGGCCGGTTCGCTGTTCGTGGTGGGCACCACCGCCTACGCGATGGTCCGGGCGGTATCGGTCAGCCCCGGGGACACGGTGGTGGTCTCTGGCGCAGCGGGAGGCGTGGGCTCGATCGCCGTTCAGCTAGCCCGCAATGCCGGCGCGACCGTGATCGGCCTGGCCAGTGAGGCGAACCACGCATGGCTGGCCAGTCACGGCGTGATCGGCGTCAGCTACGGCGACGGCGTGGCCGATCGCATCCAGGCGGCCGCGAACGGCCAGGTGGACGCGTTCCTGGACACCATGGGCGGCGGCTATGTCGAGCTGGCGCTGGAACTGGGCGTCCGCCCGGAACGCATCGATACCATCGCCGACTTCTCGGCTCAGAAGACCTACGGGGTCAAGGCCGAGGGCAATACGGCCGGGGCCAGCGCCGACGTCCTGGCCCAGTTGGCCGGCCTGGTCTCCAGCGGGAAGCTCGAGGTACCGATCGCAAGCGTGTACCCGCTCGACCGGGTCCAGGACGCCTACCGGGAGCTGGAGCGGGGTCACACCCACGGCAAGATCGTCCTGCGTCCCTGACGCCGCGCACGGTCAGGGCGCTGCCAGGAACTGCACCTCTGAGCCGACGGGGCGATATCCGGCGGCCAGGAAGGCGCGGACGCTGGCCGCATTGCCCGGCGTGATCTGCGCCCATATGGGCGTGCCCTCCGGCAGGAGGGTCCGGGCTGCGGCGACCAGCTTCCTGCCGAGTCCCTGGTCCCGGTAGCCGGGATCAACTTCGACGGCGACCTCCCACCGGCCGGCCACGCCGCGGCCGAGCGTGAGCACCCCGCCGGGCGCCTGCCAGGCCCGCACGTCGTCGCGGACGCTCAGTGCCCGTTCGAGCCGGGGGTGACCGCGGACCGGGACCTGGTCCAGAACGATCGCCGCCGGTCCTGACCGGGCTTCGGCCACGCACAGCATGTCGGTGCTGGTCGCCTGGCGCCCGGTGCCGGCGCACACGGCCTGCACGAACCACGGCAGCGTCGGCCCGGCCAGGTCGTCCGGCGGCAGCAGGCCGCGTACCCAGGCCGGGTCCGCGTCGACGAACACAACCGAGTGCGCGGTGAACGCGAGCACGCCCGCATCCCGTGGCGAGGGCTGCGGCAAGATCGTGACGGATCCGTCAGCGGGCGGATACCGGCCCGCCGCCACGTCGTGGAGCAGCACGGCGAGCGCCCCGCTTAACGTGCTCCCAGGAGCGCCCGGGATATCGCTCACCGGTAGGCGGAGATGCCGGTGATGGCCTGGCCCAGGGCGAGCGTGTGGATCTCCTCGGTGCCCTCGTAGGTGAGCACCGACTCCAGGTTGTTCGCGTGCCGGATCACCGGGTACTCGAGCGTCACGCCGTTGGCGCCGAGCACGGTGCGCGCCTGGCGGGCGATGTCGATGGCGGTCCGAACGTTTGACATCTTGCCCAGGCTGACCTGTTGCGGGGTGATCTTCCCCGCCTCCTTGAGCCGCCCGAGGTGCAGCGCCAGCAGCTGGGCACGGGACAGGTCGGCGAGCATCCAGGCCAGCTTGGACTGGGTCAGCTGAAAGCCCCCGATCTTGCGCCCGAACTGCTCCCGGGTGCGCGAGTACTCCGCGGCCGCGAGAAAACAAGACCGCGCCGCGCCGGTCACGCCCCACACGATCCCGAACCGCGCCTCGGACAGGCAGGACAGCGGGCCTTTGAGACCGGTCACCCCGGGCAGAACCGCGTCGGCGGGGAGCCGGACGTCGTCGAAGTGCAGCTCCGAGGTCACCGACGCGCGCAGCGAGAGCTTCTTGTGGATGTTGCGCGCGGTGAATCCCCGCGTCCCGCGGGGGACGAGGAAGCCCCGGATCCCCTCCGCTGTCGACGCCCAGACCACGGCGATGTCCGCGATGGACCCGTTGGTGATCCACATCTTGCTGCCCGAGAGGATCCAGTCGCTCCCGTTCTGCTTGGCATTGGTCTTCATGCTGGACGGGTCGCTGCCATGATCCGGCTCGGTCAGCCCGAAGCACCCGATCGCCTCGCCCGCCGCCATCCGCGGCAGCCACTCCTGCTTCTGCTCCTCGGACCCGTACTTCCAGATCGGGAACATCGCGAGCGAGCCCTGCACCGAGACCAGGCTGCGCAGCCCGGAATCGGCGGCCTCCATCTCGCGGCAGGTGACGCCGTAGGCGACAGGTCCCATGCCCGCGCAGCCGTACCCCTTGAGGTGCATGCCGAGCAGGCCCAGCTTGCCGAGTTCCGGGGCGAGCTCACGGGGGAGAGTTCCGGCCTCGAACCAGTCGGCGATGTACGGCATGATCTTGTCAGCCGCGAAGTCCCTGACGGTGTCGCGGACGAGCCGCTCCTCCTCGCTCAGCTCGTCGTCGATGCGGAGCAGGTCGCTGGAAGCGCTGTCGGTGCTTGGCGGCATGGCCGGTCCTCTCTTCTTGCCTCGCCGACAGGGTATGCGGGTGGTCGCGGAACTGTCGTTACGGGCAGCCGGATCGGGCATGATGGCAGGCATGAGCGACGTGAACGGCAGCAAGACGCTGGTTCGCACGCGTGACGGCCGCATCGTGGCGGGCGTGTGCTCGGGACTTGGCCGGTACTTCGGCGTCGACGCCAACGTGATCCGTGTCGTCTTCGCCGTGATCACCGTCTTCACGGGCGGCTTCGGCGCCCTGGCGTACCTGGCCGCGTGGGTGGTGATCCCCGAGGAAGGCGAGAAGTCTTCGATCGCCGAGAACCTGGTCAACAAGAACCGTCGGCCTTAGGCACGGGCTTGACAAGCTGGCGCCCGGCACTGGCCCGGACGGCCCGTCGTTGAACCGATGGGCCTGCTCAAGCCCGCCAGGCGGTTCAGCCACCGGCGGGGTGCCGACCAGTGAAGATCGCGATCTGGTCAATGCGCTTTGCCGGCACCATGGTTCGTCCCCTATGCTGGGGCGGTCCCCGACGGCGGGCGCCACGGGCCACGGCGGCGTATGGCCGTCGAGCCCCCATCGTCTAGCGGCCTAGGACACCGCCCTTTCAAGGCGGCGGCACGGGTTCGAATCCCGTTGGGGGCACTGCTGGCGGCCAGCCAGCGCAGCATGGTCCTGTAGAGCAGCTAGGAGTGCTCGCCACCCTGTCAAGGTGGAGGTCGCGGGTTCAAATCCCGTCAGGACCGCTCGGGTCAGCGGCGCTTGGGGCTGGGTTCAGCGCCGGAGCCGGTACCCCAGTCGAGGTCAGGTAGCTCAGTTGGTACGAGCGTCCGCCTGAAAAGCGGAAGGTCGGCGGTTCGACCCCGCCCCTGACCACTCGATCACGGAGCATTCGCCAGCCCTCTCATCTGCGAGAACGCAGGAAGAGAGGGAATAGTCATGGCGTTCGGAGTCTTACTTTCCAGGTTCTCCGATCTGCGGAGACGCTCAAGCGTGGATACATGTGCTTCAGCGGAACCGCAGGAAGAGAGAAAAACTATGAGCCTCGCGCAACCGCCTCCCAGGCGGCGCAAGCGCTTGACGCGGGCCTGTTCTGGCCGGAGATCGGTTCGTTCCGGCTGCATCTGGCCGCCGAGGGTAAGGCGGTCAAGACGGTGCGGACCTACACCGAGGCGGTGCAGTGGTTCGCGGCGGCCCACCTGATTCCGCGGACCGCCTGCACCAGGTGGGACCAGGTCCAGGCCCATGATGTGCAGCGCTGGATGGTGTGGCTGCTCGGCCTCTACAGCGATACGTACGCCAGCAACCAGTACCGTGCGCTGC
>Ga0335072_10006678_pt1 | contig 16856 bp, 14 predicted proteins | sample Lox_Sample_21_FD_206725 | JGI IMG/M metagenome (GOLD analysis project Ga0335072, IMG submission 206725) | Soil microbial communities from Loxahatchee National Wildlife Refuge, Florida, United States - Lox_Sample_2.1 | ecosystem: Environmental > Terrestrial > Soil > Wetlands | place: USA...
TTCTTGTTCAACCGTATTGAACGAAGGGATGGCCATAATGGGCAATGTCGTGAACTATTTCGAGGTCGGCACACCTGACGCCGACGCCACCGGGTCCTTCTACGGGACATTGTTCGACTGGCAGATCGGTGACTCCGGCGACTATCGCACGGTCGACGGCGATAAGGGCGGGGTCTGGGACAGCTCGAACACGGGCGGCGGTTCGTGGGCGATCTTCTATGTCCAGGTCGAGGACGTGAAAGCCACCATCGAGAAGGCGTCCGGACTCGGCGCAAAGGTGGTGGTGCCGTTCACCGACAATGGCCCTCTTGAATTCGCCCATCTGCAGGACCCACACGGCAACCGGTTCGGGGTGTGGCGACACAAAGGCTAACCGCGCGGCTCGCTCAATCTTCGCTGCCTTTAGGCGGGTCGGGGTTGCCGCGGAGAAGTTCTTCGGGGTGATGAGCATGGTTGATCACTGGCGGGCCGCTGCCATCGGTCCACCCGAGTCGCCCACTGTCGGTGATCTCGGTACGCCATTCGCCCCTGGTCACTGAGCCGTGGTCGCAGCCGCACGCGAAAAACAGCTTGTCCGCGTCCGTCTGGCCATTCGCTGCCCAATCGGGTGCGTGGTGGACCTCGCAGTGATAGCCGGGTGCCAAGCAATTGGGACGGGTGCAGCCGCGGTCGCGGACATAACAGATAAGTCGCTGGTCGGCGGTGGCGATGCGTTTTTGGCGGCCCAGATACAGCGGCCGGTTGGTGTGGTCGTCGAACACCGCCAGGTAGTGAATTGCTTTGGCGGCCATGCGGATTAGATCCGGCATCGGCAATCTGGAACCGCCGCCGGTTCGCGCAGGTGCGGGCATCGCTGCCGACGGGTCGGCTACCGCGTGTGCGGCCTGGTTGAGTTCGGCCAATGTGGTGGTGGCGATCACCGTGACGGGGTGGCCGCGGTGCAGGCCGAGGCGACCGGAGGAGATCGCGGCTTCGATACCCAACTTGAATGCGTCGTGACAGCGCTGGGCGGGCGTGCGCTCGTCGGGCGCCTCGGGCTCTGTGTTCGAGCTGTCGGGTTGGTGGCGACCGGGCCGCACCGCTGCCTGGATGGCTTCGAAGTACGCGCGGGCCTCGGGGTCCAGCATGCCGTGTAGCCGGGACATACCGTCAGGCTGCTGGGGGCCCAGATGTAGTCCGCGGCGGCGGGCACGATCGGTGTCGTCGAAAAGGCCGTCGGGATTGAGGTAGTCGGCAATCCGTTGGCCCAGCTTGATGATGACGCCGGCGTCGAGTTTGCTCGCATGCTCGACCAGGGTGTGTTCGGCTTCTGCCGCGTCGGTGGGCGAGACACAGGCCGGCAGTACGTCGACCGCTCGGCATACGGCACGGATGTGATCCTCGCCGACCGTGCCGGCTTGCACCGCGCCTGCCAACTCCGGTAGTTCCGGCGGCAGGGGCGGACCGGTAAGCGATCGCCGCGGCCGAATCCTCGCTGCCAGTCTGAATCGGCGCGTGATTTCTTGTGGAGTGATGCGCAGCCGCGCCCACAGCGCGTCGCGCACTACTGGAAGGAACCCGGTCCCGTCCGGTGGGTCGGCGATCTCTCCGAAGAACCGATACATCAGCCCGCGGTTGGTGCGGTCCTGAGTCTCCAGCCGTTCGGCGACATCGACGCGGAAGTTGTTGCCGACCACATCCGATGGGGTATCACGCAGTATCAGATGGGCAGCGTCGATCGCATCGAGAGCGGCGCTGATCCGCTCGCGTGCCTGCTCGGCGCTGATTGCGAAACCCATAGCCCGAATTCTATCGAACACATGTTCGAACCGTGATGGACTTCAACCGGCGGAAGCGGGCCTGTGGATGAATTGCCGACTGTGGATAATGCGGTTCGCGAGACCGCGTCGTTCCTGGCGTGCTCACTGCACGACGTGCAAGTATGAAGAAAGCCTGTGCCGCAACGGGGCGGGCAAACCGGTCGAGTGGTGTGCCGATGCCCGGTATTGACAAGCCGACGGGGCGTGTTGTGGCCCTGATCGTGCTGCTGATCCTTGTCGCTGCTGCCCTGCGCGGATATCTTCCGGCGCACGAACGTGCGGCGCACACCGAGCCGGGCGCCAATCGGGCGGCGATGCTATTCGTCGTCGCGGCTCTGAGCGTGGCGCTGGCGCTGGTGGCGGTGGCGGTCATCGCGCGGTTGCGGGATCCACGTGCGATAGCTCCCTACACCCAGGATCTGTCCGAAATGCTCGGCACCCGCAGGGGGCGGCCGAATCGGCGCGTGCTACTGATCGGACTCGCCGTGATCGTGGCCTGGTTGCTGATTGTGATGCTGGTGTCCCGGGTGTTCGGTCCGCGCGGTGTCCCTCCTTCCTCGCAGACACCGCAAACCGGCACGCCACCGGCGCAAGTCAACCCGCAACCACCCGCACCACAGCACCCGCAACACAACGACGGGGACATGTTGCCGATCTTGCTTGCCACCACGGTCCCGATGTTGTTGATCATCATCGTGGGAACGCTCATCATGTCACGGCGGCGGTGGAAAGCGTCCATACCGGGCGCCATCGTCGATGACCACATCGAGTCCGTCCCGTCGCAACAGCCCTCGGAATCGCTTGTGCGGGCAGCCGAACTCGGGCTGGCCGAGATCGGTGACCTCAGCCGCGAACCTCGCGAGGCCATCATTGCGTGCTATGCGGCGATGGAACGTGAGCTCGCCAACGTTCCGGGAGCTGCCCCCCAGGAGTTCGACACCCCGACCGAGGTACTGGTCCGAGCTGTCGAACACCATGCGTTGCATGCTGATAACGCAGTTGAGCTGGTGAACCTATTCGAAGAGGCACGATTCAGTCCGCATGTGATGACTGAGCGACACCGCGAGGCGGCGGTGCAGGTACTGCAGCTGGTCCTCGCGGAGCTGCGGAGTCCGGTATGAAAAAGCTTATTTCTCTGGGTGTTTGCCTTATTGCCGGAATAGAGCTGATGGTACTGATAGTGCACGATCGCCGGTTCGTGTTGGCGGCCTCCGGTGTTGCCCTGGCTCTGGTCCTGCTCAGTGTCCGCCGTGTCCCGACGATCTGGGGGATTCGTTGCGCCGCTGGCTTTCCACCACCGAGACCACGATCCGTTGGTCGGAGTCAACCAGATCCGACTGGGACAGGCATCTGCGCCCGATGCTGGCGCGTCGGTACGAAATCGCAACGGGTCAAAGGCAGACCAAAGATCCGAAGGCATTTCACTCGACCGGGCAGATGCTCTTCGGCGCCGAATTGTGGGAATGGGTGAATCCCAACAATGTGGCGCTTGGCGGTGACGTCCAGCCCGGTCCCGGTCGTGCGGCGTTCGAAGAGATTCTGCGGAAGTTGGAACAGGTATGACAGGCGGTACGAACCGGATATGACGCAAATATGACAACGATGCCGGCGGCGACCACCACCGCACATTGCGAGGCGGTGCTCGATGAAATCGAACGTGTGGTGGTGGGAAAGCGCTCCGCACTCACACTGATCCTCACCGCGGTCCTCGCGCGCGGTCACGTACTCATCGAAGACCTGCCTGGCCTAGGCAAGACGCTGATCGCCAGATCCTTCGCCGCAGCGCTGGGGCTGCGATTCACCCGGGTGCAGTTCACTCCAGATCTGCTGCCCGCGGACCTGCTGGGCTCGACGATCTACGACATGCAGTCGGGCCGCTTCGCATTCCGCGCCGGGCCCATCTTCACCAACCTGCTGCTTGCCGACGAGATCAACCGCACGCCGCCCAAGACCCAGGCGGCGCTGCTGGAGGCGATGGCCGAAGGCCAGGTGAGTATCGACGGCGAAACCCATAAGCTGCCCACACCTTTCATCGTGCTGGCAACCGACAATCCGATTGAATACGAGGGCACCTATCCGTTACCCGAGGCGCAGCTGGACCGGTTCGCGATCCGGCTGGAACTGCGATACCTCTCCGAGCGCGACGAGACCGCGATGCTGCGCCGGCGTCTCGAACGCGGTTCGGCCGAGCCGATCGTCAATCAAGTCGTGGACGCACACGACCTGCTGGCAATGCGCGAATCGGTCGAGCAGGTCACGGTGCACGAGGACGTTTTGCATTACGTGGTGTCGCTGGCCAACGCCACCCGGCACCATCCGCAGGTCGCCGTCGGCGCCAGCCCGCGCGCAGAACTCGACCTGGTTCAACTCGCCCGTGCCCGTGCGCTTTTGCTCGGTCGGGATTATGTGATCCCCGAAGACGTCAAGGCGCTCGCCATCGCGGCGGTCGCGCACCGCATCACGTTGCGGCCGGAGATGTGGGTGCGCAAGGTTCAGGGCGCTGACGTCGTGGAAGAACTGCTGCGGCGCTTGCCGGTGCCCCGGGCGCGCGGGGGGACCGGATGAGCTCGGCGTGACCGAAAGCCGTGAAGTCGAGTTTCGCTGGCGCGCATCGCAACTGACGCGAGCGATCGCGACCTGTGCCTTGGTTGCGCTGGCGGTCGCCGTGATCACGGCGCACTGGCAGCTGATTGCGTTCGCGGCGCCGCTGCTGGGAGTGCTGTGCTCGATCAGCTGGCAGAGCCCGGTGCCGAAAGTTCATGTGCACGGCGAGCCCGAATCGCAGCGATGTTTCGAAAACGAGCAAGCACGACTGAGCGTGTGGGTAACAGAGGAACCCGGCGCCAACAGCGCCTCGGCGGTCGCCCTCACGGTTGCGGCCGTCGAGGGGATGCAGCTCGAAGTTCTCGATTCGGAATCCCGCCAAGCGAAAGCGGTTACCGCAACCGCGCAACGCTGGGGGCGATACCCGGTCCGGGCCCGGCTAGACGTGATGGCGCGGGGCGGCTTGTTAGCGGGCACTGCCACCGTCGACGCTGCCGAGGTCCTCGTGTTCCCGCTGACGCCGCCGCAGTTGACGCCGATCCCGCAGACCGAATTGCTCGACCGTCTGGGCGCCCACCTCACCCGGCATGTCGGGCCGGGCGTCGAATATGCCGACATCCGTGCCTACGTACCCGGCGATCAGCTGCGGGCGGTGAACTGGCCGGTGAGCGCACGCCGCGGCCAGTTGCACGTGACGGAGCGTTTGACCGATCGCGCCGCCGACGTGGTGGTGCTGATCGACACGTACCGACAGCCGGCGGGTCCGGCGACCGACGCCACCGAACGGGTCGTTCGCGGCGCGGCTCAGGTGGTGCAGACGGCGTTGCGCCACGGTGATCGCGCCGGAATCGTCGCGCTCGGGGGCAACCGCCCGCGCTGGCTTGGCGCTGACATCGGCCAGCGCCAGTTCTACCGGGTACTCGATACCGTGCTGGGTGCCGGCGAACGATTCGAAAACACAACCGGCACACTGGCGCCGCGCGCGGCCGTCCCCGCAGGAGCGATCGTCATCGCATTCTCCACATTGCTGGACACCGAATTCGCGCTGGCGCTGATCGACCTGCGCAGACGCGGCCATGTCGTCATTGCCGTCGACGTTCTCGATACCTCCCCATTTCAAGACGAGCAGGACCCTCTGGTGGATCGGATGTGGACGCTGCAGCGCTCCGCCATGTATCGCGACATGGCCACCCTCGGCGTCGACATTGTTTCCTGGGAAAGTAATCGCAGCCTGGAGCAGTCGATGGGTGTCATGCCAGACCGCCGCCGCCGGGTGCGGGGACGGCTGAGGGGGTAGCAATGACGCGTGCCGTCTCAACCGCTTTCGGCCTCCTGATGGTGGGTCTGGTCGCGCTCGGATCCCACGGGCCGGCCGCCGCCTTAGGAGTAATGACACTGATCGCCGTGGGTGTGGGGATAGTGTTTCGACCTGCCGCCACGGTCGCCGTGCTGCTAGTGGTGGCAACGATCGTGCTGTCCGATTCACCGCCCGTGCTCACCGCAGTGTCTGGACTGTGCGCCGCGGCCTACCTGGTGTGCCGATATGCTTCCGGTACGTCCACGAGTGTGGTGTTGGGGAACTGGCCGACAGTCGTTGCCGCCGTTGCGTTTACCTTCGTCGGGATCGTCGCGACGTCGTTCCCGCTGCAGTTGCCATGGTTGCCGCTGGCAGCGCCGCTGGGGGCGCTGGCGATCTACGTGTTGGCCACCAGGCCGTATTTGGGCTCAGACTAACTGGTGCCTGCGGCTATGCGCAGCAGCTGTGCGGCATGATCGGCCAGTTCGAGCAGCGGCTGCGGGAAGATCCCCAAAACCACTGTGACTGCGGCACATACCGCGATCGCGGCCTTGCTCAAGAACCCGGGCGTCACCACCTGCGGTGTGTCGTCGGTCGGCTCGGTGAAGAACATCGACACGATCACCCGCACATAGAAGTAGGCGGCGATCCCACTTGCGATCACACCAATGACCACCAGCGGCACCGCACCGCCCTGGGCGGCCGCCTTGAACACCGCGAGCTTGCTGACGAATCCACTGGTCAGCGGAATACCCGCGAAGGCCAACAGAAACATCGAAAGCATCACCCCCACAATGGGTGAACGCTGGCCGAGCCCGGCCCAATGGGACAGGTTTGCGTCTTCGACGCCGTCGGCGTTGCGGATCAGGCCGATGATGGCAAACGCACCGACCGTGCTGAAGCTGTAGGCGACCAGATAGAACAACGTAGCGGAAAGACCTGCCGGAGTGTCCGCGATCACGCCGGTGAGAATGAAACCGACGTGTGCGACCGACGAATAGGCCAGCATCCGTTTGACATCGGTCTGGTTCACCGCCGTGATCGTGCCAACCGCCATCGTCAGGATCGAAATCGCCCACAGCACGCCTCGGTACTGATCGTGCAGCGGGGGCAACGCGACGTAGATCACCCGAAGCAGCGCGCCGAACGCCGCGACCTTGGTGGCCGCGGCCATGAAGCCTGTGATCGGTGTGGGCGCGCCCTGGTAGACGTCGGGAATCCACGAGTGGAATGGGACCGCGCCGACCTTGAACAGCAATCCGACCGACAACAGTGCGACACCGACCAGCGCCATCGAGCTATCGCCGTGGGCTGCAAGCGCATCGCGGATCCCGGGCAGCATGAGCGTGCCGGTTGCGCCGTAGAGCAACGCCACACCGTAGAGGAAGAACGCCGAAGAGAAGGCGCCCAGCAGGAAGTACTTCATCGATGCTTCCTGGGACAACAGTCGGCGATGACGGGCGAGCCCGCACATCAGGTACAGCGGCAGCGAGAGAACTTCCAGCGCGACGAACATCGTCAGAAGGTCGTTGGACGCGGGGAACACCATCATGCCGCCGACGGAGAGCATCAGCAGCGGGAAGAGCTCGGTTTGGGCGACGCCGGCCCGCTCGGCCTCGCGCTCGGCGTCACTGCCCGGGACCGCGGACGCCTGCGGGGCAAAGGAATCCAATCCGGCATTGTCTCGGGGGGCGTCTCCGGAAGCGCCCGCCGTCACCGCCACCTTGCGGTCTGAGCCCTGTCTGACGGCGCTGCGTTCGGCGATGAAGATCACCGCCATCATTGCGACCAGCAGTATGGTGCCCTGCAGGTACAGGGTCGTTCGATCGATGGCCATCGCGCCCAGTACCGCGCTGCGACCGGGCGGCACAACGTTGCGGCCGACGACGATGACTGCGATGAATGCCGCGATCAAACCGCCGAGGGCTAGCGTCACCTGGGCGCCATATCGAATTCGTCTGGGCAAGAACGCTTCCGCCAGCACGCCGGCCACCGCGACGCCGAACACGATGAGCATCGGGCACAGCAGGAAGTACTCGACACTGGGAGTGGGCAGGGTCATCGGTGCGATCCTTCGGCTGTCCGTGGTGCTGCGGCCGGCCTCGAGGTACCGGGTGGCACGCTCGGCGCGGGATCGTGCTGGCCGATGGTGGTCATGGTGTTCTCGACCGCGGGATTGATGACGTCCAGGACCGGCTTGGGATAGACCCCGAGCACGAGCAGCAGTGCGATCAACGGTGCCACCACCATCATTTCGCGTGGTGCCAGATCACGGATCCGTTCGTTGTCGCGCGCCACCGGCCCGGTCATCACCCGCTGGTACAACCAGAGCATGTAGATGGCCGAGAGGACCAGCGCGGTGACCCCGAATGCCGCCGCCAACCAGTATCGGTTGAAAGTTCCCAGCAGGACCAGGAATTCGCTGATGAACGGGGCCAAACCGGGCAGCGACAGGGTGGCCATGGCCGAAACCATGAACGTGCCGGCCAGGATCGGGGCCACCTTCTGCACGCCGCCGTAGTCGGCGATCGCCCGGCTGCCGTGCCGGGAGATCAGGAAGCCCGCGATCAAGAACACCGCTGCCGTGGACAGGCCGTGGTTGAGCATGTACAGCGTCGAGCCGCTCTGGCCCTGGCTGGTCATCACGAAGATGCCCAAGATGATGAATCCGAAGTGCGAGATCGAGGTGTAGGCGATCAGGCGCATGATGTCCTTCTGCCCGATCGCCACGATCGCGCCGTAGACCACCCCGATAACGGCCAAGACCACGATCAGCGGGCGGAAGTACGTTGAGGCGCTTGGGAACAGCTGCAGGCAGTAGCGCAACATACCGAAGGTGCCGACCTTGTCCATCACCGCCATCATCAGCACCGCGGACGCCGGTGTGGCCTCGACAGCGGCATCGGGCAACCAGCGGTGGAACGGCCAGAGCGGAGCCTTGATCGCGAACGCGAACATGAAGCCCAGGAACAACGCCTTGATGATCGCCGGGTCCGCGCCGTAGCGGCCCGACGAGAAGCCGGCGACGATGTCGCGGAAGTCGAATGAGCCCGAACCGTGCTGCGAGGTCACCACATAGAGCCCGATCACCGCCGCCAGCATGATCAGGCCGCCGAACAGGTTGTACAACAGGAACTTCACCGCGGCGCGCGACCGTCCGGGACCCTGACCGAAACCGCCGATGAGGAAGTACATCGGGATGAGCATGGCCTCGAAGAACACGTAGAACAGCAACACGTCCAGCGCGATCAGCGAGATCAGCACCATCGACTCGATGGCCAGCGTCAAGGCGACGTAGGCGTGCACCCCGCGTTTGCGCTCGTCGCCGCCGTCGTTCCAGCCGGCAATCTGTAGTAGCGGTATCAGCACCGTGGTCAGCAACACGAGCACCACCGCGATGCCGTCGACGCCGAGGCTGTAGCCCGCGCCAAACGCCGGTATCCAGCGGTGGCTTTCGACGAATTGGTAAGGCGCGCCACCGGCCTTGAACCCGACCGCGATGACGATCGACACCGCCAGCGTCAGCACGCCGAAGACCAGACCGGTCCACTTGGCGAGCCGTCGCAGCCCCGGCGGCATCAGGATGATCAGCACCGAACCCGCCAGCGGCACCAGCCACAGCATCGTGAGCCACGGCACGTTCGAGCTCACCACAGCTGCACCGCCAGGATCACGGCGACCAGCAGTGTCGCACCCGCCAGCATCGACAGCGCGTAGTTGCGCGCGAAGCCGGTTTGCAGGCCGCGCAGCCGATTCGAGGTTCGGCTCACCAGTGCCGCCAGCGCGTTGACCGGGCCGTCCACGCCCACGTCGTCGAATTCGACCAGTGCGTCGGTCAGTTGCGCACCAGGGCGCATGAACACCTCCTCGTTGAAGGCATCGCCATAGAGGTCGGCGCGTGCGGCCGTCGTCAGCGGCGAGACCCGGACGGGGGCCACCCTCGGGATGGATCTGGTGGCATACATCCGGTAGGCAACCGCGATGCCGACGGCGACAACCGCCAGCGCCAGGGCGGTGCTGACCCAGGCCGGAAGGGCATGGGTGCCCTCTTCATGAGCTCCGACAACCGGCTCGAGCCAGTGCTGCAGGGTCCCGCCGATCGCGAACAAGCCGCCGGAAAATACCGAGCCGACCGCGAGCAGGATCATCGGCCACGTCATGAGGGCCGGTGCCTCGTGCGGATGGGAACCTGGGGCCCAACGCTTTTCACCGAAGAAGGTCATCAGCATGACCCGGGTCATGTAGAACGCCGTGACGCCGGCACCCAGCAGAGCCGCCCCGCCCAGCACGTAGCCCCGGGTGTCGCCGGCGCCCAGTGCGGCTTCGATGATCTTGTCCTTGGAGAAGAAGCCCGCGAACGGCGGCACACCGATGATCGCCAGGTATCCCAGCCCGAACGTGGCGAACGTGATCGGCAGGGCTTTGCGCAAGCCACCGTAGCGGCGCATGTCCTGCTCCTCGTGCATGGCGTGGATCACCGCGCCGGACCCGAGGAACAGACCGGCCTTGAAGAAACCGTGGGTGAGCAGGTGCATGATCGCGAAGGCGTAGCCGGCCGGACCCAGGCCCGCGGCCAGCACCATGTAGCCGATCTGGCTCATCGTCGACGCCGCGAGCGCGCGTTTGATGTCGTCCTTGGCGCAGCCGATGAACGCCCCGAACAGCAACGTGACCACGCCGACGATGACCACGCCCAACTGCGCGTCGGGCGACAGGTTGTAGAGCGGATTGGACCGCACGATCAGGTACACCCCGGCGGTCACCATGGTGGCGGCGTGGATCAGTGCCGACACCGGGGTGGGGCCCTCCATCGCGTCACCGAGCCAGGCCTGCAGCGGAACCTGCGCTGATTTGGCGCAGGCGCCCAGCAGTAACAGCAATCCCATCGCGGTCAGCGCGCCGCGACCGGCGGCGGGTGCGCCGGCGAACACTCCGGCGTAGGAGAGGGTGCCGAAGGTGCTGAACATCAGGAACATGCCCAGGGCGAGGCCGGCGTCGCCGACCCGGTTCATCACGAACGCCTTCTTGGCCGCGGTGGCCGCCGACGGCTTGTGATACCAGAAACCGATCAGCAGGTAGGACGCCAGGCCGACGCCCTCCCAGCCCACGTAGAGCACCACGTAGTTGTCCGCGACGACCAGCAGCAGCATCGAGGCCAGAAACAAGTTGAGGTAACCGAAAAACCGCCGGCGATCGGGGTCGTCCGCCATGTAGCCGACCGAATAGATGTGGATCAGCGAACCGACCCCGGTGATCAGCAGCACGAAACACATTGACAGCTGGTCGATCTGCAGCCCGAAGTCGACCTGGAGCGCCCCTACGTGTATCCAGGTGAAGACCTTCTGGTGGATGACCCGGTCGGCCTCGCTTCGGCCGACCAGGTCGGTGAGCAACGTCGCGCCCACCCCGAACGCCGCCACGGCGGTGGCGCAGCCGAGCCAATGACCCCACGGATCGGTGCGTCTGCCGCCGAACAGCAAGATCGCGGCACCCGCCAGGGGCAGTGCCACAAGCAGCCAGGTGTAGTCCGTCATGTGGCGATCTTTAGCCTTTGAGTAGGTTCGCGTCGTCGACCGACGCCGATTTACGGGCACGGAAAATCGTCATGATGATGGCCAGGCCGATGACGACTTCGCAGGCGGCCACCACCATCGTGAAGAACGCGATCATCTGCCCGTCCAGATGGCCGTGCATTCGCGCGAAGGTGACGAACGCGAGGTTGACGGCGTTGAGCATCAGCTCGACGCACATGAACATCACGATGGCGTTGCGGCGCAGCAGCACGCCGGCGGCCCCGATGGTGAACAGCAGTGCCGAAAGATAAAGGTAGTTGCCCGGATTCATGAGGCGCCGCCCTTGACAACCTCGGGGGAGGGGGTTCCTTCGGTCTGGGGAAGCTCCGTGCCATCCGCGCCGCGGCTGCGCAGCATCCGCGACACCGACAATTGCGAGTAGGAGCCGTCCGGAAGCATCGCCGCCACATCGACCGCGTTCTGGCGTGCGTACACACCGGGGTTCGGCAGCGGGGTGGGCCGACCGCCGGAGCGGAAGCGCTCCTCGGAGAGCTCCCGCTGCGTCTTACGCCGTTCGAAACGCTCGCGGTGGGCCAGCACCATCGCCCCGACGGCCGCGGTGATCAGCAGCGCGCTGGTCAACTCGAAAGCCCACAGATAACGCGAGAAGATCAGTGCCGCTAAGCCTTCGACGTTGCCGTTGGCGTTGGCAGTGGTCAGCCCGGTGAAACCGCCCACGGCGACGTTGCCGATGGCGGCGATCAACAGGACGCCGAACCCGAGACCGGTCAGCACCGCGGCGACGCGCTGTCCGCGCAAGGTCTCTTTCAGGGATTCCGCGGAGTCGACACCGATCAGCATCAGCACGAACAAGAACAGCATCATCACCGCGCCGGTGTAGACCACGACTTGAACGACACCCAGAAACAGCGCGTCCTGCACCATGTAGAACACCGCCAGGATGATCATCGTCATCGCCAGGTACATCGCCGAGTACACGGCGTTGACGGCCAGCACCACCCCCAGGGCGCCGATCACGGCCAGCGCACCCAACACCCAGAACGTCACCGCTTCACCCGTGGAGGTGCGAGTGATGGTGTCTTGCGCAAAATTTGTGGCCAGATTCGAGGCCAGCACCGCGATCACCGGCCGTCTCCGCCGTTTTGGTTCTGGCGCAGGCCATTCGGGGTCACGTTGCCCTGGTAGTAGTCCTTGTCGGTGGCGCCCGCGGCCCTGGGATGCGGCGGCGCGAGCATGTTTTGCAGCAACGGGGCGAGCAGCCGGTCCTTCTCGTAGATCAGGTCGGCGCGATTGTCGTCGGCCATCTCGTAGTTGTTGGTCATGGTCAGCGCCCGGGTGGGGCAGGCCTCGATGCACAGGCCGCAGCCGATGCAACGCAGGTAATTGATCTGATACACCCGGCCGTATCGTTCCCCTGGCGAAAACCTGGCCTCGTCGGTGTTATCCGCGCCCTCGACGTAGATCGCGTCGGCCGGGCACGCCCAGGCGCACAATTCGCAGCCGATGCATTTCTCCAGCCCGTCCGGGTATCGGTTCAGTTGATGACGGCCGTGGTAGCGCGGTGCTACCGGGCCCGGCTTCTCCGGGTACTCCTCGGTGATCCGCTTTTTGAACATCGAGCCGAACGTCACGCCGAAACCGGCGACGGCATCCAAGAATTTAGCCACGTACTTTCTCCTTGCTGGCAGTCTCCTTGCTGGCAGGGGCCGACGGCGTCGAGAGCGCAGCCGGCATCGGTGGTGTCGGGAATACCGTTGCGGTGCTGATACTTTCCGAACTTTCCGGGCGCTGCTTGCGGAGCTGGCGCGCCAGGGCGCGCGCAGTCGGGGCGCTGAACGGCTTACGCAGCGTGAGCACCAGCGCAACGGCGAAGACGATGCTGCAGACGACCAGCAGGGGAGTCCAATGCGCGTAGCCCTCGTTGCGCAGCGTGCGGATCACCGCGGCGATCAGTATCCAGACCAGCGACGCCGGGATCAGCAACTTCCAGCCCAGCGCCATGAATTGGTCGTAGCGGAATCGGGGCAGGCTGGCGCGCAGCCACATGTAGATGAACAGGAAGGTCCACATCTTGGCGGTGAACCAGATCACGGGCCACCAGCCGGTGTTGGCTCCCGGCCACATGTCGATCGGCCAGGGAGCATGCCAGCCGCCAAAGAACATGACCGTGGCCAGCGACGAAACCGTCATCATGTTGACGTATTCGGCCAACATGAACATTGCGAACTTCAGCGACGAGTACTCGGTGTGGAAGCCGGCGACGAGCTCACCCTCGGCTTCGGGCAAATCGAATGGCGCGCGGTTGGTTTCACCCACCATGGAGATGAGATAGATGATGAACGACGGCAGCAACAGGAACACATACCAGACCCGGTCCTGCGCCCGGACGATCTCCGAGGTCGACATGCTGCCGGCGAACAGGAACACGGTCGCGAACGACAGCCCCATGGCGACCTCATAGGAGATCACTTGAGCGGTGGACCGCACCCCGCCCAGCAGCGGATAGGTCGAGCCGGATGCCCAGCCGCCCAACACAATGCCGTAGACGCCGATCGCCGACAGTCCCAGGATGAACAGCACCGCGACGGGAAGGTCGGTGAGCTGCAGCGGGGTGCGATGGCCGAACACCGACACCTCGGGGCCGAACGGGATGAACGCGAACGCGGTGAACGCGGGGATCGTCGAGAAGACCGGGGCCGCAAAGTAAACGAACTTGTCGACGCCGCGGGGAGTGATGCTCTCCTTGAGCGCCAGCTTGATCCCGTCGGCCAGGCTTTGCAGGGTTCCCCATGGCCCCGCCCGGTTTGGGCCGGGTCGCAGCTGCATCCAGCCCAGGATCTTGCGCTCGAGCAGGATGGCGACCAATACGTTCAGCATGAGGAACACGAAGATGGCCAGCGCCTTGCCCAGCACCAGCCACCAGGGGTCGTGTCCGAATGCGGTCAAGGTGGTTGTCATGAACCCACTCCGATTTTCACGATGCCGCCGATGGTTACGCCCAACTGCTGGTGCACCGCCGAACCCGGCGAGTTCAGTGGAAGCCACACCACCCGGTCGGGCATGTCGGTCACGTTCAGCGGCAGGGTGATTGATCCGCGCGACGTGCTGACGGCGACCGCATCGCCTTCGGTGGCGCCGATCTCGGCCGCGGTATCGGCGGAAAGGCGCACCACGGGTGTGCGCGCGGTCCCGGCCAGATGCGGCTCCCCGTCCTGCAGCCGGCCGCTGTCCAACAGCATCCGCCAGCCGGTCAACACGGCCTCGCCCTGACCCGGTCGGGCCGGCTCCGGGCTGGCGACCTGCGGGCCCGCGGCGTGCTTGCGGTCCCAGCTGCCGAGCCCGGACATCTCCTCGCGAGCTGCTTCAACGGTTGTCACATTCAGATAGACACCCATTTCGTCGGCCAGCGCGTCCAGCACCCGGTGGTCGGGTTGGCCGGCTTGCTGGGCGGTGCCGCGCAGCGCGGGAGCGAATTCGCGATAGCGGCCCTCCCAGTTGACGAACGCGCCGGACTTCTGTGTCGTCGGTGCCACGGGGAAGACCACGTCGGCACGTTCGGTGACGGCGCTGTGCCGCAACTCCAGGCTGACCACGAAGCCGGCGGCGTCCAGCGCGGCCAGCACCGCGTCCGGATCGGCGAAGTCGGCGGGTTCGACGCCGCCGACCAGCAGTGCGCCCAGTGTCCCGTCGGCGGCGGCGTTGACGATTCCCGCGGCGTCACGGCCAGCGGCAGAAGGCAATTCGTCGACATGCCACGCCTCGGCGACCTGCGCGCGAGCGGCATCGTCGGCAACGGGGCGGCCGCCGGGCAGCAATGTGGGCAGCGCGCCCACCTCCAGCGCGCCACGTTCCCCGGCCCGCCGCGGCACCCACGCCAGCCGCGCTCCGGTGGCGTCGGCCAGCCGAGCCACCGCCGACAATCCGCCCGGCATGCTGGCCAAGCGTTCCCCGACCATGATGACCGCTCCCGGACTAGACAGCAGGTCCCCGACTTCACCGGTGGCCAGCCCGTCCAGCGCCGAAGCCTCGGCGCCCGGAGAGGTTTTCAGCAGCCGACCCGACATCTTCTGCAGCGCGCGCGTGGCGAACGGTGCGACGGCGTACACCGGCACAGCGTGCTTGCGGGCCGCTTTGCGCAACCGCAGGAACACGATGGGCGACTCGTCTTCCGGCTCGAACCCGACCAGCAACACCACCGGCGCCGATTCCAGGTCCGAATAGCTGACCGTCACCGGCCGGCCCGCGACGCGGGCAGCCAGGAAGTCGGTCTCCTCGGTCGAATGCGGGCGGGCGCGGAAGTCGATGTCGTTGGTGTCCAACACCATTCGTGCGAACTTCGAGTATGCGTAGGCATCTTCCCAAGTGGCCCGGCCACCGACCAGCACGCCGGTAGAACCCCGCGCCGCCTCGAGTCCTTGGGCCGCGGCCACCATCGCATGCGACCAGGACGCCGGCTGCAGCGTGCCGTCGGCATCCCGGATCAGGGGTGTGGTGACCACATCGGGCCGGGTGGTGTAGTTGAAGGCCCACCGGCCCTTGTCGCAGTTCCACTCCTCGTTGACTTCGGGGTCGTCACCGGCCAGCCGGCGCAGTACCTTGCCGCGGCGATGGTCGGTGCGCTGTGCGCACCCCGACGCGCAGTGTTCGCACACGCTGGGGCTGGAGACCAGATCGAACGGGCGGGCCCGGAAGCGGTAGGCCATCCCGGTCAGGGCACCCACCGGGCAGATCTGCACCGTGTTGCCCGAGAAGTAGGAGTCGAACGGCTCGTTGGCGTAAATGCCGACCTGCTGCAGGGCGCCCCGCTCCTGCATGTCGATGAACGGATCTCCGGCGATCTGTTCGGAGAACCGCGTGCAGCGGGCGCACAGGATGCAGCGCTCCCGGTCCAGCAGCACCTGCGAAGAGATGTTGATCGGTTTGGCGAACGTGCGCTTGACGTCGGTATAGCGAGAATCGGCGCGGCCGTTGGACATTGCCTGGTTCTGCAGCGGGCACTCCCCGCCCTTGTCGCACATCGGGCAGTCCAGCGGATGGTTGATCAACAGGAGTTCCATCACGCCATGCTGGGCTTTGTCGGCGGCCGCCGACGTCAGCTGGCTGCGCACCACCATCTCGTCGGTGGCCACGGTGGTGCACGACGCCATCGGTTTGCGCTGTCCCTCGACCTCCACCAGGCACTGCCGGCAGGCGCCGACCGGATCCAGTAGCGGGTGGTCGCAGAACCGCGGGATTTGGATGCCCATCAATTCGGCGGCGCGGATCACCAGAGTTCCCTTGGGAACGCTGATCTCGACACCGTCGATGGTCAGCGTCACCATCTCCGGCGGGCTCACCTCATCGCCGGCTTGAGCTTTGGCCGCACTGGTCATGAGCGCCGCTCCTCCTCATCGCTTCGCTCTGCATCGTCACCGGCGCGTGTCATAAGCGTGTCAAGCCTTTCCATCCGCGGTGAGCATGGAGTCTCGGGGGTCGAACGGGCAGCCGCCGCCTTCGACGTGCGCGACGTACTCGTCGCGGAAGTGCTGGATCGACGACATCACCGGGCTGGCCGCGCCATCGCCCAACGCGCAGAACGACTTTCCGAGAATGGTGTCCGAGATGTCGGACAGCTTGTCGATGTCCTCGTGGGTGCCCTTGCCGGTTTCCAGTCGTTCGTAGATCTTGTCCAACCAGAAGGTG
>Ga0335072_10006679_pt1 | contig 16850 bp, 16 predicted proteins | sample Lox_Sample_21_FD_206725 | JGI IMG/M metagenome (GOLD analysis project Ga0335072, IMG submission 206725) | Soil microbial communities from Loxahatchee National Wildlife Refuge, Florida, United States - Lox_Sample_2.1 | ecosystem: Environmental > Terrestrial > Soil > Wetlands | place: USA...
TCGTTTGTGGCCGTCGGAATCCAATCCGACGCCGAGCATCATGGCCTTGCGTTTTTTCTTCGCGTGCGACATCAAGAAAGCGTAAAGCCGCGGTTCAAGCCGGTCAAGCAACGGCAATCGAAACAGCCGCTCAATGTGAAAATGCGCGGCTCAACAAATCCAGGAAATGCGCCTTTACACAAAGGACGACAAGCACCATGAAAAGGATCGCCAGCCACAGCAACAATTTCATTTTTTCGGGACTCATGTTGATCGTTTTATTGAAAACTGGAAATCGCGGACGAGCCGTCCACGCTCCGATTATTTCGCCACTTCCACCGTGGACGTTCCGCCCGCGCCGACGATGACCCGCACCCACGAAACCGGCTGCCCCGCAGAATCATTTTCCACCGTGGCCTTCACCGGCTTGCCGTTGACGAGCAACGTTTCGTGCGCGCCGGCAAAGCTCGCCTTCCAAATCAACGCCGGGCCGCTCTGGTTGATGAATTGAGTCTTCCCGTTTCCATCGTGCCGCACCGTCACCACATTCGCGCGAATCGGCAGATTGCGGATTTCCGCCCATTTGGTTTTTGAGTCGAGCGCGGGCAGCGTTTGCACCATGACTTCCACCCAGTAACCGCCCACCGCCGATTGCAACGGCGACGTGAACACCGGATTGATGCCCATCGTGTCGTTCACGAGGTCGCCAATCCAAGTGAACGAAGTTTCCGGATACTCGCGCCGGCTTTTCGGGCTGAATGCGGCATACATCAAGTTCGAATACGTCGCCTCCGCGTCCACGTGCCCGGTCTCGTGCCAGTCCAAAGTCTTCGGCCCCTGCCCTTCCAATTGATAATCCTTGTTCAAACGCGCGTAAAAGCACTGGTTGCTTTCGTCCCACCACGAATTCGTCAAAAGATTTTCCACCGCGGCGGCCTTGTCCAAAAATTCCTGTGCCAAATCCGCGTTGAAACGCACCTGCTGAATGTGCGCGTAAGCCAGATACGCTGTCCGCTCCGTCACCAGCACGTCACAGCCCAAAATGTAAGTGTGGTCCTGCTCGTCATAACCGGGAATGCCGCGGTTCTTCGGAAATTTTTTCGTCGCATCAAAAATGCCGCGCACGTTCAACAATCTCGGGCGCTTCATCACCTCATTGATGCCCAAACCCCAGCGCTCCACGTAATCGTTCACCGTGCGATTGTAAAAATTCAGGAAGACCGGGTCGTTGATGTAGGAACGGTCGCCGCTCCAGACATACATCCGGAAACAGCAATCGAGCACGTCGAAGTTCGCCGGGAGATCATACCAGAACGAGGCGTCGTTCTGGTAATCCACCGGCGCGGGTTCGTTGAAGCGGTTGATTTCCCAATAACTGCACCAGTCCTTGGAATCGGAAACCGCCGCCGCGAAATGCCGCAGCATGTTGTGCGTGAACCGCGCGAGGCCGAGCGCCTGCGCGCCCATCGCCTGATGTGACGTGTCCCTCATGCAAAACCCCTCGCGACCCGGTTCCACGGCTTCATACCACGGCCCCACCGCGTCGCCGTCGTCAAAGGCATAAGCCAGCGCCTGCGCCTTGGCCCAGTTGAAACCCTTGACCAGTTGGGCGTCCGAGGAATCAAACGCGAGCGGCGATTGGACGCCGTTGGTGCTCGGCAAAACGTCGCTGGCGCCGGTGATGTAAGTGCCGACCGCGCGATAGGCCTCGTTGGTTTCCGGCTCGGCGGCAAAGGCGGCCAGGTTCAGGAAAAAAACCAGCGCGATGAACGGGACGAAAACTTTTGCGAACCGGTTTTGAATTGCTTGAATGGCGTTTAGTCGCATGGTCTGCGTGATGTGAAATTTCTGCAATTAAACCGGAGATTCAAAATGAACGCAAGGAGCTGTCAACTTTTCCGTTTTGTCAACGGACCAGCGCCCGGGCCGATAATCCCCAAAAGCAAAAGTCAGATTAAACGACCGTCCTCACCCCGGCCCTCTCCTCCGAGGAGAGGGAGAAACGTTCGCCGCCCTTTTGCGAATTTGCGAGCCGGAATTTGCCGGACAGCCATCCGCCAATCCAAAAACGCACAACCGCCGTCACTTCTCCCCGGGGGAGAAGGCCAGGATGAGGGCGAGCTAAAAAACCATCTTTTCAGTTTTCCCACCGTCCTCTAAATTCCGCTCATGCCCGGCATCAAGCGCGCCCGCGAACTTCGCAAAAAAGAAACATGGGCGGAAAAACTCGTCTGGAGCTGGCTGCGCGCCCGGCGATTCACCGGTTACAAATTCCGCCGCCAGCATCCGCTCGGTATTTACCATCTTGATTTCTTTTGCGAGGAGGCGGAACTGGCGATTGAACTCGATGGCCGCCAGCACGGTTTTCCCGACCGGCAAAATCACGACGCGGAACGGGAAAAGTTCCTGCAATCGCTCGGCGTCAAGACGCTGCGGTTTTGGAATTCTCATTTGCGCCGCAATGCCCAAAACATCCGCGACACGATTTTCAACGAGTTGCAAGCCCGCGCGCCGCATCCGTTGCCGGACTATACCAGGCCGTTGAATCCCGGAAGAAAAAGTTAGATCAAACAACCGTCCTCACCCCGGCCCTCTCCTCCGAGGAGAGGGAGAAACGTTCGCCGCCTTTTGCGAATTTGCGAGCCGGAATTTGCCGGACAGCCATCCGCCAATCCAAAAAACGCACAATCGCCGTCCCTTCTCCCCGGGGGAGAAGGTCAGGATGAGGGCGAGTGTTGAACACAAATTAAACGGATTGAACGTCCATCCTCACCCCCGGCCAAACTCTATCCCTCACCCGGCCTGCGGCCACCCTCTCCCATCCGATGGGCGAGGGAAAAGAGGGAGAAACATTCGCCGCCCTTTTGCGAATTTGCGAGCCGGAATTTGCCGGACAGCCATCCGCCAATCCAAAAACGCACAATCGCCGTTCCTTCTCCCCGGGGGAGAAGGCCAGGATGAGGGCGAGCTAAGAACCATCTTTTCAGTCTATTTGGACAAGGAAGGAGTTGAATCCTCCCGGCATCGCCCAGAAAACCCCCGTTTGGGGGTTAACCCTGTCATTTTTGATGAAAATCGCGGTTTTTTAGCAGCGGAACACGTCGGGACGCCGTTGGAACACGTCGGGACGGCCTCGGAACGCGTCGGGACGGTCTCGGAACGTGTCGGGACGGCCTTGGAACACGGCGGGACGGCCTTGGAACATGTCGGGACGGCCTTGGAACACTTCGGGAAAGAGTCGGAACACAGCTTTTTAACATCCAAACCCGACTTTTCGACGGGTAGCACGAACTTTCCGCCCGCTCACGGGAACGGCACGGTCAGTTGCCTGCCATTGCTGTCGGAATTGATTTGCAGGAGGAACGGCACGGCGGTTTTCGCCCATGCGCGCGGCGCGGGATAATTCATCGCCGAGCCGCCGAAACAACTGCGCAGCATGTCGGTGTCAATGATGCCGGGATTGAGCGGCACGGCGGCCATGCCGGGCGGCAGTTCCTGCGCGAGCGCCTGCGTGAGTCCTTCAATGGCCCACTTGGTCGCGCAATACGGCGCCACTTCCGCGTCGGTCGAACGCCCCCAGCCGGAACTGAAGTTTACGATGACGCCGTTTTTGCGTTTGACCATCGCGGGCACAAAATGGCGGATGACGTTGGCGACGCCCTTGATGTTCACGTCAATCACGTCGGAAAATTCCTTCGCCGGAACCTCCCAGAGTTTCGCGTTGCGGGCGATGAGCGCGGCGTTGTTGAGCAGCAAATCGGGCGGGCTGTGTTTTGCCAAAATTTCCTTCGCCCACGCGGCGACGGCCTTGTCGTCCGCCACGTCCACAATGTCGAAATTGTGCGGCGACTGGAATTGCGTCTGTAGTTTGATGATTTCCTTTTCGGACCGCCCGCAGCCGATGACGGTGTGGCCGAGCCGGATGAATTCCTCCGCCATCGCGCGGCCCAACCCGCGTGTGACGCCGGTGATGAGGATAATTTTACCGGCCATTTCAATCGCGCGGGTTGAATTTCGATTCGCGCTTCAGTTGCTCCCACAATTTCTTTTCCGCTTCGGAAATTTTCGACGGCACGACGATCTTGGTGGCGACAATCAAATCGCCCTTGCCGCCATCGCGATTCGGCAGGCCGCGTCCGCGCACGCGAAGTTTCTGGCCGGTCTGTGTGCCGGCGGGAATTTTGATGTTCACGCGGCCGTCGAGCGTCGGCACGGAAATTTCCGCGCCGAGCGCGGCTTCCCACGGCGCGAGTTCGGTTTCGCAAATCAAGTTGTGGTCTTCAACGTCGAAGTCGGGATGCCGGGCGAGCCGCACGCGCAGATACAAATCGCCCGCCGCGCCGCCGCCGGAGCCGTGTTCGCCGCGCCCGGCAATCCGCAGGCGCTGGCCTTCAGTGACACCGGCGGGAATTTTGACCTGATGACTTTCGGCGCGCGAATCGTGCCGCACGGTCACGGTGCGGACGGAACCGCGCGCGGCTTCTTCGAGCGTGACCATAATGTCGCCTTCCACGTCGCGCCCGCGTTCGGCGAGCTCCTCGTCGGAAAAATTTTGCGCGCGCCCAAAGCCGCCGCGCCCGCGTCCCATCGAGCCGAAAATCTGCTCGAAGAAATCACTGAAGCCGGTGCCGCCAAAACGATATTCAAATCCTTCCGCGCCCTGCCCGGCTCCGCCGCGCCGGTGAAATTGTTGTTCGGTGAAATTTTCCCAGCCGGACGGCGGACGGAATTCCGCGCCGGATTTCCAGTTGGCGCCGAGTTCGTCGTATTTTTTGCGCTTGGCGGAATCCGAAAGAACTTCGTAAGCCTCGTTGATTTCCTTGAATTTTTCCTCGGCGCGCTTTTTGTCCTTGGCGACATCGGGATGAAATTCGCGCGCGAGCTTGCGGAAGGATTTCTTGATGTCAGCATCGCTTGCACCGCGCGCGACGCCAAGAATTTCGTAGTAATCTTTGTATTGAACGGGCATAGGCCGGTGAGAAATTTGCCCGCTCGCGGGGATTTGTCAAAGTAACTTCGTCTTTTGAAATGTGGAACGGCTTCCAAAACGAAAGCCGAAGGCGGAATGAAGAAGCTGGATGGCTTCCGCACTCCGCTCCTCATCTCTTCATTTGTTCACCGTATTGTCCACGCTTAGGAATTGCGTGCCGACGAAATCACCGCTCCGCCGCCAGATTTTTAGAAGGATATGGTCGCCCTTGGCGTCATTGCAAAGAGTCACCGCGTCGTCCGCGTCCGTCACCGGCTGGCGGTTGATTTCCATGATGACATCATCCTCCTGCAAGCCGGCTTCGGCGGCGTTGGAGTCGGGATCAACTTCCGTTACCAGCGCGCCTTTGATGTTGTCGGGAATTTGCAATTGCTGGCGCGCATCCTGATCCAAATCAGTCACCGTCACGCCGTTCAGCGAGTCGTTTGTGGAAATGTTCCCATTCGAGCCATTTTGGCTGCTGGAAACGCTGTTTTGTTCGCTCAAATCTCCAAGAACGATGCTCATGGTTTGTTCGCGGCCGTTGCGAATGATTTTCAACTTCGCCGAAGCTCCGGGCGAACAACTGGAGACGGCCAGTTGCAGACTATGGGCGTCGGCGATGGGTTGGTCATTAAAAGCAACAATGACGTCGCCGGACTGAAGCCCGGCTTTTGCCGCAGGCGTGCCGGGCAAAACGTCGTCGACGATTGCGCCATTTTGATCGGGCAGGTCAAATTCCTGTGCGAGATCGGCGTTCACGTCTTGCAACGTGATGCCGAGGTAGCCGTGTATGAGTTTGCTGCCGCCGATGAGCCGTTCCATGACGCGGCGCGCCAAGTTGACGGGAACGGCGAAACCAACGCCTTCGCTGCCGCCGCTGTTGCTGGCAATCCACGTGTTGATGCCGATCAGTCGGCCTTCCGCGTCCACGAGCGCGCCGCCAGAGTTGCCGGGATTGATGGGCGCGTCGGTTTGAATGAAATTTTGAATGTTCGGCATATTGCCGCCGTCAATGTCGAATCCGCTGCGGCCGAGCGCGCTGATGATGCCATGCGTGACGGTCTGACCGACGCCGAAAGGATTGCCGATGGCGAGAACGACGTCGCCGATTTCAAGCTGGTCGCTGTCTCCGAGGGTGACGGCGGGCAGGCCGGTCGCGTCAATTTTCAAAACGGCCAGGTCCGTATCGGGATCAGTGCCGACGACTTTGGCGGTATATTCCTTCTTGTCGTTGTCACCGAGGGCAACTTTGATTTCGTCCGCGCCATCAACAACATGGTTCGCCGTCAGGATGTAACCGTCCGGCGAAACAATGACGCCAGAGCCGAGACTTTCTTCCTTGCGGGTGATTTCGTGGCTGCCGCTCGGCGCCTGTTCGCCGAAAAACTGCTGGAAGAACGGGTCATTGTAGAACGGATTCCAATAACGTTGCCGCATGTGAACGATGGTCGTCGAATAAATGTTGACGACGCTCGGCGCGGCTTTTTTGACAATGGACGCGTAACTGGTAACTACTCCGGCAGAGCGGTTGACCGGCGTGCTGTCAACGTTCAGCGTAAGCTTGGCGTCCTTGCCCCAAAGATTGAAATGAACCGCGGCAATGACAATGAATGCGCCAACTGCCGCGGAGAAAAAACCGACTGCCGACCTTGTAACCAATTTCATAGTGTGTGCAAAGAAATTGACAGCGCCAGCACACAAATGTTCAAACGCGCACGACGTTCCCTGTCAATTGGTCTGCATCTGCGACTGCATCTTCGGCATATCTTCCGGCTTGATGATCTGAACGTTGGTGCCTTGCACTTCGATGATGTCACTGGTCAGCGGCCGGCTGGCAGAAGGCGCCGGCGTTGGCGGCGGCGGCGGATTCGGGTTTTGAAATGAAAGCAGTTCCACCTCGAAAATCAGGACGGAATTCGGCGGAATGCCCGGAAGCACGCGCTCACCGTAAGCCAGGTTCGACGGAATGAACAGTTGCCACTTGGAGCCGACTTTCATTTTCTGCAGCGCTTCGGTCCAGCCCGGAATGACCCCGTCGACCCGAAATTGCGCCGGCCGGCCGCGTTTGTAGGAACTGTCGAATTCCCTGCCGTCAATCAACGTGCCGCTATAATTGACCGTCACGATGTCGTCGGGCGAAGGTGACGGACCACTGCCCTCGGTGATGATTTTATATTGCAGGCCGTCCGGCAAGGTGACCACGCCGGGTTGACTTTTATTTTTTGCCAGAAACGCGTCACCTTCAGTTTTATCGCTGACGGCCATGTTCGCCTCCCTGGCGGCAGCGTTTTGCTGGAATTCTTTCAGTGTGGCTTCCGCTTCCTGCGGCGTCAGCAGCGTCGCGCCACCGGACTGTTCATCTTTGACTCCGCGCAAAACCAAATCCGGGTCCACATCAATGCCCTGCTGCTGCCAATTGTGGCCGAGCAACATGCCGACGGCATAGCTGAATTTTGATTTGTCGTCGGTCAACACGTTTGTGCCGTCGGCCAGCAACGGCGCGGCAACGCTCATGGAAAAAATTATCATCAATGCTGTTGATTTCATATTTTTGCTCTGGGCAAAACTTTGCCGTATTTTTAATCAGACCGCAATCGGTTTTACAGCCCGGCTCTTTAGCACAACGGCGCCGTTGAGTTACCGGCGACGCAGTTTCTGTCAAGGCAATCACGGACGGCCTTGGCGAGGATATTGTGCGCGTAAGGTTTTTGGAGGAAACTCGCGCGCGTTCGGACCAGCAACGCCGGGTTGATTTCGTTGGCGGTATAGCCGCTGGTGAAAATGATTTTCAAATCCGGCTGACCGGCCAGCAATTGTTCGGCGAGATCCACGCCCGAAACTCCCTCGGGCATCACCATGTCGGTCAGCAGCAAATCAATCTGCTCTGTGCGCCGTTTCCAAACGGCGAGCGCTTCCCTGCCTGACGACGCCTCGAGAATTTGGTAGCCGCAAGTTTCAAGGATGTCGCGCGTCATTTCGCGCAGAATGGGTTCATCCTCGACGATGAGAATGGTTTCGCTGCCACCAGGCGCGGGCGTAAGCGGCTCGATCTCCTTTTTATCGGACGCGGCCATTTCGTTGCTGGCCGGAAAAAAAACATCGAACATCGCGCCGCGGCCGGATTCGCTGTTCACTTCAAGCCAGCCGTCGTGTTGCTTGACGATCCCATAAACCGTGGCGAGGCCAAGGCCGGTGCCTTTGCCGACTTCCTTGGTTGTGAAGAACGGTTCAAAAATGTGAGCGAGCGTCGCGGCATCCATGCCGCAGCCGTTGTCGGCAACGCGCAGCCGTACGAAATTTCCGACGCGCGCTTCGGGATGCGTCTCGATGTCGTTCTCATAAATATGCACAGTTTCAAGGCGAATGGTGAGCTTCCCGCCACGCGGCATGGCATCGCGGGCGTTGACAGAAAGATTCATGACCACTTGTTCGATCATGCCGCTGTCGCCGGGCACGAGCGGCAGGGCGACTGGCGGATGAAATTCCAACATGATGTTTTCGCCGATGAGACGTTCGAGCATTTTTGTCATATTGCCGACGGTCTCACGCAGGTCCAGCAGACGGGGTTGCATGACATTCTTGCGACTGAACATGAGTAATTGGCGCGTGAGGCTGGCGGCGCGCTCGGCGGCAAAATAAACGGCTTGAACGGGATCACTGATTTCGTCCGGCAGCGTCCGCTTCGCCAGCAACAAACTGGAATGTCCCTGGATGATGGTGAGCATGTTGTTGAAATCATGCGCGACGCCCGCCGCGAGCTGGCCGACTGATTCCATTTTTTGCGACTGGCGCAATTGCTCTTCGAGGCTCAAGCGGCTGGTGATGTCTTCCACATAACAATGCACAACGCGGTTGACCAACATCGGATGAAACGACCATGAAAATGTGCGTCCCTCCATTTTTGTTTCCAACCGCAATTTGCTCCGGCCCGTTTCCAGGCACTCGCGCACAATCTCGCCAATCTCCGGAGGCAAAACATCGCCCGGATGTTTCTTGCGGACCGAATGTGCAAGTTTCAAGGCTGCCTCATTGAAATAGAGAATTGCGCCGTCCGCGCCGAATTCCAGCGCGGGGTTCGGATTCAATTGCGCGAAGGCCGCCAGCTTTTGCAATTCAGCGTCAGCCCGGCGGCGTTCCGCTGCCATGCCAATGGCGGTGCCGACGGCCAGGAGAAATTGCACCTCGTCGGATGTGAACGTGCGCTGATGGGTCGTATGAATGCCGAGAACTCCGAATGCGCTTTCGCGTGTGGGGATTGCAACCGTAACCCCGCTGACCACTCCGTGTTCAGCCAGAAACGGCGATGCGGTGAAAATTTTTTGTCTGCCGGGATCGGGAATGATGGCCGGTTCTCCAGATTTTAATGTAAATCCAAATTGCGAATCATCGTCGGCTGGAATTTCCGTTTTGCCGATGTGATTTGCCTTCCAGCCGACGCCCGCCTGCAAAAGCAGCCGGCCATCCGGCAGCCGCTCCCAAAGCCCGGAGTATTCCACGTTGAGCGTTTGCGAGGCGAACAGGACGGCCTGGTTCAGCAGGGCGTTTAGGTCGTTGTGTGTCAGCGCGAATTGTCCGAGCGCGGCGACAACAGTCTGCTGCAACGCGCGATTGAGGAGAATTTTTTCCGCGTTCTCGCGTTCGGCAGTGCGCTGTTCCAGCGAAGCGGCCATGGTGTCAAAAATTCGCGCCAACTGGCCGAGTTCGCCTTCCGCTTGCTTCAATCCCGTGCGCGCGCTGAAATCACCCTCGGCCAGCCGTCGCGAGGCATCCGACAGGGCGCGCACCTGGCGCAAAATAAAATGCTCGCCGCCAAACCATGCTGCAATCAACGCCAGCAGCCCGATAATCAAACTCGCCCACGGCACGTCCGTCGCGTAGGGCTTCAGCCATTCCGGCGCATAATTCCAAAACCAATCCTGATTGACGATGTAGGTGACAACCAGTGCCGGAGCGATGACCACAAAGACGCTGAAAACCAGCTGCATTCGCACGGTGGAAAATGTCTTTGCGATTTTATTTATCATTTTTCCAATTCTGGCTTTGTCCTATTCTGAAAATATAGTGCAAACTAATTGGCCCGAAAAGCCATTTCAAACCACGCTTGCCAGCGCCGCGGCGCGTCCCTTTGGCAGCCGGCCAAGATGAAAAATCAAAAAGCCGTGCAGAAATTGTCGCAACTCTTCGATTTGCGCTTTCGTCAATTTCAAATTTTCGCCCGCCGCAAAACTTTGGCGCGACAAAATGGCCGCGATTTTTTTTGTTCCCACGGCCAGACTGGTTCCCGCCCAGTCAGGCTCCAGGCCGAGTTCATGAAGCAATTTCAATTCCATAGATAAAACAATTGGGCCTAAAGGCTTTTGTTCACAAAGCCGCTGGAGAAAGGTTTGCAATAATTCAAAAATATTTGGCAACGGCGTTTCGGTCTCGGTTGCCTGTTCAATAAATGCGACGGCGTAGGCGGCCCGGCGCAATTTCAAAATGTCCGCGCGGAACTCCGCGTGCGTTTCCCGCAGCTTGACCTCGCGTAAAACGTGCAAGTCCGTCTTCCGGCCCCGGCTGAAGGAGAAATCCGCCTCGTAAAACAAATCGAGTTTTCCGAGAAAAGGTGACTTCGGCCTGCGTGCGCCTCTGGCGACAGTTGCAATTCTTCCGAAATTCGGCGTGAGCCAGTGGACCACCAAACTGGTTTCGGTCAGCAGCCGGGTCCTCAAGATAATTCCAGCGGCATTCTCAATTATTTTCAATTCATCCTCATGCTCACTCTCGTTTCCGCCTCAATTTTTGATTCATGAGGACAGCGATGGGAGCGGTTTTTGTTCCTGTGTCAGCGCGCCAACGCTGATGATGTATTTGAAGCCGTCCGCCACGCTCATTTCGAGCTTGATGATTTTTTCCTCGGGCAGGAGGATTAAAAACCCGCTCGTCGGAATCGGCGTCGTCGGGATAAAAACGCAAACGCATTTCTTCCCGGTTTTCATTTGCACTTCGTCTTCCTGTTCGCTGGTGATAAAGCCGACGGAATAAATTCCCTCGCGCGGATACTCAACGAGCACGACGGTCTTGAACGAACTTTTTTTCCCGGACGTGAGCGCTTCGTCCACCTGCTTGATCGTGCCGTAGATTTTATTAAGCACCGGCACGCGCAGCATCATTCCGTCGGCCCACGCGATCATCCGTTTGCCGAAATAATACCGCGCCAGCACGCCGATGACTGACACCATGACGACCGCCAGCAAAAGTGCCAGCAAGCTCCAATACCAGAACATGGGACCGGACTGGCCGTCCTGGTAAATAAATTTGGGGTCGAGAAAATGCGGCAGAAAAAAAAGCAGCGCGTCCGTGAAGCTGGAAACGGTTCCGAAGAACCATTTGACAATGGCCAGCGTGATGACACCCGGCAGGACAACAGCCAGGCCGGCAAAAAAACTGGCGCGCCAGCGGGCAAAAAACGTTTTTTTCACGCGGTAATTTTAGAAGCCCCGGCGATTTTCGCGAGCGAAAACTTTCGGGAAAGGCGGCGCAGCCGGCGGTGTTCCTCGTGTTTCATTTTGCGTCGCAAATCCGCGCGCGCATCCTCGTAGCCGAGCAAATGCAAAATGCCGTGGATGATGTAACGAACAACTTCCGACTGCCAGTTGGTCCCAAATGCCTTTGCCTGCAAAAGCGCCTCGTCCACGCAGACAAAAATTTCGCCGCACAAGCATTTCTCTTTTTTGTTTTCCGCTTTTTGCTTTTCCGAATAGTCAAACGTGATTACGTCCGTCGGACCTTCATGCTGGAGAAACTTCCAATTCAAAGCCGCCATTTCCCTCGCGCCGACCAGATTGATTCCAAACTCCGGGTTTTCAGTTTCTAATTCCGCCAGCAGTTCTTTTGCGATTTGTTTCAGCAGACGCAAATTAACCTTCCTCGTCCGTTGCCGGTTGACGATGACGATGCTCATTCGCGTTTCGCCTTGCTGCGATGTTCCTCGTAGGCGCTGATAATTTTTTGGACGAGCGGGTGCCGGACCACGTCACGCTTGGAAAATTCCACAATGCCGATGCCTTCGGTGTCGTTCAGCGCGCGATGAGCCTCAAGCAGCCCGGAATTTTTATGCGCCGGCAGGTCAATCTGCGTCTCGTCCCCGGTGATGACCGCCTTTGAACCGTGACCGAGCCGCGTTAAAAACATCAGCATCTGTTCAGTCGTGGAATTTTGCGCCTCGTCCAGAATGATGAAGGCATTGTTCAACGTCCGTCCGCGCATGTAAGCCAGCGGCGCAATTTCAATCGTCCCGCGCTCGGTGTGTTTCTGGATTTCCTCGGCGGGCAGCATGTCGTGCAGCGCGTCGTGCAGCGGACGCAAATATGGCGTGATTTTTTCGTAAAGGTCGCCCGGCAAAAAACCGAGCGCCTCGCCGGCTTCGACCGCCGGGCGCGTCAAAATGATCCTTGAAACTTTTCCTTCGCGCAGCGCGGACAGCGCCATCGCCACGGCCAGATACGTTTTTCCCGTTCCTGCCGGTCCGATGCCGAACGTCACGTCGTATTTGCGGATGGCATCGAGATATTTTTTCTGCCCGACGGTTTTAGCCGTCACGCCCGGTTTGCGCTCATGCGTTTGCACGCGGTCGCTGACGAGATTTTTCAAAGTCTCCGCCCCTTCGTGCTTCACCACGTTCAACGCGTGGGCAAATTCCCGATTACGAATTTGCGAGCCGGCTTTCAATAAATTTTCCAACGAGACAAAAAGCTGTTTGGCTCGTTCGACCGCGTCCACCGCGCCCTCCAACTTAATCCAGCCTTCGCGCGCCGTGGCCTTGACACCGAGTTCGGTCTCCAGCGACTGCAAATTGCGCGGCTCATGATTGAAAAGCTGTTGCGCAAAACGCGCGTTCTCGAAATGAAGGGTTTCAGTCGCCACAAATGAAGATTATTTCCCCAGTTCCGCCCGCAGCTTCGCCGCAATTTCCTTCAATGCTTCCGGCACCACGGTTGTGTTGGCGATGACCGGCATGAAATTCGTGTCGCCGTTCCAGCGCGGCACGACGTGAACGTGCAAATGTTCCGCGATGCCCGCGCCCGCGACCTTGCCGAGATTGATCCCCACATTGAATCCGTCCGGCTTCATCACGGTAGTCAGCGCATTGATGCAGCGGCGCGTGAGCTTCCACAAATCCGCGAGTTCCTCGTCCGTCAGGCCGTTCATGTCCGGCACTTCCTTGTAAGGCACGGTCAGTAAATGGCCACCGACATACGGATACGTGTTGAGCAGCGCGAAGCACGACCGGTCGCGCGCGATGACGTAGTTCGCCTCGTCGTCGGATGATTGCGCGATGCGCGTGAACAAGCCGGCCTTCAATTCCGGTTTTGGCGACAGGATGTATTCAATCCGCCACGGCGCGTGCAAAGTGTCCATGTGGGAAAGTTAAAATGCGCGGCGAATAAAGGAAATGATTTTGTGCATGCGTAAAAATGAAATCGTCACGCGAAGGGCGTGAATTTTAATTCACTGATGTCCACGAAAATCCTTCGCCGCCCTCGCGCCCTTCGCACGACAATTTTCATTCGTAGCGGCGTCTCGGCAGAGCGCCGCATATCAAGATTCCGGCTTTCTGCCGAAAGCCGCTACGATTCAATTGAACAAACTCAAAATTGCCGCCGCCGCGCGATTGGCCGCGCCCGGTTCGCCCAGCGAGGAAACTATTTTTTCAAGCTGCGATTTGATTTTTGCCCGGCGCGAAGTGTCCTGCAATAGTTCCAACGCGGCGCGTGAAATATTTTCCGGCGTGGCGGCGTTTTGAACAAATTCAGGATAAACCTCCCCGCCCGCGAGCAGATTGGGCATCGTCAATGATTTCACCGTCACGATGCGTTTAGCGATTTGGTAGGTCAGCGCGGAAGTTTTATAGAGCGTCACCGCCGGCACGCCAAAGAATGCGCATTCCATCGTCACCGTCCCCGTTGAGGCAATGGCGACATCGGCCTCGGCAAGCGCCTGAGACAGATTGCCGGTTTGGATTTCCAGATTTGCCTGAGACGCGCACAGTTTCTCCGTGAGTTCCTTCAAAACCTCGTCCGGCAAAACCATTCTCGCATGAACGTCCGGCAATTTCGCTTGAATCAATTTCAACGCGCCGATCATCACCGGAAGATGCCGTTGCAATTCACTTTTGCGGCTGCCGGGCAAAAGTAAAATCTCGGAGGGACGAGTTCCGCGAGTCCCTAAATTTTCTGAAATGGAGATCCGTGGGACTCGTCCCTCCGCCCTAAAACGTCCCATCATCGGATGCCCGACGAATTCCACTTTCAATTCCGGCGCGCGCCGCGCATACCAATCCCTCTCAAACGGGAAAATGCTCAAGAGCAAATCGTAATCCCGCGCCAGCAAATCCGCGCGGCCCGGACGCGACGCCCAGACCTGCGGCGAAACGAACTGGATGATTTTCGGATGCCACTCGCTGGAATCGTAACGCGCATATTCCCTGACCGCATGGCCGAAGCGCAGATTGAACCCGCCATAATCCACGCCGATGACGGCGTCCGGCTGGCGTTTGATGGCCAGCACGAGCAATTGCTCGAACAGCCGCCGGAACTGGAAATAATTTTTCAGCACGTCCGAAATGCCGATGACCGAGTGCCGGGTCATGTCGAACGCCAGTTCAACTCCGGCTTGGGCCATCTTCGCCCCGCCCGCGCCAAAGAATTTTGCGTCCGGCAACTGCTCGCGCAGGGCGGAAACCAGTTCCGCCGCGAGCAAATCCCCGCTCGCCTCGCCGGCGATGAGCATGAACGATTTTGGTTTCACAATTTCAGCTGCGGAGCGGCGCAACAAAGTAGCCCATAGCGCCAGCTATGGGAATTCGATGCCAAAACAAATTGAAGCTCCGGCAGGAGCAAAAGAATTTTTATTCCCACAAAAACCTTTCGTCATATTCAATTTCATGTTTTTTGAGGAACGCCACAAATTCTTCTTGAAATGAAATTTTACGATGATGTTGCTCTTGGTTGGCGATGTATTTTTCAACCTCAACCATACTTGAATGACTCACGCTAAACGCGCCATAACCAATTTGCCATGCGAACAATTTTTGGTTTGGAAAAGTTTTATGAATCCAACCGGATGAATCCGCCTTTAACTCACGCATTAAATCGGACAATGAATGTTTTGCCGCAACCGAAGCCAAAATGTGAACGTGATCCGTCGGGCCATTGATGATGAGCGCCTTGCCGTCGTGCGCGCGGATGATGCCGCCAAGATATGGAAATAAACGCGATTTCAAATCCGCGTCGAGCAATGGTCGTCGGTCTTTTGTGCTAAAAATGATGTGCGTCAACAAATGGGTAAATGTGTGTGCCATGTTTCTATCGCTCCTGCCGGAGCTTGGTGAGTTTTTGGGCGATTAAACCCATAGCTGGCGCTATGGGCTACTATCATGCGCTGCTCCGCAGCTAAATCATCGGCAATTCGGCATTTAATTTTCATTTTATCTGCTGAATCTGCCTTGTAATTTCAAACGCCAAGTCCAGCGCGCGTTTGGCGGATTCGCCGCTGACAACGGGTGTCTGCCTTTCGCGGACGCAGTTGACGAAGCTCCGCAGTTCCAGCTTGAGCGGCTCTTCCTTCGCAATCGGCACCGGTTCGCGCACGATGCGTTTGCCGCCAAATTCGCTGACTATGGCGGAGTCCTTGCCGATACCGAGCTTGGCGACGAGCACTTTTTTCAGCAGCGAACTTTCTTCCTCGCTGTCGCGGGCGACGCGTAAAATATAACCTTCCTGCGCGCGGTAATCGAGCGAGACGTAGCTCGGCGTGGTGGTGCCGCCGCTAAACACGCGAATTTTTCTCATGCGCTCGACGGCGACGCGGCTGGCGGTGAGGTTGGCGACGCAGCCGTTGGCAAACCGCAGCCGCGCGTTGGCAACGTCCTCGCTCTTGCTTAAAACCGGAATGCCCACGGCGTCCACGCTCGCGACGGGCGATTTCACGAACGCGAGCACAATGTCGAGGTCGTGAATCATCAAATCCAGCACGACGCCGATGTCGGTGGAGCGCGCGGGAAACGGCGAAAGGCGATGGCACTCGATGAAGCGTGGTTCAGGCGCGGCGGTCTGGAGGAATTGGAAAACTGGATTGAACCGCTCGACGTGGCCGACTTGCAGGATGCAATTGTGTTGTTGCGCGATTTGAATGAGTTCGGCGGCCTGCGCGGTGTCGTCGGTCATCGGCTTCTCGACGAGGACGTGCTTGCCTTGCGCGAGCAATTGCCTGGCGATTTCAAAATGCGTGGTGGTCGGCGTGACGATGTTGAGCGCGTCGGCGTTGGCGGCGGCTTCGGAAATGGAATTGAAGATGTTCGCGCCGTGCTTGGCGGCGATTTTTTTTGCCGCGTCGGCGCTGGCGTCGAAAATGCCGGTGAAGCGGACCTGCCCGGATTTTTCAAGTTCCGAGTAAATGCGCGCATGATGTTGTCCGAGCGAGCCGACGCCGAGGACGGCCACGCGGATTTTGGAGTCTGAATTTGCCACGCGCGCAGTTTGCCATTGAAAACTGAAAACTGAAATCAGAAATGTCGCGCCGGAACGGCTCGTGAGGACGCTCGCCCCACTGAAACTTTCAACTTTGGACTTTGAACTTTGAACATTGAACTTCTAAAGTGTCGCCGTGCCAGTTCTCGCTTACATCCTCGTCGCGGCGGCGGCGTATCTGCTCGGCTCGATACCGACAGGATTTCTCGTCGCGCGCGCGAAGGGCATTGACATCCGCACCGTCGGCAGCGGCAACATCGGTGCGACGAACACATTTCGCGCCGCCGGCACGGTCGCGGGAATTTTTGTGCTGCTTGCGGACGGCTTCAAAGGTTACGCCGCCTGCGCATGGCTAACGGATTTTCTTGCCCGCGCCTTTTCCGTCGCGC
>Ga0335072_10006680_pt1 | contig 16850 bp, 15 predicted proteins | sample Lox_Sample_21_FD_206725 | JGI IMG/M metagenome (GOLD analysis project Ga0335072, IMG submission 206725) | Soil microbial communities from Loxahatchee National Wildlife Refuge, Florida, United States - Lox_Sample_2.1 | ecosystem: Environmental > Terrestrial > Soil > Wetlands | place: USA...
GGCATGCTGGTCGAAGGCTGTCACGAATACCGCCACCGGCATGCGCTCGATGCCGATCGCATCGATCACGCCGAGGCCATCGAGTCCCGGCATCTGGACGTCCAGGAAGACGATGTCGGGCTGTTTCTGCAAGATCGCTTCTACGGCGTCGAGTCCATTCTCGGCTTCCATGATCTCGGCGACATCGGGATCATGCTGTATCAATTCGCGCAAGCGCTGGCGCGCCGGCTGCTCGTCGTCGACGACGAGTACGCGATAAACGCCTCGCTCACTCATCGTCATGCGTCTCCGTCACGCTTGCGGGTATCGAGACCTGAACCCGTGTGCCGCCGCCTTCGCGGGGACCGATCTGCAGATCAGCCTTTTGCCTACCATGAAGCATGGCAATACGTTCGCGTGTGACACCCAGCCCCAGTCCGGTGCGGTCGTCCGCCCAGGGCTCGCCAAGCCCGACACCGTCATCCTCGACGGTAATACGCAGTATCTCGCCCTCGATCGCCGCCCGAACCCAAACGGTGCCGCCGCCCGGCCGCGGCTGCAATCCGTGGCGAACCGCGTTCTCGACCAGCGGTTGCAAGATGAGGCTTGGCACGATGATGTCGCGAACCGGCGCAGGGACATCGACGACGACGTGCAAGCTATCGCCGAAGCGTGTCTGCTGGATGGCGAGGTAATGACCGAGAAACGCCAATTCCTCGCCAAGGCGGATCTGCTGCCGGCGTCCGGATTCCAGCGAAAGGCGCAGCAAGTCACCCAGCTGCTCGATCATGCTGCGCGCGAGCTTGGGCTGGCTGGCGACCAGGGAGGAGATGGTATTCAGCGCGTTGAAAAGAAAGTGCGGATCGAGTTGCATGCGCAGCACATGCAAGCGCGCTTCGGAAAAATTGCGCTCGAGCCGTTCGAGCCGTAGCTGTGAAGCAAGATAATGCTGGCTGTACTGCATGGCTTGCCAGCCGCCGACCACGAGCAGATAGACCAGGAGGTTCCACAGAAAACCGCCGCGCAAGGCCTCGTGCAAAGGACGGAGGCTGGCCGCTTCTTGCCACGCCAGCGTGCCGGCCACCACCCGCAGCGCTGCGGCGACGTAGCTGTATACCAAGGTGGCCGGAACGCCGATAACGATATGGGCGGCCAGCCGCGTTCCCAGGCTGTTCACTGCGATGGGCAGGCGCCGGTCCAGCGCGACAATCAGCGGGGTGAGCAGACCCCATGCCCACCACTCGGCCACCGAACCACGCAGGATGGACCACCATGCCGCGTTCGCGGTGAAACGTGGCATGGCAAAAACGACACCCACGGCGGTCCAGGCGAGCGCGGACACGAACGCCAGGCGCAGCCTGGGATACGGGCCGTTGCCCATCGTCGGGGGAGAATGCAGGAGCGGGCGCACCATCGTCCTTACCGTTTCGCGGACCGCGCCTATCATGCCACTCGGGCGCGCCATGTCCGTACATGCGGCAATGATTCACGCTGTTCCGGGATTCGACGAATAGGTAATGGCCACGATGCGCCAGCCATCGGCGGTCTTGACCAGTTGCCATGTTTCATCGCCGTGATTCTCCACTTTGCCGTCGATGACAAAGTCGAAATGAAAATACACCGAAGCCACCGTGCCGTCGCTGGTGATCCGAACGTCGGTATGGCGAGGATCGAGCGACGATGTCGTGCTCGCCACGAACTTGGCGAAATCCTGGGCGCTGGTGATGCGCACTTTCTGTATTGACGCATTCTTCGTCCGCGCGACAGCGAAGGCCTTGCCGGACAACACGCTCACCAAGTTGCCGCCGCGGTCGAGAAACAGTGCGGACACGGCCTGGCCGTCGTGCGTGGCCACGGCATGATGGTAGACGTCCATCACGTGCTGGATTGCTGCCGCGTCTTGCGGCGTGGCGGCACCATCGGAACGATCCATGGTGGCGCCGCTGCCGGCAAACAGCAGCAGGGCGGCCCCCATCAACATAGCCCTTTTCATAAAAACCTCATGCGGTATGACCTCTGGAAAGGCCACGAAAATAGGCTGATCGACGGGTGGCGTGCGCGCAAATGTTACGAACCGGCCGAGGCGTACCTTCAGCCGGTCAAGGACGGCGTCGAGTGGATGGCCTGGAAGATACATGTCTTCCGCACGAGGGCAGCAAAACCATTGGCCAGGCGAATTCGCGGCGGCATGACCCTATCGGCCTGTTCGGCATCGCCATTGACGCGAGATATACGCGCCGCGTGAATCGATCGCCTGGAAAGACCGGGGTTGTTCCGCATTTCCAGTTGCCACGCTAACCCAGCGTGCGCACCCGCAGATTGCGCCCCTTGATCTTCCCGGCGCGCAAGCGTTCCAGGGCCTTGTTCGCGAGTGCACGGTTGACCGCCACGTAGGCGCGCGTGGCGAAAACATCGATCTTGCCGACGTCATCGGCGCTCAGGCCGGCGCTGCCGGTGAGTGCGCCGAGGATGTCGCCGGGGCGAAGCTTGTCCTGGCGGCCGGCATCGATGACCAAGGTTTTCATCGGCGCCAAATTCAGTGTCTTGCCGCGCGGCGAAGAAAGCTTCAGCGGATGCCAGGGCAACGGCTTGCCAAGCATCTGTTCGATGTTTTGCGCCTTGGGTTGCTCGCGTGGCGTACATAGCGTTACCGCCAAGCCGGTTTGACCGGCGCGGCCGGTGCGGCCGATACGGTGGGTATGCGTATCGGGGTCGTGGGCAACGTCGTAGCTGATCACCAGCGGCAGGGCGGTGATGTCGAGTCCGCGTGCTGCCACATCGGTAGCCACCAGCACGGCGCAACTGCGGTTTGCGAATTGCACCAGCACTTCGTCACGATCGCGTTGCTCCATGTCGCCGTGCAACGCTAGCGCAGAAAAACCGCGGCGATCCAGTTCGTCCGCCACGGCGTCCACGTCGCGCCGCATATTGCAGAACACCAGTGCGTGCTGGCCGCGTTCGCCGGTTAGCAGCGTCGCCAGCGCGTCGATTTTGCTGGCCGGTTCAACGTCGATGAATCGCTGCTCGATCGCAGGCTGTATATCGAGCGGCGCCGCGACGGTGATTTCGACGGGATTGCGCTGCATGCGCCGGCTTACGTCGCGGATATCGTCCGGATAGGTGGCCGAAAAAAGCAGCGTTTGATGATGCTTGGCGATACGGCTGACGATGTCGTCGATGGCCTCGCTGAAACCCATGTCCAGCATGCGGTCGGCCTCGTCCAGCACCAGCACCTTGATGCCGCCGCCGTGCAGGCTCCCGCGCTTCAAATGTTCCTGTACGCGGCCGGGTGTGCCGACCACGATGTGCGGATCGTGCGTGAGCGATGCCAATTGCGGCCCCAGCGGCATGCCGCCGCACAAGGTCAGCAGCTTGACGTTCGGGATATTGGCCGCGAGCTTGCGAATGGCTTTGCTTACCTGATCGGCCAGTTCGCGCGTGGGACATAGCACCAGCGCCTGCAAGCGAATGGTTTCCACCTGCAAGGATTGCAGCAAGCTCAGCCCGAAGGCGGCAGTTTTGCCGCTGCCGGTCTGTGCCTGCGCAATCACGTCGCGCCCTTCCAGCATGGCCGGCAGGCTTTGCGCTTGGACGGGGGTCATGTCGGTATAGCCGAGTGTCTCGACACTGGCGAGCAGGGCGGGTTTGAGCGGGAGCGTGCTGAAAGCGGTCATGCGGCATGATCGCATAGCACGTAGGTTGGCGGTGAGCGCATGCGAACCTCAACGTTGCCATGTAGAACGCGATGTTGGGGTTCGGCGTTGCCTCACCGCCAACCTACGGGGCTCCGTTAGGGTTGAGCCTTTTTTACGACGTACGTTGCGCTAACCAGCGATCGAGCTGATTGGCAAAGGCCTGTCGATCGCGCGCGTGGAAGGCCGATGGCCCGCCTGTGTGAACTCCGGCGCCGCGCAGTTCTTCCGAAAAATTGCGCATCGATAAACGCTCGGCCATGTTGTCGGGCGTATAGCGTTCGCCGCGGGGATTGATCGCTACGCCGCCTTTGTCGATCACGCGCGCGGCGAGGGGAATATCTTGGGTGACGACCAGATCACCGGACTGCATGCGTTCGACGATTTCATTGTCGGCCTCGTCAAGCCCGCCCCTGACGACGAGCGCGCTGATGTAGCGCGACGGTGGCCGCGGCAAGCTGTGGTTGGCGATCAGTGTCACCTGGATGCGGGCGCGCTCGGCGGCACGGAATAGAATTGCCTTGATCACGCTGGGGCAAGCGTCGCCATCCACCCATACCTTTGGGGCGGCAGGCGCGGACGCATTCATAGATAACCGCTGGGTGGCTCGCGCTTGGTTTCGCCGGGCTTGACGTTGTCGCGCCCGCCTTTCTTCTTCGCCTGCTTGGCGTCTTGTTGTTTCTTCTTGGCCAGTTCGCGCTGGCGCTTTTCAAAGGAATAGTTTGGTTTTGCCAAGTGAGTTGTCTCGCTTATTCAATGCAATGGATGCGTTGTATGCCATGCAGTGCTTCGCCGCAACGGCGATGCTTACTTCTTGTCCAAGGATGGCGCGGGGGCCGTCGAGGTACCATCTGCGCGTGCGGAAGCCTGGTCCTCTTTGGGCTTGTGATGAAACGGCGTATTACCTAGCACTTCAATGCGTCCGCCTGATTTATTGAACGCGGCAATGTCCGCGGCAATGCGCTCGCTGGTCAGTGTCTTGGGAGAGGCGCCGCCGCTATAAGGGGTGCCGGTGCCGGATTGGCGATAGTTAGCCATGATGGGTTCCTCTCATTTCAGGGTGATCTCGATGGTGCCGGTACGTTGTTTGACGTACTCCGTACGGATGGCCTTGCAGTACGGGCCGCCCATCACGAATCGTTGACAGACCGCGGGGCGATTTTCATAGATGCTGCAGTTCATGCGGGTACGATCCATCGCGACGCACCACCCGTCGTCAGCGTGCGCCATCACGCGATGGCCTTGCGGAAGCTGCGTGGTGAGGTGGGCAGGAATGTTGTCCTCGGATTCCAGAACGACCATCAGGCGGCAACACACCGCATCGCAGATGGCGCAATGTGCCTTGCCTTTCGCATGCCTAGCGAACTGGGTCATGTCCGTGCAGCGATTGGAATGGCATCGATGCTCCCGAAGGGCGTGAGATGAGGGAGCGAAGCGGACAACCGTGGGCAGTCGCGCGGGACGCCGGGCAGAGGCACATGGCTCGCGGAGACCCATGGTACACCATGTCCGCATAGGGGATGCTGTACCGGCAGCGCCGGGTTGATATCAAAAAGAACGAATCGACACAGCCGATCGTTTTAGGAGTATGTTGAGTTGTTTCGTGGCCTATCGCCAGGTATCCGTATGAACAACCCAGTCAAGCCTTTGTCGGTAGCGGCCATTCATTCGGTCTATTCCGGCAAAAAGATCACGTCGGCGGTCGAGCAGGCGAAAGACTTCAAGTCCACCAACAACTTTGCGCGCGATGCTCAGCATTCAGGTCAGGCGCCTGAAAAGCCCAAAGTGGAAAAGAAAAAACCTGGTCGGGCCTGACAAACCGCGCTTGCCTTGCTTTGGCGAGGTGCCTTGCTATTTCAGCTTCGTAGACTGGGATGGAATCCCAGCCTCGCAATGCCCAGGAAAGCTGGGATTTCATCCCAGCCTACGCGCTTGAAGAAAGCTTCGGGCATCCCTTGATGGGTCGCCCCGGCGAACGCCGGGCTGAGTCCATGCTTAAAGCATTGGCGCAGGGATGGTGCGCGATCGGAAGAGTGGCGGGTGATCGAATGGCGGCCGGACTGGCTTGTACGCCATCAAGCTGCGTTGAATATTGCCATCCGTCCATGACATGGCCATGTCAACGAAAACATGGCACGAACTCACTGAGGCATCCGTGCCTCCTTTCCAACGAGGGTGTCCTTGCCCAAAGAGGCGGAAGCCTCTTTCTACTCGATAATCGTCAGTACTTTTTCTGCTTGTTCGTCAAATCAGGACGCGATGATGTACGCCCTGAGTGCCCCGGTTCGCGTTTAAAGACGGAAGTCTTTGAATAACGAGCCTCATCTATCGCGACCCCCGGGGTCTTCGGCGAATCCTTCGGTGCATAAACACTATGAATCTGCGCCGCTGAAAGCGGTTCGACATTACGGGGCATGATCGGCCTACCTAAAAGGACACGTCGCGGAGATCTGCGACGATGCTGGAAAGGACCCTGCATGGTGAGAGGCAAGGTAGGGCTCAAAGGCGATAATTGCGATCGCAGGTGAGATGCCGGGTTCTATACGCACCCAGCTCGATCGATCATGCTCCCCTCCCGGGTAAATAGCAATTCGAAAGGAGCGTATATCACACGCCTTCCGGGACGGAACGGTGCATTTCTTTACGCAATGCAGGCTGCTCATATTGAGCGCTACATCGATCGCGCGTCTTGGCAAAGCGAAGCAAATACGAACCCTATTCCGAATGCCCGCTCCGGGTGGGAAGCGGGCAGCCGAATGCCATCCATGGCGTCTCCGATCGGTGCGTTACGGCGAGGTCGCGCTGACCATAAGCGCCTGTCGGTTAGTGCTTGGTGGGTACGATAACCGCATCGATGGCGTGGATGACGCCATTGCTCGACGCGATGTCCCGTTGCGTGATTTTGGCACCCGCTATGCTGAGTGCTTCGCCATCTTTCTTTACCGTTGCGCTTTGGCCCTGCATCATTTTTGGTGCGGTCAATTTTTCGAGCTCAACGGCCGAAGCGCGGCCTGGCAGTACGTGATACTTCAAGACGGAGACCAGTTCCGCCTTGTTCTCGGGCTTTAGCCAGTTTTCCAGCGTGCCTTTGGGCAGCTTTTCGAATGCCGCATCCGTTGGAGCAAAAAACGTGTAGGGACCGGAACCCTTCAGGACACTCGTCAGATCGGCCGCTTCGATGGCCTTGCCTAGCGTATGAAAGGAGCCGTTGGCCGCTGCCGTATCAACGATGTTCTTGGAAGAAACGTGCGAGGTATTGGAATCATGAGTAGACATGAGTTCGCCTTGAGTGATGATCCGTGGGGCGGATTTTGAGCGGACGAAGCCGCAGCTCCGACAAAGAAATCGGAGAAGTACTCAGTTGGCGTTAGGGAACAGGACCGTGTGGCTGAGACGCCTGCCAAGGAGAAGGTTTACTTTCCCGGCGCTTCATCAGCATGCGCTTACCGTTGTTACTTGGGCGTGATCTGGCGACGTGATTGCGGCAATTCAAAAAAGCCACGCATGTCAGGCCTAGATGCGCTTGCTGGCATCGCTTCGGCCTCGATAAGGGCTATGCTGGGTGCAGACCTACCGAAAGGCAACAGCCATGGCAATGGTTACTGGCAAGACAAAAAATGGATTTACGTATGAAGGTGACTACCAGTACGCAAACTCCGATCGCGTCACCTGGACGGCCACCTACAGGCGCAGCGATCATTTCTACGGAATGCGGCACGGTCGTATTGACGAACTTAAAGGCGTTTCTGCAGAGGAAGTTGATAACGCCGTAAAGGATGACATTGAGTCCATGTGGAGCCGGTCCGGCTAATCGCAGCGCTAGCCTCATTGAGCGTCATAGGCACTCAAACACCGCGCGTCACACAAAGAAACTAACATTTGCCGCCCGCTATGAGCGTATGGTTGCAGTGACATCACCCGGCCATTGACGGCTATAACGCGTCGCGCACGGATTGCTGGCAAGCAGGAAAGCATGAACATCCGTCCATCCCTTGGTTTGAATAGTAAGCAGTGGGCGCTGTTGGGCGAGATCGTGAAGTGCTGCCCGTTGCCCATCCGCACGATAAGGCGCCTTGCCGATCTGCGCCGCCTGCGTGAGGCTGGCTTGGTGACAATGGAGCAGACCAAGGTATGCGCAACCCGTTTGGGCATGGAGGCGCTTTGGTATCACAGCCTTCATTAGTCGACAAACCCTCTCTCGTTTCGTGTCGGATTCCGATAGAACGATAGATTCGGGCGCTCCCGATTGCCAAAGAAGTTGCCACGGCGCAACCTTGCAATCGATCTCACTCCCCAGGCAGCGCGATGCGCACCAAGTACTTGCATGTCCTCTGAATCACCACTCCACCGTAGCGAGGTTGTCCAACCGCCCGACGTCCACGATAAGTCGCTGAAATTCAGCAGCGACAACGCGTTCCATCGTGAATTGCGGCAGCGGGTCGATGCCGAGTTCAAGCGTGCGGGCCGCGCTCAGCGCGACAGCGCCCAGATGTATCTGAAGACCGCAGTGATCCTCGTCATCTTCACCCTTGCTTATGTGGCGCTCGTGTTCTTTGCGCGCGAGACATGGGAAGCCTTGCTGCTAAGCGTCGTGCTTGGAGTGGCCACTGCCGGGGTCGGCTTCAACATCATGCATGACGGCGGCCACCAAGCCTACTCGGAGCATCGCTGGATCAACCGGATGATGGCGATGACGCTCGACATGGTCGGCGGAAGTTCGTACATCTGGCAGTGGAAGCACGGGCGGTTTCATCATACGTGGGTCAATGTCGCAGACCACGACAGCGACATCGACCTCGGCGTGTTCGGGCGCCTGTCGCCAGAACAGCCGTGGCGCCCGTGGCACCGCTGGCAGCATATCTACCTATGGGTGCTGTACGGCGTTACCGTGATCCGCTGGCATCTATACGATGATTTCCGCGACATCATCACCGGTACCATCGGCACGCGGCCGTTTGTGCGGCCGCGCGGCTGGGACCTGGCCGCATTTGTGCTCGGCAAGCTGGCATTCTTTGCGCTTGCTTTTGGGGTGCCGCTGGTCTTCCATTCGATCGGTGTTGTCGCGCTTTTCTACGTGACGACGGCGGCTGTCGCGGGCGTTCTGCTGGCACTGGTATTCCAGATGGCCCATGTGGTGGAAGCGGCGGCCTTTCCGGTGCCGCATGAAGGAAGCCTTCGAATCGACAAGCCGTGGGCCATTCATCAACTGGAAACCACGGTGGACTTTGCCCGCGGCAATCGTGCCCTTGGCTGGTTGATCGGTGGACTGAATTTTCAGGTGGAACACCACCTGTTTCCGCGCATCTCCCACGTACACTATCCGGCGGTTTCGTGCGTGGTGAAGGACACCTGTCGCGAGTTCGGTGTTGCCTATCTTGAGCACCGCACGTTTGCCGCAGGCATCGCCTCGCACTATCGCTGGTTGAGGCAGCTTGGCAGGCCGATCGTTACTGAACCGACCTAGCGTCCATGGACGATGGCCAGATGGCGCTTTGGGGTCCTGAGCCCCGTCGCTGGAACTTGCGAAGCGAGCGTCTGCACCGGTTCCCAATGCAAGTTTCGCCGGTCATGTCGATTTTTGAAATTCACGTTCGTCTTCCTATGGTTGGCCGACCGGGCCGAATCGAAGAAGGATTGCGAACGATGATCACCGTCTTTGGCGAAGGGCGAGGCTTCAGGGTTGTTTGGCTGTTGGAGGAGATGGGGCTTGCCTACCGGCTGAGGCCGGTAGACCTTCTGGCCGGCGTCGAGCAGGACGCGGAATTCCTCGCCATCAATCCTGCCGGTTTTATTCCAGCGATTCAGGACGGCGACGTCACGATGGTCGAGTCCATTGCGATCATGGAATACCTGATGGCTCGCTACGGGCCGACGCCGCTGGCGCCAAGCCCGCAAGATCTTGCCTTCCCCGCGTACCAACAGTTCCTTCACCTCGGCGAAGCCGGGCTTGCGGCGTCCATTTATTTCGTCGTTGGCGCCCGCAATTTTGCGCCGGAATCTGAACGGCAGAACTGGAGCGCAGGCCAGGCGCTAAGCGTTTTCGAGAGCCGGTTGACGCTGGTGACGCGACAGCTTGCCCGCACCCCCTATCTTGCCGGCGAGCATTTCACGGCCGCCGACATCTCGGTGACGTACGCCCTGGAGTTGGCCCAAACCAGTGGGGGCGTCACCCTTGGCGAGGTGGAGCGGTCGTATATGGCACGCACCAGCGCACGCGAGGGCTACCAGCGCGCGATGGATACATGTCAATCGAGGAGGGCGTGGCTGGCCAAGGCATCTTCTCAATGATCGCTCTTGGCGTCCGCTTTCAACGATAACTTCAGCCGGACTATGGGTAGACGGAACCTTATTGCCATGGGCCGTTCCGGCCAATGCTGCAGCTAGCCGCTATCGTCATCCATTACCGGCTTTACCTTGGCTGCTTTCAATCGGCCACTTTTATAGAGCGCCTCCCGCAACACGAACTCTATTTGCGCGTTAACGCTGCGTAGCTCATCGTCGGCCCAGCGTTGCACTGCATCTAGAACGTTTGCACTGATGCGCAGTGGAAAAGCTTTTTTTTCAGCGCTCATGTCGCCATTAATTGTGCAGCGTGCCCGTATTGAGCACCGGTTGTGTCCCGCGTTCGCCGCACAGTACGACCAGTAGGTTGCTGACCATAGCAGCTTTCCGCTCTTCGTCGAGATCGACCACGCCCTGGGTGCGTAGCTTTTCCAGTGCCATGGCAACCATGCCTACGGCGCTGTCAACGATGCGTTGCCGCGCCGCAATGATGGCGCCTGCTTGCTGGCGTTGCAGCATCGCCTGGGCGATCTCCTGCGCGTAGGCGAGATGACTGATCCGCGCTTCGCTGATCCGTACGCCAGCCTTGTCGAGTCTCGCCTGAATTTCGTCGCGCAGGTGATTGTTGATGTCGTCACCGTGGCTGCGCAGTGATGGCTTGCCATCGTCATGCCCGTCATAGGGGTAACTCTGCGCCATCTGGCGAAGCGCAGATTCGCTTTGGACCTGCACGAAGTTTTCATAGCTATCCACGCAGAACGTCGCTTCGGCGGTATCGACGACCTGCCAAACAATTACGGCCGCGATTTCGATCGGATTGCCGTCACTGTCGTTGACCTTCAATTTGCTGCTTTCGAAGTTTCGCGTACGTAGTGAAACGCGGCGCCGCGTGCAGAAAGGATTGGTCCAACGCAGACCCTCCGTGCGCACCGTGCCCGCATAGCTGCCAAATAGTTGCAGTACCTGTCCTTCGTTAGGCGCAACCTGGAAAAAGCCTCGGAGCACCCAAGCAGCAAGGACAAAGGCGGGGATAGCAGTCAGGCCAATCCAGGAGGGTAGTGCGGAGAGTCCAACGTGGAAGAGCAAGCCGATGCCCACCAGAAAGGCGGCGGTGCAGACCGCTATAAATGGAATACCGGCGATCGAAAATCCATGGCGCTCATTCATGACTAGGTCTCCTCAGGGTAGCCTAGATATATATCAAAATGATATCACTTCCTAGTGCCTGGATGGCGCGGCTTCAACGCTGCCGAGGCCAATGTGCCTACGATCCATCATCGAAACTCCAGCGCCCGAAATACACTCCAAATATCCTGGTATCACTGCCGCGGTCCGCTTTGGGTTCGCGCCAGAGCCACCCACCACGAGCTATGTCATTGAAAGGTGCGGGGTCGATTGTCCTTCAGAGGGGGCATGATCTCGGGGATCTTTTTGAGCGAAGGCTATCGCCGCCTGCTTGATCGAGCGGCCTCAGGGGCACTAGGGCATCACGATACCTACGTTCGAATCGCCTATTGCGTTCCTCGACACCCCCGAAATCGGGGGTGTCGTCGTGATGGGGGCACGAAAATAATGGTGACAGCCTGGCGGCGCTGCGTCCGTCGGGATTGCAGGAACAGGGCGATGAACACGAAGCGGCATAAGGCGCGATGGCATTCGCGCCTGGGGTTATTGGTTTTGGCGTGGCTGGTCGGCTTATTGGTGTCGCCCAACTGGGCGCTGGCTTCGCCGGGCTGCCAAGCGCTCAACGGGCAATCAGGCGCGCTGACGGCTTATCAATACACCGAATTTCTGGGGAACAATCAGCCAGTCAATCAAGGCGATCAGGTAACCCTCACTGCGTCAGGTCAGGTGTACTACGTTGGATCGTTCCTTCAGATGAGTGATAGCGGGGGCACGGTATCCGGTACGGAGGGAGGCTCGGGCGCAGGCGCTGACGGTATCGAGAATCTGACCGCCGCTACGGTCACTTTCAGCGTCACTTGTCAGTCCATCGCACCGGTCGTATCGGGCGTTAGTCCATCCTCCAGTGCCCCTGGCAGCACCATAACCATCACGGGCAGCGGCTTTTACGGCGCTACCGCAGTGAGCTTCGGCGGTACGCCCGCTACTAGCTTTACCGTCAATAACGCATCTTCGATTACCGCGGCCGTTCCCAATGGTTCGGGCACGGTCTCGATCAGCGTGACCACCGATGCGGGTACGGCCACGGGCAGTTCCTTTACGTTCGCCGCACCCACGGCGAATGCCGTCAGTGCGACGGTCGCTTTCGACAGCGGCAACAATGCGATCGCCTTGAGCGTCGCGGGCAATCCGACATCGGTGGCGGTCGCCGGTGCTCCTTCACACGGCGTGGCTGTCGCCAGTGGCACGTCGATCACCTATAAACCCAACGCCGGCTATGCGGGTCCCGACAGTTTTACCTATACCGCCAGCAATGCTGCAGGCACATCCAGCCCCGCTACGGTTTCGATCTCGATCAGTGCGCCAACGCTTGCGCTGTCGCCGACATCGTTGCCCAACGCAGTCGCCGAAAGCAGTTACTCGCAAACGCTTGCCGCGAGTGGCGGCACCGCCCCCTATACCTATGCCATGGCGAGCGGTGCGCTACCGCCGGGGCTCAGCCTGAACGCCTCGACAGGGTTGCTGTCTGGCACAACACTGACTGCGGGAACGTTCAACTTCACCGTTCGCGCCAGCGACAGCTCCACGGGACCGGCTGCACCGTTCTCAACCACGCAAAGCTATACGCTCACGGTCAGCGCACCCAGCATCACGATAACGCCCGCCAGCCTGCCATCGGGACAGCAGGGAACGGCTTACAGTCAGCAGTTAAGTGCGGGCGGCGGAAACGGGGCTTACGCTTTCTCGCTCAGCGGTAACTTGCCGGCCGGTCTGACATTGAGTCCGGCAGGGTTGTTATCCGGCACACCGACCACCAATGGCAGTTTCAGCTTCACGGTTGTCGCCAAGGACGGCAACAACTTCTCCGGCAGCCAAGCGTACCCACTGGCGGTGGGAACACCCACTGCGCCTACCGTATCGGCCAAGTCGGCGAGCACCGCTTACAACACGCCCATAAGCATCAATTTGTCGGCGGCGATCACGGGTGTGGATATCACCGCAGTAGTGATAACTGGCCAGCCTTCGCATGGCACGGTGAGTGTGTCCGGTGAAACCGTTACTTACACGCCATCGTCAACGTTCTATGGTGGAAGCGACAGTTTTACCTACACCGCTACCAATCCCGGTGGCACGTCCACTCCGGGCACGGTAACGATCAACGTCGGAACACCGGCTGCGCCGATGGTGACGGCGAAATCGGCAAGCACGGCGTACAACACAGCTGCGGCGATCGATCTGACCAGTTCCATCACGGGTGCCGGTATCACATCGGTATCCATAGCCGCACAGCCTGCACATGGCACGGCAAGTGTGTCGGGCAAGATCGTTACCTATACGCCATCGTCCACGCTCTATGGCGGCAGCGATAGTTTTACCTACACCGCCACCAATTCTGGCGGCACATCCAGCCCGGCCACGGTAACGATCAACGTCGGAACGCCGGTCGCACCGACGGTAGCGGCGAAATCGGTGAGCACCGTTTACAACACCACTGCGACGATCGACCTGGCCAGTTCCATCACGGGTGTCGATATCACATCGGTATCGCTAACCTCCCGGCCTGCGCATGGCACGGTGAATGTGTCGGGTGAGACCGTTACGTATACGCCATCTTCGACGTTCTACGCTGGCGCTGACAGTTTTACCTATACGGCAACCAACCCCGGCGGCACATCCTCGCCGGCCACGGTGAACATTGCGGTGACGCCCTTGAATGTTCCGTCTGCTGCCGCGCTCTCGGTAGCAACGACGACGGGTACCCCCGTGGTGGTGGACGCGATCGCCGGCGCCGGCGGCCAGCAGCCTTTTACCGGAGTGAGCGTGGCGGCACAGCCCACGCACGGTACCGCGACGGTGAGCGGCAACCAGATCACGTATGCCCCAACGACTGGTTTTACCGGCATCGACACATTCAAGTATGAAGTGAGCAATCACTTCGGAAGTTCGCAACCGGCCACGATTAGTGTGACAGTGACTGCGGCCGGTCGCGCCGCGGGTCACAGCACGACGGTGACCACGGCACCGGGTTCGCCAGTGGCGGTTAACCTGGCTGGCATCGCACCGGGCAGCTATGTTTCCTCGGCGCTGCTGGGTCTTTCACCCGGCAATTCGGGCAGCGTCACGCTGAGTCAGCCTGTGGTGCTGACGTTCGCTCCCCAGGCTGGCTTTCACGGCTTGGTGCAAATCACTGCGTTGCTGACCACCGAAACGGGCAACTCGGTCACGGTGGACGTGCTGGTGTTGGTAAGCGATCAACCCGACCCGTCGAAGAATCCGAATGTATTGGGCCTGGTCGATGCGCAGACAACGCAGGCGCAACGCTTCGCGCAAAGCCAGCTCGGCAATATTCAAAGCCGGTTGGAGAGCTTGCACGATAACGAGGACACCTCCCTCTTCAGCAATAATTTGTCCGTCAGTCTGCACGGCAAGCCGTTGCAGATGACAGGCGGGGCGAGGACCAGCGGTGCAAGCATTGCCGTAAACGGGGTTCCAGCCGATGGCTCCGCCATGCGACAAGGCATCGGTGCCGCCGAAAGCGGGGAAACCCCTTCTTCATCCACTGCGCCGTCCAGCGAGACTTCGTCCCCCGCAAAAGCCAGCGCTTCAGGCCTGGGTGTATGGATAGGCGGATCGGCGAATTTCGGATCTTTCGATGCGTATCGGCAAGCATCCGGGTTCGACTCGGACAACATCGCAGTGAACGCGGGAGCCGACCAACGTATCGGACAGCATGGCGTGATCGGCTTGAGTGTTGGCTACAACCACGACAACAGCGACATCGGCAACGATGGTACGCGCAGCGTGGCAAAAGGCTATAGCGCGGCGCTCTATGGAAGTTTGCAGCCGGCAGAGCATGTTTATATCGATGGCGTGCTGGGTGGTGGCGGGTTGAGCTTCGACAGCCGGCGTTATGGCACCGATACCGGTACATTCCTCGTGGGCCATCGCAATGGCAGCCAATGGTTCGGTTCGCTCAGCTTCGGCTATGAATACAAAACGGCCGGCTGGCTATTTTCGCCTTATGGTCGATTCGAAGGATCGTTGTCGTCGCTGAACAGTTACTCGGAGACGGGTGACGTGGCCGAGGCGCTTACATACGGCAGCCAAACCGTACGTACGACGCAGGCCATTGCAGGCATTCGTGCAAGTGGGCAGGTGGCACTTGGCGCGGGGATTTTCATACCGCATGTGCGGCTGGAAGTCGGGCACGACTTTCAGGGTACCAGCGATACGGCATTGAGTTATGCATTCGTTCCATCGGCGGGCTCATGGAGCGTACTGAGCAATCCCTATACCGCCAACGGCACAAGCGTAGAGCTGGGTGTGGGAGGCGATTTGCAATTGCCCGGCAACCTGCTCATTACCACCGACTACGAATACCTGGCGCAGCCGCATGCGCATGATCAGTCCATTCGGTTGGGGGTGAAAAAGGGGTTCTAGTTAAGGCAGTGTCGCCTTAAGCGCGGACTTACCAAGGTTCGTTGCAGTGGCTTTGGCTCTTGAGGTATGCCTGGATCGAAGCGTAGGTTGGGATTTCATCCCAACGTACCGGGCACAGGAAAGTCCACATGCAGCGCCGCGCCTTGCCCAGGCGCAGCGTCTATCCGCAGTTGACCTCCAAGACGTATTGCCCGCGTGCGGAGGCTGGTCAGGCCAGTGCCATTGCCTTGTGACGATGTGTCGAAGCCGCTCCCATTGTCATGTACCTTGGCGTGCAGATATTGCTCGCGAAGAAACAGCGCTATGTCGACCCGGGAAGCACGGCTGTGCTTGAGCACGTTAGTGAGTGCCTCCTGCAACAGGCGAAGTAGATCGAGGCTTTTCGCCGCCCCCAGGTTCACCCCGTGCAGGTCCTCGAGTTGCCAATGAACCTCGATACCAACAGCATTCAGGTGCTGGCTCCAGCGGTGACGCAGTGGCGCCAACACATCGTTGAGGTCAGTATTTGCCTGGGTGGTCGTATCGATGATGAGGCGCAGGTCATCGCGCAGCTCCTTCAGCATCGAGATGGTGCGTGCGGAATCCGCCGGTGAGCGCTGGCTTTCCAGGCTTGCAATGGCGCTTAAAAGGCTGCCGCCGAATCCGTCGTGCAGATCGCGTACCAGATTGAGCCGTTCGCCAATGCGTGTGTTGTGCAAAGCCAGCGTATGTTCGCGCTCCAGCGTTTCGCCGAGCTGCTGCGTTGCTGCGTCGACTTCGCGCTTGAGTTCAACGTTGAAACCCTCCACGCGTTTCATGGCGGCCGCAAAACGATAAGCAAGCGCAAAACCCATGCCGACGATGTTCAGTGGCGACGTAATGGCCAACAAATACATGTCGCCACTGATTACCCCGTAAAAGAGCAGGAAATCGTGGACCGAAACCAATAACGGGATCACCAGGCATGCCGCCAGAACAAGATGATCCGTGCGTCGACCGCGCACAGCATGCCATGCGAATCCCGCGATGGCGGCGTAGTAAACAGTGCCGCCTATCGCAAAATATAGGCCGCGGTGGATTCCGGCCAGCGAAGGCACAAAGAGCGCAACGACGAACGACACCGCGTTAATCGCCAACAACGCAATTTCCAACCGCGGCCAGCGGCGATCGCAGTAGCGCAATAGAAATATGGCGAAACCGGAAGCGGCAGCCACGTATGCAACGGCGTTGAACGCCTCCCATCCATCAGTACTGGAAAAGGGCCATGCACTGCTGGCGATGAAATTAATGCCGTAAGCGAAGAAGAACAGCGTGCTTAGGGCGTACCAACCGTAACTGCTGTCCTTGCGACGC
>Ga0335072_10006681_pt1 | contig 16850 bp, 15 predicted proteins | sample Lox_Sample_21_FD_206725 | JGI IMG/M metagenome (GOLD analysis project Ga0335072, IMG submission 206725) | Soil microbial communities from Loxahatchee National Wildlife Refuge, Florida, United States - Lox_Sample_2.1 | ecosystem: Environmental > Terrestrial > Soil > Wetlands | place: USA...
TACGCAGCGAATACATCGGGGAATGAATGACTTTAAATTTTCAACTACATAGGAATAACTACAGTAATATATAGACATTCAAAGGAGCGTAGAATTTTCTGGTATAGTAATAAGCAGATCTTATAGGGGTCACATGTCGATGGAGTTATTAATGATTAACGAGTGACATTGACATGTAGTTCCCTAGGTATAATTGGTGGTAATAAGTCCGTTAGTTCGTACAGAACTTGTATAGTACCAACAAAACACTTGAACTATCCCTTGAACTGAATATTTTGACCCTCGGCGGAATTGGTTCCAGCAAGTCCACTTTTATTAATGCACTCATCAATTATCTGAAGTTCGAAACGTTGAACGATGCCATGAACCATGAGCCATTAAGCTGGGTTATACCTTTGGGTTTCAGAACACAATATTATGATATTCTAATCCAAATGCGGATATTTTGGAAAGACCCGTTACCATTCATAATGAAGTGAGTGAGAAGACATAGGGCAATCATATAAAGAGTCGGTGAGAGTACATTCTATACATATTTATGGAAACAGAACGGCGGAAAAATCGAGGTGAACTTGATGGCATCTGTTCAAGTACACTTGTCGCTATTTAGAATTTACAAATCCCTTTAGCAAAGTCTGTGACCTTCTGGAGCTCTCTTCGGATAAAATTTCGATCTATTATCGCCAGAGCACTGAAATCAATTACAAAGAAGTTTTGACCTTAGTCTATAAGAGTCAGCTCGAGACTAGACACGCGAAAAGAGTCATTTGTGGAGCTATTACTAGCTGTCTTAGGACTTTCTAAGGGTAACCATGCGGCCCCCACAGTTGTGAGTCTCATGCACAGACTGCTAATAGTTGAAAATCCCATATACTACCGTTCCGAACTATTATACAAGAAGTCATGACCCACAACAGGGATAGCAGGAGGTGGAGGAACGAGGAGAGTAGGTCGTCAAGCATAGGGCGAAGGAATAGGTCTAAGCATATTGCTAGTAAAACAGAAAATTCTATGAAAATCAAGTTCAGTGAGAGGGATGGACCTGAATATAGGGATTATTATAGAGAGAGGTATAAGCTTCCATGGGTATGGAGGGTGATAGGATAAATTCATATTAGGACGCTATATATATATATATATTGAGCTATAAGAGAGAAGTTGTCTTCTAATTATTATGTAAGTTGAAACGACTTAACTATTGGAATCACAGGGTTATAAGTAGTAATTTTAAATATACAGCATAGAAATTAATTATAATAATTTTGCATGGGAAGCTGGTCCCATATATATACGCAGACTGATCAATATAGAAAACCCAAGGTCTCTGGAAATAACCAAGTGATCTGCAGTCCAGACAGACAACAGTCTAGAATACCGTGGTCCAGAAAAGACAGCAGTCTAGAACAACGGCTTCGCCGATTGTAGTGATCTAGCCCTAATAACAGAATTCCGACAAAGTTGGACCAATAGAGCTGTATATTCCAACATTAACTATATCCTACGAGGGCTTTATGACATAAAATAGCCTCCAACACGTAGAAACAGTCACGCAGGATAGCTTGGCTCCATGACTTTAGCAGCATTATACCGGTTTTGTGGAATACTATGGCATCGTATTAGCCGTACAATATTGGTTCAGAGCACTTGGTATTATGCCGCATGCAACAGCTTTTCTGCCAGGTTTTGTTGATGGGACATGTTGAAGTTAAGGGTTGCATGGAGAGAAACTGGCGGGGTAAGTTTAAGCCTTACAGCCTAAGGCATAAATTACAGTGAGTACCCTTGTAGCGGTGGGGTGATTACGTTGCGAGTGCGGGCACACCGCCTCCATTTGGTACTATCGGCGCAACTAGATCTTCTTTGCCTCCAATCATTGGGTTATCAAAGGCTCTAGATAATACTATTGTTAGGAAGACGATCGAGATGTCCAAAGCTGTCGCGGCGCCTAATGCTGACAAGATTCCGGTCATGGCATCGCCCGCCGTGGAAATAGTGAAAGACGACAGCAACCTGGACGAACTACCAGGGATAGAACATGCAAGCGGATTCGAATGCGTTGCTTAGCTATTTATTTTAGCTAACGTATCTGCAGGAGGAAAGTGATGATGATGACAGAATCCTTGACCAGGACTCTGCCATCGCTGACTTAGGAAGTTATACGTCAGTACATGAACTTAAAGACTAGCATAATGGGCTACTGCTGATGAACTTTTGAGCTCAGAGCATCGGTTTATACTAGCATATCTGGCCTGGATGAGATGATCGAAGAGAATGGACGGACGTATCATATGTATAAAGATGGCAGTACGTGTCCTACCACTTGAGATAAAAAAGCAGACTAACGCGATTGTGAAGAATACATGTTGCCAAATGATGAGGTTTGATTCTAGTTTTATTGGTCTACTTAATAAATTATTGATATCGAATCACAGATAGAATTGAATAGGCTAGGTGGATTCATTCTTCGCCCGTATGCTAGTATTGATGCTGAGCTTTAAAAGATATGCAACATAAGATGTGGAGCATTACGCTCAATGGGAAACTCCACCTCGCTCCGATTGGCCCCACACCAGAGAACGTCCTCGACATTGGTACAGGCACTGGGATATGGGCAATTGAGTTTGGTAAACTGAACTTCTTCTCCATTCATGCCAAATTGTTCATATCATCTAGCCAACGCCTATCCTTCCGCACAAGTCATTGGCACCGACCTCTCGCCGATTCAGCCCGCATAGTACGCTTCGCCCATCTCCACAAAGTCTGCACTAACCTACCTCCAGCGTACCATCTAATCTTCAATTCGAAATTGACGACGCAGAAGACGACTGGATCTTCCCCATGAAGTTCGACTACATCCACGGCCGAACGCTCGCAACATGCTTCACAGACCCCGCGAGTGTCATCGGCAAAGCCTACGACGCACTTGTTCCTGGTGGCTATCTCGAGCTACAGGACATGTCTTTGCAAAGGAGCGACGATGACAGCATGAAAGGCTCTGCTTTAGAAGAATGGCAAGCACATGTCAGGGAAGCAGGGGTCAAAATCGGGCGCGTTTGGACTAATGTACCGAACTATAAACGCTGGATGATCGAGAAAGGCTTTGAGGATATCATGGAGCATCATTTCAGGTGGCCCTCGAATCAGTGGTCTAGTGATCGCCGCGAAAAACTACTTGGGGCGTGGACACAGGCGCAGATTGACTATGGGATGTTGGAGTCTGTGAGCACAAGGGTATTTATGAAGCTGTTGGGGTGGTCGAAGGAGAGGCTGGATGATTTTCTGTCTAATGTCAGAAGGGATTCAAAGGATCCAAATATCAAAGCGTATTCGCCCGTGTAAGTCCGAATTCGCGTCATAATCAGCTACTGTTGTTTTATATGATGCTGACGTGTTATATTAGATCGGTAGTGTATGGTCGCAAGCCTTTAGGTTCTTAATTTTTAGTTGTGGACACGGCCTGGACGATCTTTCAGCTGTTCTACGAGGCATAGAGCATACTATTGAGCCATCACACTTTGCCTTGACCCTTAAGGTTTTGTTATCCGTAGAACTTCGCGCTTTATATTGGTAAAATAATTATTAGATACAAGTGCATGGATGCAAAAGCCCTTTTCAATAAATGAATAGACCCAAGAATTGTTAATTTATGAGAATGTTAGTGCAAGGTTTAAAAAATGTGGTCATTTGATCTCACCTGCCCTTGCATTACGTGTTCATTATAATATCTAACATGCTGATGGTTCTCTTTTTCGATATCTAGCCTACCAATGTGTTAGCAATATAGCGGATTACGTAAGATGTAACGATCACTGAATGCTCCCTAAAAGACTGTTGAATTGGATTACTATATCAGGCTTAAGGCCCAGTATTTATAAACTAAAGTAACTAAAGTGGGCTAACTGTTGCCTGCCTCCAGCTTACGACCCCAGTCGTCATCCAATTACGTAGACGCTCTAGGCGCCAGAATTATACCCTACAAGGCTCAAGGTGCCTGTTTACTAACACAATGGTTATACCGATTAGGGTTGCATAGTTTATGTAAACCTCAGAGGTTTATAGTAAATACGGGTTTTGTTCCTTACCAAAGCGGTTCCTTACACAAGTATCACGTGTGCGGTGTTTACCACCCACCAGAGTCTAAAATATATTCTAGGCAATTAGGCGGATAGACCAATAGCGAATAAGTCGATCTGGTCGAGCTATTACTATCATTTAAAGCGGAGGATCAAGATCGGGTTCGGGATGATGAGTTTAAGCTTAATATCGATCGTCAAGCGCTCGAATAGCTACAGAATATACGAAGGTTAACGCCAAAAGTAATGGAACACAATATCGAAAGCCACCACAACGCCACGACTAGGGTAGGAAATCAGCTCATATTCAGATATATGGATTATATGGTATTTTCAAAGAAATCCCAATCAAATGAACTGACATTTACCCACTCTCTAGTCTCACCAAACACCTCGCCTTCTCTAAATACACCCCCCTTATACTTATTATCACTATTCAATAGAATAACCATCTGAATACGCCTGATAATCCTCTAAATCTAGCCCTGAATGCACTCCTGTGATAGATCTCTCCGGCTTTTCCCCACGCCTTCTCTGCGTCCTTCGTGATGCTTGATGCACCTCGTTTTGTAGTCTCCCGTTTCATCCACATCTAGGTAGGCTCGATCATGTTGAGATCTAGTGAATTGCCTGACCAGAGAAGTCGTAAAATGTTTTGAAGGCCATATTTGATTTGCTGAAAATGTAAAGCTTGCGATGGATAATTGTCTTCTTAGGCTATAGTATCAAGCCGGGATTCCGTGCACTTCTTTGCAAATAGTTTAATCTTCGGCCGAATAACTTTACAGCAATATCGAATAGTATCTATGCCGCCAGCTTTGCCAGTACGGATCATGGCTCCACGAGCAGCTGTGAACTTCCAGACGGGTGTACGGCCATCAGGTTTGCCAGGCCAGTTGAGGTTGAGCCGGCGCATTGCTGTCTCCAGCGTCCACTCAATACGAACATCCACCTCGTGAGCAGCGCTATATTCATCAATTACCATTTGAGCAGCTTTCTTTTGAGCAGCTGTCTCCTTTTTCCAAATGTGGAATAGCCCCTTATGATCATATGAAAATGAAGCCCAAAGCATGAACTCTAAAGCCTTCTTCCATCTTGAACGAACACACGTCTCATAATGTGCTTCCCGTAGCCATCTCCAGATCCTGTATTTCCCTCGTCGTGAATAAGGAAACAGAGTTTCATCTGTTCAAATAACTCGTTTCCAATCTTTAAGTGACCAATGTTCATGAGCTTGGCAAATTCATATCGTGCCCTCATCGTAACCTCTGTCATTCCTCGCTTTGTAGACTCTTTGCAAGACCTAAGCCTCTCTTTTTCCAGCAGCTGGCGAGCAGAAGTTACAGAGATACCTAGCTTTGCTCCAATTTGACTAGTAGTCATGTTCCGACCTTCTTCAGAAGCTGTAGCATCCGCAATGAGCAATCGAGTTTGTTCATAAGCCATAACAGTTGGACGACCAAACCAGGCTCCGTCTTCAAGATGAAAATCAAACAAAATGGGAGAATCTTCAGGGTTGTAACTACGAGCCTTTGCAATTCGTTTCCATCAATATAAAGACGACTTTGTGACTTTAAATCTTTGGCAGACAACATCTATAGGTGTTACGGACCCTAAGTCAGGTGACAGTTCCGTAACAGCCTTAGCAGCAATCTGAACCTGCCCTTGCAGGCAGGGTTCCATAGCTCTGATAACTGCAGTTATTACAAGCACTATTGCGGCTATTGCGGACAGGTCTGATGGGGTTGCAGGGTTACAGACGACTTTTGCGGACCGTTAGCTAAGCGATTCCCGCCCGTTAGCTGACGCACGTGACTGACCACCTGTTTAAAGGGAGTCTCTTAGTAGACACTCTCCTTCTTCTCTTCTTCTCTCTTTAGCTTTAGATTCTTGTATTATAGGACTACCAATAGCATCGGCCTCACCCATCCGCGGCGTCCCGGTACCACTTATTGACTGAGTCCGTGACAATAGGAATGCCAGCGACCTAAAGCGCAAGGCATTGCACACGGAGAGCAAGGCCATATCGCTCGTACAAATTTTAGGAAGAACAGAAGGCATAATAAAAGAGAAGATAATGATTCTAATTAATTTCTATGAGAATAGCCATCTATCTATACAAGAATGCATATTGTATCCTGATCCTTCTTAAACCCGACATCGGATGACGGTGTAGAAGGCAACTAGCGGTGTAAATGAAAATTCTTTGACTCTGCAGGCAATATTAACTAAAGCTATTCAATTGTGCGTACTTGTAGTATGCAGCGTCAGAGCTAGTTAGCAAACCCTGTTGTTGTGGCGTACGCTGTGGCGTACGCCCAGTCTTGGCATTTCCATTACTTTTGGCGTTAACCCTCGTATGCACGTGACGATAGGCTGTCGGAAACTTACCGGGATGTCTTGATGTTTACGGCAATCTTACAACGAAAAATCGATTTTTTTTACGTGACTGTAAGCTTACGGCCATGCAACTCTAATACCGAACCACTTCTCGTAAGACTAGCGAACCAAGAAGTCGGCCTCGGCATCAGAATCACAGCCCTTGCAGAAACAGTCGAATCTTATGCCACCGAGCTAGATACCTAAGGCTTCCTCGCATTAGGTATGATATGATATATAGACCATTCCCCGCGTTGGATACCTTTGACGACTTTACGCGATTTGTGACGATATAAAATCAAAATGCCTATTCCGTACCAAAACATCGGCCCCGTCGACTCCACGATTGTCCCGGACTTAAGCATTCTTAAGGACAAGAGTGTTATCGTCACAGGAGGTCTGTTTGAATGCAAAACGTCTTGAATTGATTGATACTAATACCATACAGGGAGCAGTGGCATTGGCGCTGCATATGTGAAAGCTTTTCGAGAGGCTGGGTAGCTGTGCTCCAACAGAGAGATCTTGCAAAGCCGTCGGGCTGATGGAAGGCAGGGCATACGTCACCAACGCCGATATCAAGCCAAATGAGGCGGAAACTGGAGCTCCAAAGTGAGGCATTTTTGAGCAGTTTTTTACCTGAATTATGCGGCTTACTTTGTACCCTATCCATACAGCTATGGTTTTGTGAAATGCAATGTTCGCCTATGGAAGGACCAGGTCGCCGTCTTCAAGTCTGCTCTCGCCAATTCGCCGCACAAGAGTGTCGACATTGTGATCGCCAATGCCGGGATTGGAGGGGAAGATTCTTTGTTTAAGTTAGGTATGAGTACTCCTTTATTTCTACTTCCGAGCCCGCCGAACATCTCAAATTAACCGGATTGAAGATAACGAAGATGAACCCACCGAACCTGACTTGAGTATCATCGAAGTGAACTTACATGGTGTCCTATATACTTCGAAATTGGCCATGCACTATTTCAGCAAGCAGCCTATCAGCGCCGATCGAGATAGATGTCTTATCATGACATCTAGTCTTGCAGGATATTTGGATCCTGGCGAGGCACCGCTCTATCAGACCTCGAAATTTGGAGTCAGAGGATTGATGTGTAACCTGAGGCGAACAAATCGCCTGAGAGTCAATGTCGTTGCACCTTTGTAAGTCGACTGTATTTTTGGACGGCTAATCAAACCGTTGGAGGAATGTTTCAATGGTCACATGACTAATGCCACTACCAGCTTCGTGGACACACCTCTACTGGGCGAGGCGCGCGGCGCATCTTTGAGGAAGTCGCTTTCAGCGGCCGGTCTAGACTTCGCGCTGCCGGAAGATTGTGCAAAAGCCGCCATGAGAATTGCCACGGACACTTCTATCAATGGTAAGCAACCCTTTCCTATGGATTTGGAGTACAGCTATATTCACTTGCCAGGTCGTGCTCTTGCGATTGTGCCAAGACAGATGGTGCCAACGGGTTATGTGGATATTCAACATGATGAGCCCAAGGAAGGCAGTATACTTCACATCTTTGAAGCTGCTAGTGACAGACAGCGGCAAGCGCGAGCAGCTCAAGCTCAAGCTCAACATTAACTGTTGTGCTTTAGATAACATGCGAGTATACAGATGAATTGAAGTAAGCACTTTTAAGACATCCGGTTGTATTGGGAAGAGTGAAGTACTGGCTTGGAATGGTTTCATATGACGTAAAGGATTAAGCTAGCAGATTAAGTGATTGGATAATATGGTATCGGGTTTGATTCTTTGTTTGACCTGTGTGATCTCATTCACAGAATACGATCTCACTATTCCTTACTTCTTCCTGCATGTAAAAAATCATCCACTGCCACCAGTCTTTCCTACCACAAAGCCACGAGCCAATCTATAACAGCGGAGGGGAATTTAAAACATCAACTGATTAATGTGGAAGATGGATTTGGCTGAAGATGAAGTACGCACCATCGCAAAATGGGAATGCCACGAAGTACATAGACATTCCAAACTCCTCCGCTCCATAATTCTCCAGCTTGTGTCATCCGCTAATACTAGAGGAACAGTGCTACCATACTACCGTAATAACTGACCACAACGTCTCTTGGCCTTGCATATTCTGGAACCATGTTCGATGGATAGTTACAACTCTAAGCGATGCAAGAAATGTTTCGACCTTAATGCAACTAGTATCTTCAGTACTGTGATGGAAGTGATCTAATAAGTACTCCTCTAGTTTGAGATTGAGGGCGGAGGATGACGTTGTCGACTTGTTGCAATAAGGCGCATTTTCTTGCGGATGGAGCGTTACAATTTGGTGACTTCACGTAGGAAAGGGTGTAAGAGTATAGTAAGGCATGACTGTTGGTTGCACTCATTTTGGGCTCATCGATGTGAGCTCATCAATGGCCTAGTCACTAATTTACTCTGCTTCCTAAGAACAGTCTCCGTCGTCGCAATTTTTGTGCTGATTACCACAGGCCCTTTTCCAGCCTTGTAAAGCACGTAACCCCGCAAAATGTGACTCTTCTCAATGGGACATAGTGTATTGAAGTCTGAAGCTCGCCCTATGGGGTGGGTTGCAGTGGCCTATGCAAATGAAAGTTGGATTTCCTGATAACTCGATAAGTTATTCTTCGAGATCGATTTGGCGGTGTGGAAATCCATTCTTTCGGAAATCCAAATTGTGGCCAAGATGTCACGATATAACCCTGTCAAGAGGTTGTTTGATAGCTGGCTTACCCCTAATCCTTGCTGAGAGGGCGGGGCACTACTATAAGTCTATGGGCTGGTCCCTCTTCGATGAGATAACCTAGAGTCAATACATTCAATAACCCTCATGTTCATGTGCTCCGCCTGTAAATCTTGACACAAGCAAGCATGTTACGTCATATCTTGCTTGACGGAACTTGACCCATCAGATCCTTCACCTTAATTAAATATTAGTACCTAGCATCAAGGCGCATCATTGGTGAATAAGAAATAGGCGTATGCAGCGGTAATCACTTCAAGCTCTGCAAGAGCATGGGCGTCTCTCGCTTCTTCGACCATCGCGAGGAGAGAGTCTTCGGGAAGAAAAGGTCCTAGTACCACATCATGGTGGTTTTGACTGCATCGGCGTAGCAAAATCTTCAGCACAGGCCTAGGGAGAACGCGTCAAGCAGTACAACGTGCGACTAGTAAGTTCTTGACGCAGGACGTCGATCGTCCCGTCAGGGCCATAGGTGTCCTGGTCTTCACTGCCTTCCCGAAAGATCACAAATATGGAAAGCTCAAATTTCCGCTATGTCTTTCTTTAGAGCCTCTATTCTAGGAGATGTATGCGCGTCCCTTGTTGGCAATGGCTAGGCTTCAAAACTAATCTCCAGCTGAGCGTCGAAGTGCTTCCCAAAAAAAAAAAAAAAAAAAAGTAAAGGAAAATCCCGAGTTGGCTCGTCAATAGCGCGCTGCGGCCGAACCTGTTGAATTCTATTCCCATTTATCATGTAGCGTTCTCTTTCTCTTAAATATGGAGTGAATTTTCCTGACATGGTATAATGAATATCTACGCCACTTTGTTGCGGATTCCACCAAAGGTCCATTCATAGTCAAAGTCCTACTTCCACTCCCACAATTATTTCTCTCTCTCCTGTAAATACGTATCACGTAATAGAAGACTTGACTAAAACCACCGTGCCAATTGCAATAGAACATATGGCAGCGCTAGCCCAAGAGAAACATATAAACCTCTGAAAGGACATTGTTTGGCACAACTCCCTATCCATCCTCCAGTACTCCACGCGTCCTATAGAGCCCCTATAGCGCCATAATTGTCGAGATATTTGATATCTTTCCTCAGCGTTAGGTGCTTCACCTTTTTATGGCCCACCCGCTTAGACATACATTGAATCTCTCATGATGGATAGCAGAAATTCGTCTGACTTCCAGGAATAGTGAGCGTCGGTATCGTTCATGTGACCCAGGAAGAAAGGAGGATCAAGGCTAAACTCGAATGGGTCATCAATGGCTGAATAGTCGGCCTGGAACCCCATGAATTGCGATATAGGCTCTGGAATGGATAGAACCCCATTAGGTGCAAGTTGACGAGCTGAGTCTGAGTGACTCGCCACAACGTCGCTGGTAGAATAGTCCGTGTTTGAAGTCGGCGATGAGTTGGAAGACTCTCCAACAGCTGTTAATTCCAGGGAGGAGCTTGATTCGACGATACTCCCTTGATATAGCTGACCTGTGTCGTTGGGGGTCTGATTACTCTGCTCGGTAGACTGAGACTTGGTTCGATTCCGCTGGAATTGTCCATTCCGCTGGCATTTTGTTGGGTCACACTTAGATGAATGAGCAAGGGTAATTGTTGTGGTCTTTAGATAATACATACATACCTTGACTTTCTGTCGACGATGAAGTTCACATGCCATGCCTCGGTTTGATACTACTTTGACTCGCTCTACTTCCTCGTACGCTCTTCTTCTTCTCTTAGTCTTCACTTCTTCCAGCGTTTCTGCGTTAAAACTTAGCAATCCGGGTATCGCTATCGGGAGTGAAGCAGTTTCTTTGGGAGTTTTTTTGTTTTGGCCCCTAATTGTTTTCGCATATTTTAGTTGCCTTGGTCCGTTTTCTTGTAAGAACTTCTCAACAGCTGCCTGCATTTTCCGTTTGAGGGTCTTCTGGACCGGGAAATGGTAGCTCAGAGCAATGGCAAGTTCATCAGAATCCGCCGGTGGATCCCATTGCAGGGCTTTGTCAGGGCCATAGCTAATATTGTAAGCCAGCGGTTTAAATGCAGAAATGTCGAGAAGGCTTTGATCATTTAGAGCGTCATCAGTGGACTCCTCTAGTATTGCCATGTATAGGCAACTTTTATCATTAATAACTGACACAAAGGCAAATTCCGAAATCTCACTCTAACATAATAATTGAAGGTTTGTAGGGGAGAGGTATGCGTGAATATGCATTAAATTGTAGCCGCCAAAAATTCGGTGTCCCGATTAGGAAATTGTGCACATGTCCGAGTGGATGCCTGCAATCGCTATCTTGCCTTGCGCCCGAAATTTTAATTGGGTAACTCCCCAAGGCACAAAATATTTCATAGGACGTGCCGTAATATTTGCCTATAGTGCTGTCAAGAGTATCCTTACTATCTTTTAGGTCCTGGAGCTTGTTTTGACATCTTTGGACCAAAGATTTGATGATAATACATCCCATCATAGTCTAGAAGGAGAGTACTTCGTAGAACTTACGTTGAGTGACACATAACAGGAGCCTGAGCAGATTCGAGCGAGCAGGCAGATGACAGCAGCGAGCACAGCGATCAGAATTCAAGCTTTTCTCCGCTTTCAACCATTATTTAGAACATGAGAATAAGTCTTGTATTAAACTTCAATGGATGGTAAATGCGAGTCGCTTAATGCTTTTGGGGGAGGATCAATATAAAGCCAAACCGGTGGCGAGAAGGCACATCTGACATTGACACGGTCTCTACTACCTGGGCATTGTATATTCAGCTGAAAATGGAGTTTGACAAAAAAGTCAACAAAAGTCGCCCAGCAGCACGCTTGCAGTTTCTAAGTCTTTACTTCGGGGTTCTCAGACCTTGCAAGGATCAAGAGAAACTGCTTCTCGAAATATTTTCATGAATGTAGATGAGTCTGTATCTACAAAAAAGGTGATACCCTTATAATACAAGAGAAGTATTCGACAAGGGAAACATATATCTGGTAAGGCATACCATTTACAGCGATCCACGAAGCCTTTTCATGCACTCAAAATGCATCTCACCATCAAGCATTATCAGCAAGAATGACATCCGCCGCCTTCTCCCCAATCATATACACCGACGTAACCGGAAAGAACCCCGGCACCCTCGGCAGCGCCGAAGCATCAACAACCCTAAGCGCTTCCACGCCCCTCACCCTGAAATGCGAGTCAAGAACCGCATATGGATCCCAGTCGGCACCGATCCGAGCCGTCGACGACGCATGATGGCTCCAAGCCTCGTTCCGGATGAATGTCTTCACGTCCTCGGTAGCAGTGATGTTAGCACCAGGGTAGACCTCCTCGAACGTACCCTGGTAATCGGATGGCAGCGTGCTATAGATATTCCTCGTGAGGCCAATGGCCTCCACAAGAGGCTCGATGTCAATCTCATCCGCGTCCAGGAGCGTCGTGCCCGCATCGAAGAAGTTGAAATTGATCGCGGGGGTGTCGAAGGGGTTGGCGGACTTGAGCGTCACGGCGCCGGCGAAGTTGTTCGTGTGTGCCTTTAGGATAGCCCAGGTCCAGTGCAGGGTGTCGGCGATGGCTAGGGCGGTGTATCCTTGGAAGTAGCCGCGGAAATTGACCGGGCCGCCGAATATGAAAGTGTCGCGCTCGCCGCCGGAAACGCTGGACTTGACGATTGCGGTCGCAGGGAGGAGGTTCGTGGCGTAGGGGCCTCTTTCTGCTGATCCGCTAGCGTATTGGGCGTAGCAAGCATCCGTAGTGCCGGGGGTGAGGAAGGTGCATTCCGAAAGAAGCATGAAGGGGTGCTCTTGGTCGTATTCGATAATCGTGCTGATTTCGTAGTGGTCTTCGAGGTTGGTGCCAACGCCAGGCAGGTCGACTACGACGGGGATGTCGAATTGGGCCAGTTCGGCTGCAGGCCCAACGCCGCTCAGTTTCAGGATCTGAGGGGTGTTGAAAGCACCAGCAGAAATAATAACTTCTTTAGTCGCATTTACTTGTCCTGGAGTTCCCGTGATGGAAGCATTGTTGCGCGGATCAGCTGTATACAAACTCTGGCCATCCATAAAGTTAACGCCAACCGCTCTTGGTGTGCCAGTGCTAGGATCATTGACGAAGTTGATCTTGGTCACGAATGCGTTAAGCCGGATATCCAACTGATATTTCTTGGAACCATCAGCATTCACTGCATTGGTTGTTGCAAGGAGGAAATCTCGCGGACTGCTTCGTACCCCACCAGAGACGGCCATGGGCATACGATAGAGGCTTTGTGTAGAGTCACGATTAGGATAGGCCGTGTTCATATCAAGGGGGAAAGTAGCATCAAGGCCTGCAGCGTCGGTGATATTTGTGTATGAGGTGCCCTCTACCACTGTTTTAGCGGCTGCAATTAGGGCAAGCATCTGTGGATCCTGGTCTATGAGGCTGTCGTCCATCTCGCTTGTACCTAGCCAGCCACTGAAACCATGGCCAGCAGCCTCGGGGCCTGTCGAGTTGAGATACTCACAGTTCTCCAGTCTTTCCCAGTATGTACGCATATTATCTGCACTCCATGTAGAATCGCCGGTGATAGCCTCAATAAAAGTCCAGTCCTCTTCATGTGGGTAGACTGTGACCAGAGCGTTGTGTGCCGCGCAGCCTCCGAGAGTAGCCGCACGAGGATACCAGATGCCTTTCAATGTGGAACCTGGCGGTGGATTTAGACCAATATATTCTCCCCCATCCGGAGTTGCGTATGTAGCCTTGGTGTTCATTGCTTCCCGTGAGTCATTAGGATAATGCCTAACGAAGAAATCCCATGACATCGGCGCGTACTCGCTCGACGCTGGGAAGAAAGCGGGAATCGACTCTTGGGCGCTCGTGCCTTGGTCATCACCTGCTTCGAGCACTAGTACCTTTGCGCCATTGATGGCGAGCCTGGCTGCAAGAGGTCCACCACCGGCACCTGAACCTACGATGATGTATTCATAGTCCTCAAGCTCCGTGACAGTAGTAGTGCGTTTCTCATTGAACCTATAATGACATTAGAATATAGAAAAATAAAGCCAACCATGGGAAATGCGCCAAATATTATTCAATCACTTACTCGGTTGAGGTTGGAGACGACGCAACCAAAGCTGCTGAAATAGCAAGGAAGCTCAACGTACGTAAGACAAGCATCTTGACAAGTATCGTCTCTGTATGCGTAAAAGCTGAAGGAGACCTCTGCTATTGCGGGATAATGGGGATCTTCAGAAATTTGCAGGGACATCCAAATATATAGTGTAGACCACGAGGAGTCCTTGTAAGAGAGAGCCGCCATCTCTTCCATGTGCTCTGCCAGCAACGGCAACTGAATGCTTGAAAATATCATTCTTCTTCTGTGCTATTTCTCTTTGCTAAGGACCAAGGTAAACGCTCCTAAAGCTCGTTTACACTTTTCATCTCCGACCGTGGCAGAAAACGGCTTTCAGCCCGATAAAAGAATGGGCGCCGAGAGGAAGGCGGGGTTAGCCAATTGGGAGGCAGCCGTACCTTTTAGACGCACCGACGTGCGGGTCGCGCCTTGTTGGTTGATGCAGGTCCAGGCGGTCAATACTTTGACAGTGCCCTGATCAGAGTCTTGGCCCGTCGCTTGCTTCAAGCCCTTTCCATATGCCACGGCGGACATGGGGCGGATGGTCCTGATGCGGGAGAACCACCGAGGCCTAAGGAGGCCCGTAAGCAAAAATATTTCAAATTCCTTTCGCAGCACCCTAGGGGTAGGTTCAGTTCAATGCAAGTTTTGCCGGTTGACCTCCTGCATTGGAAAGATTTGCACAGACGTCGAGAAGGTTTGGTTTCTGTAAATATCTTTGAGCATGCTGTAAGGTAAGTTAAGCGGACGTCGGAAATGAAATGGCCGTCACAGCGCTGGCAGCTAAACTTAAACACCGCTACACCTCGGTAATATGCAGGTAATCCCAAAACCAGGCAACACTTGTGCAGTAAACCTTGTTGCCTTTAAGCATATTCATGGCTTGGCACGCTGGGTTATGTAGTGGTCGTGGCACGTCTAGAACATCGATTTCTATACCTCGTCCACTGCTATCGACCAGGTTGTAACCCACGCTTGCCCTTTGAGGGAGCTAAAGGTTGCCACCACTCAACCAGACGAGATACTCTGCTCAAGTACCCCTCTTTGAAACCTTTGTTTCCATGGTTTCACTATTTCCTTTACGTTGACCTCCTACACATATTCCTCCTTTTTTGTTTCAGACGCCCACACCCTCCTCTAACATTGATAGATTATCAGCATTCACCCTCGACGTTTCCCACAATTAGGATGCCTCAAACTTTCGGGAAGCTTTGATCAACAAAATCGATGCTGTCTCATATTGGAAAGCCTGCACTTGCCGAGTGACATCTTCCTGCTTGTAAGCTCAGACTCGACTTAGAGACCTGGCAAGGAGCTTTTGATGTGCGACGACCAGCGAGCAAATAAGAGATAAGAAATGTTCTAATTGGGACAATGGATAATAGTTATATGTCGGCTCGAATTACTTATCGGTTAAACAATCCTCACTCAGCTTGCCCATGTTCATTATCAAAAAGACAAGATGGGCGTAATAGGGGGCCCACTCTCATCCTGTTGAACTTCTGAATGAGTTTCAGCATCGAGGACAATCATGTAGTGAAGAAGGCGCAATTGAAGAACGTAGAGAGTCTGCAGCAGTGTGGCGAAATGCATTTCCCCAGAAGGACCTCTGAAAAGCATTCTTCTCTCATCCTACTTTGTAGCACTTGCATTCCCAGGAGGATAAAATTATGTTTTAGCCTCGGATTACAGGCCACAACATTCCTTCCCTCTCCACAAAGCCCGAAGGATCACAAAACACCAGATAAATCTCAATAGCGATGGCCTTCACCGACCTTGGCACCTCTGCTCATCCCCCACCAGAATCGGCGATTCTGATGCCACTGCTGCGCATATGCTGCATCAGACGACTACACACTCACGCGACGCTTTCTCAAGGATTGCTCTCACCAAACTCGATCACGACTGCATTTGCGACTCGCCTGATCTCCGGGGTCGACGAACTCTCCGGCGGCAATTCGGGGCTGGAACTCCATATACACAACGTTGATTAAAGTCTTTGGTCGTTTGGGACAACTTCACCGGCTTGTGAGGCCGTTTTGAAGGAATGTCCTTTCGAAAGCATATAAAATTGGAGTCGGCGGTTGGGTTTTTGTCTACGGCTAAAGTTGCAGAATGAGATACACAACAAGAGAAACATATATCATCCGTGTGAGCGTTCGCCCAGATCTCGAAATGCAGCCAAGCACCAGCATTCGACGCTTTGGCCATACCATCGGCTCGATAGAGTCCTCGAATCTCGGTACACTAGAATCCGATGCTCTTTCAAGGAAGTATAAAGGTCGAGATCAGACCTGAAGTCTTGTAGAGATGCTTCAAGATATCATCTGGGATGCCGCTGACGAAGCTCATGCTTCTTCAGATTTGATTTGCTTCATGGGGCACGTCGTCGTCACTACTCAAAAATTCATCGCTTGTTCCATTTTTCGCCGTTAAGCAGTCCCGTCGTCACTACTTAACAATCCTGCCGCTCTTTCATCGCCATCACCAGCGAAAAGAGAGAGACCGTCTGCCAGTCTATTCTCTGTTTCTAAACTGGAAGCTCCCGAGCTAGGAGTGAACAAACTGGGGAGGGACGTCTCTG
>Ga0335072_10006682_pt1 | contig 16848 bp, 14 predicted proteins | sample Lox_Sample_21_FD_206725 | JGI IMG/M metagenome (GOLD analysis project Ga0335072, IMG submission 206725) | Soil microbial communities from Loxahatchee National Wildlife Refuge, Florida, United States - Lox_Sample_2.1 | ecosystem: Environmental > Terrestrial > Soil > Wetlands | place: USA...
CGTTGCACGCAGGATCAATAATCGGTAATCCGCCATTGGGATTGGCATTAAGGATTGTCGACGAATTGACCATGCTGGTGGCGTTGCAATTCGTGCTGGCGGCAAATGCCCCTGTGGTGGTGCTATACCCGTAAGGAGCGTAGTTCTGATAGCTGTCCAGCAGGGATACCTTGGTTCCGTCCGCCTCCTGCACGTTCAGATAATTTGGGGCGATGTTGAAGTAGGAGTCGCCCTTGTAGTGGTCAACCTGCTCTTCAAAGGTCAGCTTGGTTCCCTGAACCGGCTTCCAATCGACCGCGCCCGTGAAATCGTCGGTGCTGTTGCGCTGCATTTCCTGGAGCAGAACTTCCTGTCCTGCCACGGCATCGCCGCTGGGCGTGAGGCTCGGCCCCTGGAAGATGTTCTTCGTATACGCGAAGCGGAACGTGAAGGTCGACAGCGGGAGCAAGGTCAGGTTCGTGTCCGTCATGCGCCGGACGGTGTTGTACAGGAACGGCGATTGCCTGATCTGCGGCCACGCGTAGGAGCCGGTTGGCGCAGTAGACGGCCCGATCGGAACGGAATACCCGGTGGGGATCCCCGGATTGCCCAGCAGATCGTAGTCGAAGTACTGGCGGTCGCGGCGGAAGATTCCCGAAAACTCGTAGTACTTGCTTTTGGAAAAGTCCATCTTTGCGAAGCTGTTGGGGTCGCCGCCAAAACCGCTGGCGAAAATCTTCATGTCGTCGAGCGGAGCATTCTTGGTGCCGGGCAGCGCATGCAGCTCAAACGTCTCGCCGAGCACGCGCGGGCCGGTGTGCAGGTTCACCATGGTGTCATACATGGCGCCGCTGCCTGAAATGCCGGCCATGCGCCCGCCCAGATCGACAGATTCGTGAATCGAATATCCCGCGGGCACGCTCATTTGCGCTTCCGGCGCCGCCGGGGCCGCCGGATTCTGCGCCACTGCGATGCATGCTGCCGCCAGGAACAGGGCCACGAGCATCCCCAAAAACATGGCAAAAGATGGCTGTTGATTAAGAAGCCGAGAAAACCAGCCTGCGTTCTTCATATGAAGCCTCACTTGAATCAAACTCCTTGCCAACATCGAACCTTAAAACCCCTTGCAAATCCTCTTGCGGGAGCTGTGCCGCGTTGACGCAAAAGATCACTCGAGGCACAGCGGCATTGTTCCTACCTGAGAAACGCCACACTGAAGTTCGAGCCGTGAATGTAGGTGTGGCAGCTCGTGCAGGGCACGCTGTCTGACGATCCTTGCCCCTGGCCATGAACCGTGCCCTGAGCCACCGCGCTATGGCACTGGTTGCACAGCGTGTTGATGCTCGGCATATTGAGCATCCGGGCATTCTGCGAGCCGTGGGGCGAATGGCATGCCAGGCAGCCTTCCGCCTTCACCGGAGCATGCTCGTAGACAAACGGCCCGCGCACATCGGTGTGGCACTTGGTGCAAATCATGTTTTGGTCTACCGTTGCCCGCACGTTGTTGGGCTGGAATGTGCCGTGAACGTCATGGCAGTCGCTGCACTTGACCACGCCTTCGTTGACCGGGTGGTGGAACGCCATGTCGAACTGCGGCTTCGTGTCGTTGTGGCATTGGAAGCAGAGCTGCGGCTGCGGAGCCTTGAGCAGCGCATCTTCCTTGCTCTGGTGAATGCTGTGGCAACTGATGCAGCTCACATTCGCCTTGGCGTGTGGAGAGCGCTGGAAGTCAGGATGCGTGCCGGCGTGGCAGGTAAGGCACTTGGCATCGATGTCCTTTGCCGAAGCCTTTGCGGGATTGAAGATCTTCGTCACGTCGCCGCCACCCGCTACGTGCTCGCTGCCTGCCCCATGGCAGTTTTCGCAGGTCACCCCGTTGCTGCCATGCATGAGAGCCATCTTGGCGTGCGGGTTCGAAGCGAATCCCTTTGCGACTTCTTCGTGGCAGGTCGCACAAGTGTCCGCGCCCACGAAGGTGGCTTGCGCGGCTTGCTTGGTCGATGTGTCAGAAGCTTTCGCTTTGGCTCCTGCTGGCGGAGCGGCCAGCGCCGTCGCGCACATCATCCCCGCCCCCAGCAACAACATCGAAAACACTCGCAGCCCCGTCCATTTCCCGAGGACCGCACTGAACTGCGATCGCGTTACCGGCTTATTTCTATTCATGCAAAATACCGCCTTCAAAAAGAACTGCTGGCACATCTTGAAAATCAACATCCGCTGCCAACCAGCGGGTCCATGTGGTGACTTTCCCTGCTTGTGAGCGCCAGCACGGAACAAAAGCTCTCGGAGCGGTGTGCAGGCTCCGTCGCGTGTGGGGCATCACCACATGCACGAAAGATTACGGTTTCATCGGAGGCACATGCGGTGATGTCCATCACAGGGGTGAACCGTTTCGTTCGAAACCTGAACGCCCTATCTCTCAGCCACTTACAAATCCCGATGCTTCTCAGAACCTCGCAGGCGTCACACTGTGATTTCTGACTCGATGAACGTGAGGCCCATCACATCCAAAGCTGCCCTCGGTCAAGCAAACTGCTTGTGGATACCGGTCCGGAACGAACGGTTCTCTTGTTCGCCGGTGCTTCCGGTATCTCGGCCTGATCTGCAGCCTGGCGATGGAAAATATGAATCTCAGGCGCAGCGGAGGCGACGGGCCCCATCGATAGAGAACGGGACGAGACGATGGTGGACATGCAGATTACGTTGGAAGAACAGACGAGGCCAAAGCACACAAATCGCTCGTCGCCGCTCGGCTGTGCGGCTTGCGCCAATCGCCGTCCGGGATGGTTTTGCTCTTTGGGCAGCGCGGTCCTCGCCGACCTGGAACTCGCTACCAGCACGATTTCACTACCCGCGCAGGCTTCTCTTTTCACGCAGGGCGAAGACGCCCGGTGCCTTTACCTGATCTGCAGCGGCTATCTCAAGCTCACGGCCGGCCGGGCGGAAGATCGCCATATGATCGTCCGCGTCGCGGGGCCGGGCTCGATGCTCGGCCTGTACGCGGTGCTGTCGCATGGCGTCTATGAAGTGACTGCAGAGTCCTTGACTCCCGCGCAGTTGCGGCCGGTGGAGCGCGAGCGGTTCCTGAGCTTTTTGCGCAATCACAAGGAAGCGCAACTCCGGGCTGTGCAATGCATTTGCCAGGAGTACCGGTTCGCGCTGCAGGACGCCTGTCGAATCGCGCTGGCAGAGACGGTGGCGGCCCGGCTCGCGCGGCTGCTGATCGAACTCGCGCATCAGATCGGCGAACACACGGAAAACGGCGAGTATCGTTTCCCGCTGCTCCTCACGCACGAAGAGATGGCGTCGATGACCTGCACCACCCGCGAAACGGTAACCCGAACTCTCGGCCAGTTCCGTAAAGAGGGTTGGATCTCGATCGAAGAGTCGATGGTCACACTTCATCAGCCCGGCAAACTGCAAGGGCTCTTCTAAAGCCTGATCTTGGCAAGGCGCGCGGAGGGCTGTGTTTTCCCGCTCGCGTCCGATCCACTTCACAAGTCAAAAGAGATAGAATGCTAGCTAGTTGGAGTTCTAAATTCCTTATGAATCGCTTTGTTTTCTGCGTTATTGCTCTTTTTATGCTGTGTTGCGCCGCAACCGCTCAAAATCCCGCTTCCGACCCGGCAACCGGCGCCGAGACAACATCCGCGGTGCCCGCCGGAGTCACCACCACCGTCGCTCCCGAGACTGCCGAGTTTCAGAGAATTGAAGACAACTGGTCCGATGCCGTCAACCGGCGTGACCAGTATGGTTTGGAATTGGTGCTTTCGCCATTGTTTGTCGATGTCTCAGCGACCGGCGACGTGACCACCCGGAACCAGCAGGTGGCACAAATGCTCAGCGGTGAAGACAAGTCTTTCTACCTCACGCAGAAAGTCATCACCGTGCGCATGCTGGGCGACATCGCAGTAGCCAATGGAACCTATACTTTGCACCACAAGGTCAACTCGGCCGAGGTCGACGAAAAGGGCATATTCACTCACGTCTTCGAACGGACGCATGGGGGATGGTTCTGCATCAACTCGCAGCGGACCGTTCTCAGACAGGATGCCAGCGGCAAGCAGAAGAAGGCCGCAACCACGGAAACACCTTTCCACTTCCCGCTGTTCTCAAGGGGCGAAAAGGGGCCACAATAGTCCGGCGCCGGCCCGCCGCCATCTTTGAACGCTGAACCTTAAGCTCTGTGCTCCTACCCTTTCGCGGCTTTTCGCGAAAAGCCGCTGGGAGACGGTCAAGCCCGATGCAGGAACGCTCAGAGGGTGCCGAGCGCTTCCGTTTCATTGGGGAAAAGCCGAGCGTACTTGGTGATGCCCACCATCGTGAACACCTTGTTAAAGTGCGCCGAGAGGCCAAAAGCGCAAACCGTTTGTCCCGCGTGCGACGCTTCGATCAGCAGTTGAATCACCAGCGCGATGCCGCTTGAATTGATGTAGTCCACTCGCGTGAAATCGAGCAGGATGAGCTTGGTGGTGTCCTTTGGCAGCGCCTGGTATGCGCCCAGGACAGCCTCTTTTGAGGTGCTGGCGATGTCGCCTTCGAAACGGAGGATTGCGACCGGAAATCCGGAGGGAGATGTGGCTCGGTCAACGCGCGACTTGGTTTCGGTTTGCACTTGTCGATTGCCTCCGTGTTCTTTAGGTGAGGAATTCCAACTAATCGGACCCTTTGTCGAGTTTGATCACAAGCCGCACATAGCTGCTCTGCCCGTCAGCCCCCGCGACCCATTCCGCCTCGTCGACCAGTGCCTGAATGAGGAACATGCCCATCCCGCGCGGATCCTCTTCGCCGTGCATTTTGCGGTCGATGTCAGGTCTGGGTGGCTGCTTCCTGATTCCCGTGCCGTCGTCGATGACCTTCACTTCCAGTGCATCGGCGCCAGCATTCAGCACCACCCCGACTGAGAGCTTTTCGTTAAGCCGGTTGCCATGCTCGATGGCGTTGATGCAAGCTTCGGCCACCGCCGTCTTCAGATCCTCCACGCGGTCCTCAGGGAAACCCATCAACTTTGCCACCGCCGAAGCCGTGCTCATGGCTACTTTCTCGTATCCCATTTTGGTGGGTAGCCGGACTTCAACCGTGGTGGATTTCGACTTACTCATTCCGGCGTCTCCACGCGGCATAACGCAAGCGCGGTCATATCGTCTGCCTGCGGGCCGCCTTGAGCAAATCCCTGAATAGCCGCCCACAATGCATCGAGCATACCATCGGCTTCGCACGAGCGACACGTAGAAAATTCATTCAAAAGCCTTTCCGGACCAAACTCCTCATCTCCGCGAAAGACCTCGGTAAGGCCATCGGTGTAAAGGAGCAGCCGGGCGCCGGCAGCGAAATCTCGCCGTTCACTCGAGTAGCGCATACCCGGCAACAGGCCGAGCGGCGTTCCCGCCGCCGCAAACTGATATGCGGCCCCGTTTGCATCGACCAGAAAACCAGGGTTATGGCCGGCATTGACCACCTCGATTTCGCGCTTTTGGGGATGCAGGCGAACGAAGATCGCAGTCACGTAGCGCCGGCGCGCCTCTTCACCCTCGGTCCAGTGGTGCTGGTTCATGCGGGTGGCAAGTTCGTCAAGCGGCATTCCGGTGGCTGCCATGCCGCGAAAGGCGGCGCGAAAGCTGGTGGACATGATGGCCGAGGCCAGTCCTTTGCCGGCCACGTCGGCCACCACCATCAGCAGGCGCCCGTCGCGCTCTTCTACGATGTCAAGATAGTCGCCGCCCACTTCGTAGCAGGTGTCGGAGCGGAACGCGAGCGAATAGCATGGAATTGCCGGCAGCCTCTGCGGCAACAGAGAGCGCTGAATCTGCCGCGCGGCATCCAGATCCTGCTGCAGGCGCGCGAACTCCATGTTCCGCTTGTGGTTGCGCGCATTTTCCAGGGCGACGGCAGCCTGCAATGCCAGGCCTTCCAGAAAGTCCGCTTCTGAAAGCGTCAGCTCGCGGGCGCCGGGCGAGGCCACCACGAGCTCGGTCATCTTGTTGCCGTCGCGGTCGGCAAGGGGATAGATGAGGAGCTGTTCGCCGGCAGTGGCGGAGGGCAAGTCGCCATACGCCAGCCCGGATCCGGGAAAGCCCGCCCCGGCCATCTCGAGCTCGCGGACCACGATGCGCAGCACTGATTCGAGCACTTCTTCTTCGCGGATGGTTCCGTGGACCTGGCGCGATGCCTCGAGCAACGCCTGCAGGCGCGCTACCTGCTGCTGTAATTCGATGGTCTCGCCGTCGGCCGCAAGTTGGGCGTCCGATGCCATATTGACCCCCGTGGAATCTGAATGTATCACGTGATCGCAGGTGCCGGGGAGGGTTGCGAGGCGCGCCACGGCAAGACTAATTGGCCCTTGCCGGGGCGACCGAGTCGCTGGAAGAGTAGTATTGTGGCAGGTTCCCCACAATCCCCGAACCGGACAGGAGGTCTGCCTATGGAGTCGCAACATCTTTCTTCCACGATCCGGTTGTGGCGCATGCGCGCGGGCCACAGCACCTCGCTTCTGGCGGTGTCGCTTGGTGTTGCCGCTCTGCTTTTCACAGGCCGCATCAACTCGCAGACTCGAATCGCGGTGAAGGCGGCCGACAAGCCCGGCTGGCGGTCGGGCGCCGAGCCCACTGTCCTCTCGGATGCGGCGATCCAAGCTCCGGTGCCCCCGGCACCCCAGGTTGAGGAAGCCAACATTGCCAAACCGCCGCAGATCTTATCTCTGGCGTTGCAGAGCCCTCAGAACGCCAACCAAAGTTCGAGCTCCGCGAGCGCAACGCAGACTTCCTCACTGGACCAACCCGTGGCCGCCACATCGACCAAGGCTGCCGCGTCCAGGTCCAAGCCGCCTCATCATGGACTTGGCATCGCGCTGGCGACGATTGGAACCACAGCGCTCGCCGCCGGCGCGATCGTCTACGCGGGGAGCAAGATCGATATCTGTTCCAACGAGCACAGCGGCGGCTGCCAGGAAGCCCGCGACGCAGGGCTGGTCCTGATGCCCGCAGGCGGTGCGGTCGCGGTAGCCGGGTTCTATCTGCAATTCCACCGCTAGGGCTGGAACGCGCCAACGGCAGAGACTCCGCGGTCCCGCATCGCCTCACGCGGTCCTTACGCGGCCTGTGCTAATGTCGAAACTAACCCCGCGGTCCATATGACGGGCTCTCCCCAGCACTCTCAATAACCTGCTCCAGCCTGGTTCTTCGTGCTGCGTGATGGTCGCGACGCACGTTGTCCTCATTTCAAGCCGGTGCATGGCAAAGATCTCCCTAATCTCGCGCGAAAGGCGAAAGCAGGCTCATGAACCCGGCCCACGAATCGACTGATGCCGCCCCGGTTTTGACTCTGGAAGAGATTACAAGCCTGTCAGAGGGCGGAAGGCCCGCCGATACGCTGATGAACGTCGTGGCACTGATCGCCGCGCGGTTTAACACCGACGTCTGCTCGGCCTATTTGCTGGAACCCGACCGGTCAAACCTGGTCCTGGCCGCTAGCCTGGGCTTGCACCCTCGATGTATCGGCACGCTGCGCATGCCATTGAGTGAAGGCCTTTCCGGCATGGTCGCTGAACAACTGCTCCCGGTTTCGGTGGCTGATGCGCGCGAGCATCCACGCTACAAGTACTTCAAGGAATCGGGCGAGGAGGAGTATCACTCGTTTCTTGGCGTACCGCTCATCGACCGCGGCGTGCTGCAGGGCGTTCTGGTGGTGCAGACCAAAGAGCCAAGGGTTTATCGCGAACATGAGATTCGCATGCTGGTGGAGGCTGCCAACCAGGTTGCGCCGGTGGTGAGCGAGGCGCGAACGCTGGACCGCTTTATCGCTCCCGCGCAGGAGAAGTTGTGGGAGCTTGCGCGCAACGTGTGGTGGAGCTGGGATCAGGATTGCGTGGGCCTGTTTCGCGACTTGAACCCTACCCGGTGGCGGCAGTTCAATCAGAACCCCATTGCGTTGCTCAACGAGATTCCGCTCGGCGAAATCGAGCGCCGCGCCACGGAGCTGGTTCTGCACAGCCGCATCAACTACGCGTACCGGCGTCAGCAGGAGTATCTGGCCGACGACCACACCTGGGGCGCAAGCCACGCTGGCGTGCTGCGGCCGCGGCCAGTGGCATACTTCTCCGCCGAGTTCGGCCTGCACGAATCGCTGCCGATCTATTCAGGTGGCCTGGGCGTGCTCGCCGGCGACCACATCAAGAGCGCATCCGACCTGGATATTCCGTTGATCGGCGTGGGCCTCTTCTACGGGCAGGGGTACTTTCTGCAGCGGCTCGACAAGGAGGGTTGGCAGCGCGAAGAGTATCTCGAGACCGACATCGGCCAGCTGCCCATGCAGCCGGCGATCGGTGTGAACGGCGAGCCGGTGGTGGTCGAGATTGCCACTCGCGGCAGCTCCATTCGGGCCAAGGTGTGGCGCGTCAGGGTGGGCCGCTGCGATCTGCTGCTGTTGGACTCGAATGTGGCGGGCAACGCGCCGGAAGATCTCGAAACCACGTCGCGCCTCTACGGCGGCGACGCGCGCACGCGCATCCGCCAGGAGCTGCTGCTCGGCGTGGGCGGGTACCGCGCGCTCAAAGCCATGGGCATCACACCCGGCGTTCTGCACCTGAACGAGGGACATAGCGGCTTTGCGGTCTTCGAAGCGATCCGGAACCGCATGGAAGAAGAAGGCCTGGACTTCTACTCTGCGGCGCGGCAGATTCCCCGTGAAGTCATCTTTACCACGCACACGCCTGTACCCGCGGGACATGACCGGTTCAACAGCGGGTTGATCGAAGAGCATCTAGGCCCGCTGCGCGATCAACTGGGCATCAGCCACGAGAATCTGATGGGCTTCGGCCGCGAACATGCGACCGACTACGGAGAGCCTTTTTGCATGACCGTGCTCGGCCTCAAGCTGGCTCGGCGTGTAAACGCCGTGAGCTCGCTGCACGGCGAGGTCTCGCGCGCCATGTGGCGCGGCCTCTATCCCGAGAAGCCGGAGGATGCGGTGCCCATCGGCCACGTAACCAACGGCGTGCACGTGCCCTCGTGGCTCGCGCCGCAGATGCGCCGCCTTTATGATCGCCACCTTGGCGTGGGTTGGCAACGGCAGGGTGGTGCGTCGCACACCTGGGAGGCGATCGAGACCGTCGATGATGGCGAGCTGTGGGAGACGCACTTGAGCCTGAAGGGTCAGCTCCTGAATTTCGTGCGCCGGCGCGCGCGCGAGCAAGCCGAACGGCGTGGCGAGCCAACCGAATCCTTGAAGAAGCTGGACAAGGTTCTTTCACCCGACGCCCTGACCATTGGCTTCGCACGCCGCTTTGCCACCTATAAGCGCGCCAACCTGCTGCTGAAAGATCTGGAGCGTTTGGCTTCCATGGTCAATGACGCGAAGCGCCCTGTGCAATTCGTCTTTGCCGGAAAGGCGCATCCGCACGATGAGCCGGGCAAGCGCGTGCTGCAGCAGATTGCGCAGATGATGCGCGACACCAATTTCTCCGATAAGTTCGTCTTTATTGAGGACTACGACATCAATGTCGGCCGCTACCTCGTGCAGGGCGTGGACGTCTGGCTGAACAACCCGCGCCGCCCGCTGGAAGCTTCGGGCACCAGCGGGATGAAAGTCGTGCTCAATGGCGGATTGAACCTGTCAATTCTCGACGGATGGTGGGCCGAAGCCTACGACGGGCTGAACGGTTTCGCTATCGGGGCAGGGCGAACTCATTCCAACATGAACGTGCACGATGAGCGCGACGGCGAGGCGCTTTATCGGGTCCTGCTCGACGAGGTGATTCCGCTTTACTACAACCGGGATCGCGACGGCCTGCCGCGCGGCTGGATTCAACGCATGAAACGGACCATCCGGACCTTGGGATGGCGCTTCAATGCCGACCGCATGGTAATGGACTATACGCTGAAATGCTACGTCCCGGCGGCGGGCGGAACGTCAAGCGAAGTCCGGGTGCCCTCGTAAGCTGCAGAAGGTGCGCTAGCTTACCAGTTCCATCGCGCGAAGCGACTCGGAATAGGACGCGCGCATGACGCCACGCTCGGTGACGATGGCCGTGATGTACTTCGCTGGGGTGACATCAAATGCGGGATTGCAGATGCCCACACCGTTGGGCGTGAGTTGTTTGCCCGCGTGGTGTGTGACTTCACGCGCCGGGCGCTCCTCAATCGGGATTGCGTCGCCAGTGGCAGTTGCAAGGTCGATGGTGGACCACGGTGCGGCCACATAAAATGGAATGCCATGCTCGCGGGCGAGGATGGCCACGTTATAAGTGCCGATCTTGTTGGCGGCATCGCCGTTGGCGGCGATGCGGTCCGCCCCGACCACCACCGCCTGGATTTTTCCCTGGCGCATCAGGCTGGCGGCCATATTGTCGCAGATCACTGTGGTCGGAATGCCGTCTGCCATCAACTCCCACGCCGTCAGGCGCGCGCCCTGCAGGAACGGCCGCGTCTCGTCAGCGTACACATGGATGCGCTTTCCGCTCTCGGCTGCGGCGCGGATCACACCCAGCGCGGTTCCGTAGCCGCAAGTAGCCAGTGCGCCTGCGTTGCAATGCGTCAACACGCCGCCTTGCTCGGGCAGCAGCGCAGCCCCGTGCGCGCCCATCGCTTTGCAGGCGGCGATGTCTTCCTCGTACATGGCGCCTGCTTCAGCCAGCAGTCTCTCTTTGATCTGGCTCAACGGCACTCCCGAATCGCTCAGGTTCGCGTAGAGCGCCTTCATCCGGTCGATGGCCCAGAAAAGATTCACCGCCGTTGGGCGGGTCGCGGCCAGCCGCGTGCAAATGCGTTCAAACTCCGGCGCAAATTCAGCCGCCGTCGCGGCCTGGCTCTTTTTAGCACCAAGGGCAACGCCGTACGCCGCGGAAACGCCGATAGCCGGTGCACCCCGAACCACCATTGTGACGATGGCGTCCGCGACCTCTTCATAAGTTGTCGCGAGCACATAGCTCTCTTCCAGCGGGAGCCTGGTCTGGTCGATAAAGCGGACTCCCTCAGGGGTCCACGTAAGCGTGGGAATCATGCCAGTTCCAGTGTAAATGGGGCAGAGGCTCGAACGCAGAGGCCGCGGCACAGGCCCGCAATAGAAGGGATTATGCGCGTTCTGGGCGGCCATCCAGGAGGCTGCTCCGGGCAAGCCTGAAAACATTTTCATTTTCCGCTGGACGCCTCACCCCACCCATGCGTAGAGTGGTTGCGATACCGTGCAAGCTTTTTGTTTGCATCCGGCGGAGGAAGACCTTTTATGGCATCGCGTTCGACACCTGCGGCTGACTCCAGCGCGCCCAGTTATCTCGGCCCATTCATCATCGTCACCGCCTTGTTCGGCATCTTTGGGTTCCTTACCAACCTCAACAGCAACCTGTCCCCCAAGCTCGAGCAGATCTTCAGTCTCGATCATGCCTGGTCGAACCTGGTGGCCACTTCCTGGTTTCTTGCCTACCTCGTTTTCTCGGTTCCCAGCGCCAAGCTGATCAACGCCGTTGGCTACAAGCGCACCATGGTCATCTCTCTGTTTGTGATGATGGCCGGCGCCGCACTTTTCGTCCCGGCGGCCAATATGGTCAGCTTTCCGCTCTTCCTCGCCGCAAGCTTCGTGTTGGCCACGGGCGTCTGCGGTTTGCAGACCTCGGCCAACCCATACGTTTCGATTCTCGGGCCCGAGCACAGCGCTCCGGCGCGGTTGACGCTTTCGCAGGCATTCAATTCGCTCGGCGCAGCCCTGGCCCCACTCGTGGTGGTCCACTTTATCCTGACCCACGAGAGCAAAACCGCAACGCAGGCAGCCATCGCGCACACCGTCGAAGGGCCTTACCTGGCTATCGCCATCGCGCTGCTGGCGCTGGGCATCACCATCATGTTCATGCACCTGCCGGCCATTACCTCGACGCGCGATTTTCAGCCGGCGGTCGCAGGAGTCAAGCCGGGCCGCAGCATCTGGACCTACCGGCACACGGTGCTCGGCATGGTGGGCATCTTCTTTTATGTCGGGCTGGAGATTGCTCTCGCGGCCAACGCCATCCAGTTCTTTCATAGCCAAGGCGTAAACGCCGCTGACACCATCGCTCTTATGGCTCCGCTTTACTATCTGCTCATCGGAGCCGGCCGCTTCGTCGGCACTGTGCTCATGAAGTGGATCAAAGCGCAAAATCTGCTCGCCGTGCTGGGCGTCTTCGGCATCGCGCTGCTGCTGGTGTCGATGTACTCGCATGGACTGGTTGCCGCGTGGACGCTGGTTTTTTGCGGACTTGCCAACTCCATCATGTACCCGACCATCTTTGCGCTTGGCGTGGCAGAGCTGGGTCCCATGACCAGCGAGGGTTCCGGGGTGATCACCATCGGCAACGTTGGCGGTGCGATAATTCCGCTCCTCCTGGGCGCGCTCGCTGACAAATTCGGATATCAGCACGCGTTTATCCTGCCCATTTTCTGCTATCTCTACGTTGTCTATTTTGGACTCTCGGGATGCAAGCCTTCCCGCGACCGGGCGGCATAGTCCTGAGTCAGGAGCCTGAAGGCCCCTGCTCCATCGGTATGGCCCGGAAGCAGGAAGTGTCAGGCTCGTTCAGTCATTGAACTGCCGCGTCCGGCGACGCCGCCTTCGCCGCCATCTTCTTCTGGTGCTTGCGCACAAAATGCGCCGCCGCGTCAGGATAGAACTCGCGGATCGACGAGAAGATCACGTCGCGCATCACCGAGTAGCCGAACTTGCTCGCCAGCACGGCAAAGCTCGTGGCACTGGGCGGGTAATAGAACCGGGAAAACACCTGCGCCAGCGCTTTGCCGCCGAGTCCGGCGATATTCGGCGTTTGCCGCCCTCCGTAGGTTTTGGCCACACCTTGCCGGCTGATCACGTAGAGCGTGCGAACCGGAATGCTGTGCTCGTTCCCCAGCGCGTAAAAGCGCGTGTCCTCGTGCAAGGCCGACGGCAGAAGCCACGCAGAGAGGTACGTGTTGTCTGACTTGTCAAGGAATCCGCGCCACGAGTAGGCATAGAAGCCGCCCACGCCCTTGCCGAGCGCCGCGTGCATATTCATGCCTTCGGCGGTGAGCGAAGTCAGTCCCAGGAAAATGAACGAGGAGTAATCGGTGGCCTGGTGGGTGGCCACGCTGAAGTTGTACTTCCATCCCAGGGGGTGAGGCTTTGCCCCGCTCGACACCGACCTGAAATTCGGCATGAAGCCCAGTATCCGCTTCGGCTGCTGTCGTTCGAGCGGGATGGGGTCGCCGTTGGCGTCTATGGGCACTTTCGGATCGGGCGCAGTGCGCGGGCTGCTTTGTACGTCGGTTGAGTGCGCAGCCGCGGCGGATGACTCCGCCGATGGCGCAAATTGGCTGTCCGGAAATGGGCCACCGTCGACCGGCTCCGCGTCCGACATCTGCGCCGAACCAGCCGGAAAAGCTTCTGCAACGAAGGCCGATTCGCCATCGCAGACAACCGCATAGCCAGGCAGGATGCCGGCCAGCCGGGCCGCATGCGAAATGGGCATGGCTGCTGCCTGGGTGCCGCAAACGACACTAAGGCTGACAACGGCGACAACGATATGCACGCAGACCTTTCTTGCCGGGAGGGGAAAGTCGTTTAGCCAGTGGTCTGTATAGATTAAACGGATTCGCGGTACCGCGGATTACAAATCGACGCCAAAGTGCCCCAAAAGGGCAAAAATCCGCGATTTGGAGTCGCTTTCCGGGAATCGCTGTAAGAGCTGGCAGTTAAAAGCTGCTTTACCTAATCACCTTCAGCGCACCACGGAACAGACCGTCAAAATCCGCGGCCAGCGCCTTGTCTTTGGCTATGGCCTGCTCAATCGCCTTCTCAGACGCCGCGCGCTGGTAGCCCAGATTGGTCAGAGCCGACAGCACATCCTCAACCGCCGGGCCCCGCATCGACTGCTGCGCGGGCGCCACGGCAAAGTCGTCGAGCTTGTCTTTCAGCTCCACCACCAGCCGCTCGGCGAGCTTTTTGCCCACCCCGGGAATGCGCGTGAGTTGCGCGTGATCCTGACCGCGAATTGCCTGCACTGTCCGCTCCGGCGACAGCCCGCTTAACATTTTGATCGCCAGTTTCGGCCCCACGCCGCCCACTGTGATCAGCCGCTCGAATAGCCGCTTTTCGTCACGATCCAAAAAGCCGTACAGCGCGATCTGATCGTCGCTCACCTGGGTGTGAATGTGCAGTGAGGCCTCGGCGCCCACCGAGGGCAGCCCGGTAAACGTGGGCACGGAAATGGCCACGTCGTAACCCACGCCCGCGGCCTCCACAATGGCCTGGCCGGGCTGCTTGAAGATCAGCTTTCCGCGCAGATGAGCGATCATTTTCGCCTATTGTAGAATCCCCAGCTGCTTCCCTACCCGCTCCATCTTTTCCAGCGCCTGGTCCAGCTGCGCTCGCGTGTGCTCGCTCGTCAGAATCGCCCGAATCCGCGCCTTGCCCTCCGGCACCGTAGGAAACGCGATCCCTGTCGCCATCACGCCTGCATCAAACAACGCCCGGCTGAACTCCATCGCCGCGCGGCCTTCGCCTACTATGATCGGCGTAATCGGCGTCTCCGTGGCTGGCGTATTCACTCCGCCGACATTGAATCCGACGCGTTTCAGCTCGCCCTGGAAATAGCGCGTGTTCGACCACAGCCGCAGAATCCGCTCCGGCTCTTTTTCCAGAATGTCGAACGCCGCGATGCACGTCGCCGCCACGCTCGGCGGATGCGACGTGGAAAACAGAAACGGCCTTGCGCGGTGGTAGAGGTAGTCGATCAGGTCCTTCGATCCGCAAACGTAACCGCCCAGCGCGCCGATCGCCTTCGAGAGCGTGCCCACCTGCACATCCACCTTGCCATGCATCCCAAAGTGATCCACAGATCCGCGTCCGTTGCGCCCAAGCACTCCAGATGCGTGCGCATCATCCACCATCATGATGGCGCCATACTTCTCCGCCAGCGCGGCCAGCTGGTCCACCGGCCCGATGTCGCCATCCATGCTGAACACACCGTCGGTGATCACGAGCTTGTGGCCCGGCTCGCCGGCTAGCTGCTGCAGCAACTCTTCGCAATGCGCAACGTCCTTGTGCCGGAAGACCTTGATCGTCGCCCGCGAAAGCCGTGCGCCGTCGATGATGCTGGCGTGGTTCAGCTCGTCCGAGAGGATGAAGTCCTCCTTGCCCAGAATCGCGCTCACCGTGCCTGCGTTCGCCGCAAAGCCGCTCTGGAAGACGACGCACGCCTCAACATTCTTGAACCGTGCAATCTTCTCCTCGAGATCCATGTGGATGCGCATGGTGCCGGCGATGGTGCGCACCGCGCCCGAACCCACGCCGAATTTTCGCGTGGCCTCCAGTGCCGCTTCGATCAGCTTGGGATGGTTGGCCAGACCCAGATAATTGTTGCTGGCCAGGTTGATCACTTCGCGGCCGTCGTAGTGGCACACCGGCGCTTGCTGGTCGTCGAGTACGCGGAGCCTGAAGTGCGTGCCCTTGGCGCGAAGATCGTCGAGCGCGGCGGTAAGATGGGCAAGCTGCGGGCGAGTAGCAACGTCTGTCATAGCAATTTCCCTACGCAGAAAGCATAGCGCGGTGCCGCGCCATGGTGCGACGAGCAGACGCGCAGGAATTCACAACCAGTCGAACCCTGACTGAACTAGACTGCATCTACACCGAGGAGGTTTTCCCCATGCCTTTGCCCAGCGACGAGCGCGTCGTAGCGCTTGCCAACGATCTGCTCCAGGTTTTTGATCAGCTCTTTGGTGTTCACCCCGGATACCGCGCCGCGCACGCCAAAGGGATGATGCTGACCGGTAGCTTTACTCCGGCCCCTGGCGCCCAGCGGATCACGCGCGCTCCGCACATCACGCGCGACAGCACACCTGTAACCGTGCGCTTCTCCAACTCGACCGGTCTCCCACAGATTCCCGACTCGGCGCCTGACGCCAATCCGCGCGGGATGGCCATTCGCTTCAACCTGGCCGAGCACGTGCACACCGACATCGTGGCCCACTCCATCGACGCATTCCCCACGCGCGATGGCGACCAGTTCCTGGAGTTTCTGAAAGCGGCCGCCGCCAGCGGACCCGATGTTCCCTCGCCCAAGCCGGTGGAAAAATTTCTCGGCTCGCATCCGGCCGCACTCGCGTTCATCCAGGCGCCCAAGCCGTTTCCCAGGAGCCTGGCGCAGGAGGCCTACTTCGGCGTCACCGCGCTTGCCTTCACCAATGCCGCAGGAGAAAAGAGATTCGCACGCTATCGCATCGTTCCCGAAGAGGGCACAGCGTTTTTCTCAGCCGCGGAAGCAGCCGCTCTCTCGCCCAACTTCCACTACGATGAGCTTCTGGCCCGCGTGGCCAAAGGCCCCATCCGGTTCAGGATTCTGCTCCAGGTGGCCGCGCCGACAGACACAACAGACGATGCAACGGTGCACTGGCCCGAAAGCCGCGAAGTGGTTGAGCTGGGCGTCGTCGAACTCACCCATCCGGTAGCAGACAACGCGGCCGAGCAGAAGCACATCATCTTCGACCCCATTCCGCGCGTCGATGGCATTGAGCCGTCAGCCGATCCACTGCTGGAGCTTCGCGCCGCCATCTACCTCATCAGCGGCCGGCGGCGGCGCGCCGCAAAACTGGAAGAGATGGAGCATTGAGCCGGAAACAGGCGCGATCCGCTCGCAACGTCGGGCGCAGCTGCACGCCCCTTACGCCGGAACAGGCGGCGGCAACGGAGGCGCTGCGGGATCGGGCATGGGAGCGGGCGCGCCCGGCGCCTGCGGCTCGGGACCCGGCCAGGGATTTGGGTTCGGCGGCGAAGTTGGCGGCAGCGGAGGAGGCCCAGTCGGTGGGGTCGTCCCGGGTTTTTCCGCCGGCTCTGCCCCGGCAAACGCGTCTTGCAGCATGTTGCAATTCGATGCCGGGC
>Ga0335072_10006683_pt1 | contig 16848 bp, 15 predicted proteins | sample Lox_Sample_21_FD_206725 | JGI IMG/M metagenome (GOLD analysis project Ga0335072, IMG submission 206725) | Soil microbial communities from Loxahatchee National Wildlife Refuge, Florida, United States - Lox_Sample_2.1 | ecosystem: Environmental > Terrestrial > Soil > Wetlands | place: USA...
CACAAACATGTTATCGGCTATGCAGTCTGGGAGGCCTCGGTCTTACCGCGTGCGTATGTCGATGGCATAAGTCTCGTTGATGAAATTTGGACATGCTCCAAATACTGCGAGGTGGCTTTTGCAAAATATCACAGCAATGTAAAGGTGGTGCCTCATGTTATGGAACCAAAATATGTGGGCGCAGGTGCACATACGCGGCGTGCCGCAGACCGGATGCTCTCTGGATCGTGCGTGACATTCCTGAGTGTTGCGCGCCTCATCGACAGGCGAAAGAATGTCGACGGCTTGTTAGAGGCCTTCGCCATGACAGCCAGCGAACTAGTCGATGCACGACTAGTTCTCAAACTGAGATCTGGCGACTCGCTTGAAACCAAGGATAACCGCGTGGTTGCGGTGGCCGACTTTTTTATCAGAAGAGGCGATGGGCTGTCTGTATGGCAACGCAGATTGTTACATTGGCGTTCATCATTCGGAGGCATGGGGCTTCTGTTTGTCAGATGCGATGCTATCGGGAGTCCCCGTTATAGCCACAAATTAGTCGGGAAACCTCGACTATATGAACTCAGATAATTCAATCTTAATTGACTGCGATGAATGGTTCATTGAACCGCGGGATGCATTTAAGTTATTCGACAGCACCATGAAATGGGGCTACCCAGACTTGTTCAAAGTGGCGAAGGCGATAAGAGATGTTTATGATATGGTTAAGACAGGAATTACGTCAGATAAAGTGCAATGCGCAACCTCTATCAAAGAGACATTCAGCGGCGCGGCTATCGGCGCGGTGATCGCCGGGTGTATTCGGAACATTGCGAGCACAACGTTATAAAGAAGCGCGGCTTACCGTTAGTGCAACTTTGGCCTTAACTTCCCGGTTTTGCCGGGCGGGCAGTCCGTTTGTGAGGAAAGTTGGGTCTCGTGCCGATTTTATTGCGGCTCCTCCATTAAGGGGAGTGCTTATTGCGATTTAGGTGGCGCTCCATTAGAGATTCTAACAAACACCATCTTCGTTAAGTCTTGTCTTTCCGGCATGAGGGTGTCAAATCGTCGGCTGAGCAAGATCGCAATCTTCCAGGCAATAATTGGGAGCACATTATCAGCCTGACCTTCCAGATGGTTTCGTGCGACTAGAAGCCGTTCTCGGAACCGATATACTGCCCTGCTGACTCTGAAACCCAGATATTGGCAAGCCCGCCAATTTAAAAGCCGTGCTCTAGTGTCCTGAGTCAGAGATTCGTTTAGAAAGCCGCTGAATTTTACCGAGGATGAGGTCAGCGTCGGCGGTCCACACGAAGGGCCTGGGATCGCGATTGCGTTCGCGCAGATAGCTCAGCATGGCATTCTCCAGTTGTGCGACGGCCGTGTGACTTCCGCGGCGGACGCAGCGCTCAGTGATTTCAGCGAAGAGACGCTCCACCAGATTCAGCCAGCTTCCGCTGGTAGGCGTGAAGTGCACATGATAGCGGGGATGACGCGCGAACCAGTTCCTTACCTTCTCGACTTTGTGCGTGCCGTAGTTATCCATCACCAGATGCACGTCTACATCGGCGGCAACGGCGGCATCGATGCGGGCCAGAAACTTCAGAAACTCCTGGTGCCGGTGGCGGCGATGGCAGTTGCCGATGGCCTCGCCGGTGGCCACATTCAGCGCCGCGAACAGCGAAGTTACACCGTGACGTTCGTAATCATGAGACTGGCGGGCGGGCACGCCCGGAGCCAGGGGCAAAATGGGCTGCGTGCGATTCAGCGCCTGCACCTGGCTCTTTTCATCCACGCACAGCACCATCGCGTGCTCTGGTGGATTCATATAGAGCCCGACGATGTCCCGCACTTTTTCGACAAACTGCGGGTCTTTGGAGAATTTGAAGTTCTCCACCCGATGTGGCTGCAGACCAAAGGCGCGCCAGATGCGCACAATCGCCGTCTGCGACAGGCCCGTCTTCCGGGCCATCAGCCGGGTACTCCAGTGCGTGCTGTTGGCGGGCATCGATTCCAGCGTCTGCGTGATAACCGCCTCGACCTCGGCGTCGCCGATCCCGCGCGGCGCCCCCGGTCGTGGCTCGTCCAGAAGGCCTTCCAGTCTCTTCACCCGGAAGCGTTCGCGCCACTTACACACCGTGGCTCCGGTGATGTGCAGCTTCTTCGCCACAGCCGTGTTGCTCAGGCCCTCGTCGCAGCCGAGCACAATGCGGGCACGCATGGCCATGCCCTGCGAAGATTTCGGCCGGCGCGCCAGCAGCGTCAGCTTTTCCTTCTCTTCAGCCGTAACGTGCAGAGGTTTGGTGGGACGGCCCAGTGCCATATCCCACTATCCCCCATCTTGTTAATATATTCAACGTATTTATAACTCAGGACTCTAGTGCGGTTTACATTTTGTACCGCGTTGATCTTCGGTGCCTTTCCTGCATTTGTTGCCGCCGGAATCAGTCCGAATGCCGGCCTTCGAAATGCAGGGCGAAAGCAGACGGGAGGGCGCGGCGAGATCAGATTACGGTCGATCCTCTTAGTAGCAGAGGTAGCGCTGTCTGTTACCCTTTTGATCGCTGGAGGGCTGATGATGCGGACCATGTACGCGGTGCGAAAGGTTCCGCTCGGATTCCGAGCCGATCATTTGGTGATCACAAGCTTAACACTGCCTAATGATCTGTATCGTCATCGAAACTTGTCAACGACTGTTTGGCAACCCGTACTTGACGATATCAGGCGTGTACCCGGCGTGCAATCGGCCGCTCTTTCGACGGTGCTGCCAATCCACCATCCGGTCGAACTTCTTACGACAATTTACCGCACGGATTGGATGCAGGGCAATGGAATGGCAATCGTACGGGCCGCCACGCCAGAATTAACGGAGAGCCTTGGCATCCATGTGCGCAGCGGTCGATTCTTCACCGACGAGGATGCGCCTAGCAGCCTTCCCGTCACAGTCGTGAACCAAGCCTTCGTCAATCGGTTTCTTGGTGGTGGCAACGCGGTGGGGATGCAAATCCGATACGGACGTGTCGAGCGCGTGGCAACCATTGTAGGCGTCATTGCGAACATTCGCCAAGACAGCATCACGAAACTGAGTCAACCTGAGTTCTATTTGTGCATGTCGCAAGTGGGGCCAGAGAACTCGGCATATTCCGCACTGCTGGGTCAGGTGATGCAGGTCGCGGTTCGTACTGAAGTGGCTCCTGATTTGTTAATTCCTGAACTACAAAAGCAGATTCAGAAGACTAATCCGCATCTTCAGATTGGTGAGAGCACCACTATGCATGGGGCGATCGAGGAGTCGCTGGGAGGGCAGAAGCTTGCAGCACTTGTAGTTGGTACATTCGGCGGCTTGGTCCTTCTGATCACCATGGTTGGCCTATATGGGCTGCTCAACTATATGGTCACGCGCCGGACGCAGGAAATTGGCATTCGCATTGCCTTGGGAGCCGATCGCGGCGGAGTCGTCGCCATGGTTATGCGACAGATGCTATTACTTCTATTGGTAGGTACGATTATCGGCGTCGGACTATCTTTAGCAACGGATCGGCTTTTACGGAGTTTCCTATATGGCGTAACGGACATAGATCCGCTGGTGATTTCGGCAGCGCCGCTCTTGTTGGTTATCTGCGGAGCCGTGGCGGCTGTCCTGCCTGCCAGGCGTGCCGCAACCACCAGTCCTATCGAAGCCCTTAGAGCCGATTAAGTTGTCGCGTGGACAGACTATAAGCCAGATTCAGGCGATGAGCCGAACCCAGCCGGTGCTCCCATGCGCACCGAACAGTTGGCAAGACGCACCCACGACTATAAGCCTACAGGCGGCTTGGCGTCACAAGCCTGTTTGCGGCCCTAGATATCGCCACCGGTCAGATACTGGGCAATCCGAACCAGCGCGGCCTTGTGGGTGCCATAGTTGTCCGGTATCAGATGGACGTGGAGTCGGCGGGAACAGCGGCGCCGATCCGCTTGAGGAAGTCGAGAAACTCCACCGATCGGTGGCGACGATAACACAAAAGCGGCCTCGCTATCCTCCGCACTTCGCGCCCACGCACGCTTCATGGCTCAATCAGGTGGAACGCTGGGTTGCCCTGCTCACACAGCGGCAGATCAAACGCGAATCGCACCGCAGTGTCGCGGAACTCGAGACTACCCTCCGGGATTTCATTGCCGTTCACAACGAGCAACCCACACCATTTCGGTGGACCAAATCCGTCCACCAGATCTAGGAGTTTGTTGAAATAGGTTCCTGTCTGCGGCGCTGAGCGGTGCTGATCCGTCTGATGGTCATGCGCGGAGACGAGCGGGTTCAGGACGGGATGTTCAGCTACATTTCACTGGAGCAGCGGGTGCCAGCGGACCATCCGCTGCGCGAAGTGCGGAAGGTGACCGACACGGTGCTGCGGTCGCTGAACGCGGAGTTCGATGCGCTGTACGCTGGGTCGGGACGACCCTCGATCGCTCCGGAGTACATCCTGCGAGCGCTGCTGCTACAGGTTTTCTTCTCCATTCGATCCGAGCGGCTGCTGGTTGAGCAGATCGACTACAACCTGCTGTTCCGCTGGTTCGTGGGGCTGGGCATGGATGACGGGGGTGTGGAACCACGCGGTGTTCTCGAAGAACCGGGATCGATTGCTCAACTCCGAGGTGGCGCAGCGCTTCTTTGCCGAGGTGAACCGCCAGGCGAAGAAGTTCATGTCCGACGAGCATTTCACCGTGGACGGCACGCTGATCCAGGCGTGGGCCTCGCAGAAGAGCTTCCGTCCGAAGGATGGCTCTGGCGGCGACGGCACGAATTTCCATGGCCAGAAGCGCACCAATCAGACTCACCAGTCCACAACCGATCCCGATGCGCGGCTCTACAAGAAGAGCTACGGCAAGGAATCGAAGCTGAGCTATCTGGGCCATGCGCTGGTGGAGAACCGCAATGGGTTGATCGCGGCGGCCATGGTCACGCATGCCGATGGTTACGGGGAACGCGATGCCGCGCTTCTGATGCTGCAAAGACTCCGGGGCAAACGCAGACGGCGCATCACAGTGGGTGCGGACAAGGCTTATGACACGAAGGATTTTGTGTGCACGGCGCGAGAACTGAATGTGACGCCGCATGTGGCCTCCAACCAGTGGAGCAATCTGGATCGCCGCACCACCAGACAGGCGGGCTACGCGATCAGCCTCAGCCGCCGCTGGCTCATCGAGAAGAGCTTTGCCTGGCTGAAACAGACCGGCCCACTGCGACAAACCAAGCTGCGAGGAATTGGCAAGGTCGATTGGCTGTTCGTCTTCAGTTGCGCCGCCCACAACCTGCTGCGCCTGCCCAAGCTGATGTTCAGTGCAGAAGCCATCTGATCACGGCACGAGCTACGTAACTCACTCCCGCTACCGGCCCCTGCACCCTGGTCTCAGATCAAACCAGAACTGACAGGCAGACGCGATCCCCGGCAATTATCCGCTCGCTATAGCGAATTTCAACAAACTCCTAGGCCTCATCGCCCGCTTCGACACTACAACCCTCACTGCTCGCGCTCTCGGGAAATATGCAGGAAAGTGGGAAATCGATGACTCAGGAGAATAGAAGAATCCCGGTCTCTCGGCTCATCTCAGGACCCGGCGAATTCCTTTCCTTTTTGAAGGTTCAATGCCCTCTCCAACACACTTCTGACGCCCGATCTGGTGATCTGGCGGATGCGCGGAGATACCACACACGACTGCAGAACGCGCCACCTTTTCTCGAAAAATGGTGAGCCGTAGGCTGAACTTGGGGCCGTTCGACGGGTGTGAGCCATGCGAGGAGCGAAGTTGGCTTGCGATCATGACCTCAGATGATTGCTTTGGACACTCCGTGCTCGGAAAGGACGAGCGGTCCCGCCTTTCCTGTACTCCACGAACTCGCTCCCATAGGCCGAGCTAGCCTCCCGAGCATGCAGATCATGCCACCTTTTGCGGAGCCTAACAGATAAGTAGGATGAGGAGACGCTTCGATTAGGGAAAGGTCGAATCGAAACGTAAACACCCTATTCTCCCTGAACAAACGATGCGAGGACCGCTTCCGTACATCGGCGGCAAACGCGCAGTTGCAAAGACTATCGTCGATGCTCTCCCGGAGCACCGCACGTATTGTGAACCCTTCGCCGGTGGCGCTCAGGTTTTCTTCGCGAAAGCTCCCTCCCGAGTGGAAGTCCTTAATGATCTCGACGGCGATCTCGTCAACTTTTTCCGCGTGTGCAAGGAGCATTACGAAGAGCTTGTCCGCTACATGCGCTTTACGGTGGTGAGCCGGAGATGGTACGACATTCTTCGTAGTGCACGCCCCGAAACGCTCACCGACATCCAGCGCGCCGCCCGACGTCTTTATCTCCAGAAGAACAGCTATGCAGGCAGAGTGGACCGCCAGAACCTGCGGACGGGCGTGGTGCAACCGCCGAGCTTCGACCCGAAACGGACTCCGGACTATTCGCCCGTACGTTCTCGCAGCGACGTTTCCGGGTGCTCGTGCTCGCAAACTCTCCACGAAGGGTGCACACCATTCGCGCCGCCGTTGCCGGAATTACGCAGAAGCTTTTCTGGTTTGCCCAGCTCGGTGAAGCACAGGGGAAGAAATTCTTTGGGCCCATATGGCGCCGCCCGACGGGAGAGGCCACTCAACCATTATTCGAGTCACACTCATGAAGTATTGCAACAAATGCGGGACGACCACTGCGGGAGAACCGCTGTACTGCTCGAAGTGCGGTTGTACGTATGACGTGAAACTCTGTCCGCGCCAGCATCCGAACCCGCGCGGCGCAGACGTTTGCTCCAGATGCGGATCACGCGAACTGAGCACTCCGCAGCCGCTGATCCCGATGGGGCTCAAATTTCTCGTCCTCGTGGCGCGGTTCGTATTGGGGCTTCTTCTAATCTACGCCACGCTTTCTCTTGTGATTGCCCTTGCACGCTCGCCCAAGGTGCAGGAGCTCACCGTCGCCTGTGGGTTGCTTCTCGGGGTGCTCTGGATGCTCTGGTCGAAGCTTCCCGACTGGTCGAGGGAAGCACTCCGAAATTTCTGGGTTAGCCGGAGGCACAGCAATGACGAATGATTCGCATGCGGAAGAGATACGCAAGTCTGGTTTCGAATCCGGCGAGAAGCCCTTAGATTCTCTGAGCTTTTCGCCCGGAGACCCCGGGCAGCGCTACCCGCGCCAGAACCCGCAGGGTACCGATGCCTTGGGGGACCCCCTTACGATCCGCGAGGTGGCACGGCTCATCGGCTGCTCGCCGTGGACCGTACGGCATCGGTACCTGCCGAAAGGACTGCCGCACATGCGGTCCGGTCGCCTCGGCAAATTGATTTTCTATCGCGCGCAGGTCGTGCGGTGGATTCTCCAACGCCAACAGAAAGGAGGAATGTAACTCCCGTGTCGCTCTACAAGCGCAATACGGTCTGGTGGTTCTCGATCTATATCGACGGCGTGCGCCATTGTGAGTCCACCGGAACCTCGAATCGGCGCAAAGCAGAGCAGATCGAGCGGCAACGCCAGGAGGAGCTCAATGATACCCGTCATCGATTACCGCACATGAACCCCGACATCACCTTTGGTGCGCTCGCCGCCCGCTTCATCGCGGAGCGGATGAGTACGCCCTATTCGGTAGATCGACTTCAGCATCTCCTGCCGTTCTTCGCCGACATTTCCGTGCGGGACATCAACCAGTCCCTTACGCGGAGATACCGGCAGGGAAGGTACGAAATGCGAAAGTCGCTCAAACCTGCAACCGTCAACCGCGATCTCTCAGTGCTCCGCCGCGTCCTCAACTGGGGCGTGGAGGAGGGGATCATCACCGCGAATCCTTTGGGAAGACTCCGTCTGGAGCGCGAACGAAGGACCAAGCGGCCCGTGATGAGTGTGCGCGAAGAGATGGTCCTTATGACACATGCGCCGCTCCACCTCCAACGGATCATCTGTTGCGCACTCGACACTGGGATGCGCCGGGGAGAGATCCTTACCCAGCGGTGGGATGACATAGATTTCGACAACCGGATACTCCACGTCAGCCATTCGAAAACTCCTGAGGGAGAGGCTCGGGTAATCCCGCTCACCGAGCGTCTCTACGACATGCTGCGGTCCTTCCCTAAGGACCGAGGCATCGTCTTCACGTATTCCCCACACTTCGACGACACAGCAAACTCTCGGAACGATAATCCCGCCGAAGGGTTGAGGAAGGTCTCGCCAGCGCACCCGATCAAGATCGTGAAAACGGCATGGGCCGCAAGTCTCCGCCGTGCGGGACTGCGCCACTTCCGGTTCCACGATCTGCGTCACACCGCAAACACGCGCCTGATGCTCGCGGGCGTTCTGCAGGAAGTGCGCCGCGAGATTATCGGGCACTCTTCCCAGCATTCCCGGGACACGAACGACCGCTATAGCCAGATCGGCCTCGCAGAGCTGAAAGATGCGATCGCGAAGCTCGAAATATGGCTCACGAACCAACTCCACCTGCTTGCAGCGGAGGAGAGGCCGCCGCTTCTCCTCGAGAAACCAGCCGGTAACACCACCACTACAGAGGAACGCAACCGTGAGCAAGACGAAACCCAATCCACCTCCACCTGACATCGACACCCTACTGCGACGACACATCATGGCTCGCGCTAAGGGCCTCAACGGAAAGATTCTGGCAATCCTTGGGCACGCCGCAGAAGATCTCGATGCCGGCAACGGTCTCGCGGCACTTGGGGGACTCGAAGGCATTGAACGCGACGTCCAAATACTCCGCAGTTTCCTGCTCCTGCTCCCGTAGCAGGTGCCGAAGCTCTTTCACAACTCAACCCATACCGCATAAGGAGGCGATATGACACCGCAGAAATCAACACCCGTAACGGAGTCTTCGGGGCGCAAGCCCTGGGTCAAGAGGACGCCAATCGAAATTTTCCTCGAGCAGATAGCCAAGCAGGAACAGCGCGTGGCTGAGTTGCGCGAGGCGCTTGGCCAGGAGGAGCGCGAACTCGAAAAGCTTCAGGAGGCGCGTATAGTGCTCGAACGGAAATAACTACAAGGGAGTTGCGATCGCAGCTCCCTTTTTCATACCCGGGAGGAACACATGACTACGACGACAAACACCATGAGACATGGCGGGGGGAAACTTCAGAAACTCGAAGCCTTCGCATTCTACCTCGGCGCGCATGGGAGTGATCCCGAGCCCGTGAAGCAGCAAATAGAAGCCAAATTTCTGCAGGAGACCGTGCGAGAGAAAGAGGAACCGCTCCGCAAGCTCCATTCCTTAAGAGCGAAGCTGGAACAGATTCAGAACGACCGACCGCAGGCAGGGACTGTCTGGCAGCGCATTCAGAAGGAACTTGGGGACACGCCGCCACCCTTCATGCATGCGTTCATAATGACGGTGTTCGCGGCTCTTGCTCTAATCGTCGATACCCTCTTTCTCGCGCCCACGATGGACATTCTGAATATTGCGATCTGCCCTTTACAGTACCTCGCGGCCGCTGGGTTCGCAGGGCTTTTCACCGCGTGGTTCGAACTTGCCGCCATCCATTACATAAAGGCCACAAATGTTATCCACAAACGGGCGGCGCTCGTCGCGGCAGGAGTGGGAGCATTCGCACTCATCATTTGGGGGACCCTGCGGGGACACCAGCTCGAGTTCGCTGCCGGGCTTGCCGAGAATCCGCTCGGCCAATTCCTCGCCGCCCATCCGATCCTCGCTTCCCTTTTCTTCATTTTTGTGACGCTCGCCACGCCCGTGGTGGGCGCCTTCGCGCTGCTCTACGCGTGGCGTGACTTTTCGAACGCACGGTTATGGCGCAGAATACGCAGCCGGTTCGATGACTTGCGGCATGCCGAAGTACAGCTCCAGCGGGAAATCTTGGCCGAAATGGAACAACTGGAACAACTCGAGCGCCGCAGGGAAGCGGAATGCCACGAGTGGAAGGAAATTTTTAACCATTATTATGATCGCGGCCAGAAGAACGGCGCGCGCCGGGAGCCATTCTCTTCGGTCGTATGGAAGACCGTTCTCGGCGCGATTGGCGGGATGATTGTTGCGTTGTTCCTGCCGACCGCGTGGTTCCCCGTGCAGTTCCTTCTTCCCGTCATTGTGGCCGTGGGATTCTTTATGTTTTTCAATCACCGACGGCTGCATCCAAGCCACGAGCGATACCTCGCTCACGAAAACACGCAATTCGCAGTGATCCCGGAAGCCCGCCCCGTCCAGGGCCTTCCAACAGCGCCGCGTGGTTTTCTGACGAAGGGAGGAGGCCAATGAGACTGCTTCCCTTCTTCGCGATAGCTGCGCTGGCAGGGGTACTCGGCTGCTCCCATCGCGTGCCCCTGGCCACAGTGGAGGTGATCGACATGAGCCTCAGCATCACTCCCCGAGCTGAACAGGTGACGCTGGATGCCGTGCACGCCCAGATTGGGCGGATGGAGCGCGGAGACATCCTCATCCTCGTTCCCATTACTGGAGACGAGGCAAACGATGCCGGGGGACGAGTCCTTCACCTCGAGGCGCCACGCACACGTGAATCGTACGATGCCGATATGACGCGGTTCAGGAGTACTGCCGATAGTCAATTCGCCGCGTGGTCTGCTGCGCTTGGGAACGTGCGCAATCGCAGCGATATCCTGGGAAGCATGGATCTTGCCCGACAGGAGATGGACTCACTTCCGAGCAGAAGCCAACGCAGGCTCATCGTACTGAGTGACTTTCTCGAGGATGACGGGCAATTTCGCTTCGCGTCGGACGCCGCACTGGGGAATCCGGGAGAGGCGCAAGTTCTCGCTGACCGGATCCGTGCCCAACACGAGTTCGGGATTGTTCCCGTCCGTCTCTGCCTGGGTAGGCTGGAAAGCACCGACTTCCCTTCACTCCCGCCTCAGAGAAAGGCTGCGATAGAGGCCTTTTGGGCGGCGTACTTCTCGTCGATGATGCGCCGCGGGCCTGTAATTCAGATCGATCCTGCAGGTATTCTTGCCGGGGCCGATTCAGATTGTTTCTTCGCGCAGTCATGATGTGGTCGAAGGGACTTGAATGCTGAATCTTTGGGATACGCTCATTGCCTGTGCCGCGATGCTGGGAATTATTGCCACCGCGCTGGGAACCATGCTACAGATCATCGAAGTTCCGAATGCCATGCGGCACATTGGTTTGATTCTCGGCTGTGCGCTGCTCCTAACAATCCTCCCACCGATAATCGTACGTATTTGGTTGGAGATCTCCATTTGGCAGAAGCTTGGAATATTGGTCCTTATCGGAATAGCTGCGGCCATTCTAGCGAACCGCAAGCAACATTAATGCAACAGTTTAAGCAGCCCTGGGCAACGACACTTCTAAATGGCTTATCAATTCGATCCACTTGCAGCTTCGGGCGCCGATACCCCAGCGCTCGTTGACGGCCACTGCTTCTGGCGGAAATTTTCATCTACCACCAGCCAGGGGGTGCCGGGCGGAAGCACCTGCAGCGATTTGAGGAACTCAATGAGTGAATCCTGATCGTACGGTTTGAGGCGCTCGAAGCGCTGTCTCTCCTGGAGAGCTTCCCCCGAGTGGGCGAGAATTGCTTTACGCATCGTGGTAAAAAGGCCATGATGGAAATAGGGCGGCTCATTAGCGACGCCCCACAGCCGTCTTGTCAGGAACTTTCGGTTTCCTTGACGAAACTTCGGCGTCCACGCCGTCTGGTTCATATCAAGCGGCTCACCCGGATCGTTCGGTGAGCATATATCATGCAGCTTGAAATCCGTGTACGCCGGCACCCATACGATGTCTGGATTGGAAGGGTCCGGAGCCAGTCGCGGCAGCGGGAGATCGCTGTTGTTCAGGTTTACACTCAGCGTTCGGGTAGTGCCGGGGCGCAAATTGGTTGGCGGATTGTAGGGGTTGGGCTCACTATAGATCCAGCCTCGTTTTCGCAATGCCAGTCTAGGAATATGGCAGGAAGAACAGCCGATCTGTTCAAACACCCCTTCTCCGTTTAGAACGGCATGTTCGACCTCTGGATCGTTCGGAATAACTCTGCCCGGAACGGCCATTGTCGCCTGATAGAGAGCGACTGCGCTGATATCCGCCCGCGTCAGCTCGTCCTTGAACCCGTCGCCATCGGGATCGCTCTCCAGCCCGAAGCGCTCCGTGGACTGCATGCCATGATGCTGATTGAAAGCGGTGTTCGTGAACTCCCGCAGCGATACCACATTTGATGCCTGATGCCACGGCCGAATGACCAAACTTGGACGGGCAACAGGGGTGGGAGCCAGGATACTGGCTCGTGGCAGTCCCTCTACTGCACTTACATCCCAAGATCCATCTCTCCTCCGGCTGAGACGTCCAAACGAGACACCTTCTGCCAGCAACGGCTTGGTTTCGCCCAGTTTCAGGGAATCGCGAATGGCCTGCAGTTCAGCTGTCATCTCGCGCGCCAGCATCTCAAGGTAACCGGCTCCGAACATGCCTGTCGACTTGCGGAGGTTTGCAGCCGTCTGCAGGGTGACCCGTTTGCTTTCTTCATCGACAGCACCCCGCGTGGGAATCGAGTCAGAGGAATCGAAGGTGAGGAAATCGAATCTCTGGCCAAGCACGAAGACCGAGGTTACGAAGTCGCCGCTGCCACCGGGGATCCCGTAGGGCTGGTTGTGACACCCATAGCACGAATTGGCATCTGGTCCTGAGATACGGTTGAAAGCGCGGGGTCCGGAGAGCGGATGAGAAGCGTCACTTATTGCCATCCCAGTTCCCTTGGTGAGCGGCCGACCCGCGCCTTCCTCCTCGGTCCAGTTGGCCATGAAGAGCTTCTTACCGTAGGCGATCAGATCACTGGTGGAGAGGGTAAACTCCTCGTCATCCTGGAGGTGACGGGGGACTGCCACTTCGCGGCCAATGCGCGATTGAGGAGCCGGGACCACCTGTGCATAGATAGCGATACAGGCTGCGAAAGCAAGGATACCAAGACTTCTGCGCACTAGGCCCTCCTACAAAAGGCCAACCCTGCCAGGAATTCGATCGGCTAAAAACCGCTGTACTGAGCTTCCGTAAGATTGCCGCTGTACACTTAGCCGTCATTGATGCGCAGGGCTACTTGGCCGCGCAACTACCGTCATCGCGGGGCTGGAGTCCCCAGCACTATCGACGACAATGATGGTGTGGCTGAGAATCAGCGCAGGGGCAATTGCGACTGCAAAATTGCCCTCTCTATCAATGGATTTGCTGACTCCTAAAGCAGTACGCCTCTGATGAGAGGCATCGTAGATCGTTAACGGGATACGATCTGGGGATGCTCTACCGGACACCATCAACGAACCTGCATACCCCTGATCGAGAACTGGCGTAGCTTGTGCGAACAACTGCAAAGTAATAGCAACCAAAAACCCTGTAGAGACTAGCAACATACGAAATTGGCGTCTCATGTTCATCCTCCGAACTCCTTCAGCGGTCAAAACCGCGTCGGGCTTCCATAGGATCCGTCATTCTGGTATCCAAAACTATAAACCGTGATGGGCTGCGATGCGGTTACCACGTTTTGTCCATCCGGCACGTTCACCACGAGGTACTGGTATGCGCCGCCCGGAAGTGCTACAAACCCCGAGACTGCCGCGCCATTCAATTGCACAGAACCGACTGCGCTGTTCGGGGCGATGATGATCGCCTGGTTAGTCCACCCGCCGTTTGGCGGCGCATAGAACCGGAAAGATTGAGCGAAGCTAGTCACCGGAACCATTTGCATCGAGAAGGGATCGCCGATGCCGGTGTTGGCAATTCCTGTCATATATTGCATCACGAGCATCGGCTGGTTGCTGGTGAAGTGGGCCCCCGCCTTAAAGTGAAGTTCCTGGAACTGGCCCGCATTGAGAGTGTAGGTTTGGACCCTTCCTCCCCCTTCGTCTACCGTAACCATCGTTCCGTCGCGTGCAGCTATAACGCGATAAACATCGAAGCCGCTGCCGGGCAGAGGTGCCGAGTACACTTCGGTGCCCCACAGACGTCCGACCGGGAACATCATCTCCGATAGGACATCGCAATATACTTGACCCGTCGGGACATCCGAACAACCCGCACCGGCCGTAATTGCAACTGGATGATTACTGACGATATGCGATCCGCTCACGTCGGAAGAGCATTGCAATTGGTAGGTCTGCCCTTGATTCAGGGTTATGTTCAGCGGTGCGGCGGCGCCGCACGGGTTAGAGATGGCGACATCGGTGTCATCCTGAGATGCAATTACCGCCAGTTCACTCGGAACTCCGATGTTATCGGTATAACCCAACGCGTAGTACTCCGTCCCCAGCGACGAAGTTGGGATGGCGAGATACGTGTCGGCAGAAATGGAGTCGGGATAGAAGAAGAAAACCGACACGTCGGCATCGGCCGTAACGTGGATCCCGAGGTTCTCTACCGTCTCATTAGTTTGAATCTTAAGGCTACTCGGAACCGGAATGATTGCGGGCGATTGCGAAGTGACAGTGCCGGTGACATCGAATCCGATGGAGGCGTTACTTACTGTATAATTCGCGGTTCCGTCAGTCACGATAAAGATCTCTGCTGTCGAATTCTCGATATCGTACTCGAAATCCAACCAAAAATCTCTTCCGTGGCTGCCAAGCTGAGACAGGACAATGGTGCCAAGGTTGGTAACACCGTTAGGCACGGGCGGAACAGCAGTCGATTCGCCGCCGACCAGTAACCCATTGACGGTCGCGCTAACTGTGACAAACAGGTTGCCAAGCACCGTCGGCGCCCCGGAAATGGAGAAGCTGCCGTCCCTCGTCGTTGTTGCTGTTAATCCGCCGAGCAGGATGACGCTTGCTCCCGCAACCGGATTATGATTCATATCCACAACGTTACCGACGACAGTCGTTCCGGGATCGGGAATGACATTCACGGTCACACTCGGGGCCTTTCCGACGTTTCCACCAAGATCGACAGCATTGGCTCCGATCGTCAACGGACCAGAGGCTTTTGGAACCGTGAAATTGAATTGATAGGGCTGTGAAGTCGAGGTAAAAACGACCTTTCCATTAACAAGGAAGTTAACCGCGGCTACCGCTACATCGTCGGTCGCGTTCACAGTAATTGGCAGGGTCTGGCCTTCAATGACAACGGAATCCGTAGGTGGAGAGGTGATAGTCGCTACGGGGGGAATGCCCTTATTGTCCACCAGCGCCCTATATTGGCCGATGTAGAGACGGCTGTCGCCGGTGGTACCGTATTTGTCCAGATACGAATGCTCGGTTGCGAGGTAAGCGTATATGCCATCCACCGCGATGCCCATTCCATTGTCGTCTCGCTGCGGGAAGTTGAGGATGGCGCGCGCGAGCAGATTGGTTGGCGTAGAGATGTCCGTGATAGGTATTCCGTTAACGAATTTCACATCAGCAGCCAGAGCAAAGTCGCCGGACAACGCGATGTCCTGCAAGAATCCACCAAGGTTTGGGTCGGTGATATTCGAGACGACCACCGGCGCAGCAGTGTTGCTGATATCGATGGAGGTTGTGCTATTGTCGTAATCGGCTACGAAAGCGTAGTCGCCCTTGATTACTACGGCCCGAGCATCGCCGGTGGTTGTGCTCCCGAGTGGCGCCGGAGCTTTGGGATGGGTAACATCAACGAGGTAGATTCCGCTGGTTCCGGCCGCAACAACCGCTAGATTCCGGTTGGTATCGACATCCAAATCCAGCAGTGTTCCATTGAGTGTGACGGAGCCTATCTGCCTGATCGCGGCAGGATTGGTGACATCGGCGATGATCAGGGCGGCGCCGCTTGAGATGTAGGCGGTCGTTCCGCGGACAGCCACCGCTACGGCGCTGTTGGCGGCACTGAAACTGCCCAGTAGTACTGGTGATGCTGGCTTGCTGACATCCACTACCTGCAGGCCTGCACTTCCGCCTGCAATATAAGCAACATTCCCGAGTAACTTGATGTCGTTGGAATTGCCGGCAAGAGCCAGTGAGCCAACGATGCTCGGATTAGTGCGATCGCTAACATTGACAACCTGCAGCCCTGCGGAGCCGGCGGCCACATACGCGTAGTTGCCATTAACCGCAACCTCGTTCGCGAATCCTGGGATCGAGATAAAGGAGAGAGCGGTGGGAGCGAAGGAACTGACCACGGCTTGTGCCTGAGCGCTGAAGCCGTTATTGGTGACGGTGATCGTGCAGGAGCCACTGTTGCCGGCAAAGACATTCCCATCTGAGGCACGGAAATTGCAGATCGTCAGGTCGCTCGAGGTGTAGGTCGTGCCCAGCGCGGTGGATGTGAGATTGAGTTTGGTCTTGCCGTCGATGAGCAGCGCCGTTACAGTCAATTGCTGTGACGCTATACCTTGAATCGTATTGACATCGAGCACAAAATGGCTCGGGGTGACCTGCAGGGTCTTGATCGCGGCGGCGAGTTTCTGACTGAGCGAATCGTTGAGGGTACCGGTTTCCACTTCAATGCCATCAGAGATACCGGTCCCATCCGTCGAGAAGAGCGTCGGATTGGTGTGATACATCAGGACTTCTTGCCCGTCCGTCAGGCCATCACCGTCTGTGTCAGGATTATTTGGATCGGTGCCCGCCTGAAACTCCTGCAGATTCGTCAGACCGTCGTGGTCCGGATCCTCAAAGGGCATCGCTGGATCGTTTGGGTCCAGTCCGTGAGCGATTGCCCAGCTGTCAGGAATGCCACCGTGAGAGGCGCCCGCCAGTTTGATTTGCAGGCTGATGATGCCTTGCCTGCCTTCGTTAACAGCTTGGATAACAACAATCCCACTGCTCACCGCCTTGACCAGACCATCGGCAGTCACAGTCGCAATTGCAGTATTGCTGATGTTATAGATTGTTCCCGCTGAGCTTGCAGAGACATTTTGCGAGGGGCCACCGGCGTAAGCGGCAGTCACCGTCAGTTGCGCCGTCGCACCAACCG
>Ga0335072_10006684_pt1 | contig 16846 bp, 15 predicted proteins | sample Lox_Sample_21_FD_206725 | JGI IMG/M metagenome (GOLD analysis project Ga0335072, IMG submission 206725) | Soil microbial communities from Loxahatchee National Wildlife Refuge, Florida, United States - Lox_Sample_2.1 | ecosystem: Environmental > Terrestrial > Soil > Wetlands | place: USA...
CACAGGGGGTTTGTGGTTGACCGGAACCTTAAACCGGAACCGGAAGGCTGATTGCGTGGCTCACCCCCGGTGCCGAGCCCACGCCCCTCGTCTAGGTTGCAGAAATTCTCCGTGCTAAAAAGATCGTTCGGCTGGGTGAATGCGTTCCAGGAGTGACGCGGCGGGCGTGGCGGAATTGGCAGACGCACTGGATTTAGGTTCCAGCGATGTGAATCGTGGGGGTTCAAATCCCCCCGCCCGCACCAGCAGCGGCAAGCAAGTGAGTGAAAGGGCTGACGCCAATGACAGTTGGGTTTGCGAGTTGCCGGCATGTTTTCGGGAGGGGATGTGCGGCATGGAGGTAACCGAAACCGTCGCTGACGGGCTCAAGCATGAATTTCACATCGTGGTGCCGGCCGGCGAGCTTGAAGGCAAGGTGACGAGTCGGCTCGACGAACTCGGGCGCACAATCCAGCTTCCCGGGTTTCGTCCGGGCAAGGTTCCGATGCAGATCCTGCGACGGCGATACGGACCCTCGGTGCTCGGCGAGGTGGTCGAGAGCACTGTGCAGGGCAGTTCCGCCGACACGATCCGCGAGCGCAACCTGCGCCCAGCCCTGCCGCCCAAGGTCGACATCGTATCGTTCAGCGAAGGCGCCGACCTCGAATACAACATGATGGTCGAGGTCTTGCCCGACATCCCGGCGCCGGATTTTGGCGGGCTCGACGTCGAACGCCTCGTTGTCGAGGTGCCGGAAGAGAGTGTTGACGCCGCGATCGGGCGGATCGCCGAGCAGCAGCGCAAAACCGAGGCGGTGGCAAGACCGGCCGAAAACGATGACATCCTGGTTGTTGATGTCGAAGCCACCGCCGGCGGCGAAGAGATCGCCGGGGCAGCCGGCAAGGACCGCCAGATCCAGCTGGGTACCGGCGGGTTTATTCCGGGCTTTGAGGAACAACTGGTCGGGGCGACTGCAGCGGAGCATCGCGAGGTTCGCGTCACTTTTCCCGACGATTATGCGGCCGCGCATCTCGCCGGCAAGGAAGCGGTGTTCCAGGTCGATGTGAAAGAAGTCCGTCAGCGGCTGCCGGCGGTCATCGACGATGAACTGGCGGTTGCCGTCGGCCTCGAAAACCTTGCCGAACTGCGACAGGAGGTGCGTCAGCAGATGGAGCGCGACTACGCCGCCGCCTCTCGTCTGCGGCTGAAGCGCGCGCTGCTCGACAAACTGGCGGAGCGGTATGATTTCCCGGTGCCGGCCGGCATGGTCGAGATGGAATTCGACAACATCTGGGCCCAGCATCAGGCCGACCAGGAACGCCAGCGGGAGCTGGCCGATGAAGGCGGTGCCTCCGTCTCGGCAGCGGCAGCGGATGATGCGGTCGGCCCCGTGACAGCCGATCAAGCTTTGGCGGCAACCGAAGCCCCATCCGCAGCCGAAGCCCCGTCCGCAATTGCGGTGCCCGCACCCGCCACCGGCGAAGAGCGGGCCACCGGCGAAGAGCCGTCCGGCAGCGAAGGGCAGGTCGCCACCGGCGAAGGGCAGGTCACCGGCGAAGAGCCGTCCGGCGGCGATAGTGAGGAGGCGGAACGGGCCGAATATCGCAAAATCGCCGAACGGCGGGTGCGGCTCGGACTCCTGCTTGCGGAGGTTGGGAACAGCAACAACATTACCGTAACACAGGACGAACTCAACCAAGCCATCACGCGCGAGGTCCGCCGACATCCGGGTTATGAACGTCAAGCTCTTGATTTCTACCGTCAGAATCCGGAGGCGGTGGCTAGCTTGCGGGCGCCGATCTTCGAGGACAAGGTGATCGATTTCATCGTCGAGATGGCCAAGCTGCCGGAGCGCCGGGTGAGCCCAAAGGAGCTGCTGGCATTGCCCGAGCCCGACGATGAAAATGCCGTGACCGGCAGCGAGACGGCCGGTCCCGCGGCCGAGCCATCGGCCTGAGTGACCCATCCCTGCGCCACCGGTGTGGTGCTGTCGAGGAGATGACGATGTCGGATTACTTCGAACAGTACATGAACAACCTGGTCCCGATGGTGGTCGAGCAAACCAACCGGGGGGAGCGGGCTTATGATATCTATTCGCGTCTGCTCAAAGAGCGGATCATCTTTTTGGTCGGCCCGGTCCATGACGCGGTCGCCAGCCTGATCTGCGCTCAGCTGCTGTTCCTCGAGTCCGAAAACCCGGCCAAGGACATCGCGTTCTACATCAACTCTCCGGGCGGGGTGGTGACCTCCGGTCTGGCGATCTACGACACCATGCAATATATCCGCTCGCCGGTGTCGACCGTGTGCATCGGCCAGGCGGCGTCGATGGGCTCGCTATTGCTGTGCGCCGGCGCGAAGGGCAAGCGCTTTTCGCTGCCCAACTCGCGGATCATGATCCACCAGCCTTCCGGCGGGGCCCAGGGCCAGGCGACCGATATCGAGATCCAGGCGCGCGAAATTCTGGCTTTGCGCGCGCGGCTGAACGAGATCTATGTCCGCCATACGGGTCAGCCTCTCGAAATCATCTCGGCCGCGGTCGAACGCGACAAGTTCCTGTCACCGTTTGAAGCAATGGAATTCGGTCTTGTCGATGAAGTCGTCGAAAGCCGGCCCGGCGGCTTTGAGGAACGCGCGCGGGCGTGAGGGCCGGCAGGTCCGGTACGGTCGAAACGATTAAATAGTTGTTGATCCGCTGCAAGCCCATATACTCGGGTGCGCTGGCGGAGCGTTCGGTGTTGACCGTAGGTATGGAAGCAGTGTCGGCGCGTGCGCCCGGCCGACGGGCCGGGAAGGAAAAGGCCGCAGAGGCCAGGAGGGCGCTGCGGCTGACGACGGAGTAGCGATGACCAAATCCAGCGGTGGCGACTCGAAGAACACGCTTTACTGTTCATTCTGCGGCAAGAGCCAGCACGAGGTCAGAAAGCTGATCGCCGGGCCGACCGTTTTCATTTGCGATGAATGCGTCGAACTCTGCATGGATATCATCCGTGAGGAGCACAAGACGACGCTTGTCAAATCGCGCGACGGGGTGCCGGGTCCACGCGACATCTGCAAGGTGCTCGACGATTATGTGATCGGGCAGGACCACGCCAAGCGCGTCCTGTCGGTTGCCGTGCACAACCACTACAAGCGTCTCGCCCACGGCGCCAAATCGAACGATGTCGAACTCGCCAAATCCAACATCCTGCTGGTTGGGCCGACCGGCTCGGGCAAGACGCTCCTGGCCCAGACCCTGGCGCGGATCATCGACGTGCCGTTCACGATGGCCGACGCCACGACCTTGACCGAAGCGGGCTATGTCGGCGAGGATGTCGAAAACATCATCCTGAAGCTGCTGCAGGCCGCCGACTACAATGTCGAGCGGGCCCAGCGCGGCATCGTCTATATCGACGAAGTCGACAAGATTTCGCGCAAATCGGATAATCCCTCGATCACCCGTGACGTCTCCGGCGAAGGCGTGCAGCAGGCGCTCCTCAAAATCATGGAGGGGACGATCGCCTCGGTGCCGCCGCAGGGCGGCCGCAAGCATCCGCAGCAGGAGTTCCTGCAGGTCGATACGACCAACATCCTCTTTGTCTGCGGCGGCGCGTTTTCGGGGCTGGAAAAGATCATTGCGCAGCGTCGCCAGGGCACCTCGATCGGCTTTGGCGCCGAGGTGCGCGGGCCCGACGAGCGCAAGACCGGCGAAATTCTGCGCGATCTCGAGCCGGAGGATCTGCTGAAATTCGGCCTCATTCCCGAATTTGTCGGTCGGCTGCCGGTGGTCGCGACCCTCGACGATTTGGATGAAGGGGCGCTGGTCGACATCCTGACCAAGCCGAAGAATGCGCTGGTCAAGCAGTATCAGCGGCTGTTCGAGATGGAGGATGTGCGGCTCGAACTGAACGAAGAAGCGCTGAAGGCGATTGCTCGCAAGGCGATCCTGCGCAAGACCGGAGCCCGCGGGCTGCGTTCGATCATGGAAGCGATCCTATTGGAATCGATGTTCGAACTGCCAAGCCTGGTCGGGGTCAGCGAGATCGTCATCAACCGGGAGGTCGTCGAGGGGCGGACCCAGCCGCTGCACATCTACTCGGATCGCCGCGGCGATGTCGGCACCGGCGACTAATCCGGGTGGGGATGACCGGGTTGCAATGCCGGGTTACTTGACTGCCGGCGAAACCGGGCCAACCTAGGTAAGTCAGACGCCTGTCCCCGCCGGTTCGGCTCGTTCGAACCGGCCTTAGAAATAAAGAGGGCTCATGTCAGAACTCGTGCGCGGCGCGCTTTATCCCGTCCTGCCCCTTCGCGACATCGTCGTTTTTCCCCACATGATCGTGCCGCTTTTTGTCGGCCGCGAGAAATCGGTTCGCGCCCTTGAAGATGTGATGAAGGACGATAAGCAGATTTTGCTCGTCGCCCAGAAAAATGCCGCGCAGGACGATCCGTCGACCGACGACATCTACACCATCGGGACCGTCGGCACCGTGCTGCAGCTGCTCAAATTGCCTGATGGCACGGTCAAGGTTCTGGTCGAAGGCGGGCACCGTGCGCGCATCACCGGGTTTGCCGATAACGAAACATTTTTTCAGGCCCATGCCGACGGCATTGCCGAAAAGTCCGGCGACCGGCAGGAGATGGCGGCGTTGGCTCGGACGGTAGTTACGCAGTTCGAGCAGTACATCAAACTCAACAAGAAGATCCCGCCCGAGGTGCTGGTCTCGATCAATCAGATCGACGACCCGGCCAAGCTGGCCGATACCGTCGCCTCGCATCTGACGCTCAAAATTCCGGAAAAGCAGGAATTGCTCGAGACCGAAGCGGTCGGCGACCGGCTCGAAAAAGTGTTCTCCCACATGGAGGGCGAGATCGGCGTCCTGCAGGTCGAAAAGCGGATCCGAAACCGCGTCAAGCGTCAAATGGAGAAGACGCAGCGTGAGTACTACCTGAACGAGCAGATGAAGGCCATCCAGAAGGAGCTCGGCGAGGGCGAAGATGGCCGCGACGAAATGGCCGAACTGGAAGAGCGCATCAACAAGACCGCCTTTACCAAGGAGGCGCGCGATAAGGCGATGGCGGAGCTCAAGAAGCTGCGCACGATGAGCCCGATGTCGGCCGAAGCGACGGTGGTGCGCAACTATCTCGATTGGCTGCTGTCGGTGCCGTGGAGCAATCGGACCAAGATCAAACGCGATATCAAGAGCGCCGAAAAAGTGCTGAACGCCGACCATTTCGGGCTCGAAAAGGTCAAGGAGCGCATCCTCGAATATCTCGCTGTCCAGCAGCGGATGAAGAAGATGAAAGGGCCGATTCTGTGCCTGGTCGGCGCGCCGGGGGTTGGCAAGACCTCGCTCGGCAAATCCGTGGCGCGCGCCACCGGTCGCAATTTCGTGCGGATGTCGCTGGGCGGGGTGCGTGACGAAGCCGAGATCCGCGGCCATCGCCGGACCTATATCGGGTCGATGCCGGGCAAGATTCTGCAAGGAATGAAAAAGGCGAAGTCGTCGAACCCGTTGTTCCTGCTTGACGAAGTCGACAAGCTCGGCGCCGACTGGCGCGGCGACCCGTCATCGGCACTGCTTGAGGTGCTTGATCCCGAGCAGAACGGCGCCTTCAACGATCATTATCTCGAGGTCGATTACGACCTGTCGGATGTGATGTTTGTCACCACGGCGAACACGCTGCGGATCCCGCAGCCGTTGCTTGACCGTATGGAGATCATCCGCATCCCCGGATACACCGAGGATGAAAAGGTCGAGATCGCACGCCGCCACCTGATCCCCAAGCAGATGACCGCGCACGGCATCCGCAAGAACGAGTGGAGCATCAGCGAGGACGCCATCCGCGACCTCATTCGCCATTACACGCGCGAAGCGGGGGTGCGCAACCTCGAGCGCGAGATCGCCAATCTGACCCGCAAGGCGATCAAAGACATCCTGATGAAAAAGAGCGAGCGGGTCGCGGTGACCCGCCGCAATCTCGAGAAGTATGCCGGGGTCCGGCGCTTCCGGTTTGGCGAAGCGGAGAGCGAGGATCTGGTCGGGGTCACGACCGGGCTTGCCTGGACCGAGGTCGGTGGCGAGTTGCTGACGATCGAAGCGGTGACGTTGCCGGGCAAGGGTCGGGTGACGGCGACCGGCAAGCTCGGCGAGGTGATGAAAGAATCGGTCCAGGCTGCCGAGAGCTTTGTCAAGTCGCGCAGCCACGCCTTTGGCATCCTGCCGACGATCTTTGAAAAGCGCGATATCCACGTCCACGTCCCGGAGGGGGCGACGCCAAAAGACGGACCGTCTGCCGGGGTGGCGATGGTCACGTCGATCGTGTCAGTCCTGACCGGCATTCCGGTCAAGAGTTCGGTGGCAATGACGGGTGAGATCACCCTGCGCGGACGCGTGTTGCCGATCGGCGGCGTTAAGGAAAAGCTGCTGGCGGCGTTGCGCGGCGGTCTGAAGACAGTGCTGATCCCGCAGGAAAACGAGAAGGACCTCGCCGAGATTCCCGATAATGTAAAGCGCGGGCTCAAGATCACTCCGGTCGGCACGGTCGACGAACTGCTGAAGCATGCGCTGGCGTCGCCGCTGACCCCGGTGGCGTGGTCGGATGACAGCGAGCCGCCGCCGGTAATTCCCGCTTCTGGTGAGGAACGGTCGGGGCTAGTCACCCATTGATGTTCTGTTGACTGGGCCCTGGTCGATCGTGTCATACCCAAGGCAGGATCGAAAACACCCGGTATTGCTGGGCCCTGGTCGATCGTGTCATACCCAAGGCAGGATCGAAAACACCCGGTATTGCCTCAGAATTGCTTTGGTCTGTGGCGGCGCGGGCAATTGACGTAATAACGCCCGCCCTCTAAACTGTTTGGCGAACAGGTGCAGGAAACAGTTTGGAATACTCGGAGGGGATAGCCCGTGAACAGGAACGAACTCGTCGATGCCGTTGCCAACAAATCCGAATTGAAAAAATCGGATGCGAGCCGGGCTGTCGACGCGGTGTTCGATGCGATTGAGGAAGCGTTGAAGAAGGGTGACGAGGTCCGTCTGGTCGGCTTCGGGACCTTTTCGGTGGCCTCGCGGGCGGCGTCCGAGGGACGCAATCCTCGGACCGGGGAAAAAATCCAGATCGCCGCCTCCAAGCAACCCAAGTTCAAGCCGGGGAAGGGGTTGCGCGACTCGTTGAACTGAACGCCGCACCCTCAAAACCGCGCATAGAACGCGGGTGACCGGCTGCGCGGCTTGCACGAGCCGCCACTGCACCACCGTTGCGGGCGATTAGCTCAGCCGGCAGAGCACCTCGTTTACACCGAGGGAGTCGGGGGTTCAAATCCCTCATCGCCCACCATATTTCCAGATACGGATCACCCGGCGAACCTGCAATTTGCCGGTCCGCGGCAGGCGGCCGCCTTGACACCCCGATCGCCGCGCGATAAACGATGCCGCGGAGCGGTAGGGGATGGCCGCCCCAGATGGGGGCGTAGCTCAGTTGGTTAGAGCGCCGGCCTGTCACGCCGGAGGTCGCGGGTTCGAGCCCCGTCGCTCCCGCCATCGACCGCGGAGACGACCAGATGGGTGGCACACATGGCCACTCGATGGGAGGATCCTGTCTATACGTTGCACGGTGGACACGCGTCCTGCTGATGATCCCCAGAGGCATAGTGCGGGTCCGCGCGGAGGCGGTCGTGGAGAGCCTGGAAGCCCTGTTGCGCGAGTGGTTTGCTGTTCTGGTGTTTCTGGCCATCGCCGGGGCAATCGCGGTTGCGATGGTCGTCGGATCGCTGCTGCTCGGTCGGCAGCGGCCCGACAGCGAGAAGCTGTCGCCTTATGAATGCGGGTTCGAACCGTTCGAGGATGCGCGGATCCGGTTTGATGTGCGCTATTACCTGGTGGCGATCCTGTTCATCATCTTCGATCTGGAGGTTGCTTTTCTGTTTCCGTGGGCGGTGTCGCTGGGGGATGTCGGCTTGTTCGGCTTCTGGTCGATGGTCGTATTCCTCGGCGTGCTGACGGTGGGCTTTATCTACGAGTGGCGCAAGGGAGCGCTCGAATGGGAATGAGCAACGCGCCGACGAGCCCGGTTCTGCCGGGGCCCGAGCAAGATCTGTTATTGCGGGCGGCGACGACCGAAATCCGGGACAAAGGCTTTCTTGTGGCCAGGCTCGACAATCTCGTCAATTGGGCGCGCGGCGGTTCGCTGTGGCCGATGACGTTCGGTTTGGCCTGCTGCGCGGTTGAGATGATGCATACCGGCGCCAGCCGCTATGACCTCGACCGTTTCGGCGTGGTGTTCCGCGCCAGCCCGCGCCAGGCCGATGTGATGATCGTCGCCGGCACCCTGTGCAACAAAATGGCTCCGGCGCTGCGCAAGGTCTACGATCAGATGGCGGAGCCGCGCTGGGTGATTTCGATGGGCTCGTGCGCCAACGGCGGCGGCTATTATCACTATTCCTATTCGGTGGTGCGCGGCTGCGACCGCATTGTGCCGGTCGACGTCTATGTACCAGGTTGTCCACCGACAGCGGAGGCGTTGCTTTACGGGGTGCTCGTGCTGCAGAAAAAGATCCGCCGCACCAGCAATTTCGCCCGGTAGCCGGCATTTGTAATGGAACAGCAACTGAAGAAGCTCAGTGATTATGTGGCTGCCGCCTGGCCGGCGGTGGTGACCGGCAGCGAGATCCGCCATCGTGAGTTGTCGATCGGGGTCGAGCGCGTGGCGCTCGCCGAGGTACTGCGCTTTTTGCGCGATGATGCCAAGTGCCGGTTCACAATTCTGTGCGACATTTGCGGCGTCGATTATCCCGACCGGCCGCGGCGCTTTGAGGTCGTCTACAATCTGTTGAGCATCAGCCTAAACCAGCGCATCCGGGTCAAGGTCGAGACCAATGAAGACGATTCGGTGCCGTCGGCGACCGTGCTCTTCAGCAGCGCCGGATGGTGGGAGCGCGAAGCCTGGGATCTGTTCGGGATCTATTTTGACGGCAATCCCGACCTGCGACGGATCTTGACCGATTACGGGTTTGAAGGACACCCGCTGCGCAAGGATTTCCCACTGACCGGCTATGTCGAGGTGCGCTACGACGAGCAGCAAAAGCGCGTCGTCTATGAGCCGGTGCGGCTGCAGCAGGAATTCCGCCGGTTCGATTTTCTGTCGCCGTGGGAGGGAATGGATAAGGTCCTGCCCGGTGACGAAAAGGCGGTCGAAGGCGAGGGTGCTGCTCCCCCCGGAGCGGTGCGATGAGCGCCGATCGATCGGGCGCCCCGCTTGCTGCAGCGAGCGAATTGGAGGGACCGCCGCGCATCAAGAATTTTATGATGAATTTCGGGCCGCAGCACCCGGCGGCGCATGGCGTGATGCGGCTGGTGCTCGAAATGGATGGTGAGGTCGTCGAGCGCGCCGATCCGCATATCGGTCTGTTGCACCGCGGTACCGAAAAGCTGATCGAGTACAAGACGTATCTGCAAGCGATCCCGTATTTCGACCGGCTCGACTATGTATCGCCGATGTGCCAGGAGCATGCGTTCGCGCTGGCGGTCGAAAAGCTGATGGGAATCACGCCGCCGCCGCGTGCGCAATACATTCGGGTGATCTTTGCCGAGATCACCCGCATCCTCAACCATCTCTTATGCGTTTGCGCATTCGCGCTCGATATCGGCGCGCTGACCCCGTTTTTGTGGGGGTTCGAGGAGCGCGAGCGGCTGATGGAGTTCTATGAGCGCGCTTCCGGGGCGCGGCTGCACGCCAATTATTTCCGCCCAGGCGGGGTGCATCTCGACCTGCCCGCGGGTCTGGTCGAGGACATCCTCGCGTTCTGCCAGACCTTTCCGCAGACAATCGACGATATCGAGCGGTTGTTGACCGAAAACCGCATCTTCAAGGAGCGCAGCGTCGATATTGGCGTCGTCACCGCCGCGCAGGCGCAGGATTGGGGGTTTTCGGGTCCAATGCTGCGCGGTTCGGGCGTCGCCTGGGATTTGCGCCGGGCCCAGCCCTACGACGTCTACGACAAGATGGATTTTGATGTGCCGATCGGCCGCAACGGCGATTCCTACGACCGCTATCTGGTGCGGGTCGAAGAGATGCGTCAGTCGGTCCGGATCATCGAGCAAGCGGTTGCGCAGATGCCGCAGGGCCCGATCAAGCTCAACGACCGCAAAGTGTCGCCGCCGCCACGCGCTGAGATGAAGAGCTCGATGGAGGCATTGATCCATTTTTTCAAACTTTACACCGAAGGTTATCACGTGCCGGCGGGCGAGACCTACACCGCGGTCGAGGCGCCGAAGGGCGAGTTCGGCGTCTATCTTGTGGCCGATGGCACCAACCGGCCGTACCGCTGCAAGATCCGGGCGCCGGGCTTCGCGTTTCTGCAGGCTGCCGATTTCATGTGCCGCGGCCATATGCTGGCCGATGTGGTGGCGATCATCGGCTCGATGGATATCGTCTTTGGCGAGGTCGACCGATGAACACGCCCGGCGTCGCTGCTGCCGTCGAGCAGCCGGAGAGCTTTGCGTTCACGGCTGAGAACCTGGCGGCGGCCAAAGCGCATATCGCCAAATACCCGCCGGGACGCCAGGCGAGCGCGGTGCTGCCGCTGCTCGATCTGGCACAGCGGCAAAGCGGCGGCTGGTTGCCGCGGGCGGCAATGGATTATGTCGCCGGGCTGCTGGAGATGGCGCCGATCCGCGTCTACGAAATCGGCACCTTTTACACGATGTTCAATTTGCAGCCGGTCGGGCGCTATCTGCTGCAGGCCTGCACCACGACACCGTGCTGGCTGCGCGGGTCCGACGACGTCGTCGCCGCCTGCGAGCGCAAGCTCGGGATCGGCATCGGCGAGACCACGCCTGATGGCCGCTTTACTCTGGTTGAGGTCGAATGCCTCGGCGCTTGTGTCAACGCGCCGGTGCTCCAGGTCAACGACGATTTTTACGAAGATCTTGACGGCCCGGCGACCGAGGCTCTGCTCGACGCGTTTTGCGCCGGCAAGCCGCCGTCGCCCGGCTCGGTGATCGGCCGGCAGGCCTCCGAACCGGTGACCGGCCCGACCACCTTGACGATTCCGGCGGCGCCCTCGGGCAGCCGTGCTGAGAGGACATGATGCTCGCCGACCGCGACCGCATTTTTACCAACCTCTATGGCCGCGACGACTGGCGCCTCGATGGCGCGCGGCGCCGCGGTGACTGGGATGGTACCAGGGACCTGATCCTGAAAGGCAGGGACTGGATCGTTGAAGAAGTCAAGCAATCGGGTCTGCGCGGTCGTGGCGGCGCCGGGTTTCCGACCGGTCTCAAATGGTCGTTCATGCCAAAACAGAGCGACCGCCCGACCTATCTTGTCGTCAATGCCGATGAGAGCGAGCCGGGGACGTGCAAGGATCGCGACATCATGCGCCACGACCCGCAAAAGCTGGTCGAGGGTGCCCTGCTTGCCTCGGTCGGAATGGGGGTGCACCACTCCTACATCTACATCCGCGGCGAGTTCTATAACGAGGCGCGACGGCTGCAAGCGGCCATCGATGAGGCCTATGCGGCAGGGCTGATCGGCAACAACGCCTGTGGCTCCGGTTACGATTTTGAACTCTATCTGCATCGCGGCGCCGGCGCCTATATCTGCGGCGAGGAAACCGGGCTGCTCGAGAGCCTGGAGGGCCGCAAGGGCCAGCCGCGGCTGAAGCCGCCTTTCCCCGCCGCGGTCGGGCTCTATGGCTGTCCGACAACGGTCAACAACGTCGAGACGATCGCGGTCGTGCCGACAATCCTCAGGCGCGGCGGCGCGTGGTTTAGCGGGATTGGCCGGCCAAAGAACAGCGGGACAAAGATTTTCTGCATCTCCGGCCACGTCAACGCGCCATGCAATGTCGAAGAGGAGATGGGCATCTCGCTCAAGGAGTTGGTCGATCATCATGCCGGCGGGGTGCGCGGCGGCTGGGACAATCTGTTGGCGGTGATCCCCGGCGGATCATCGGTGCCGGTGTTGCCGAAATCGATCTGCGACACCGTGCTGATGGATTTCGACAGTCTGCAGGCGGTCAAGAGCGGGCTCGGCACCGCCGCCGTCATCGTCATGGACAAATCGACCGATATCGTCAAAGCCATCGCCCGGCTCTCTGAATTCTACAAGCATGAGAGCTGCGGGCAGTGCACGCCGTGCCGCGAGGGCTGCGGCTGGATGTGGCGGGTCATGGAGCGCATGGTCAAAGGCAACGCGTCGCCGACCGAAATCGACCTGCTGCTCGATGTCTCCTACGAGGTTGAGGGTCATACGATCTGCGCGCTCGGCGATGCCGCGGCGTGGCCGGTGCAAGGGCTGATCCGGCATTTCCGGCCGGAGATCGAGCGTCGGATCGTCGAATATCGGGCCGCCGCGCTGCCCAAAGCGGCGGAGTAGAGGATGCCGAAGCTGACGATCGACGGCGGCGAAATCGAAGTCCCGCCGGGGACCACGATCTTGCAGGCCTGCGAACTCGCCGGGATCGAGGTCGCGCATTTTTGCTTTCACGAGCGGCTGGCGATTGCCGGCAATTGCCGCATGTGCCTGGTCGAGGTCGAGCGTTCGCCAAAGCCGATCGCGTCATGCGCGATGCCGGTGGCCGAGGGGATGGTGGTCCATACCAAATCGCCAAAGGCATTAAAGGCGCAAAAAGGAGTGATGGAGTTCCTGCTGATCAACCATCCGCTCGACTGCCCGATCTGCGACCAGGGCGGCGAGTGCGATCTGCAGGACCAGGCCATGGCCTACGGCTTTGACCGCGGGCGCTACGAAGAAAACAAGCGCGCGGTGCGTGACAAGAATTTCGGCCCACTGGTCGAAACCCATATGACGCGCTGCATTCATTGCACCCGCTGCATCCGATTTTTAACCGAGATCGCCGGCGTTCAGGAATTGGGCGCGACCGCGCGCGGCGAAAACATGGAGATCACGACTTATGTCGAGCGCGCACTCGGCTCGGAATTGTCCGCCAATATCATCGATTTGTGCCCGGTCGGGGCGTTGACCTCAAAACCTTACGCGTTTACCGCGCGCCCGTGGGAATTGGTCAAGACCGAATCGGTCGACGTGCTCGATGCGGTCGGCAGCAACATCCGGATTGATGCGCGTGGCGATCAGGTTCTGCGCGTGCTGCCGCGGGTCAATGAAGCCATCAATGAAGAGTGGATTTCCGACAAGACGCGCTATGCCATCGACGGATTGCGACGCCGGCGGCTCGATCGCCCCTATGTCGGCCGCCGCGGCGTCCGGGCCGAGACCGACTGGCGCGAGGCGCTCGAGACTGTCGCCGACCGGCTGAAGAATGTTCCCGGTGAGCGCATTGCCGCGATCGCCGGCGATTTGTGCGATGCCGAATCGATGTTTGCGCTGAAGCAGTTGCTGACCGGGCTCGGAACCACCAGCCTCGATTGCCGCCAGGATGGGGCCAAGCTCGATCCGCATTGCCGCGCCGGTTATCTGTTCAACACCACGATCGCTGGTATCGAACAGGCCGATTGCTGCTTGTTGATCGGCACCAACCCGCGCTGGGAGGCGCCGCTTGTCAATGCGCGGTTGCGCAAGCGGCATCTTGCAGGCGGGTTGGAGATTGCGGCGATCGGGCCGAAGTTCGATCTGAGTTTTCCGGTGTGGATGCTGGGTGAAGGCGGCAGCACTTTGGGTGCGATCGCCGGCGGCGCTGATCCCTGGTGCGAAAAGCTGCGCGCCGCCAAAAAACCCATGCTGATCGTTGGGCAAGGGGCACTTGCCCGGCGCGATGGCGGCCAGGTGTTGGCGATGGCGCGGGCGATCGCAGAAAACTACGGGCTCGTGCGCGACGATTGGAACGGGTTCAATGTGCTGCATCGCGCCGCGGCGCGGGTCGGCGGGCTCGATCTCGGTTTTGTGCCGGGACCCGGCGGGTACGATGTCGCCGGCATCGTCGAGGGCTGCCGGTCGGGTCGGATCGAAATGCTCTATCTGCTCGGCGCCGATGAGATCGACACCGACGACCTCGGGGCGGCTTTTGTCGTCTATCAGGGACATAATGGCGATCGCGGGGCGGCGCGCGCCGACGTGATCCTGCCGGGGGCGGCCTATACCGAAAAGGACGGGACCTACGTCAACACCGAAGGCCGGGTGCAGTTCGCTCGGCGCGCGGTGTTTCCGCCGGGCGAGGCGCGCGAGGACTGGAAGATCATCCGTGCGCTCTCGGGCATTGCCGGCCGCCCGCTTGCTTATGACAGCCTCGGCGAACTGCGCCGGCATCTCTGCGCCACCTACCCGACTTTTGCCGAGCCCGATCAGGTAATGCGCGCGGCATGGGGCGAGTTTGGTCAGCCCGGGCCGGTCGATCCGGCGGTGTTCACTTATCCGATCACCGATTTTTATCGCACCGACCCGATCAGCCGGGCGAGCGCCACGATGGCCGAATGCAGCGACGTTTTCCTGGTGCATCGCGGCGAATTATCAGCACGGACCGGCACCCATGCATAGTTTTTGGAGCGGCTATGCCGGGATGACGATCATCACCGTCGGCGAAGCGCTGGCGGTGATCGTGCCGTTGCTGATTGCGGTCGCCTATCTGACCTATTTCGAGCGCAAGGTGCTGGCCCTCTCGCAATTGCGCAAAGGACCGAACGTCGTCGGCCCGTTTGGATTGCTGCAGCCCTTTGCCGACGGCCTGAAGCTCCTGATCAAGGAAACGGTGATCCCGAGCGGTGCCAATCGGGCCGTGTTCGTCGCAGCGCCGGTGGTGACATTCACTTTGAGTCTTGTCGCCTGGGCGGTGATCCCGTTCGACGTCCACACCGTCGTTGCCAACATCAATGTCGGAATCCTGTATCTGTTCGCGATCAGTTCGCTCGGCGTATACGGCATCATCCTCGCCGGTTGGGCCTCCAACTCACGTTACGCGTTTTTGGGCGCGCTGCGTTCGGCGGCGCAGATGGTGTCCTACGAAGTCGCAATCGGCTTTGTGCTGGTGACCGTTTTGCTGTGCGCCGGTTCGCTGAACCTGAGCAAAATCGTCGAGGCGCAACGCACGATCTGGTTTGTCGTGCCGCTGTTGCCGATGGCCGTGGTGTTTTTCATCTCCGGTCTCGCCGAAACCAACCGTGCCCCGTTCGACATCGTCGAAGGCGAGAGCGAGATCGTCGCCGGCTATTTTGTCGAATATTCGGCGATGGCGTTTGCGCTGTTTTACCTTGGCGAATACGCCAACATGATCCTGATTAGCGCGATGACCAGCGTGCTGTTTTTTGGCGGCTGGCTGGCGCCGTTCGGGGTCCCGCCATTCACCTGGATTCCCGGGTGGATCTGGTTTTTTGGCAAGATCGCGCTGTTGTCGTTTGTGTTTTTATGGGTCCGCGCCACCTTTCCGCGGTTCCGCTATGACCAGTTGATGCGGCTCGGCTGGAAGGTGTTTCTGCCGTTTTCGCTGTTCTACCTGCTGCTCACGGCGGGTGTGCTGATCGCCACCGGATGGGCGACATCGCGTTGAGCATGAAACAAGATAGGGGAGTCGAGTGATGGCCTTGAAGGCGCGCAGTCTGTTGCTGAGCGAATTGCTCTCGGGGCTCGCGCTGACCTTGCGTTACATGTTCAAGGGTGCGGTCACGGTCAATTATCCCTATGAAAAGGGGCCGTTGAGCAGCCGGTTTCGCGGCGAGCACGCGTTGCGCCGCTATCCTAATGGCGAGGAACGCTGTATCGCGTGCAAATTATGCGAGGCGATCTGTCCCGCATTGGCGATCACGATCGAGGCTGAACCGCGCGCCGATGGCAGCCGGCGTACGACGCGCTATGATATCGATATGACCAAATGCATCTATTGCGGGTATTGTCAGGAGGCCTGCCCGGTCGATGCGATCGTCGAAGGCCCGAATTTTGAGTTCGCTACTGAGACCCGCGAAGAATTGTTCTACGACAAGCAAAAATTGCTGGATAACGGCGATCGCTGGGAGGCCGAGATTGCCAGAAACCTGGCGCTCGATGCCCCCTATCGGTGACGTCGTCATCCGCCCTTGGCTGACATCGATCAAAGCATTCATGCGTCGCCCTCTCCCACCGGCTTTCTGTCCTGACCCTCGCCTGCCGGCAGCGGAAGAGGCGGGGGCGCTCGTCCCGCAAATTGCGCCGCAGAGGATAGGGTCGCCCTTCTCGCGTGTTGCGCGAGGAGGTGGTGATTCCGAGGCTGCGTTGCGACGCGCCGATGGTTGTGCCCCCGGGCGGGGATAGGGGAAGCACGGCGATGATTGTCCAGACGATCCTGTTCTACGTCTTCGCCGCCGCTGCGGTGGGTTCGGGTGTCACGGTGGTGGCGGCCCGCAACCCGGTGCATTCGGTGCTGTTTCTGATCCTGGCTTTTTTCAGTACCGCCGCGCTGTTTCTGCTGATCGGCGCCGAATTCCTGGCAATGATCCTGATCATCGTCTATGTCGGCGCGGTTGCGGTGCTGTTTTTGTTTGTCGTGATGATGCTCAATATCGATTTTAACGAACTCCGCAGCGGCTTTGTCCGCTATCTGCCAGTCGGCGCTCTTGTCGGCGTGATCCTGCTGGCCGAATTGATCCTGATCTCGGTCGGTTGGGCGGTGACGCCGGCCCATGCCGTTTTCGCGGCGGCCGCACCCGCAGGTGCTGCCGGGATCGACAACACCCGCGCTCTCGGCGATATTCTCTATACCCGCTATCTGCTGGCGTTCCAGATCGCGGGCTTGATTTTGCTGGTGGCGATGATTGGCGCGATCGTGTTGACCCTGCGCCACCGCGCCGATGTGCGCCGGCAATCGATCGCAGCACAAATTGCCCGCACCCGCGCGCAGTCGGTCGAAGTGGTCAAAGTGGCGGTCGGGGAGCGGGTATCGTCATGATCGGTCTTCCGCATTACCTGACGGTGGCCGCAATCCTGTTTACGCTCGGGATTTTTG
>Ga0335072_10006685_pt1 | contig 16842 bp, 15 predicted proteins | sample Lox_Sample_21_FD_206725 | JGI IMG/M metagenome (GOLD analysis project Ga0335072, IMG submission 206725) | Soil microbial communities from Loxahatchee National Wildlife Refuge, Florida, United States - Lox_Sample_2.1 | ecosystem: Environmental > Terrestrial > Soil > Wetlands | place: USA...
CCCGTCCTTGAACTGGAGCGGCAGCACGCCCATGCCGACGAGGTTCGAGCGGTGAATGCGCTCGAAGCTTTCGACGATCACCGCCTTGGCCCCCAGAAGCTTGGTGCCCTTGGCCGCCCAATCGCGCGAGGAGCCGGTGCCGTATTCCTTGCCCGCGATGATGACGAGCGGCACCCCTTCCTTCTGATAGAGCATGGCCGCGTCATAGATCGGCATCACTGCACCGTCCGGCATGTGCTTGGTCATGCCGCCTTCGACGCCCGGAACCATCTCGTTGCGGATGCGGATGTTGGCGAAGGTGCCGCGCACCATCACCTCGTGATGGCCGCGCCGCGCGCCATAGGAGTTGAACTCCGAGGGCCGCACCTGATGCTGGATCAGGTACTCGCCGGCGGGCGATTCCTTCTTGATCGAGCCGGCGGGCGAGATGTGGTCGGTGGTGATGCTGTCCCCAAGCACCGCCAGCTCGCGCGCCCCGGCGATATCCTGGAGCGGCGCCGGCTCTTTCGGCATGTTGTCGAAATAAGGCGGGTTGGCGAGATAGGTCGACCCCATGTTCCACGAGAAGGTCATGCCCGCCGAAGGCTTCACCTTCTTCCATTCTTCCGGACCTTCGAACACGTTGGCATAGCGCTTGCGGAATTTCTGCTGATCGACCGCGCTTGCGACGGTGGCCGCGATCTCCTGGTTCGAGGGCCAGATGTCGCGCAGATGGACCGGCTTGCCGTCGCCGTCCGTCGCGATGGCGTCGCGCGTGATGTCGATGTTCATCGAGCCCGCGATCGCGTAGGCGACAACGAGCGGCGGCGAGGCGAGATAATTGGCGCGCACCAGCGGATGGATGCGGCCCTCGAAATTGCGGTTTCCCGACAGCACCGCCGCCGCCACCAGGTCGCCTTCCTCGATCGCCTCGGCGATCGGATCGGGGAGCGGCCCGGAATTGCCGATGCAGGTGGTGCAGCCATAGCCCGCGAGCGCGAAGCCAAGCGCGTCGAGATCGGTCTGCAACCCGGACGCGGCGTAATAGTCCGAGACCACCTGGCTTCCGGGCGCGAGCGAGGTCTTCACCCACGGCTTCACCTTGATGCCGCGCTTCACCGCGTTGCGCGCGACGAGCCCCGCGGCCAGCATCACGCTCGGGTTCGAGGTGTTGGTACAGGACGTGATGGCGGCGATCACGACCGAACCGTCCGACAACTCGTAGTTGCTGTCCTTCACTTTGACGGCGCCTCCGGTCTTGCCGGCGGCCCGGTTCGCGGCGAGCTTCGGCAGCTCGGAGGCGAAGGATTTGGCGACGCCCGACAGCGGCACGCGGTCCTGCGGCCGGCGCGGACCGGCAAGCGACGGCTCGACGGTGCCGAGATCGAGCGACAGCGTGTCGGTGAAAACCGGATCGGGCGAATGCTCGTCATGCCACAGGCCTTGGGCCTTGGCATAGGCCTCGACCAGCTTCACCCGGTCGGGATCGCGGCCGGTGAGGGTGAGATAGCGGATCGTCTCGGCGTCGATCGGGAAAAAGCCGCAGGTGGCGCCGTATTCCGGCGCCATGTTGCCGATCGTGGCCCGGTCGGCGAGCGACAAGGCGGCAACGCCCGGCCCATAGAACTCGACGAACCGGCCGACCACCCCGTGCTTGCGCAGCATCTGCGTCACGGTGAGGACAAGGTCGGTCGCGGTGGCGCCTTCCTTGAGCGAGCCCGAAAGCCGCACGCCCACCACCTCGGGCAGCACCATCGAAATGGGCTGTCCCAGCATCGCCGCTTCGGCCTCGATGCCGCCGACGCCCCAGCCCAGCACGGAAAGCCCATTGATCATGGTCGTGTGGCTGTCGGTCCCGACCAGCGAATCGGGATAGGCAACCACCTTCCCATTCTCCGCGGTCGTCCACACCACCTGGCCCAGATATTCGAGATTGACCTGGTGGCAGATGCCGGTGCCCGGCGGCACGACGCGGAAATTGTCGAACGTGCTCTGGCCCCAGCGCAGGAATTGATAACGCTCGCCGTTGCGTTCGAACTCGATCTTGACGTTCTTGCTGAACGCGTCCTTGGTGCCGAAATTGTCGACCATCACCGAATGGTCGATGACGAGATCGACCGGCGACAGGGGATTGATGCGTTTCGGATCGCCGCCCAGCGTCTCCATCGCCTCGCGCATCGCGGCAAGATCGACGACCGCCGGCACGCCGGTCAGATCCTGCATCAGGACGCGCGCGGGCCGGAATGCGATCTCGCGCTCGGAGGTGCGGTCCTTGAGCCAGGCGCCCACCGCTTTGATGTCGTCGACCGAGACCGTGCGCCCATTTTCCAGCCGCACGAGGTTCTCGAGCAGCACTTTGAGCGAGAAGGGAAGCTTGGAGATGTCGCCGATCCCGGCCGCGGACGCCGCGGCGGTCAGGCTGAAATAGTCATATTTCTTACCGCCGACCTCGAGTGTGCGTCTGCTCTTTAACGAATCATGACCGGTGACGGACATGGGCGAGGTCTCCCTTGGCTTGGGGGTGCGGGCGAATCATACCGCTAATTTGCTGCTAGCCCGTCCAACGGGGCAGATCAAGCGTATATAGCAGCGTGGATCGGCGCTTGAGTCGGGGGCGCCATTTTTGCAGAATTGGTGCTGGGGTGGGGCGTTTCCCGAGCTGACTTTACCGTCGAGCGGTGCATGAGACGATTCCTGTACGCCATGATTCTGTGCCTTTTGTTAACGCCGGCGGTGGCGGGCGCGCAGGAATACGTCGTCATCGACTCTTCGGTCGCGGCGCTCGCCAACGGGACCAAGCTCGAGGCCAATGCGACGCTCGACATCCCCGCCAAGGGCCGGGTGGTGCTTCTCGCGTCGACCGGCCAGGTTCAGGCGGTCGAGGGGCCCTACCAGGGTCCGCCCCCGGCGGCTTCCGGCGCCTCCGGCGCAGGTGCGGGGGGCATGATCAATGTCGTCGCGGCGCTTGCGACCGAAGGGTCCGCGCGTCACGAGCTCGGCGTCGCCCGTGCCATCGACTGGCGCGCCGACGCGATCAAGACCCCGCGCGACGCGCTTGCCGTCGACGCGAGCGACGGCGGCGACATTTGCGTGTTCGATCCCGCCAACGCGGACGTGATCCACGACCCATCGAACGCCGGCACCATGACGGTGCAGTCGATGAGCAACGGCGCCCAGGCGACCCTTACCTGGGACAAGGGCACGCTTCATCAGCCGTGGCCGTCCGCGCTCTCGATGAACGACGGGGACATGTTCTCCTTCGAGCAGAAAGGCGGCGACCAGGCGGCCATGGCGACCATCCACGTCCTGAAAGCCACGCCTGCCGCAAGCGATGTCGAGCGCGCGGTGCAAATGGCCCAGGCCGGCTGCCAGGATCAGGCAAAGCGCCTCCTCGCCGTGGTGGCCCAATCCGCGAAGTAACGCCGACCATCTCTGTCGTCGTCCCCGCGCAAGCGGGGACCCAGAGCCAGCGACGCCCAGTTGCGTGGGCCCCCGCTTTCGCGGGGGCGACGAAGATGTTTCAGTCTGAATGCTACGCCTAAGGACGCCTTCCGCAAGCGACGTCGAGCGCCTCCTCGCCGTGGTGGCCCAATCCGCGAAGTAACGGGCGTGGAGGCGCAGCCGGCTCTTGATGAGGCTGATCCACTGGACTACATTCCGAAATGGTGGTGACCGAACCGCTCACCGTTTGTTGAGACGCCGGAGTTCCTGTCGGCAACGCGGAAGCTAATGACCGAGACGGAACGATCGGTGTTGGTGGACTATTTGGCCCACAATCCCACGGTTGGCGATTTGATCCCGGGAACCGGAGGCGTGCGCAAATTACGATGGGCCCTCACCGGACGCGGCAAGCGGGGAGGCGCGCGCGTGATCTACTTCTTCCACAGTGCGGATTTACCGCTGTTCGCGCTATCGGCCTTCGCGAAAAATGAACGGGCGGATTTGAGTCAGAAGGACCGGAACGATTTCCGCCAAATGACGAAGATCTTGGCGGAGACCTATGGAAGGGCGAGGACATGGGTAAGGTAGCCGACAGTATCCGTCGCGGTCTCGAGGAAGCCGTTGGATATGCCCGCGGCGAAGCGAGGGAAGGGGACTATCGCGTCCATGTGCCGGCGCACATCGACGTGCGGGCAATTCGTACGAAGCTTCATATGACCCAGGCGGAATTTGCCGCGCGGTTTGGCTTCAGCGTCAACACGCTGCGGCACTGGGAGCAGGGCAAGCGCCAACCAGAAGGGCCGACGCGCGCCTATCTGCTCGTCATCGCTCACGCGCCGAAGGCAGTACAAAAGGCATTGCACGCGGCATGAGATTATGGCCCGAGCAGATTTCCTTTGTGCCGCGGCTCAATTGTCGTCGCGCACCACGAACATGTCGTCGCCATTGAAGTACCAGCGCGGCTTCTGGTTGTAGCCCTTCGCGATCGCGGCGGCGAGCTTCGGCACCTCGGCCTTGGTGTATTCGCCAAGCTCGAAGATGGTGACCTTGCCGTCGTGGTTGCCGGCGTCCTGCTGATCTGCGCCGCCCGCCAGCCCTTTGAGCAGCGTCTCGGTGAACACGCCGTGCCCGTCGACGCCGTCGAGCGCTTCCTGCTCGCTCGACGATCCCGCCAGGATGAAGCGCCCGGTTTCGTGGCTGATCTGCTTGCCGACGGTCTGGTCTTGCGAATCGCGCTGGATGCTGTCCTGCACCGCGAACGCGCCGCTATAGCACGTGTCGAGCACGACGATGGCCCGCGCGGTCGGGAATTTTGCGAGCCGCGCGGCAAGGTCGTCATAGGTGAGCGCGTGGGCGCGGATCGACGCGTCCTTGGCGTCGGGCACGTCCGCCGGGACGTAGTAATATTTGCCGTCGAGCGCCACGCCGTGCCCCGCAAGGAACACGAAGACGAGATCGTCGGGCTTGGTGCGGCCCGCGAGATCGGCGAACGCCTTGTCGATATTGGCGAGCGAGGCGTCGGCATCGGTCAGCACGATGGCGTCGACATCGGAATAGACGTCGTGCTTGCCGTCGCCGCGCATCACGTCGGCGACGCCCTTGGCATCGGCGCTCGCATTGGCGAGCGGCGGAATGTCGCGGCCCGTATATTTGTCGATCCCCACCGCGAGAAGCCGCATCACCGGCTTGGTGTTGACGGTGACATCGTATTTGAGCGCGAGAAGCGGCCGGTCCTTGAACCCGGTCTCGATCTGCTTTGCCCCGTTGAACGCCGACAGCATGATGATGTTGGCGCCGGGTTCGAGCGGCACCACGCGCTCTTCGTTGTGGACATTGCCGTTGATGCTCCGGGTCCCGCCGGGGGCTGCGAGCGTCGCGCCCTTGTCGCGCACGACGATGGGACCGATGCCGCCGCCGCGATCGGCGACATCGAAATGCAACGTCACTTCGGGGGCCGATGTGTCGACGAGCTGCACCTTGCCGACGCCGCGCACCTGCTCCGCCGGCGCGACCGGCTGGCATGCCGATCCCAGGCAATATTCCGTGAGGCGCAGATCGGGCGGCAGCCCCTTGCCCAGCACGTCGCGGACGTCGCCGATCTTCTGCAATTGCTGGGCGATCTCGTCCTCGCTCTTGCCTTGGAACTTCTTCACCACGAGATCGCGGCGGAAGAACAAGGCATAGAGCTGCTCGACCCGGACGAAATCCGCGCCCTTGGGCCGGCCATCGGCGATCCGGTTCAAGTGATAGCCGATGAGCTGCTCGCCGCCCTCGCCGTGGTCGAAGAACCCTTCCGGCGTCCACGCGACCCAATGCTTTCCGTCGGGCTCGGCAAAGGCGCTCAGAATCTCGGCGCCGTCGCTCATGCGGTACCAGCGCACCGTCCCGTCGCCGAGCCCCGCGACCGCGAGCCGTCCGTCCGCCGTCAGGTTCACGACCCAGGCCGGGGCCGGCACCGCGGTCCGCCACGCCGCTTGTCCGCCCGCATAGGCGCGGAGGAAGAAATCCGTGCCAATGAGCGCCTTGTCGGCCAGAACCGCGGCGCTGCGCGCGGTCTCGTTGGCGTCGAGGGTCAAAACATGGCCGTCGAGCTTGGGCTTCACGCCGTTGCGCCAATCGGTGACGGTGGCTCCGGCATCGCTCGTCGCGGGCGCCTTCATGTCGGCGCGCGGCGGCGGGTTCATCTCGACCGTGCCGGCGAGAATGTCGATCCGCGCCACGCTCTTGCCGCCTTGGGCGAAGCCGAACGACACCGCCGCGCCATCGGGCGAAACCGCGAAAGCATCCTCGCCGTCGCGGAAATCGGCATAGGTGCGGTCGTGGCGGAACTCGATCTCGCCGCTGCCGGCGATCTTGGCCCAGGCCGGCTCGGTGCTCGCACAGGCGACGCCGTCATCGAGCGCGGCGAGCGCCGTCACGGTGTCATCGCTGACCGGGATGTCGCTGGCCGTCGCCGCAGTCCCGCGCCAGACGCGGACCAGCTTCTGCCCGCTCGGGTCGCCATAGGTGCCGCCGGCGTAAAGCGAGGTGCCGTCCGCCGACCAGGCGAGAACGCTGAGCGCGCCGGTCTGATGAGGCGCGCCTTCGCGCTCGCCTTCGCGCTTCAGATCATGGGCCGAGAGGATCAGGACCGACGCCGCGTCGAGCAGCCCGACCGCGACCTTCGCGCCATCCTTGTCGAACGCGACGGCATAAGGCTTGTGCCGGTCCGGCACGCGATAGGTCGCGATCCGCGACAGCGCCGGGCTGTAAAGCCGGACCATGCCGTCGAGCGAGCTCGTGACGAGCCGCCCGTCGGGCGCGAAATCGACCCATTCGATCGCGTCGGTATAATCGGGATCGACGATCTTGACCGTGAGCGCGTGGGTGTCGACGACGCGCAGCCCATGCCCGTCGGTCGTGCCGACCGCGAGATAGTGGCCGTCGGGCGAGAAGGCGAGATGCGTGATCGTGTCCGCGCCTGCGCCCAGCGCGATCCGGCCGAGCCAGGTCCCGCCTACGCGATTGAAGAGATAAAGCCCCGCGCTGCCGTCCCACGTGATGCCGGTATAGCCGCCGACCGCGATGGTCTTGCCGGTGGGTGAAAGGGCGACCGCATAGAGCCCGCCTTCCGGCCCCGGCCCGATCGGACCGCGCATGGTCTCGACCAGGCTGCCATCGGCCGTCGACCACAGACGCGCGGTCTTGTCGTCGCTGACCGTGACGAGCTCCTTGTCGGCGGCATCGACGGCGAGGCCGTTGATCGCGGCGCCGTGCATGCCGGTCTCGATGCGCAGGAACGGCGTCGACGGGATGTCGGCGGCGCGCACCGCGCCGGCGAGAAGCAGGATCAGGCCGAAAGCGAGAAATCCGGCGCTTCTCGCTGCCAACGGCCGCTCCCTCGGCTTACGCGGCGTCGCGGTGGGTGAAGCGAGCCGGCACGCGGCTGATCCCGCCGGACAGATCGAAGGCGCTGCCATTCGCCTCGTCCTTGGCCGAGGCGACCTGATCGGTGAGCGCCTTGCGCTTCAGCTGGTTCGACTCGGTCAGTTGCGCGACGCCTGCCGCATCGGACGGCGGCGGCGGTGCCGCCCGCGAGGGCGCGGCCGAGCCGGCGGGCCGCAACAGCCGGCTGACGACATAGCCGGTCCGGCCATTGCTCAGTTGCACATGGGTCCAGTCGGCGGGCGTGTCGTCGCCGGTGATGGGCTCGACATAGCTGCCTTCGGCGACTGTTCCGACCTGGCGGCTCGACGTGTCGGCCTGCTCGTGGACGCGGGCTGACTCGTTGGCGACGAGCGAGCCGGAGGGCGCGTGCCGGCCGCCGCCGGAAGCCTCGCGCCGCGCCAAGGTCGTCTTCGCGTTGGGGTTGGTATCCATGATCTGGTCGGATGCCGATTGGTATTCGCCGCCGCGCTCGTCCATCTTCTTGCCGAGGCCGGCGGCGAATTCGACATCCTCGAGGTAGCGCTGCCGGATGAGTTGCAGCTGCGACTGCGCATCGCTTTGCGAGATGCGCTTTGCCTGGTAGTCGGCCTTGACCGCGGCGGCCGAGCGCAGCCGGCAATCCCTGAGATTGTTGAAGGCGGCGCTGACGCCGTCGATCTCGCCATTCTCGTGATAGACGTCCTGATAGACCGAGTTGGTGAGCGCCGCCGGATCGGTGTTGGCCTTCTGCTTGGCTTGGTAATATCCGAGTGTCCCGCCCAGAAGCGCGCCCGAGGCGGCGCCGATCGCCGCCGACTGTGCGTTGCCGCCGAGCGCGAGGCCGGCAAGGCCGCCGCCCACGGCGCCGATCGCGGCGCCTTGAATCATCGAGGCGAAGAAAAAGTCCTGATAGGATTTCAGCGCCTGACGCTGCACGCCGCACGAATCGTCGGCCGCAACTGTATAGTTGGAGCCAAACACGCCGCCGCCGCCGGCGCAGCCGGAACAAGTCATCGCCATCGTCATCGTAACGACAAAGGCGGCCGCGGGTCGCGACACGACCCAACCTTGCAGGAAAGTCATGCGAAATCTCCCCACCCCGAGGACACTTTATCGACGTTCTGTGCGCCGTTTCAACAAGTTCAGGGATGCAACTCACGGATGCGTGATCAGAGCGCTGAAATTGCGAAGAAGATTCCACTCTTTCGCCACGATTCTTTCGAATTCACGTCTCATTTACGGTGTGTACTCGCGTGCAGGTGAGAGGCGGGCATCGCCTGACCTTCCCATCTCCGCAGCGGTCCAGTCCCCCCCTGACCGCTCCAAAGAAACGGCCTCGGGTGTCCCCCCACCGAGGCCGTTTTTCTTGTGCCCGATACCGTGGCATGATCGGCGCCCCTCGTCACTCGCTTTCCCCGCATGGCTGTGACCGCGCACCTCGACTCAAGTTTTGCCGGCCACGGCCTCGCTTGCCGCCGTGGCGAGCGTCTCGTTTTCTCGGACCTTGATTTCGCCGTCGGCGGCGGCGGCGCGCTCGTTCTCACCGGCCCCAACGGGAGCGGGAAATCGAGCCTGCTGCGGCTCATGGCGGGTCTGGCGCCGCCGGCGCGCGGCGAATTCCGATGGGACGGCGAAGCGATCGCCGAGGATCCGACGCGACACCGCGCGCGGCTTCACTTCATCGGTCACGCCGATGCGCTGAAGCCGGCATTGACGGTCGCCGAGACGCTCGCCTTCTGGGCCGGCATGCGCGGCGGCGCCGCGATCGAGGCGGCGCTCGACCGGTTCCGGCTGGGCGCGCTCGCCTCCTTGCCGTGCCGGTTCCTGTCGGCGGGACAACGCCGCCGCGTCGCGCTCGCCCGTCTCGTCGCGAGCTCGGCGGCGCTTTGGCTGCTCGATGAGCCACTGACCGGCCTCGATGACGAATCGATCCTCGATCTCATCGACGCGATCGAGGATCATCGCGCGGGCGGCGGCCGGATCGTGTTGTCGACCCACGCGCCCATTGCGCTTGGCGCGGCCGAGACTCTGTCGCTCGCCGATTTCGTGGCGGTCGCCGAGCCGGCATGACCGCGTTCCGGCGCCTTGTCGTGCGGGATTTGCGGCTCGCTTTGCGCCAAGGCGGCGATTGGGCGATGGTGCTCGCCTTTTTCGTGCTGACCGTGATCCTGTTTCCGTTCGGCGTCGGGCCCGAACCCGCTTTGTTGCAGCGGATCGCGTCGGGGGTGGTGTGGGTGACGGCGCTTTTGGCGTCGCTTTTGTCGCTCGACCGCTTGTTCCTCTCCGATTACGAGGATGGCAGCCTCGAGGCGCTGGCGCTGATGCCGCTGCCGCTCGAAGCGCAGGTGGTAGCCAAATGCCTCGCGCATTGGCTCGTGACGGGCTTGCCGCTGACGGTGATGGCGCCGGTCCTGGCGCTGCTGCTGCATCTGACGGCAGAGTCCTATCCCGCGCTCGTCTTCGGCATGGCGCTGGGCACCCCGACCTTGAGCCTCATCGGCGCGGTCGGCGCCGCGCTCACATTGGGCGCGCGGCGGGGCGGCGTGCTGTTGTCGCTTTTGGTCCTGCCGCTTTATATCCCGGTGCTGATCTTTGGCGTCGCCGCGTGTGAGGCGGCGGGCGAGGGATTCTCGACGCGGCCGCATTTCCTGATGCTTGCGGCGTTCCTGGCGCTCGCTTTGCCGCTGGCGCCCTTTGCCGCAGCGGCGGGGTTGCGCCAAGCGCTCGAATAGTGGTTCGATATGAGCTAAAAGTTGGTTCGATGCACCGGTTCGCCAATCCCGCCCGTTTCATGCGGCTGTCGTCGAGGCTCGTGCCGTGGTGCGCGGCGATCTCGGCGGCGCTGATCGCGACCGGCCTCTTCCTCGCGCTCTTCGTCGCACCCCCCGACTATCAGCAGGGCGAGGCGGTGCGCATCATGTATGTGCATGTGCCGGCGGCGTGGATGGCGAGCTTCGTCTATGCGGTGATGGCAGGGGCGAGCGCCGTGGGCCTCGTCTGGCGCCACCCGCTCGCCGATATCGCGGCGCGCGCCGCGGCGCCCTTGGGCGCGGGCTTCACGCTCGTCTGCCTTGTCAGCGGCTCGCTTTGGGGCAAGCCGATGTGGGGCACGTTCTGGGTGTGGGATGCGCGGCTCACCTCGGTGCTGGTGCTGTTTTTCCTTTATCTCGGCTACATCGCGCTGGTGAACGGGTTCGACGATCAGACGCGCGGCACGCGCGCGGGCGCGATCCTCGCGATCGTCGGCATCGTCAACCTGCCGATCATCAAGTTCTCGGTCGATTGGTGGAACACGCTGCATCAGCCCGCGAGCGTCTTCCGTCTGGGCGGCCCGACGATCGCGGCGTCGATGCTGTGGCCGCTTCTGATCATGGCGCTCGGCTTCACCTTGTTCTTCGCGACGATGCTGATGGTGCGGATGCGGACGGCGCTGCTTGCCGCGCGGGTGCGCGCGCTGCGGCTCATCGCGAGCCAGGCGGAAACGGTGACCCGGCGTCCGCGCGCGCCGCGCCCAAGCCTGGGGCCGGCGCGATGACGGCGGCGATCCAGCATTTTCTCGCGATGGGCGGCTATGCGCGGTTCGTGTGGCCGGCCTATGGCGTCGCGTTCGCGGTGCTCGCCTGGATGCTGATCGACAGCGTCGGCGCCTATCGAAGGACCCGGCGCGAGCTTGCCTTGCTCGAACGGGAGCCCAAGGCGCGATGACGCGGAAGCGGCGGCGGCTTTACCTCGTGCTCGGCGGCGTCGGCACGCTCGCCATCGTCACGACGCTTGTGCTGTCGGCGTTCAGCGACAATCTCGTCTTCTTCTACAGCCCGTCCGACCTGCGCGCGAAGAACGTGCCGGCGGGACGGATGGTGCGCATCGGCGGCCTCGTCGAGATCGGCAGCCTCCAGCACGAATCCGACGGCAAGTCGATCGCGTTCAAGGTCACCGACGGATCGCAGGACGTGGTGGTGGATTACGGCGGCGTCATCCCGGATCTTTTCCGCGAGGGTCAGGGCGTCGTCGTCGAAGGGGCCCTCGCGCGCAACGGCACGTTCGAGGCCGACAGCGTTCTGGCAAAACATGACGAGAATTACATGCCCAAGGAAGTGGTCGACGCGTTGAAGAAATCCGGGCATTGGCAGGAAGGCGCCGAGGCGGCGGCGAAGCCGTTGCCATGATCGTCGAGCTTGGCCATTTCGCGTTGGTGCTGGCGCTCTTCGTCGCGATCGCGCAATCGACCTTGCCGCTTTGGGGCGCCCATCGCGGGCAGCTCGCGGCGATGTCGGTGGGACAGGGCGCGGCGATCGCGAGCTTCCTGCTCGTCACCTTGTCCTTCGCGGCGCTCATCAACGCCCATGTCACGTCCGACTTCTCGGTCGTGAACGTCGTGCAGAACAGCCATACCGACAAGCCGTTGCTCTACAAGATCACGGGCGTGTGGGGAAACCACGAAGGCTCGATGATCCTGTGGGTCTTCATGCTCACGCTGTGCGGCGCCGCCGTCGCCTGGTTCGGCGGCAATCTGCCGCCCGAGTTGAAAGCGCGCGTCCTTGCCGTGCAAGGCATGATCGGCACCGGGTTCCTGTTGTTCATCCTGTTCACGTCGGACCCGTTCACGCGGGTGCTGCCGGCGCCCGCGAATGGCGACGGCCTCAACCCGGTGCTGCAAGACCCGGGGCTCGCCTTCCATCCGCCGTTCCTTTATCTGGGATATGTCGGGTTCTCGGTCGCGTTTTCGTTCGCGGTCGCGGCGCTGATCGAAGGCCGCGTCGATGCCGCCTGGGCGCGATGGGTCAGGCCCTGGACCTTGGCCGCGTGGTGCGCGCTCACGATCGGCATCGCGATGGGAAGCTGGTGGGCCTATTACACGCTCGGCTGGGGCGGCTGGTGGTTCTGGGACCCGGTCGAGAACGCCTCGCTGATGCCGTGGCTTGCCGGCACCGCGCTCATCCATTCGGCGATCGTCGTGGAAAAGCGCGACACCCTGAAAAGCTGGACCGTGCTGCTCGCCATTCTGACCTTCTCGCTGTCGCTCGTCGGCACGTTCCTCGTGCGCTCGGGCGTGCTGACATCGGTTCATGCCTTCGCGGTCGACCCGCTGCGCGGCAGCTTCATCCTCTTGCTGCTGTGCGTGGCGATCGGCGGCTCGCTGCTTCTTTATGCGATCCGCGTGCCGGCTTTGCAGGGGGGCGGTCTCTTCGCGCCGATCTCGCGCGAAGGGGCGCTCGTCCTCAACAACCTGCTTCTGACCTGCGGCTGCGCGACCGTGTTCCTGGGCACGCTTTACCCGCTGTTCCTCGACGCGGTGGGCGGACCCAAGGTCTCGGTGGGATATCCCTTCTTCAACCGCACCTTCGTGCCGTTGAGCGTGCCGCTTTTGATGGCGGTCGCGGTCGGGCCGCTGTTGGCGTGGAAGCGCGGCGACCTGATGGCCGCGCTGCAGCGGCTTTGGGCGGCGTTCGCCGTCGTCATCGTGGTGGGGCTCGTCGGCGTCTATCTGGTGTGGGGCGGGCCGGTGATGTCGATCGGCGGCTTCGCGCTTGCGGCCTGGGTGGCGATGGGCTCGGTCGTCGAGTGGGCCGAGCGCGTGCGGCTCTTCCGCGCCGCGCCGGGCGAAAGCTGGCGGCGCGCCATCAACCTGCCGCGCTCCTCTTACGGCATGACGATTGCGCATCTGGGCCTCGCCATCGCGGTGACGGGCTTTGCCGCCTCGGCCTTCGATCAAGAACGGATCCAGGCGATGAAGCCCGGCGACAGTCTCTCGATCGCGGGCTTCACGCTCGCCTTCACCGGCGTCGACGAGGCGCCGGGTCCCAACTTCACCGCCGATGTCGGCAGCTTCGTCCTGCGCCGCGGCGACCGCGAGGTGGCCGAGCTCCATCCCGAAAAGCGCTTCTTCCCGTTGCAGCAGCAGGCGACCGCCAAGACCGCGATCCACACCAATTTCCTGGCCGATTTCTACCTGGCGCTGGGCGATCCCGACGGCAAAGGCGGGTGGTCGGTCAGGGCCTATTGGAAGCCGCTGGTGCCGTGGATCTGGATCGGCCCGGTCTTCATGGCGTTCGGCGGGCTCGTCAGCCTCAGCGACCGGCGCTGGCGCGTGGGCGCCGCGACGCGCGCGCGGCGCGGGGTCCCGGTTCCCGCCGCGGCCGAGTGATCCGCCATGCGGCGCGTCCTTTTCATCCTGCCGATCCTGCTGTTCCTCGTGCTGGCGGGATATTTCTGGGCCGAGCTTCATTCGGGCCGCGATCCGCACGAGCTGCCCTCGGCGATGATCGACAAGCCGGCGCCGACTTTCTCGCTCGCCGGCCTCGACGGCGCGCCGGGGCTCGATCACGCGGCCTTCGGCGGCCAGGTCACGCTGGTCAATTTCTTCGCCTCGTGGTGCGTGCCGTGCCGCGTCGAGGCGCCGCTTCTGGCGGGTCTCTCCAATCAGCTCAAGGTCCCGCTCTACGGCATCGCCTACAAGGACAAGCCGCAGGACACGGCCGATTACCTGAAAGAGCTGGGCGATCCCTATCAGCGCATCGGCCTCGATGAGACCGGCCGCGTCGGCATCGATTTCGGCGTCTATGGCGTGCCCGAGACCTATGTCATCGACAAAGCGGGACGCATTCAGCTCCGCTTCGTCGGTCCTTTGAGCGCCGACGCCGTGACCAACGAGCTGAAGCCGCTGATCGCCAAATTGGGCCGCTCGTGACGGGGCGTCGCCTCCTCTACGCGCTGCTGCTTGTCGTCGCGGTCGCCGGCGGCGCGCGCGCGGTCGAGCCCAGCGAGATGTTGTCCAATCCCGCGCTCGAGGCGCGCGCGCGGGCGATCGGCCAAGAGCTGCGCTGCCTCGTCTGCCAGAATGAATCGATCGATGATTCGAACGCCGACCTCGCCCACGATCTGCGCGTGCTGCTGCGTCAGCGGCTGGTCGCCGGCGACACGGATCAGCAAGCGATCCAGTACATCGTCGACCGCTATGGCCAGTTCGTGCTGCTGAAGCCGCCGGTCGAGCCCGCGACCTATGTTCTGTGGTTCGGGCCGGCGGCGCTGCTCGTCGTGGGCGGCGCCGGGATGCTCGTCTATCTGCGCCGGCACCGGCCCGGAAGAGAGGCCGCGCCCTTGCCTTTGAGCGCCGACGAGCGGCAGCGGATCGACCGGCTTCTCGGCGAGGGCGATGCCTGATGCTGTTGCCGTTGGCGCTTGCGCTCGTCACGGCGGTGACGCTCGTCATCGTGCTGGGACCGCTTTTGGGCGCGGCGCGCAGCGCGCCCGCGCGGATCGAGTTCGACCGTTCGGTCTATCGCGATCAGCTCGCCGAGCTTGCGCGGGATGAAGGCCGCGGCCTGATCGGCGCCGCCGAGGCGGCCTCGGCGCGGCTCGAGATCGAGCGCCGCATGCTCGCGGCCGACCGCGCGGATCGGGGGGCCGCGCGCGAAGGACGGCCGATCCCGGTGCTGGCGGTGATCCTGGCGCTCGGCCTCGCCGCCGGCGCCGGCGCCATTTATCTCGTCGTCGGCGCCCCCGGCGTGCCCGATCTGCCGTTCGCGTCGCGCACCCTGCCCAGCCCCGCCGCCGATGCGCAGGATGTGACGGCGCTCGAGGCCAAGGTCACCGCCAATCCCAAGGATGTCGATGGCTGGATGGATCTGGGCCGCGCCGAAGCGGCGCTTCAAAATTGGCAGAAAGCCGTCGACGCCTATCAGCATGCCGCCGATCTGGCACCCGGTCGCGCCGATGTCGAAGCGGCCTATGGCGAGGCGCAGATCCTGGCCGCCGACGGCATCGTGACGCCCGCGGCCGAGGCGGTGTTCCGCAAGATCCTCGCCGCCGACGCGACGAGCGGCATCGCGCGCTATTACCTGGCGCTCGCCGACGCGCAGGCCGGCCGCACCCAAAAGGCGATCGACGCGTGGCAAAAGCTTGCGTCCGAAGCGCCTGCGGATGCGCCGATCCGCGCCGAGCTCAAGAACCGCATCGCCGACGCGGCGCAACAGGCCGGGATCGCGGCGCCCCCGCTGGCACCGCCCGCGCCAACAACGGCGCCGGCGCCGGCCGCCGCCGACACAAGCGCGCCGGGGCCGACGCAGCAGCAGATGGCGGCCGCCGCCACCATGACCCCTGCCGAGCGCCAGGCGATGATCCATTCCATGGTGGATCAGCTTGCGGCGAAGCTTCAATCCTCGCCGGACGATCTCGCCGGCTGGATGCGGCTCGCCAAGGCCTATTCGGTGCTGGGCGAGCGCGACAAGGCGGCCGATGCCTATGAGCGCGCGGCAAAGCTCGATCCCAAGAATGTCGACATTCCGCTCGGCGAAGTCGACGCGCTGTTGGCGGACGACGCGCTCAATCAGTCGCTGCCGGACCGGGTCGTCGCGCTGTTGCACCGGGTCGAGGCGCTGTCGCCCAATCAGCCCGAGGCGCTTTGGTATCTGGGCCTCGCCGCGGCGCAGGCGCATCAGCCCGATCAGGCGGCGGGATATTGGCAGCGTCTCCTCGCGACGCTTCCCGCCGACGCGCCCGAGCGCAAGACCGTGACCGACGCGCTCGCGACGGTGCAGAAGAAATAAGGAGGGGCGCATGCAGCTCAGCACCTTTTTCCCGACCCGCGACATCGGCGGCGACCCCGCGAAGATCCGCGACTGGGCGCAGGCGGCGGAGGATTTGGGGTTCGCGATGATCGAGGTCGCGGACCACGTCTTCGGCGCGACCGCGCGCGACGGCTGGACGCCGACCTACAACGAGACCGATCCCTTTCACGAGACCTTCACGACGCTCGCTTTCCTCGCGGGCGCGACAAGCCGGATCCGGTTGTCGTCCGGCATCCTGATCCTGCCGCAGCGGCAAACGGGCCTGGTCGCGAAGCAGGCGGCCGAGATCGACTTGTTGAGCGGCGGCCGGCTGCGGCTGGGCGTCGGCGTCGGTTGGAACCATGTCGAATATCAGGCGTTGGGCATGGACTGGAAGACGCGCGGCGCGCGCCAGGCCGAGCAGGTGGAGCTGCTGCGCCGGTTATGGACCGAGCCGCTCGTGACGTTCCGCGGGCGATTTCACGATTTGCGCGACGTCGCGATCGTCCCGCCGCCGGTGCAGCGGCCGATCCCGATCTGGCTCGGCGGTTCGTCCGACGCGACCGTGAAGCGCGCGGCGCGCCTTGGCGACGGCTGGATGCCGATCATGGCGCCGGACGAGCAAGCCGCCGCAAAGCTCGCCGCGGTCAAATCGCATCTTGCCGCATTCGGCCGCGACCCGGAAAAATTCGGCCTCGAAGCGTGGCTGCGCATGGCCGAGCCCGATCCGCAGAAATGGGGCGCCGCCGCCCAAGGCTGGCGAAAGCTCGGCGCCCAGATCGTGATGCTCTACCCCACCTACCGCATCACGAGCTTCGAGGCACAGATCGAAACGCTGCGGCAGTTCAAGGACGTGGCGGGCGCGGATTGAGATGACGGCGCGTCCTTCGACTGCGCGCCTGCGGCGCTCCGCTCAGGATGAGGAACGTTTAAAGATGCCCCAGCATGAGGAACGTTTCACGATGCCCCT
>Ga0335072_10006687_pt1 | contig 16840 bp, 15 predicted proteins | sample Lox_Sample_21_FD_206725 | JGI IMG/M metagenome (GOLD analysis project Ga0335072, IMG submission 206725) | Soil microbial communities from Loxahatchee National Wildlife Refuge, Florida, United States - Lox_Sample_2.1 | ecosystem: Environmental > Terrestrial > Soil > Wetlands | place: USA...
CCGGAAATCAAGTACCGTCGCGGCGTTGAGAACGAATCTGCGGTCTAGTTCCCTCGTCTTGATCTGAAAAATGCGGGGAGATTCATTCGCTCGAATCTCCCCTGTCCCTCTGACTCAGGTGCGGGAACCGCCCTCCGCCGACTCAAGTTCGCCAGCGTCTACTTGCCGCAACTTCCGGGCCTCGTGTGTCTACGCGCGAGCCACAAACCGCAGCCGTACATAATCGGCCACCCAGTTTCCATCTTCGTCGCGCAGCGCACGTGCCAGCAGCTCCGTCGTCTCCTCCACAACCGGCTCGCGCAACTCTTCCGGAATTTGCTCAAGCACGCCACGCCGAAATGTGAGCAGCCAGCCTGTCATCCCGTCCGCCTCAAGCGGCGTGGGGCGCGGAATCAGCTTCATCTGCTCCACCCTGAAGCCTGCTCGCTCCAGCCGTCGTGTGTAAGCCTCCGCAGTTGGATAGTAGTTCACGTCGTTTTCGAGATCGCCGAAACCATGTCTTGCCAAAACAGCCATCAGAGCAACGCGAATCGCCGCAATGTTGCCGTGCCCGCCCATCTCTGCTACGAACCGCGCGCCCGGTTTCAGCACGCGGCGCACCTGCGCCAGCATTGCATCCTGTCCTCGCACCCAATGGAGCGCCGCATTGGAAAAGACCGCATCAAAGGAAGCGCTTGCATAAGGCAATGATTCTGCCGGAGATTCGTCCGCATCGATTCCGCGCGCCCGCGCCGCCGCAATCATTTGCGGCGAGGCGTCGACTCCCCTCACCGCTGCGCCACTGGCAGCGATGCGCTCAGTAAGTTGCCCGTCGCCGCAACCAACATCGAGAATTCGCTCCCCCGGCTGCGCCGCAAGCCACTCCAGCACTTCCCCTGCAAGGCCATGCACAAAGGCGCCGTTCTTCGCGTATGCTTGCGGATCCCATGTCTGGGTCATCTGAAACCTCCAAGTCCAGTTTTGATGCCTGGAGCTTCATAAGGCAAAGTTATTTTGTTTTGGAGTTTGATAACCTGACGTTATAACGAATTGAAACCCCTTACGCCGCGGCCGTCACTGCCTCACCGCTTGGCTCGTCAGATCGACTGCACCGGAATCAGCGTCAAATCGTCGACCAGCCCCACTTCCTTTTGCACGAATGGCTCGCCGTAACGGACGCCCGCAAGCAATCCATAGTGCCTCGCTTCGGCAAACGTGCGTTCGCGAATCTCGTCTTCCGGTACGAACAACCCGCCGCCCGCCGCCTGGTTCGCATACTGCGATTGGTAGGCCATCAGAGCGGCATGACGCTGTTCGATAAATGAAGTAATGTCCACGACGAAACTCGGACGCACGTCCGCATAAAGGCTGGCGTACACGATTTTGAAGGGGCGATGCGGTTCCTGGCCCGTGGAGACGCTCTTGAGACCCGCCAGAAAGCAGGCTTCATAACCCAGCGTTGCGGTCATCGCGTGATCGGGATGGCGCGCCTGCCAGTAGGGCAAAATCACCACGCGCGGACGTACCTGGCGCAGCACCCGCGCAATCCGCATTCGATTTTCGAGATTGTTTTCCACCGCGCCATCAGGCAGATTCAGCGCTTCGCGCCACCCCACCCCCAGCAGCTTCGCGGCTTCAGAGGCCTCTCGTCCGCGTAGTTCTGCAGTGCCCCGCGTGCCGGCTTCGCCCTGGGTCAGATCCAGTATGGCCGTGCGCAACCCGCGTGCCGCCATGCGCAGCAGGGTGCCTCCGCAGGTCTGCTCCACATCGTCGCGGTGCGCCGCAATGGCGAGCACATCAGCCGGAAGCGGATCAGAAGAATCCATGCAAATCAGTAAACAGTGTTATCGCCATCTGTAGTCGCGTCCATATAGGCGACGTCCGAGGCAGTCCCTGTTACTGTAACGTACTGGTTGTTGATTGACGAGCCATCCTGGGTGGAATAGATGTAGATCTGCCCGCCCTCCGCGACGTAGACCTTATGCAGTCCTTGCACATCGGCGATGCCGGTCGCGTCGCCCAGGTAAGGCTCGATCGCGGTCACCGTGTTCGACGACGTGTTGTACATCGTGAGACAGCCATAGGCAAGACCATTGGCTGCTCGATAGCCGTTATTACACTTCGTCATTCCGATCCAGAGCGTATTGTCGTCGGCCAGTGCCATCCGGCTCATCGCGCCCGGTTCACCGTCGCTGATTGGAGTGGGGCTCGCTGCCGTGTTATTTGAGAGATTCACCACCGTCAGGTTGCCCGCAAACAAACCGTCCGACTGCTGCAACTGCTGCCCAACCACGTACAGCGTAGAGGAGGCCAGCAGTGCATTACTGGCTCCGCCCGGTGTCAGAATCCTCGAACTCGTGATCGCCGCCTGCGTCGGTAACTTGCCTGACCGCTGACCGGGTAGAAAGATCATCGGCGCTACCGGCAGCGGCACCACCGAAGAAACTGCGCCTCCACATTCCGGTCCACAGTTCAATACATATGCCGTTCCGCCGTCTGGAGAGAAAATCGCCTTCACGGGCCGATCAAACGTTAATGGTGCCCCCCAAGAGGTTCCAGTTGCGTCAACGTGATCCGGGCTCTGCGCCTGGAAAAGACACCAGCGCGGTCCATTCTGCGGTTCGCAGTCCACCGCGGCCTTGGGCCAGGTGCCGGAACCGCCGGAATAGGCAAGCGTCTGCGAAGCCGTAAGCTTCACCGGATAGTAGACGTAGTTCGAGTTCTCGACAAATGCCAGCGCAAACGAGCCCCCGGGATCCATGCTCACGCGATAGACGCCGGGAAGACTCAGCGCAAACGATGCCCCCGCTGCCGAGTCCAGCACAGTGAGCACGTGCGCTTGCTGGCTGGCCGCAACCACATAGGCCTGATTCCGGCTGATAAAGATGCTCGACGATGGCCCGTTCAGCTGGCTCGTCGTATAGGAAGTGCCGCTGGATTCCTTCTGGTAATTGATCAGGACGTAGCTGCCGTCCCCGTAGCCATACACGGCGCCAAACTGCTCCTCGGGCATGTTCTGGATCGTGATCGGAAGCGCGCCGGAATATCCGGAGACGGAAAAGGTCTTGTTGATGTTGTTGTAGGCGTACCGGATGTCATAGAACGCATCGACAATCTCAAGAGCGCCTTTGGTAAAGGAACTGGGATTCTGGATCGCGATCACCACCCGGTTCGGCAGCCCGCTGGGAGGCAGAACCCGGCCCGCAAAGTAGGTTGTAGTTCCACATCCCGCCAAAGCGATTGCTAGAGCCAGAGCTCCGGCGGCGCTCACCCAAAGACTTCTTTTCTTCAAAATCCCTTACCTCGACGGAAACCGCGGAGCGAACCGCTGCCGTAGCGTGAACAAAACGATGGCGAATTTCGCAACCTGCGGCCACCCAAAATGGCCTGCTCGCGACCGGTTGCTTCAACTGGTATGACTCCCGAAGTATAACAAAGCGAGCCGCTCGGCTGGCGCGACTGAAGGCCTTGCCTTAGCATGACAACAGAATGCCGCAATTTGCCGACATCTTCGACAGCCGCCCGGTTCTCGCCGACGGCGCCATGGGTACCGTGCTCTATGCGCGCGGCATCTTCATCAACCGCTGCTATGACGAACTGAACCTCTCCGACCCCAACCTGATCCTCTCCGTCCACGAGGAATATCTTCAGGCCGGAGCGGAAATTCTCGAATCCAATACCTTCGGTGCCAATCGCTTTCGTCTCACCCGCCACGGCCTCGGCGGCAAAGTGGCCGAGATCAATGCAGCCGGGGTACGCATCGCCCGCGAAGCCGTCACGCACCTGAAAGAAAAGCAGGCTGGAGACGCCTGGGTAGCCGGATCGGTGGGCCCCCTCGGTGTTCGTCTCGAGCCTTTTGGAAAAACCGGCCTCGAAGAAGCTCGTGCCGCTTTTGCCGAGCAGATTCGCGCCCTCGCTGACGCCAAAGTCGACCTCCTCATCATCGAAACCATGCCCGCCCTCAATGAGGCGCGCGAGGCGCTGCTGGCGGCAAAAGAATCGGCTCCCGGCCTGCCCGTGCTCGTCATGGTCACCGTCGATGACGAAAGCAACTGCCTTGATGGTTCTTCGCCAGAACAGGCCGCTGCGCTCCTCACCGAGTGGGGCGCCAGCGCCATCGGAGTCAACTGCTCTACCGGGCCGACAACAGTGCTCACGGCCATTGAAGCTATGCGCTCCGCCACCAGGCTCCCTCTCGCTGCCATGCCCAATGCCGGCTTGCCGAGAGCAGTCGAAGGACGAAACATCTATCTCTGCTCCCCTGAATACATGGCCAGCTTTGCTCGCAAGGCGATCGCCGCGGGCGTGCAAATGGTCGGCGGATGCTGCGGCACGACCCCCAATCACATTCGAGCCATGCGCTCCGCGATGCGCGCCATCGACGCTCAGGCCCGCGTCGTCGAGGGCGAGGTCGCCGCGGTTCCTTCCACTGAAACGCCTCCTGCCCCGCTGGGTCAGCGCTCGCGCATCGGATCCCTGGTCGAGCAGGGCCGTTTTATAACCCTGGTTGAGATTGTTCCGCCTCATGGAATCGACTGCTCCAGGGAGATCGAGGGGGCCATGCTGTTGGCGCAGTTGGGCGTGCACGCCATCAATGTGCCCGACTCGCCCCGTGCCTCCGCCCGCATGAGCGCACAAAGCCTTTGCATCCAGATTCAGCAACACACCGGCCTCGAAACCATCCTGCATTACACCTGCCGTGACCGGAATATTCTTTCCATCCAGTCAGATCTCCTCGGCGCGTCGTCGATCGGCTTGCACAATATCCTCTGCGTCACCGGCGATCCGCCCAAGCTGGGAAACTATCCTGATGCGACTGCCGTATTTGACGTGGATGCCATAGGGCTCGTCAACCTAGTGCGGCGTCTGAATCACGGATTGGACATTGGCTCCAACTCCATCGGCGCCACCACCAACTTCACCATCGGCGTCGCCGCCAACCCCGGCGTGCCCGACATCGAGCACGAGTTGCGCCGCTTCGCCTATAAAGTCGAGGCAGGCGCAGAGTACGCCATTACCCAGCCCGTCTTTGACCTCCGCCTCCTTGAAGATTTCCTCAAGCGCATCGAAGCATTCCGCATTCCCGTCATCGCCGGCATCTGGCCGCTCACGAGCCTGCGCAACGCTGAATTCATGAAGAACGACCTGCGCGTTTCCATGCCCGAAGAGATCATGCTGCGTATGGCCCAGGCTGATACACCCGATGCCGCCCGTCAGGAAGGCATCAAAATCGCCCAGGAAATGCTCGAGGCGGTGCGGCCCATGGTCCAGGGTGTGCAGGTCAGCGCACCCTTCGGCCATTACAACCACGCCGCCGAGGTCATCGCCAGCGTGCTGCCCAAAGGCAAACATCACATGGAGTCCGCTTGATGGCGCCCTTTGAAGAATCTCTCAAAAAACTCGAATCCATCGTCGCCCAGTTGGAAAAAGGAGACCTGCCTCTCGAAGAGTCGCTCAGACTTTTTGAAGAAGGTGTGGCGCTCTCTGCCGTCTGCAAGCGCGAACTCGAAGCCGCCGAAGGCAAGGTGCAAATCCTGATCAAGCAGCGCGACGGCTCGCTCAAAGCGGAGCCATTTCCCCCTGAAAAACAGGGCTAATCCGCATCGACGCTGGCACGCGCCCCCAGCCGCCCGCGCAGCCATGCAAGCATCTCCGGCGGAATCTCTCCAAAATCGTCAAGCCGGAATAACGGCACTCCGGGCACATCTGCCGGCTCCCGCTCCATCTCCAGTCGCATCACAATTGCATCCGCCCTGCGAACAAAGGATTGAAACGAACTCTTTACCTCGACTTGCCGTCCGAAGATGGCCAGCGAGATGTCGGGTTGCAAAAGTTCAACAATCCAGTTCGATTCGAAGATCACGTTGGCTTCCGAAGCAAGCGCAGAATCGATCTCGTTTGCTTGAAGTTCATCGCCCGGCGCGCTGACCAGAAGCGCCCGTTTCGCTCCCGCGGACAGATAGCGCGCGGTGTCTGTTCCCTGCCCTGCGGCCGTCTCTTCCCACACCCGCGCAGACTGGTGCGCATGGCGCGAAATCTTCACCGCGGTCCAGCGAAACTCCGGCAGCCCGGCAATCAAACCGCAGATCAGCGCTGTCTTGCCAACCCCACGGCCGCTCCCGCCAACCACCATCATCGCCATCGCACGATTCTCATTTCGCCGTGAGACTCGCTGATCAATTTCCATGGGACTTCTAAAACATCACGTACGCGATCTCGGCGATTCCAACCGCAGTGAGAATCAGCCAGAAAAGGGAGCCGCGCACCGCCGCAATAAAGCCCAGCACCACGACGATCAGCGCGCCATCGAGTTGAACGATCCCTCGAAAGAATGAAGGCGTCTTCATCGTCACGATCAGCAGCGCGACAACCATCGCGATCGCAATGCCGGTCCATCCGACTGCATTCTTTTTCATGTCTTTGAATATCCCGATCGGCACAGCGTCTTGCACCGGCTATTCCGGTCCTTTGCTTGACCGCTTTGCCAGTCGCGCCAGTGTTGCCTGTTCGCGCAGCACCTGTCTCAGCGGCCTTGCCGGCGTTCCATAGAGTACGGTCCCAGGTTTCAGTCCATCGTTCGTGACCGTCTTGCCGTTAAAAACTCCGGATTGACCTCCAAGAATCACTCCGGGCCCCACATGCGCATGATCGCCGATGCCAACCTGGCCCGCAAGCACCGCGCCCTTGCCCACCGTGCTTGATCCCGAAACGCCGGTCAGCGCCACCAGGATGACATCTTCTCCAATATCGCAATTGTGGCCCACGTGCACAAGGTTGTCGATCTTCGTTCCTCGCCGAATGCGCGTCTCCGCCAGCGCACCGCGGTCCACCGTCGAGTTCGCGCCGATCTCCACGTCGTCCTCGATCACCAGCGTGCCCTGCTGCGGAAACTGCGTGTAAGCTCCCGTAGCATTGTCCCGTACATAGCCAAAACCATCCGCTCCCAGCACCGCACCCGCATGCACCATCACGCGGTCGCCCAGTGTTGTCCCGGGATAAAGAACAGCACGCGGGTAGATGTGGCACAATTCGCCGATCCGTACTCGGTCTCCCACTACGGCGCCGGCCCCAATCCTCGTGCCCTCCCCGATCTGCGCATGAGAACCGATCACTGCTCCCGCCCCCACCACTACGCCCACTGCCAGAACTGCGTCGGGCGCAACCACCGCCGCATGGTGAATTCCGGACCCGATCATTGGCTTGGAAAGCAGTTTTGCCGCACGCGCAAACCACAGGCGTGGCTGGTCTGTTTCCACAATGCATTTTCCGTGCGGATAAGACGCAGTGCCTCCCGGCGGTAGAACGACAATGCCCGCGCTGCAAGCCAGTGCTTCCGAGATTGCAGCGGCCGAATCGCCAAAGACCACTTCGAAAGGACTGGCGTGCTCACACGCGTTCACTCCTTCGACGGTCCAATCAGGATCGCCCTGCGCAAGCGCTCCACCCAACTTTTCGATGAGTTCGCCCAGCGTCATGCTCGGTCCTTAGTAGACACTCTCTCCTCCCGCCGGCCGCGTCTTCCAGCGCCGATGAATCCATAGCCACTGGTCCGCATAACGGCGAATCCAGTCTTCCAGTACATCATTGCACTCCTGCGTGGCCGCCAGAACATCCGCCTCCGCATCGCCGCTTTCTTTGAACTCGATCTCCGGCCCGAAGTGCAGCACGTACTTCTGCTCCTTGGCTTCCCACAGCATAAAGCCCGGCAACACAGCGGCGCCCGTCCTCAATGCCACCCGCGCCAGCCCCGATGCCGTGCATGCCTCGATCCCAAAAAACCGCGCAAACACTCCCTGCGGCGGAGTCATGTTGGTATCCATCAGGATCCCAACCGTCTCGCCCATGCGCATGGCCTTCAGCAGCCCGCGCGCAAAATCGTCCTTGTGCAGCACGCGATTCCCGTGCATGCAGCGAATCCGATTCACATACTCGTCGAGATAGCGGTTATCGAGCCTGCGGATCACCATGCCCATCGCATGGCCCATTAGCGAGTGATAGAAGCTCGACAACTCCCACGCGCCAAGATGCCCCGTTAAAACCAGCACGCCCTTGCCGCGAGCCCGCGCTGCCTCATATCGTTCGAGGCCGTCTGTCCGTATCCAATCCTGGGTGTTCTTTGCCGTGTAACGCTGCATCCGGCAGAACTCCACCAGTTGCCAGCCAAGATGCCGGTACACCCCCCGCAAAATTGCCCGTCTTCTTTCCCCCGGGACTCCCGGCATGGCCATGGCGAGATTGCGCTCGCCAACCCGCCGCAGTCTGCCAAGAGCCACGTAAACTCCCCAGGCCAAAAAGACCGCAAACCGGCGCGCCAGCCAGCGCGGCATCCGCCCCAAAGTGCGCGCAACCGCGACCACCAGCCAATATTCGATCGTTTCCAGCATCTCAGGAAGGTCTGTTCCAGTGTAGACTCCTGCACCACTCGCGCCGCATCCCGACTCGGAACTGCTGCCAAAAACAAAAGGCGGCCCACACCGGAGCCGCCTTCATTTTCATTTGTCGAGAGAAATCAGGTTATCGGCGTGATGCTTCAAACTTGTGAGCCACGTCGCGCACAAAGTCCACCGACCCCGGGGGAACCGCAACCTCACCCTTCAGGATCGAGTCGAAGTTGTGTGGCGCGCCATAGTAGGTGTCCGTGTCGTCCTTGTTCTGCGTCACGCTCGTCCCATCAAGGTCAATCCCGGCAAAGATGCCCTTGTTGCGTGAATAGCTCAGAAGCTCTGCATTCATCTTCCAGTCCGTTGCTGCTTGTCCTGAGCGTCCCACCGGCCCTGCTGCTGCCGAAGCGTCGCCGCCAATCTTGAACTTGCTCTTCAGCAGGTCCTGAAAGCCTTTGTCGTTGACCGCGACCAGCACCAGGTCAGTCGACTGGCCGCCAATCTGGAATCCAAACGATCCCCCCGCCATACGAATGAAGACCGGACCGCTCCATCCATGTCCTGTGCGGCAGGTGACCACTCCCTGGCCGTATTGCGCGCCAAAGATAAAAGCGCCCTTCACCAATCCCGGGACGACCGCTACGCAGGTGGCGTGCTGCAGCACGTTCATGGGAATCGTGCGGTCCTGCGCATTCATGATCTGGTTCAACACGGTTCGAGCGGCATCGATACGTGCCTGCAAATCCTCGCGGGAAGAGGCCGCGAACGATGAAGTGCAGCTGAGGAGGAAGCAAAGGCAAAGCACAACAGAAGCTCTCTTCAACATTTTTCCGATCCTTTCCAATCCGCATCCCTCCCATTCGCGTTCCATGGAGGCGCGGGTTACTGGTTCACAATGTCATCGCACAGGCGGCGCAGATCGAGCGGGAAATAGCCTGCGCTCACAAACCTAGCCTACATCAACCCTCTGAGAAGGTAGCGATTTCCGGAGACAGTCCTCTCCTCTTCGTCGTTTCCTTTCTTATTGAGATGCTTGGATGGGGTACGCGGGTAGGCTGGAAATCAGGGCTGATCGGGATTAGGCCAAAAAAGAAAAAAAGAGGAGTTCCCAGGCCTCATGCGGAACATGCCGCCTGGGAACTCCTTTCCCCAGATCTGCGTTGTTTCTTGAGGACAAGTTTGCTCAAAACCTCAAAACTGCACAAGAGTACTTAAGGACCATGACTTTTGGTAACCCAAAATTGGCACCCCAGGTAACCCCACCGGACCAGCCTGATCTCCTCATGAGCGCTTGGGCGGCAGCGTTCCCCTCAGTGCCCACATCGATAGATCGATTCGATTCTCCGTGCCCGTCTTGCGCATCAACCGGCTCACGTGGGCCTTCACGGTTCGGGCTTCGATCCCGAGTGCCCTCGCAATCTCCCGGTTTGACCGCGCCAGCAGGATCAGATCAAGCACCTCGCGCTCCCGATCGGTCAACAGCACCGAGCCGTTGGTCCGGCTCACGTCCGGCGAAGACAGCAGGCGATCGATAAGGTTCGAAAGCAGGTGGCGGGGCGCCCAGATGGACCCCGCAATCACCACCTCAAGCGCAGCCCGGATCGCGGCGGGCCCTGCCGTTCCGTCCAGATAAGCCCTCGCCCCCGCGATGATCGACTCCATGATCAACTCATCGTTGCCGGCTGGACCAATGACAATCAGCCGAAGGCCCGGACGCGATCGCCGCATCTCTGAGAGCGTCTGCAGTCGGTTGGAGGAGGAGTTTAGGTCGACAACAACGTAGTCGATATCCTGGTCAGACAGCAACTCCCCAAGGCTTCCCGTCACCGGGACCAATTGAGCCAGCCCGGGGGCCGGACGCTGCTCAAACACACTCCTCAATCCCTCCATGCGGATCGGTTCACCGTCCAGAAGTCCCACCCGGATCGGTTCCGGCGCTTGCGTTTTCGGCATTCGAGTCACCGCGGTTTATTCAGGAAGTACCGCCCTTCATCATCCGCGATTGCCCCACAACTCTGCCTCTTACCGCGGTAACACGACTTGTCCCGGCGAAGCTAGAGCTTCGGCAATACGATCCCCTGCTGCTTCTGGTACTTTCCCTTGCGATCTGCATAGCTAACCTCGCAAGGCTCGTTTCCATGGAAAAACAGGATCTGACAAAGCCCTTCGTTGGCGTAAACCTTGGCCGGCAAAGGTGTGGTATTCGAAATTTCGAGGGTCACAAATCCTTCCCACTCCGGCTCAAAAGGCGTCACATTCACAATGATTCCGCAGCGGGCGTACGTCGACTTCCCAACGCAGATCGTCAGCACATCCCGGGGAATTCGAAAATATTCCACCGACCGCGCCAGGGCGAACGAGTTCGGTGGAACAATGACCGACTCCGCCTGCACCGTAACAAACGAGCGCTCATCGAATGCCTTGGGATCGATGATGGCGCTGTTCACGTTGGTAAAAATCTTGAATTCATCTGAGACACGCAGGTCGTACCCATACGAAGAAAGCCCAAACGATATGACCCCCTTGCTCACCTGTTTCTCGCTGAAGGGCTCGATCATCCCATGCTTGAGGGCCTGCTCTCTGATCCAACGGTCACTCAGAATCGACATACGTCTCCTGTTCCGAACGGCGGTCAATGTCCGGGGATTGGTGCGGGCGCTTGTAGCCGCTTGAAGGCTTCATCTTACGAAACGCGCCCGCCTGTGACAACCGGCTTTCCCAGCGCCTGCCCGCTCCTGGTCCCCGGTCTCCACCGGCGAATGCAGAATTCCTGTCCGGAATTCCACCGGGTGTTTTACAAACGAAGCAAATTCTGTACCATCAATTCGGTAGGGCGTGGTACATTCTTTTCGAGTCGCGCCAGCGAGGTAACCGCTTTGATCAAGCAGGACATCGTACATCAGGTCATCGAACGCACCGGCCTGCCCCGCACCAAGGCTGAAGCTGCGGTGGATACGGTCTTTGAGGGGCTCAAAGAAGCCTTGGCGGCCGGCGAGCGCATCGAGTTGCGCGGGTTTGGCGTCTTTAGTGTTCGGGCCCGCAAAACCGGCATCGGCCGCAATCCCCGCACCGGCACTGAGGTCAGCATTACGCCGGGCAAAGCCGTGCGTTTCAAACCAGGCAAGGAATTGCACGCCTTGACCGATGGCGCAGAGGCAAAGGAAGAAGCCCACTAAAGCATTTTCTGGAAACGAATAGACCGAAGGATGCCATGACGAGTAGATTTTTCCTCAAGAAAAATTCACCCTCACGACTCCCAAACGTTCTTGAATATTTCTGAAAATGCCTTAAGTCACCGAACCGGCTTCCCTGTCTCGCCATTCCGTTCCATCGCTCACAGCAGGCGTTGTGCGTCTACGTCCACCACCAGGTTGCGGCGCGGGATGCCCGAAGCATCGGCGTGCGCCAGCAGTCCGCGCAGCGTCGCATTCAGCGCCTTTCTCATGCTGGATTTCAGGATCAGGTGAAACCTGTAGACGCCCTTGATGCGCGCAATCGGCGCCGTGCACGGTCCCAGCACGCGAATTGCCTCCGGAGTATTTTTCGTGAGCCACTTACCCAGCTCCGCCGACCAGGCCGCGGCTTCTTCCAGCTTTTGCGATTGCACCAGCACATTCGCCAGAACCCCAAACGGCGGATAGTGCATCCAGCGCCGGTACTTCAGTTCGCGCTCCACAAAGGCCGCGTAATCGTGCGAGCTCGCCGCCACAATCGCGTAGTGGTCCGGATAATACGTCTGCACCACCACCCGGCCCCGCAATTCGCCCCGCCCGGCGCGCCCCGATACCTGCGTCATCAGTTGAAACACCCGCTCCGCAGCGCGAAAATCCGGCATCGACAACGCGTGGTCGCATCCCACTACGCCCACCAGCGTCACCCCGTGAATGTCGTGCCCCTTGGCGATCATCTGCGTTCCCACCAGCAGATTGATCTCTCCTGAATGCAGTCGCGCCAGCAGCCGCTCCATATCGTGCCGGCCTCGCACTGTATCGCGATCCATGCGTCCAATCCGTGCACCCGGAAAAATCTCGCCAAGCCGTTCCTCGCCCTGCTGTGATCCCGCGCCCAGGTAGTACAAATGTTCGCTGCCGCACTTCGGGCACTTCGCCGGAACAGTGCGCTTGTATCCGCAGTAGTGGCACTCCAGCCGTTGCCCTGCGCGTGCCAGGCCGCTTTCATCGAGTGTCGGCTTGTGATGCGTGAGCGCAATCGCGCAGTTCTGGCACTCCAGCTTTTCACCGCAGGCACGGCACAGCACGGCAAACGAATAGCCACGCCGGTTCAGCAGGATCAGCACCTGTTCCCCGCGGTCCAATGCCGCGTGCGTCTGTTCCACCAGCGACCGCGAAAACAACTGTTCCTGCCCGGTCTCCTGGAACTCGCGCCGCATGTCCACCAGTTCCACCTCCGGCAGCGGGCGGTTCATCACCCGATCCTGCAGCTCGATGCGCGCATACTTGCCCTGCACCGAGTTTTGCCAGCTTTCCAGCGACGGCGTCGCCGAGCCCAGCACAACCACCGCATCGGCCAGCTTGGCACGCATCACGGCCACGTCGCGCGCGTGGTAGCGCGGCGTTTCTTCCTGCTTGTAGCTCTGGTCATGCTCTTCGTCCACAAGAATCAGGCCAAGATTCGGCACCGGAGCAAAAATCGCCGAGCGCGTTCCCACCACGATCGGCGCCTCACCGCGATGAATTCGCCGCCACTGTTCCCGTCGTTCCTCCGGCGTCAGAGCCGAGTGCAGCAGCGCCACGCGCGCGCCAAATGCCGCATCCAGCAATCCCACCACCTGCGGTGTCAGCCCGATCTCCGGAACCAGCAGGATCGAAGCCAGCCCGCGATCAAGCGCCCTCTGCATCGCGGCCAGGTAAACAGCGGTCTTGCCCGATCCCGTCACGCCATGCAGCAAAAATGCGTGAAACCCGCCCAGCCCTCCCGCGATCGACGCCAGCGCATCGACCTGCGCTTCGTTCAATCGAATCGCTTCCGACGTCGGGTCGATTCCGCCCAGCCGAAAAGCCGCCGCGCGCTCGTCGATCCGCACCAGCCCGCGCCGCACCAGCGTCTGCAGCGTCGACGAAGGCATCTCCTTGCGCCGCAGCTCCGCCAACGGCAACTCGCCGCCGCAGGCTGCCAGTTCCGCTAGAATCGCCTGCTGTTTTTCCGTCAGCGACGGCAGCCGCGTTTCAGGAACAAGCACCGCAAATCGCTCCGTCCGCCGCGCATCGCGCTCCACCGCAGCCGTCTCGCGGGCAATCCATTTCTTGCGCAACATGCCGCCCAGCACCTGCAGCGTCGCTGCTGTCGCCGTGCGCAGCGTCGATACCTTGACAGCTTCGCCCTCGGCAAGCCGCTCCAGTACCCGCCGTTCCAGATCCTGCCTGTCGCCGCCTGCCCTATCCGTCTCGCGTCCTTGGCCCGAATCGTCGGAGTCCCTAAACCCTTCTTCCCCCTTCTCCGGCCTTGGGACAGGGCACGACTTCAGCGAACCTTCTTCCCCCTTCTCCGGCCTTGGGACAGGGCACGATCCCAGCGAACCTTCTTCCCCCTTCTCCGGCCTTGGGACGGGGCACGATCCCAGCGAACCTTCTTCCCCCTTCTCCGGCCTTGGGACAGGGCACGACTTCAGTCGTGCCGAAATATCGCCAAATCTCTCAGGGGCTTTAGCCCCTGACACGGATTCCTCCACCATCTTCGCCAGCGTGTCTCTCCCCCGATCCGTGATCCGGTAATAGAGCGTACGGCGCACCTCGGCCGCAAGCGGCAACATTCCGCGCAGCACTTCGCCCAGCGGAGCCAGGTAGTACTGCGCAATCCACTCCCCCAGGGTCAGCAGGGGCTCGCTCAACAGAGGCTCGTCATCCAGCAGCGCCTCAATCGCCCGCACTTCGAAATCTTCCGGCGCTTTGTCCCCCACCCCCGTCACCACGCCAATCAGCTTTTCGTTGCGAAACGGCACCACCACCCGCGCCCCACGCCGGGGCAGCATCTCCTCCGGCACCACATAGGTGAATGTGCGGTCCAGCGGAACTGGCAGCGCGACTTCGCAATAAACAGGCATGTTGGACAAAGCTCAGTGTAGGAGATGGAGCCGAATCTACGCCGCGTGATTCCTGCCTCGATTTGCACAGGCTCCGCGTTCGGCCCTGCGCGAAGTACAATTTCTGCTGATGACTTCAGTGGCTGAAAAAACCAAAGCAACGGCGCCGGGTAAACCATCTTCGAAGTCCAAACCAATCACCATGGCCATCGACATCGGCGGCTCCGGCTTGAAAGCTATGCTGCTCGACCCGCACGGCAAGCCGGTCAGCGAGCGGCAGCGCGTTCCCACTCCTGCCATTCCCACTCCTGCGCTTGTCCTCCGTGGACTGGAAGAGCTGCGCAAAAATCTCGGCTCCTTCGATCGCGTCTCTGTCGGATTCCCCGGCGTCATCAAGCGCGGCATCACATGGACCGCTGTCAATCTCCATCCCGCATGGGAGGGCTACCACCTCCAGGAAGAACTTGAGAAGCGCTGGAAGAAGCCCGTTCGAGTTGCCAACGATGCGGCCGTGCAGGGCTATGGCGCCATCATCGGCGATGGCGTGGAACTGACCCTCACCCTCGGCACCGGCATGGGAGGTGCTCTGTTCACCAGCGGCCGCCTTTGCCCCGGCCTCGAGCTTGGCCACCATCCCTGGCACAAGCACACCTACGAGGACTACATCGGCCGCCGCGGGCTCGACAGATACGGCAAGAAGCGCTGGAACAAATACCTGCGCGAAGCCATCGAGCAGACCGCCCGACTCTTCAATTGGGATCATCTCTACATCGGCGGCGGAAACACCAAGAAAATCGACTTCGAGCTTCCTAAGAACGTCAAGATCGTCTCCAACGAGGCAGGCCTTCTGGGCGGCGTAGCCCTCTGGCGCGAGTGGAAGTAGACTGCGACCGATCAGAGATCTGACCTACTACCCGCCAGCCACTCGCTTCGTCACGTGTATCCTTTCCGTGCTACCATCATCTCCTCAACGCGCGCTGGCTGGGTGCCGTTCCCCAGCTCCGGGTTTCTTCAATATGCCAGTTCGCCAAACCAAAGGAGGCGGACATGACCCCGAGTCTCTCATCCGTCGCAACGGCCTCTCTCTCGATCCTTCTCTTCGCATCCATTCTGCCCGCTCAGACCGCTGACTCCGCTTCTCCCTCACCCGGAGTCTCCAGGGTTCGCATCGTTCGCCTCAGCGAAGTCAAAGGCGCTGTCGAATTGGATCGCAACATCGGCCGCGGTTTTGAGACTGTGATGCCCAACATGCCCATCGTAGAAAACAGCCGCTTGCGGACTGAGGTGGGCACCGCCGAAGTCGAGTTTGAAGACAACAGCACGTTGCGCCTTGCGCCCAACTCCATGGCCGAGTTTCCCCAGCTCGAGCGCCTTGCAGCCGGCGGCACCGTGTCTTCGGTTCGCCTCGAAAAGGGCACAGCCTATGTGAGCCTGCTTAAATCGAAGACCAACGAGTTCAACCTCCTCGTCGGCGACCAGAAGCTGCAGTTGCTGCCTGACAGCCATATCCGTCTCCAGATGGACGGCCCCGAGGCAAATCTCGCGGTGCTCGACGGCACTGTGCAGGTCAGCGGGCCTGCCGGAGTACAGGATGTTCACAGGAAAGAGACTCTCACCTTTCAAATGACCGGGCAGGAACAACCCACTCTGGCGAAAAACATCGTTTCTGAGCCGTTCGACTCTTGGGACAAGGACTCCACTCAGTATCATTCCCGCGTCGCCTCCCTCAGCGCATTCGGCAACTCCCCCTACTCCTACGGCCTCAACGATATGGCCTATTACGGCAGCTTCATGGACGCTGGAGGCTGCGGCATGATGTGGCAGCCCTACTTTGTGAGCGCAAACTGGAGCCCGTTCTCCAACGGTGCCTGGGCGTTTTACCCCGGCGCCGGATACTCCTGGGTTTCGCCCTATCCCTGGGGATGGACGCCCTACCACTACGGCAGTTGGTCCTTCTGTCCCGGCTATGGCTATGGCTGGATGCCGGGCGGCGCCTGGACCGGCCTGAATAACGGCACCATTCTGATGTCGAGAGTTGGAAGCAGCGCTCCAGGTCGCCTTCTGCCGTCGCCCGTCCACCCGCTCCGTCCCGGCGAGCCCAGCATGCTGCCCGTCAACCTCAAGCCTCTGGTCCGCTCCCAGGTTGCCTCAGCTGACTCCTTCGTCTTTAGGAACAATTCGGCCGGCTTGGGGATCCCCCGCGACGAACTGGGCAAACTTGGCAGGCTCTCCCGCCAAACAGAGGAGCACGGCACGGCCAGCACCCACATCTATGTCAGCGTCGCGCCTGCTGGCAGCTATGGTCGCGGAGCACAAGCCGGCTCCACCCTTGCCCCCGTCGCGATTCACCGCGGTTCCGCGCCATCCTATGAACCGTCCTATTCGTCGCGTGGCGGAGCATCTCCAAACCCCGGCTACTCAGCTGGAAATAGTGGCGGAG
>Ga0335072_10006688_pt1 | contig 16840 bp, 14 predicted proteins | sample Lox_Sample_21_FD_206725 | JGI IMG/M metagenome (GOLD analysis project Ga0335072, IMG submission 206725) | Soil microbial communities from Loxahatchee National Wildlife Refuge, Florida, United States - Lox_Sample_2.1 | ecosystem: Environmental > Terrestrial > Soil > Wetlands | place: USA...
GTCACGCGATGAAAAAAGCCGACGTGCCGTTCGTTCCCGGCGGCACCGAAGCGATCGAAACGGTCGAAGCTGCGCGCGAAGCCGCGGCTGCATTCGGTTTGCCGCTCGCGCTCAAGGCATCGGGCGGCGGCGGCGGCAAGGGCTTGAAGGTCGCGCACACGCTCGACGAGATCGAGACCGCGTTCAATACGGCCAAACGCGAAGCCGAGGCCTATTTCAAGAACGGCACGATCTACGCCGAACGCTATCTCGAAAACCCCAAGCACGTCGAATTGCAGATCCTCGCCGATAAGCACGGCACGGTTCTGCACGTCGGCGAGCGCGACTGCTCGCTGCAGCGCCGTCATCAGAAGCTCTGGGAGGAGACGCCGGCAAACATTCCGCTCAAGACGCGCCGCGCCATGCGCGAAGCGGGCGTGCGGGCGGCGCAGGCGATCGGCTACGATTCGGTCGGCACGATCGAGTGTCTGGTCAAAGGCGACGAGTTCTTCTTCCTCGAGATGAACACGCGCATTCAGGTCGAGCACACCGTCACCGAGATGATCTCGGGCATCGATCTGGTTCGCGAACAGATTCGCGTTGCGGCCGGCGAGCCGCTGGGTTTCAACCAAGATGACATCAGCTTCCGCGGACACAGCATCGAAGGCCGTGTCAACGCCGAAGATCCCGCCGATAACTTCCGCCCAGCGCCCGGCACGATCCGCGCATATCGCGAGCCCGCGGGTCTGGGCGTGCGCGTCGATTCCGCGGCCTATCCCGGCTACACCATCTCGCCCGACTACGACTCGATGATCGCCAAGCTCATCGTATGGGCGCCGACGCGCGTGCAGGCCATCGCGCGTCTTGCGCGCGCGATCGACGAATATACGATCGAGGGGGTGCCGACGACGCTTGCGCTCCTGCGCGCACTCTGCGACGAGCCGAGCGTTCGCGACGCTTCGTACGGCACCGCGACGCTCGAAGCGTTGGTTGCCTCCGGTCTTGCTATGGCGAAGGCCCAGACTCCCTCCTTCGCCTCGCTTGGAATGGTTACGCTCGGCTCCGGAGGGGGCGCTGAACCTTCGCCGCCGCAGGACCTACGGGTGGAGGTCGATGACAAACTGTATCGCGTTCGCGTTTTCGACTTGCCGCAAACGACCGGAGGAAGCGCGCCCGCGAAAAACGGTGCGCAGCGATTGGCGCCGCGCGCGGCCGGAAAGAAAAAATCCGCATCCTCGAGCGGCAATGACGTCGTCTCGCCGATGCACGGCGTCGTCGTCGAGATGAAGGTCGCGGCCGGCGACGCGATCGCCGAAGGTCAGGTCGTGGCGATCGTCGAGGCAATGAAGATGATGAACGAGATTCGCGCGCACAAAGCGGGAACCGCGTCCGTGGTGCACGCAAAAGCCGGCGATACGATCGAAGCGCAAGCACCCCTCGTAACAATCGGCTAGGGAATGAGGAGAATCTTGCCTTTGAGGCCGCCCTTCGCGAGCGCGGCTTGACCTTCGCCCGCGTCGCGCAGCGGAATGCGCCGATCGATCGGGATCGAGAACTTCTTGTCGCGCACCGCTTGCATCAGCATCGCCAAGAGCAGTGCGTCCTGATGGGAATGGAAGGCGGCGACCTTTACCAACGGATAGTCTTTGGCATTCTCGGGCGCACCGGTCGCGCTCGCAAACGTGCCGCCGGGTTTGACTTTGGCCATGAGCGCGGCGGCCGTAGCGCCGCGCACGAGGTTCGCGACGACGTCGACCTGCGGCTGCGCTGCAAAGGCGGCGGCATCGTCGAGCGCCAGCACCTCGTCGGCGCCGGTTTGCTTGGCCTCTTCGAGCTGACGTTTCGTCACGCCGGCGATCACGTGCGCGCCGACGTTCATCGCGGTGTAAACCGCCGCGCGCCCGACGCTGCCCACCGCGCCGGAGACGAGCACGGTGTTCGTCTGCTTGACGTGGGCGGCTTCTGAAACGAGTTGGCTTCCCGTAATCGTCACGAGCGGCAGCGCGCCGGCGTCAACGAGATCGAGCCCGTCCGGTACGCGCGCGAGCAGGTCGGCTTTGGCAGCGACCAATTCCGCGTACGCATTGTACGCCCACGCGGCGACCTTTTCCCCGACGCGCAGACCGGTGACGCCGTCGGCAATTTGCACGATCGTCCCCGAGAAGTCCCATCCGAGAATTCCCGGAAACTGCATCGGCCAGGTTGCTTGCAGACCGCCGCTGCGCTGAATGATGTCGATCGGATTGATGCTGGCCGCCGCAACCTTCACGAGCACTTCTCCCGGGCCGGGAACCGGGTCGGGCACGTCTTCGTACTCGAGCACTTCGGGGCCGCCGTACTGATGAATGACCGCTGCTTTCATGCTGCACGAAACCCCCCTCTAGCGAGCGCGGTTCCAGGCAAAAGATGAAGGCAGCGGTCATTCATGAGCCCGGTGGCCCGGAGGTCTTGAAGATCGAAGATCATCCGATCCTGGCGCCCAAAAAAGGCGAGGTATTGATTCGCGTGCGGGCGTTCGGTCTCAACCGCTCGGAGATGTTCACGCGACAAGGACTTTCGCCCGACGTGAAGTTCCCGCGCATTCTCGGCATCGAGGCCACGGGCACGATCGTTTCCGCGCCGGGCGGCGAATTCGACGAGGGCGCGACGGTCGCAACCGTGATGGGCGGCATGGGTCGCGATTTCGACGGCAGCTACGCCGAATACACGGTCGTACCCGCCAAGAACGTTCAGGCGGTGACGACGCAACTTCCGTGGGAGACCTTCGGCGCCGTACCCGAGATGCTGCAAACGGCGTGGGGTTCGCTTTTTCTCGCGTTGCGGATAAAGCCCGGCGAGACGCTGCTGATTCGCGGCGGAACCACGTCGGTCGGCTTAGCCGCCGCGGCGATCGCCAAGCGCCACGGGATCATCGTTTTCGCGACGACGCGCAATCCCGCGAGCGAATCCTTGCTGCGCAGCAACGGCGCGACCGACGTCTTCATCGATGACGGCGCGATCGCAGACGAGGTTCGCAAGCGCACCGGCGGCGTCGACAACGTTCTCGAACTCGTCGGAACGACGTCGCTCCTGGATTCCTTGCGTTGCGCGAAGCCCGGCGGTATCGTGTGTATGACGGGTCTCGTGGGGAACCAATGGACGCTCGACGGCTTTGCGCCGATGGATGCGATCCCGCAGGGCGTCTATCTCACGAAATACGGCGGCAACGTGCCGGAGTTCATGGCGATGCCGCTCGAAGAGCTCGTCGCAGCGATCGCGGACGGTTCGCTCAAGGTTGCGATCGGTAAAGTCTTTCATCTCGACGAGATCGTCGAAGCGCACCGTTTGATGGATAGCAACAAAGCCGGCGGAAAGATCGTAGTCCTGACATGAGCAAAAAGACCGAAGGCATCGACCCCGCAGCCAAACCCTCGGGTACCGGGTGCATGGAATGCACCGCGACCGGCAGTTGGTGGTTTCACTTGCGGCGCTGCGCCGAATGCGGTCATATCGGATGCTGCGATAGTTCGCCGCATCAGCACGCGCGCGCGCACTATCACGCCTCGCATCATCCGGTCATCGCGAGCTTCGAGCCGGGAGAAGTGTGGTTCTACAGCTTCGATACCGACCGGATGATGCACGGCCCCGAACTCGCCGATCCGCGTTGGCATCCGCAGGAGCAACCCGTTCCGGGACCGCGCGGCCGCGTTCCCGAGGATTGGCAGTCGCAGCTGAACTAAGGAGTACCGCACGCACGGGCGGAATGGCCCACGTGTGGCACGGGAGTTCAACGCGAGCGGCATTCCGCTCGAATCCCAATACGATCGGACACAGGGACCGGAACACGACCTCGGCGAGCCGGGCGCGTTTCCGTACGGCCGCGGCATACGCGCCGACATGTATCGCGGACGGTTGTGGACGATGCGGCAGTACGCGGGCTTCGCCACCGCCGCCGAATCAAACGCGCGCTATCGCTACCTGCTCGAGCGGGGCACGACCGGACTCTCGGTTGCCTTCGATCTGCCCACGCAGCTCGGCTACGATTCCGATGCGGCCATCGCACGCGGCGAGGTCGGTAAAGTCGGCGTCGCAATCGACTCGATCGCTGATATGGAAACCCTCCTCGACGGAATTCCGCTCGAAGACGTGACCGTTTCGATGACCATCAACGCGCCCGCGTCGATTTTACTCGCCATGCTGCTCGCCGTGGCACGGCGTCGCGGGATTGCGTTCGATAAACTCGGCGGCACGATTCAGAACGACGTGCTCAAAGAGTATGCCGCTCGCGGAACCTACATCTATCCGCCGGGGCCGTCGATGCGCCTGGTTACCGATGTAATGGCGTACTGCGCGCAGTCGGTTCCGCAATGGAACACGATCTCGATCTCGGGATACCACATTCGCGAAGCCGGTTCGACCGCGGTGGAAGAGATCGCATTTACGCTCTCCAACGCAAAGGCATACCTGCGCGCGGCGCGCGCAGCCGGACTCGATCTCGACGCGATCGCGCCGCGTATCTCGTTCTTCTGGAACGCGCACAACGACTTCTTCGAGGAGATCGCCAAATTCCGCGCGGCACGCTATCTGTGGGCGCACATCACGCGCGACGAGTTCGGCTGCAGCGATCCGCGCTCGCAGATGCTGCGCTTCCACACGCAGACCGGCGGCTCGACGCTCACCGCTCAGGAGCCGGACAACAACGTCGTACGCGTCGCGCTGCAGGCGCTCGCGGCGGTGCTGGGCGGTACGCAGTCGCTCCACACCAACGGCAAGGACGAAGCGCTCGCGCTTCCGACCGCGGAAAGTGCGAAGCTCGCGCTGCGCACGCAGCAGATCATCGGTTACGAATCGGGTGTTGCCGACGTGGTCGATCCGCTGGCGGGCTCGTATTACGTCGAGTCGCTTACGAATGCGTTGATCGAGCGCGCGCAAATGCTGATCGCCGAGGTCGACGATCTCGGCGGCAGTATCGCGGCGATCGAGAGCGGTTGGATGCAGGCGCGCATCGCCGACTCCGCTTACGAAGCCCAGCAGGCAATCGAACGCGGTACGAGCGTGGTCGTCGGCGTCAACAAATTCGCTGAAGCAGATGCGAGCGACGTCGCCATCCCGCTGCAGCGCATCGATGAGTCGATCGAGCGCGAACAGGTCGCGCGCCTAACGGCGTTTCGCTCCGGGCGCGACGTAGCGCGCGTGGAAGCACGCCTCGCGGACGTGCGCCGCGCTGCAGGCGATAAGCAAAATTTAATGCCGCACTTCATCGAAGCGGTCGACGCGGGCGCAACACTCGGCGAAATCTGCAACGTGCTGCGCGAGGTCTTTGGTGTCTACCGGGCAAAAGAAGTCGTTGCTTAAGGGAGTGGGCATCGTGAAGATCGATCACATCGCCATCGTGGTGAGAGACCTCGATGCCGCGATCGCACTCTACACGCAAACACTCGGTTTACGCCCGCTCTACCGCGAAACGATCGCAGATCAAGGCGTCGAAGCCGTCGGACTGGAGGCAGGCGACTGCGTCATCGAACTGTTGCGTCCGCTCGATCCGCAATCGCCGATCGCGCGTTTCCGCGGCGACTCCGAATCGAAACTTCACCACACGGCCTATCGCGTGAAAGACATCGGCGTCGCGCTTGCCGATTTACGTGCGCAAGGCGTTCGTCTGATCGACGAGCAGCCGCGCAAGGGCGCGCACGGAAACCGCATCGCATTCATTCATCCCAAATCGACGGGTGGCGTCCTCATCGAACTCTGTCAGCCCCAAAGCGAGCCCGCCGGCTAGAGATTCGGCGCCAGACGCGCCTCGATACGCGTATCGAAGGTGCGATCCCACGGCATCGTGATCTGCATCGCCGCGATGTGATACTGCGGATAGAGCTGCAGCAGCGTCGCCTGTGCGTCGTTCCAGAGCAGCGCGCTGTTCCGTTGCGCCATGCGCGCGGCCATATCGCGCTGCAGAAGCGTGTGATCGGTCACGCCTTGGGTGGCGAGCCACGCGTTGAGATCGGGCCGAACCAGCGTGTGGAAATCGACGTCGTCCACGAATCGGACGAACGTGAACGTGCGATGCGCCAGCGCGTCGTACGAATGCATGCGCCGGCCCGCACCGGCCGCGATCGTCTCGGCGAGCGCCGTCCCCACGGTGTTCGCATCCGTGTTCCAGGCCGCATAAGCATCGAGGCGGCTCGCGATGCCCGAGGTCAAGAGGGCCTGCGCGAACGCAGCCTGCGCCTCATAACTCCGTTCGAACGAAAGGTCGACGACGGCGACCGGGCGGCCGCGTTCGAGGTCGGTGCGAATCGCGCTCAAGAACGCGTCATCGAGCGCGGGACCCGTATCGGGGACGTGGACGTAGAGCTGGATGTCGGATCCGGCCGCATCTTCGTCTTCTCGTCCCCCGCACAGCGCGATGAGCCGGTCGATCGTCATCCCGATCGGGGTATACTCGAGCGGATCTTGATACGACGCACCCTGCAGCGTCGAGTAGTGTACGGCGACGCGCGGAATCCAACGTGCTTCGCGCGCGAGCGCGTGCGCTACCAGCGCCATCCCCAACTCGTCGGCGCCCGGTTCGATCGACGCGCGACCGTCGAGATCGCTCGCCTCGAGGTAGCTCTGCAGCGCCTCCACTTCGGGCACGTGCAAGCCGTACGGCTTTGCGTCGTCTTGACCGAGTACGAGACGATCGATCGCGCCCGCGCGTGCTTTGTCGATCAGCAAGCGATCGACGCCGTAATTACGCGCGCGCGTATGCAGATACGCGTCGAGCGTCTGCGCGCCGATGAGCTCGCGCAGACGGGCGGCTTCCGCTTCCTCGGAGGGTTCGAGCGGATCGTGCAAATTCGCGTACTGCTGCAGATACGACCAGATCGGATACGGGGCAAAGTAGTTTGCCCAAGACGGAACACCGGTCGGCGCAAGCCGGACGACGGTGCCGAACACGCCGATCCACGCATCGGGAACTCGCGCGCGCAGCGCAGCGATTTCACGCAGGCGCATGTAGGCGTCGGCGTAGCTCGGACCCGGCACGCGCGAGGGAATCAATCCGCCGTAAGCGAGCATGTCGCTCGATAGCACGTATGCTTCTGCGCGCGGTGCATCGGCGTTGAGCCACGCGATGATCGCGTCCGGGTCTCCGGGTTGGAGGTTGTTCCCGAGTAGCGCCTGCGGCGGCGTGACGACGCGCTGACCGGCGATTTCGCCCAGCATCACCGGGAGACGCCAGGTGACTTGCCGATCGTCCATCGGCACGAACACGATGGGCAGCACGAGCGCGAGAATGATGGCTTTCACAGCAACGTTCGCAGCGGGCCGCTCTCCAGCAGCATCCGCGCTTGCGCCACGTCCACGCCGCGCGCGATCATGACCGCCGCAACCCTGACGCTGCCGTCCGCCGCGTCGAGCATCTCGCGGGCGTGTTCGGCACTGGTTCCGGTGAGCATCACGACCAGGCGTTCCGCGCGTCCGCGCAGCTTCTCGTTGCTCGCGACGAGATCGACCATGAGATTGTCGTGGACCTTTCCCAAACGCACCATCACTGCCGTCGAGATCGTGTTGAGCGCGATCTTTTGCGCCGTCCCGGCTTTGAGCCGCGTCGATCCCGCGAGCGCCTCCGCTCCCGTCGGGAGCACGACCGCTTCGTCGGCGGCAGCGACCAGCGCGGATGCATCGCTGCTGGTGAGCGCGACCGTGAGCGCACCCAGCGCACGCGCGCGTTCGAGCGCGGCGACCGCGTAGCGCGCACCGCCGCTTGCCGATACGCCGATCACGACGTCGAGCGCACGGACGTGCCCGCGCATTTCGGCATCGCCCGCTTCCTCATCGTCCTCGGCGCCTTCGATCGCGTGGCGCAGCGCGCGCTCGCCGCCCGCGATGTGCGCGCAGACCAGCTCGCCGGGCGTGCCGAAGGTCGGCGGCATCTCCGAGGCGTCGAGCACGCCGAGCCGTCCGCTCGATCCCGCGCCGACGTAATGCAGCCGTCCGCCGGCGCGCAGCCGCGCAGCGATCGCATCGACGATCCGCGCGAGCGTCGCGCTCTGCGCGCGCACGGCGGCAACCGCGGCCGCGTGATCGCGGATCAACAGGTCCACGAGCTCTTCGGTCGCGAGCAGATCGAGCCCGGCACTCTGCGCGGCGCGCGCTTCCGTCGGCGGAAGACCGCTCATCGCACGATCCGGCGCGCGAGTTCGAGCGCACCCTGTACCGGCGGCGGCGCCGATTTGACCGGCTGGAGAAGCGGCAGATCGGCAAGCAGCCGCGTTTCGACGAGATACGTCAGGAGCGAGTTTTCCGCGAAGAGTCCGCCAGCCAGAACGAGCGGCAGCTCACGCGTTTTGATCCCCGCACGCGCAACGACGGCTTTGACGAGATCGACGAGTTCGACGGCGGCGCCCTGCACGAGCTTCGTCGCGACGCGCTCGCCGGCCCCAGCACGATCGAGCACGAGCGGCGCGATCGCTGCTACCTGCGCGACCCGATCCGGTTCGCCGTAGATACGATCGAGCAGCGCCTGCGCGCCGTCGACCTGCAGCCGCGCGGCGATTGCGTCGAAAAGCTCGCTGTGCGCAGCGCGCCCGTCGTACCAGCGCAACATCTGCGCGAGCGCCGCCCGCGCAAGCGAGAATCCCGAACCTTCGTCGCCGAGCATATATCCGTATCCGCCGGCGCGATACGCAACAGCGTCAACCTTCGCACAGGCGATCGAACCGGTCCCGGCGATCAGCACGATGCCGTCGCCGTGCGGCACAGCTGCGCGCAAGGCGATCTCGGCGTCGTCGTAGACCGCGATCGCTCCGGCTTCGAAGTGCGCGCGCAGCGCGTTTTCGAGCGCCCGCGCAACCTCCGGCTGGCCGGCGCCGGCCGCGCCGACCACGAGCGCGTCGAAGACGCCCCCGTGCAGAGCACCGCGCACCGTCGCGGCGATGCGTTGCGCCGCGCAGTCGACGCCTGCGGTGCGTACGTTCGCCGCATCTCCATGCGCGCTGCCGGCCGCGCCGTCGCGATCGATCGCGCAGAGAATCGAACTGCCGCCGGCGTCGACGCCTACGAAGACCGGCATTCCGACTCCACCTGGGCGAGCAGCCGCTGCAGTGCAAAGGGTGCAATCGCGCCGAGCGGCACCGCGTGCGAAGCGCCGGTCACGCGCGGCACGTTCGCCGCCCGTTCGCGCAGCGTCTCATAGCCCAACACCGCGAATGCCACGGCCTCCTTTGCGTCGCCGCTCACGCCGACGCTCTCGCTCGGTTCGACGCGCGCCTGCGGAAGCCGTGCAGCGAGTTGCCGGAGCAGTGCGAGATTGTGCGCGCCGCCCCCGCTGCAAAGCACGCGCGCTTGCGTCATGCCGAGCGACGCGATGGCATCGGCGACGGTTGCGGCGGTAAGCTCGGTCAACGTCGCGCAGCCGTCTTCGATCGAAAGACGCTCGAGCCACGCCCGGTGCGAGAGCAAGAAGTGCGCGCCGAACTGTTCGCGCCCAGCCGATTTCGGCGGCGAAAGGGCGAAATACGGATCGGCGAGCATCGCCGCGAGCGCCGCCGTATCCGGCGTGCCGGCCGCCGCCAGCGCACCGTCCTCGTCGTAACGCTGCGCGTCGCCGGTGCGCATCTGCACGAACGCGTCGATCAGCATGACGCCGGGCCCCGTGTCGAATGCCATGACGTCGTTGGGCGTACAGTCGCGCGGCAGCGCGGTGACGTTCGCGATGCCGCCGAGGTTCAGCGCTACGCGGTCTTCGCGCGGATCGGCGAACAACAACACGTCGACGTAGGGCACGAGCGGTGCGCCGGTGCCGCCGGCTACGCAGTCGGCAGTACGAAAATCGTAACAGACGGTCGCACGGAGCGCTTCGCGAATGACAAAGGGATCGCCGAGCTGCAGCGTGAGATGAGCCGCGCCGTCGTGAAAGATCGTCTGTCCGTGGGAGGCGACGTAATCGACGCTCAGAGCACCGGCGACGTTGCGCGCCGCGCGCGCGAAAGCGGTGCCGAGCCGCCGGTGCAGCTCCGCGAGCGACGCGACATTCGCGCTGCGCGGCGGGAGAGCCGCGCGCAAGCTCCGGTCGAGCTCTTCATCGAAGGGGATCGTCACGAAGTTCAGGACTTCTATCTCGTAACCGTCGCCGCGCGGCACGATGCGCACCAGCGCGGCATCGATTCCATCCAGCGACGTCCCGCTCATCAACCCGATGGCTATCATCCGCCGAACGCTTCGATGACTTCGTCGTAAAACGCCACTCGCAGCGGGCGGGAATCTTCGCGGCCGAAGTAGACGGCGTTGGTCAGCAACACCGCTTGCAGGTCGCGATCCGGATCGGCCCAGACGCAGGTTCCGGTAAAACCCGTGTGGCCGAAACTGCGCGGACCGAAACGCGCACCGCACGAGTTTTCGTCGGTCGTCTTGAGCGCCCAACCCAAACCGCGCCGCAAGACCGCGTCCTCGGCTTGGCACGCGATCGCCTCGCGCGCAAGCTCCGGCGGCAGCACCCGCTGCTCTCGCCCGTTCGCGGCGGCGAGGAAAACCTCGGTCATTCTCGCTACCTCGCGCGCGCTCGCAAAGAGGCCGGCGTGCCCGGCAACGCCATTCATCAAATGCGCCTTTTCGTCGTGCACGCTGCCCTGTACGCGTCCGCGCCACGCATCTTCTTCCGTTGCCGGGATCGCGCGCCGCGCGGCTGCGGGCGGATTGAATCCCACCGCGTCTCCCCACATCGCGGCGATCGCCGCCGGCAGCGACCGGCCGCTGGAGCGTTCGATCGCGACTCCGAGTGCGATCATTCCGAGATCGCTGTAGATCACGCGCTCGCCGGGCGCCGCCGCGAGCGGCCGGCGCAGCGCAAAATCCGCTACGTTTTCGTCGAAAAGCGTGCGATAGTCGGCGCCGGAATGCATGCCGGACGTGTGCGCGAGCAACATTCGCGCCGTGATCGGCCCAAAGAGCGGCGCATCGAGTTCGATGACACCGCGCGCGACCAAGCCCAGCGCGACGCTCGACACGTAGATCTTGGTTATCGAAGCGAGATCGAACCGCGTGTCGACGTAGACCGGCTGCGCAAGCGCGTCGGCTCGCGTCGTGCCGAAAGCGCGTTCGTAGAGCAGGCGCCCGCCGCGCTCGACGCGCGCGACCGCCGCCGTGAAGCTGCGGCCGACCGCCGCCTCAAGCGAGCGCAACCGGCAATACTCCTTTGCACGGCTCGCCGAGAAAGATGACGTCCGCGAGGCCGGCGAGACTGACGTCGTCATTACCGTAGGCAGCGAGCAGATGACGCGCGCGCGTAAACTGCGGCAGGTCGTACGGCTCGCCGGTCGAGACTACGAGCGCGTCGGGCGCGTGCTCCAAGATTGCGTCGACCGCACGCGCTTGCCGCGGATGCAGATGCGCGCGATGAGTGAGCACGACGGCGCGGCGGTTCGAGCGCCGCAGAGCCGCGAGCATCGCGCTCTGCTGATCGTCGTTGGGATCGAGGGCGGCGCGGAACTCTTCGAGCGCGGGCGCGTGCGCCGCGAGCGATCCTTCGCCGAAGATCACGGCCAGATCGGCGAGCGCGTCGGCGCGGGACATCCCGCGCACGATCGTGACGGCTTCCCGCGCGATGCGGCGTCCGATGCCGGGGTGCGGTGCGAGCGCGTCGAGATCGAGCGGCGGTTGAGCGAGCGCGCGCAGACGCTGCACGCGTCCGTGCGCCTCTTGCAATCGCCCCAGCGGCAGATCGCCGCGCTCGACGGCGCGCGCGAGGTGCTCCGCCGCCTCCTGCGCCAAGGCCGGATCGTGGCTGACGAGCGCGCAGTCGGCGCCCGCAGCGATCGCTTCGGTGACGCCTCGAACGGTGCCGACGCCCTTCGCGATTGCATCCATCTGCATGCAATCGGTGAAGATGACGCCGTCGTATCCCCACGCTTCGCGCAAGATACCCGTGAGCAAACGGCGCGAGAGCGAAGCCGGCCGGTCGCCGTCGATCGCGGGTACGGCGACGTGCGAGGCCATGATCGCGGCGGCGCTCGGAGCGCATGCCGCAAAGGGCGCGAGGTCGCGCGTGCGCAGCGTCGACTCGTCGCTCTCGAGCCGAGCCGCTCCGAGATGCGTATCGAACGAGGTCGCGCCGTGCCCGGGAAAATGTTTGAACACCGGCGTGATGCCGCCGGCGCGCAGGCCGCGCGCCAGCGCGCCGCCCAGGCGCGTCACGAGTTCGGGCGACCCGCCGAACGCGCGCGTCCCAATGACCGTGTTGCGCGCTTGCAGCGCAAGATCGAGCACCGGTGCAAAATCCAGCGTGCATCCGATGCGGCGCAGGTCGTGTGCGAGCGCGCCGCCCGCGTCGAACGCCGCTTCTTCGTCGTCGAGCGCGCCGAGCGCCATCATCGGCGGTATCGGTTCGGCGCCCGCGCGCAGGCGCATGATACGTCCGCCCTCTTGATCGATCGCGACGATGGGTGCAAGCGCCGATCGCGCGCGCAGCGTGTCGGTCAGCGCGCGCGCCGGTTCGACGCTCGCGACGTCATCGGCAAAGAGAATGTATCCGGCGAACGGCAGGCGCGCGCCGGAGGCCCCGGTCACGATCACGCCGGCGGCGAGTTCGATCAAATGCGGATCGTCTGCGCGACCAAATGCCCGCCCACCTCGTAGACCGAGATGTCGGCATGTTGTCCCCGTCGCAGATCGGCAAACGTCGCGTAGCCGCCGTGCCGGTAAATCGCGGTGTTGGGTACGACCGCGACGATCTTCGTGCCCCCGCGCGCGTCGCGCACGATGAACGTGTTGGCGGGATAGTCGATCGACTCGATTTGACCGCGTATCTCGGCGGCGCGATGCGCCGCCTTTCCCGATTCGAGCGAGCGGTAGAGATTCGGCGACGGCGTCGCGGTCTGGGCGCCGGCCGGGAGCGCCTGCGCGACCAGAAACAGCAGCACGACGGCGGCGAGCAGCTCCATGTAGCTTTTTTTCGCGGCGCCGGCCTCGCCGCCGCCCGCTCGTACCTTCGCCGCCGCATCGCGCAACGCGATCACACCGGCATCATCGGCCCGCTTCCCGGCGAGGACCAGGCGCAACGCGACGAGGGTGAGATCGGGCGTGCGCGCACCGAGCATACGCATCCCCTCGTAAAACGGAGCGGCGGCAGCAAGCGGACTGCGCTCCGCGAGCAGCGTCGCGACGACCTGCGCCTTTGGCGGACTTCCCGTAAAAAGATACTCATCGATCAACTCGAAGTGCATGCAGATGCCTTTCGCCGCCCGGCTCGCGATGCTCTTTGCGACCCTAGCATTACTGGGATCGGCGCCTTTACCCGCCGCCGAGCCGCTCGCGCACCTGCTTGCTCGAATGCGCGAACAAAGCGGTCCGGTGTGGAGCGCGCATCTGGCCTCGACGTCGCACGTGAGCGAGAGCGGCGAAACCGTCGACCTGCACAGCGAGACGCAGGGGCTGCGTTTCGTCAGCTATCAATGCAACGGCGCGCTCTGCATCGGAACCTACTTCGACGGCGAACGGCTGTGGTCGATCAATATCAACGGCACCGCGCTTCCGCAGGCCGACGGAAGCGACCCGCTGCTGCGGGCCGAGCGCACGATCGCCTCGCTCGCGTTCCTGGCGCCCGATTTTACCGCGCAGGGCGGGAAAATCGCCGACGACGGTTCGATGACGGTCTCGGGGGTCGTGTATCGTACGCTCCTCGTGAGCAACGGCGACGCGGTTCCGATCGAGGTCTACGTCGATCCGCGCACCGCGCGAGTCACTTATATGCGCGACGTCAACGGTGACCTCACGCTGGAGTACCGCGACTACACGCGCGTTTCCGCGCGTTTCGAGCTTCCGATGACCGTGCTGCGCAACGGCGTGCTGTTCGAACGGTACGACTCGCGCGAGCAGCTTGCGACGGCCTTCGAAACGCCGCACGGCCCCGTGCCGGACTTCGCCGTGAGGCCCACGATCGTACCGACCGACCCGAACCATACGACGCCGCTCTTCGCGTGCACGCTCGGAGGCATCGCCACGACGTGTCTGCTCGATAGCGGTAACTCGGGTCTCTCGGTGAGCGCGGCTCTAGCCGAGCAGCTGCATGCGCCCGCCGTCGGCTCGTTTCAAGTACGCGGGCTGGGAAATTATGCGACGCAGGTCGTACACGCGGGGCCGTTGCAGGTCGGCGGCATGACGCTTCCACCCGCGAACTACGTCGTGCTGCGCGATATCGACCGGTTCGGTTATCAGGTCGTACTGGGCGCCGATCTGTTCGCGGCGACGACCGTCGAACTCGACAACGCGACGCACCGCATCGTCTTCGGCGCGCAGGCGACGCGCGAGGGATACTCCGTGCCGCTCGCCTTCGACAATTTCGTGCCGGTGCTCGACGTGCGCCTCGGCACGTTGCCGGCGCAGCTCGCGCTCGACACCGGCGACGAGTCGAGCATCAATCTCGGCTATGATTTCTATCAAGCGCACCCTTCGCTGTTTCCGCCGACGAGCGAACGCGCGGTGAGTGGTGTGGGCGGATCGAGCGTCGAACTTCTCGGTACGATTCCGCGCGTGCAGATCGGCGACTACTCGATCGATTCGGCGGCGATCGGTGCAACGCAGAATCTTTCGGGCACGGCGCTCGGGCACGTGGGCGCGGGATTGCTCGCGCGTTTCAACGTCACGATCGATTACGCGATGGGCGAATTGCACTTCGTTCCGCTCGCGTCGCCTTCGCCCGCGCCTTAGCGGCGGCGTCCCGCCTGCAGATCCGAGACGGCGCCGAGCGCTTCTTCCGGCGGCCCCGGCTCGCCGAGAAAGTAGCCCTGGACCTCGTATGCGCCGATTGCGCGTATCTGCTCGAGCGTCACGCGCGACTCGATCCCCTCGGCAATCGAGGTGAGGCCGAGATTCTCGGCGAGTATGACGATCGCTTTGACGATCGCTTCGTCTTGCGAACCCGGAATCATATCGCGTAGAAAGATCTTGTCGATCTTGAGCACGTCGATCGGAAAGCGCCGCAGGTAGCTCAGCGAGGTGTAGCCGGTGCCGAAATCGTCGACCGAAAGGCGCACGCCGATGCTCTTGAGCTCGTGCAGCATGGCGATCCCGCCGGAGATGTCGCGCATGACCGAGCTCTCGGTCAACTCGAGCTCGAGCCGCGGCGCCGCGATGCCGGACTGCCGCAACGTCGCGGCGATCGTCTCGCGCAGCCCTGCGCGCTCGAATTGCCGGGCCGAGATGTTGACGCAGACGCGCGGCACGTTGATCCCCGCTTCATCCCACTCGCCCAACTGCCGGCAGACCTCGCGCAGGACGCTTTGTCCGAGGTCGTCGATCGCGCCCGACTCCTCCGCAAGATGGATGAAGTGCTCGGGATAGAGCAGCCCCAGTTCCGGATGCTGCCAGCGCACCAGCGCCTCGAAGCCGGTGAAGGTGAGATCCGCTGCGCGAAAGATGGGCTGATAGTGCAGTACGTATTGATTCGACGCGGCGGCGCCGCGCAGGTCGCGTTTGAGGGAGAGGCGTTCTGCCGACGAGGCGATCATGTTGGGCGCGAAGATGCGGAAGCCGTGACCGCCCGCCGCTTTCGCCGCTTGCATCGCCGCCTGTGAGGAGCGAAGCAGCGTCTGCGTATCGGCGCCGTCTTCGGGAAACGAAGCGAGTCCGGAGCTGGCGTTGACGTAGACATCGACGTCGCCGATCACGAACGGTGCGTCGAAGGTCGTGTGCAAGCGCTCCAGGAACGCCGCACCGCTGTGCGGATCGATCTCGTCCACCAGCAGAATGACGAACTGATCCTCGCCGGAACGCGAAACGGTCGCGCTGTTGTCGACCAGACGGCGCATCCTCCCGGCGACCATGCGCAGGACTTCGTCACCGTGCGCGGAGCCGTAGAGTTCGTTCACTTCCCGGAAAGCGTCCATGTCGGTCGTGATCACCTGCACCGGACTGCGGTGGCGCTGCGCGAGCGCAATCGCTTGCGTGAGGCGATCTTCCAAGAGCGCGCGGTTCGGTAAATCGGTGAGCGGATCGTACTGCGCGAAGTAGGCGATACGCTGCTCGGCGATCTTGCGTTCCGTGATGTCGAAGGCGACGGCGATCGTCCCGACGATCCGCCCGTCGATGTCGCGCAGCGGCTCAACGTGTCCGCGGAACGTCTTACCGCCCCAGATCATCTCGTACTCGGCAGCACCGCCTTGCAATGCTTGCAAGTGGGCGTGCCGGATCGGGAAGCGCGATTCGTCGGCCAGCAGCGCCGAACCGGCAACGTGCATGCCGATCAACGATTCCGGATTGTCGGGCACCTGCGCGAGTTGCGCGCCTTCGACGCTCGTCACCGTCAGGCTCGTGTCGCACGAAATCACGAGCGCCGGCAACTGTTCGAAGAGCAGACGCAAGCGCGTCTCGCGTTCGCGCAACTGGCCTTCCATCAGCGCGCGCGCACGCCGCAGCTCGGCGTCGCGCAGCGCACGTTCGGCTGCGGGGCCGAGCCGCTTGAGATTGTTCTTGAAGATGTAGTCGTACGCGCCGAGGCGGATCGTTTCGACCGCAGCCTCCTCACCGATCGCACCGGAGACGATCAGCGCGGGCACGTCCGCGCCGTTTTGTTTGAGCAGGTCGAGCATCGCCGGCGCGCTGAAGCGCGGCATTTGATAGTCGCAGAGGATCAGGTCCCAGCCGCCTTGGTCGAGTGCGGAGAGCGCGTCCTCGCGTTCGTCCACGCGCATGCTCTCCACGGTAAAACCATGCCGCTCGAGCGCGAGCACGTTGAGTTCGGCGTCGTCCGCCGAATCATCGACGCAGAGGACCCGCAGCTTCACTACATACCCCCGCCTCCGGCCGCGGGCGGAGGCTCGTTGAGCACCAGCCAGTAGAGGCCGACCGTGCGCACCGCTTCGACGAACTCGTTGAAATCAACCGGTTTACGCACGTAACTGTTCAC